>Ga0105358_10000050_pt1 | contig 43810 bp, 49 predicted proteins | sample GOMGulsemesocosm_5_FD_83509 | JGI IMG/M metagenome (GOLD analysis project Ga0105358, IMG submission 83509) | Methane-oxidizing microbial communities from mesocosms in the Gulf of Mexico - GOM15C Gulf of Mexico | ecosystem: Environmental > Aquatic > Marine > Cold seeps | place: Gulf of Mexico... | reverse complement strand
GAGTAATTATATGTTTGGTATGGGTTTTATGGAAATTTTTCTTGTTGCAGTTGTTGCTATCATTGCCTTAGGCCCTGATAAGTTACCCTCAGCTATGGTTGATATTGCAAAAATGTTTAAAAAATTTAAGGGCTCACTTGATGATGCCAAGTCCACTTTAGATGAAGAGTTACAAATCTCTCAAATGAAAGAAGAAGCTAATAAATTTAAATCACAATTTGACGATACTAAAAATAGTATGAAAATTGACCATCTTGGTTTTGATTCAAATTCACTATTAGAAGACAGTAATACACAAGATGTTGTAGAAGATGATGACAATAGCAGTGATGAAGAAGTGATTACTCAAAAGCCAAAAAAGAAAAAGAAGAAAAAAACTCTTTCAAAAACAAAAAAAATAGAAGAAGTAAACCAAGAGCAAACTCAAGATGACGTAAATATTCCTGAAGATGTTAACCAAGCTGCAAATAAATTTAAAGTTAATTTTGAAGATGAAAATAAAAGTGAGACTGTTTAATGTTTGATGATATAAAACCACATATTGCAGATTTGCGAAAACGTCTTGTAATCTCGGGTATTGCACTGATTGTTACCTTTTTTGCATGTTTTGCTGTATATGAGCCCATATTAGAGTGGATGATGGCTCCTGCAAAAGCTGTGTTACCTGAGGGTACCAGTATGGTAGCTATTGAAATACAAGAAACTTTTTTTACAGCACTTAAAGTATCATTTTTCTCTGCATTTTTAGTTTCTTTACCTATAATTTTTTGGCAATTATGGCTTTTTATAGCTCCTGGTTTATACGATCATGAAAAAAAGCTTGCATTACCCTTTGTATTTTTTGCAACCCTAATGTTTTTAATGGGTGCTAGTTTTTCTTACTATGTGGTTGTTCCATTTGGTTTTGAATTTCTTATTGCTTTTGGAAACTCGGTAGTTACTGTACTTCCTAGTATTGGTAAATATGTTGGCTTTTTTACCAAACTTCTTTTTGGTTTTGGGGTTGCTTTTGAATTACCAGTTATTACTTTTTTCTTAGCTAAGATTGGACTAGTAGATGATAAATCACTCAAAGATTTTTTCAAATATGCGATTGTACTTATATTTGTATTTTCTGCTTTATTAACTCCTCCAGATGTATTAACACAGTTTTTAATGGCAGGTCCATTAATCTTTTTATATGGAGTTTCAATTTACGTAGCAAAAGTCTTTAATCCATATATAGCACCAGAAGATGCAGAAGAAAATGATGAAGAAGATGATGAAGGCGAATCGGACGATGAAAGTGATGATGAAGACGAACTAGATGAAGAAGAAGATATCTCATACGCACAAAATAAAAATGTTAAAGAGGACAATGCAAAATAATACTTTAGACCCATTAAAAACGTCAAGTTATGACTATTCTTTACCCAAAGAACTCATAGCAACCCACCCTGTTCATCCAGCAGATAGTGCTCGGCTCTTAGTCTACAATAGAGCAGACAGTTCAATCACTCATACTACCTTTAAAGAGATTCTGAATTTCTTGCCTGAGAATATTTCAATATTTTTAAATGATACAAAGGTTATCAAAGCAAGAATTTTTGGAACGAGACCAAGTGGTGGAAAAGCAGAATTACTGTTTAATAAGCCTATGCCAAATGACGAATACTTATGTTTAATTCGAGGTAAAGTACACGTGGGAACCAAGATAACTTTTGAAAATGACTTAAGTGCAATAGTCACTCAATTAAACGAAGATGGAAGTAGACTGGTAAAGTTTTACAAAGATAATAAAGAACTTGATTTCTTAGAGCTTGTTGATATATTAAATACAATTGGTCACCTTCCTCTTCCTCCTTATATGAACAGAGAAGATGAAGAAGTAGATAATATAGATTATCAAACACTTTTTGCTAAAAACTATGGTGCAGTTGCAGCTCCCACTGCATCCTTACATTTCACACCTGAACTACTTGAGCAGTTAAATAGTAAGTACGATATTAATTATCTTACCCTACACGTGGGTGCTGGAACGTTTAAACCTGTAGATGCTGTTGATATTCTCGATCATCCAATGCACAGCGAGTATTTTGAGATATCAGAGCAGAGCAATGAAGCCTTGCAGTCTGATAAAAACATACTGGCAGTGGGAACTACAGTTACAAGAACCATTGAATACAATGCAAGAAATAAAAAAACTTTTGGCGAATGTGATTTATTTTTAAATCCAGCAAATGAACCAATCAGAGTAAATCATTTATTAACCAATTTTCATCTTCCAAAATCGACACTTATTATGTTGATCGCCTCCTTTGTTGGCATCGAAAAGACCATGGAAATTTATGATATTGCCATCAAAGAAAAATATAGATTTTTTTCTTATGGCGATGGCATGTTGATAATTTAAATAAGATATATAAATATACACAATAATAAAAGGAGTTAGTTATGGCAAAATATGTACTATTTGACACAGAAACAACAGGAAATAAGGACGATGATAGAATCATTCAAATTGGAGCAATGATTGTTGATGCAAAACAACCTGTTGAAGTACATGATGAATTATGTTCAAGTGAAGTTGAGATTAAACTTGAAGCAATGGAAGTTCATAATATTACTCCTGACAAATTAGTTGGAAAACCAAAGGCCACTGAAACAAATATTTATAAAAGAATGGAAGAGTTAAATACTACTGAAAACTTTTTAATAGCTCATAATATTAGTTTTGATTTAGGGATGATGGAAAAAGAAGGTTTTTTAAGTCAATATAAAACAATTGACACTTTAAGATGTGCTAAACACCTATTCCCTGATTTACCTTATCACAGACTACAGTATTTACGATATGCATTAGAATTATTTAAAGATGAAGAATCAGAGGCTCACAAGAATAATATTGTAATCAAGGCACATGATGCTATTGGGGATGTTTTGGTAATGAAACTGTTTTTATCAAAACTGGTTGCTAAATGTAGAGAAGCGTATCCAGACTATAATCCAATGGAGAAACTTGAAACATTAACTCAAACACCCGTATTTATTAAAACTTTCAAGTTTGGTAAACACAGAGGAAAAGATACAGCAGAAGTAGCAAAGGAAGATTCAGGATATATCAACTGGATGAGAAAAAATATGGATTTGGATGAAGATTTAAAATATACTTTAGATAAGTTAACTTCAGGTACTTCTACAGACTACTAACACAAGTTTACACTAACGACCTTCACAATATATACTTTAAAAAAAGTATATATTGTTCTACTTTTAAAACTCCAACACTCTTTTTACTAGCTAAATTTTATATAATGATTAAAAAATTAAGCAATTATTAATATGATACTTATTACAGTTTAGATAATAAAATAAAATAAGGATTCTTATGAATAGTTATTTAGAAGTATTACAAGCTAAAGCTAAAAAAGTAAATGCTCCCATTGAAGATTGTATGAATGATTTAGAATGTATTATTGGAGTAATAGCAAGTACGGTCTCACAAAACCTTTCAAGTAATGATTTAAACACTTTAATAGACAAAGCATATGAAATAAATGCTGACATATCAGATTGTAAAAGTAATAAAGAATGCATTTTAGATGCAATTGCTTTACAAGTAGAAGATGTATTAGAAAAAGAATATCATGAATTTCTAAATAGCACTCAAAATCTTGAACCCAAACACCTACTCAATCCTTTTGGTTCTGGTGATTTTGGCAATTTTGGTGATTCAGGATGATTTTTCTTTAAAAATATAAATAGAGATTAAAAGCCAAAAAAGAAACATTTAATAATATAAATACTTTTTTATACCAAATTGAAAGAAACGATATTAATAAGTAAAAATAAAAAAAACTGCTGGTGTTCGAATCAAATAAACATTGCTTTTTAAATCCATCAAATACTCAATAAATATATCTAAAAGTGCCCCCTGTCCAAATAAATGCAATACAAATTCCAAAGGATAAAATACTGTAAATCCAACTGTTAAAAAAGGTGATATGAGTTGCCAGTACGAAGTTATCTCAAAATAAAAATGTGATATGGGATTCATAACTAAAAATATCCACATATTAAACAATATAAACTGGCCTAATTTTGGAATGGTCTTGAAATATTGTAAAAATAAAAATATATAAAAAACCGCAATCAGGGAAAACCACAAAGACAAAGAGAATAAGTACTTTGGGAAAAAGGCGATTATCAATAAAGTAATAATACAAAGGGTTTCATAGGAAAGTAATTTAATATTACGTCGTAATAAATATAAACCAAATATAAACATAACAAAGGCTCTTAATAAAGAAGGTACAACATTTGTAAACACCAAATAAATACATAACACAATTGAACAGACCATCAATACATCGAATTTTTTGTTTCTGTAGGGGAAATACTTACCATGAAGGAAAGAATAAGGAAGGTATAAACACCAGTAACTAACAAACACAATAATTCCTAAATGAAACCCAGAAATAGCGATCAAGTGTGATATCCCAAAAACAGCACAAAAATCACGTATTTCAACACCAAGAGGTACCGCAAAAAAAATAGCATTAAATAGTTCAGCAACCTGCTTATTGGTTTGTTGTGCTAAAACATCTTGAAATAATCTGTTTTTAAAAGTATCTTTTACTCTTAATCTCACACTAAAAGATTGTGTATAAAACCCCTTTAAATACGAAAGAAAATCAATACCTTTACTCGTAATAACCAAATCAATATAATCCATTTTAGAAATTTTTGAATCTTTTAAGATAGTGGTGAAAAATATCATATCTTCATTGTGTATTTTAATAACATTGTAGGAAGGTTTTGGATATATATTTAAAACCTGTCCTGATGTTTTAATTAATTCCTCACCTATGAACCCTTCATACTTCATATACAAGTAGCCCATATTTGCCATATAGACAATAAGTAATAAAAGCAAAAACAGAGCATATTCTTTCTTATTTTCAAGAAGCCTCAAGGAGATTGTTTCGTATTTCATACAATGATATTATCCTAATAAATATCATATTCCAAATGTCTTTTTAATGTCACAGACGAGGTTATATACTTTCAAGTTAATCCCACCTTCACCTAAAACTAATATTCATTTATTACATTTAATTAATCAAAGATAATATATACTTAAGTGTATGTTCTATAATAAAAGGATTGTCTATGTTAGTTAATTCCGCAAGTTACCAAAATTCAAGTTTAAATGCTTTCAAACAAAATATATCTGAGACTTCAAAGCCTGTCAAAAGTGAAGAAAAATCACTAGAAGAGACACTTCAAGAGTCTGCTATTTCAGTATCCATATCCATGAATGCACAAATTGTTTTATTTAGTTTAAATACCAGTGATACCACTAGAGATAATGCATTGATTCAAGGTTCACTTGAAGGAAATAAGGATATGTTTAATTTTCTAGCAGGAAAAGAAGACAGCCATGGGTTCAGCTTGAAAGATATTGGATATGAAGGTAAGGCTATCACTGAATTATCTCCTGATGAAGCGCAAGAGCTACTAGATGATGAAGGTTTCTTTGGTGTTACTCAAACCTCTACTAGAGTTGCCGACTTTGTATTTAGCTTTGCTGGCGATGATGTAGAACTTCTAAAAGAAGGAAGAGAAGGAATAATTAGAGGTTTTCAAGAAGCGCAAAAACTCTTTGGAGATGACCTACCAGAAATCTCTTTTCAAACACAAAGTAAAACCCTTGAACTTATTGATACAAAGATAAATTCCCTAAATAATCAAGAGAGTTCCCAGAACTAGGCTATAGAATACGATTTAGTATCATAAACAGTGTCTCTAAAATGAAATCTAACTTAAATTGTTATGGATTCAATTACTTGATAAGTTATTTATGTATAATAATTACTCACTCAATAAACTATAAGGGAAGCATTTGCTAGGAAAAATTCTAGGATTAAGTAAAAACAGCGATCAAGGTACCATTATAGGAAAAGATGGAAATAGATATACATTTATAAAAAATGATTTCCATAATCAAACCATACCAGATAAAGATGTCTGCGTTGAATTTTTCCCCAATAATAACAAGGCAACTAAGATTGAAATTTGTGAAACTTGTTGCAAAGAAAACCCCAATGTTATATTTGCAATTGCGAGCATATTTATTACACTAATTTTTGGCTTTATTGGTACTTTTATTAGTAGATTATTATTTGCAAAACTACCCATTAAAAATGTTCTCGTTGCAACAACACTGCATTTTATCATCTCAACAATAGTGATAGTTCCAATTATAGGTTATGTTATTTATGTTGTAGGTGTATTATATTTTACTGTACAAAACTATAAACTGGTGATGAAACAATAACAATAAATGCTACAGACAAGCTGCACTTCAAAGTAATGCACTAGCACAAACTAATCTTAGACACACACATATATAAAAAGGAATCAACTTCATGTTAAAAAATATTGGCCTAATAGCATTTATAATTAAAATATCACCTATTTTATTAAAATTTTTCAAATCTGCAAAAGTTATTAAAATTGCTTTGGCTTCTGGTTCAATGCTGGCTTATTCTTATTTGTTCACTTGGGAGTTTGCGGTTATATTATTAGGTGCTATTGTATTTCATGAATATGGTCATATTACAGGTATGAAGAAGTGTGGAATTAAAACAAAAGGTATATATTTAATACCATTTCTAGGCGGTGCGGCTGTTCCCAGTCATAGTTTTAGAAACAGAACAGAAGAAGTGTATGTTTCTCTTATGGGACCTTGGTATGGATTAATTTTGCTTGTTCCTTTTTTGGTTTATGGTGTAATTTTTGAATCAAGTTTGGCAATTGGATTGGCTTCATTCATGGCATTATTAAACTTATTTAACTTAATACCTATCAATCCATTAGATGGAGGAAGAGTAATAAAATCTATTGCTTTTTCACTTAATAGTAATTTTGGTATTATAATTTTATCACTGGGAATTGCAGGTGCAGCTTATTTAGTTTATTTATTTGAGATATGGGTTTTGTTAATTGTAATAATTATAGGTAGCATAGAGTTGTTTTTTGAAGTCATGAATAGAAGAAAACTCATTGTGGATGTTAACTACAATATGAGCACTAGACATATTTTTTCTTATTCAATCATTTATATAGTAACTGTACTTATATTCATAGGTGTTATTTATTTTACAGCAGATTATCCAGGGGCTGATTTGGCACTCAAATTAATTAAGGATGACGCGTAGTTCTAATCGCACGACTCTAAGGATGAATTCAAAAGTGAATCTTTCTATGTACTATACGTAAGCTCACTATTGATTCATCATAAACATTTAAAACAATTGAGTTTTTGAAATAATGATACCATCTAGATCAGCATATAAATACTCGCCTGCATTGATTTTAGCTCCTGCAAACTCTAAATCAACATCTTCTTGGAAGATTGATTCTTTAAAACTTTTTCTAGGACAAGTACCCAAAGCATATAAAGCTACATCTATTTGTGAAGTTTGCTCAATATCTCTAACATATCCATTGATTATTATTCCAGCCCAATTATTCTCTAAAGCATATTTCATTAGATTTTCACCAACAACCGCGAAATACTTTGAATCAACATCAACAACTGCCACTCGCTCTCTTCCTTCACTTTTTAATAAAGTGATTAAAGCGCCATTTTGTTCATCTAGTTTCAATGTCACGATTTCCCCGAAACATTTTGTATTTTTCCCATAAGATTTAAAAATATTGTCTAAAACTTGCACATTGTCTTTGTGTTCATCGCATAAATCAGCTGTATAAAATTTCATTATTTATCCTAGTAATTATTTGAGAAATTATTACATGAATGCTATTAACTTCTTCTTACTTCCTACAAATTAAGGTATTTTTACTAATATTTCGATAATATATTAGCCTTTTAACAATAGCAAATAAAATAATAACTTAGTACTTATTATTTTATTTGGTATAAATACACAACTATGGGAAAAATATGAAAGTAGTAACAGGCGTAGTCGGAAATGATATACATGTTGTAGCAAACAGACTTATTGATTTGTCTTTACAAGCTAGAGGATATGAAGTGTTTAATCTAGGGGTTAATACCTACTTAGAAGAGTTCTTTGATGCAGTCATTGAAACAAATGCAGATGTCCTTTTAATTTCTTCACTTAATGGTGAAGCTGAAGGCTGGGGAAGAGAAGTTAAGATTCTTAAAAGCACGTACGGAAATCAACTGGATGATGTTGTTTTTATGATAGGTGGAAACTTAGTAGTAGGTACTGGTGATTCAGATGATATTGTTCCCAGATTCAAAAACTACGGTTTTGATTTGGTGTTTCATCAAGTTGACTTAACTACAGGATTAGATACCTTAGAAAACTACCTGAAGGATGAATTAAAATGAGTTTATTGCAAGAAGAACGAGAAATAATTTTAAGCAATGAATATGTTGATAATTTTGATTTTGCAGAAGTTGAAGAATTTGTCAAAAATGCCAGCAAAGATTTGTTTATCTCTCACCATTTTAAAAATCAAAAAAAGATGCTTGTTCAGCCTCGTGGTGGATTTCCTACTTATGAAAAACAATACGCACTTTACGAATTTTTTGTAAAATCAGATGTGGATGTTTTACCATTAACCATTGATTCAAACACCAGACTTAATGATTATGCAACTGCTAAAAAAATGTTGCGTTTAAGTGAAGAAAATGAAATAGATATGTTAAATGGTTATCCACTGGTAAGCCACGGATATAGAACCACAAGAAAAATGATTACACATTTTAATAAGCCTGTTTCTTTAAGACATGGAACACCAGATGCAAGACTGTTAATTGAGACAGCAATTGCCTCAGGTATTTTTGAAATTGAAGGTGGTCCAATTACGTACTTACTTCCTTATTCAAAAAACTTTCCACTTGACAAAGCATTTTTGTATTGGAAGTATGTTGAGCGTGTTTGTGCGAACTATTCAAATCTCAACGAGCCTATTAATAGAGAATCCTTTGGTCCTTTAACAGCAACATTGGTTCCACCTTGTATTACCATCGTCATTCAACTTTTAGAGATGTTACTTTCTCTTGAAGAAGGGGTAAAATCATTTTCAGTGTCTTTTGCACAAAATGGTTCCATGAATCAAGACATCGTGACAGGTGCAGTGCTTCGAAAAATGGCTGCATTTTATGCCAAAGAAATTGATTGTGAAGATGCAGCGATTAACCTTGTCTATCATCAATGGATGGGAGCTTTCCCTCAAAATAAAGATTTTGCAGAGCAACTCATTAGTATGAGCACTATAATTGCCTCAATGGTTGGTGCAGATAAAATTATTACTAAAACACGAGAAGAAGCATCTGGAATCCCTACGAAAGAAGCCAATGCCAAAACTGTTGCAAATACACAATATACACTTAGAATCTTAAATGGTCTTCCAAATGTTGTTGATGAGGAAGAAGAAGAAATTTTAACTCAAGAAGTAAAAGATATCATGAGCGCTGTATTTAACGACAGTGCGGATACTTTATGGAGAAAGGTTTTCAACTGTATTAAAAATGGAATTATTGATGTTCCTTTTTCACCTCATATTATCAACCAAAATGAGATGATAACAGTACGAGACAAAAACAAAAATATACGAATTATCAAAAGAGGAAATGTACCTATTTCTGATAAATGTTATAAATTTGAAAAATCAAAATGTGACTTAACAAAAGATACAACATCAATTGTAAATGACATTATCCATGATATAGGAATTATGCAATGGTAGATAAAAATAAACTATTAATAGATATAGGAAGTACCTATTTTAAAGTATGTACGGATGATAAATTAGAGCAACATTTTCGAGATTTTAACAAAGATATTTTTGATGACTTATCTTATAAGTGTGAAAATGTAATCTCAAAATTTAAAAAAGAAGATATATATATTTGTTCTTCTGCAAATGGTGGGCTAAATACGCTTATAATAGGTATTACCAATACTTATTCTCTTAAGTACGCTACAAATATTGCATTTAATTCAGGAATTAATATTATTGATACTGTTTTATATAGAAATATTGAAGAGACATCAATTCCCAGTGAGTTAATAGATGTGGTTATAGTTGTAGGTGGAATAAACAGTATCAAAAATGTTTTTGATGAGCGATTATTCAGTTTCTTGGATAAGGTAACGTATTCTAATATTGTTTTTGTTGGAAGCGAAAAAGACAGCGAATACATCAGCTCAAACGTTGAAAACTTGGTTGTACTACCAAACATCATCAACAATAAACTCTACGTAAGAGAAGATGAATTAAAGAGTTATTTAACAAATCTGTATCAAGCTGATATTATGGGAAAAGAAGACATAAAACATCTTTACGATATCACATCAAACCAGATATACTCTACGCCATATATTGTTAATAAAACACTTTCAAAAATTAATACTAAGTTTGTTATTGCTGACCCATATATTTTAATCGATATTGGAGGAGCCACTACTGATATTCATTATTCAAAAGACTTGGTCAATGACAATATGGTAATTGACACTGCCTATGACAGACTTGTATTTAAAAAATTGGGAGTTTATAAATCCAAAGAATCATTGATTTTTTCTGCAAAAAACAATGAATTTGTATATGAATTACTGGCTCATTTAAAAGTAACAGAAAACATTTTTGAAGAGCAAAGTGAAAAAGCAACCAAAACACTCATGCAGCTGGCTATTTTTCTTGTACTGTGTAAGGTATCAGCTCATAATGACGCCTATATTACTTTAAAATTAAATGTTTTAAATTCAGTCGTATTTACTGGTGGTATTACTAAAGTGCTCCAACAAGAAGATATAGAAAATATCGTTTCATTTTTTTACCAAAAGATTTTAAATTCAGCACACAAACCAACTTTAGTTCTAGATAGCAATTATGATATCTGGACTTTGGGTATTGTGAGTTAAAGGAATAGTATGTCAATAAATTGTATCAGAACTCTAATAGAATCAGCGAACAATACGCATCCAAAAAAAACGGCTATTGTTTGTGAAAATAAAAGTATCACTTACGAAGAATTATTTGTAAAAGTTAATCAAGTAGCTTTTTACTTAAAAGAATTGGATTTACCAAAAGGTAGTCGAGTTGGTCTTTACTCAAATAAACAAATTGATCAAGTTGTGGCAATTTTAGCCATTTTATCAACAGACTATATCCTTGTACCACTAACAACTTTACTTAAAAGTGAACAAGTTGAATATATCATTCAAGATTGTGATATTAAATGTATCATCACAGATAAAGTAAAAATCAAAAGTATTGAGAAGTTTAACTTTGAGGGTCATCTAATTTCTTTTGACACTACAGATAAACAAACTGCTTCATTTGAAGAGATATACAAGTATTATAATAAACCTTACGAATGTAATGTTTCAGGTCATCAAAATGCTGTTATTACTTATTCTTTTGGATTAAGTGGACGTCCTAAAGGTATTGTAATATCACATAGAAACCTAATTGATTCAGCACGTGTGGTTTCTCAATATTTAGATCTAAAAGAAGATGATGTTATTTCAGGGATTTTAATTTTTAATCTTGATTATGGTTTAAATCAAATTTTTTGTTCTTTATACAAACAAGCAACTTTAGCGCTACACCGATTTTTACTTCCAGTAGATTTCTTCAACCATCTAATCAATGACAAAGTATCTATTTTACCAATTATGCCAATCAACTTAACTCAAATATTTGACGAAGATATGAGTAAGCTACCAAGTGCTCATATATTATCCAATGTAAGAATAATCACTTCTTCAGGTGGTAATGTTACAAGTAAAATGGTTCATGATGTGGAAAAACTATTTGATAATGCAAAGTTTTATTCTATGCATGGTTTAACAGAAGCTTTTAGATCAACTTATTTAGAACCAGAACAATTAAAAATAAGACCAACGTCAATTGGAAAAGCTATTCCAGATGTTGAACTTTATGTTATTAACGAAGACGGAGAGGAGTGTAAACCAAGAGAAGTTGGAGAGCTGATTCACCGTGGTAGCTATATCTATAGAGGTTTTTGGAATGGAAAAGAAGAAACCAAAACTAGATTTAAAAGTATCAAGATACTGGATAAAGTTCTCAATCTTGAAGGTAACTTAGTCGATGAAATAGTCATAGCAAGTGGAGATTATGTATATAAAGATGAAGAAGGTTATATCTTTTTTGTGTCAAGAAATGATGATATGATTAAATCAAGAGGGTTTAGAATCAATCCAATTGAAATTGAAACAGTTGTACAAAACAATATTAAAGAAATAAATAAGTGTGTTGTATTTTCAATAGAAAATGAAGAAATAGAAGAGGAAATCGTTTTAGTATATACAAGTGCAAATGAAATATCTAAAAATGAAATTCTATTTGAACTTAAAAAACATTTAGCAAGCTATATGTTGCCAGCAAGAATTATTTTTAGAAAAAACTTACCTCTAAATCCACATGACACATCAAAAGTAAACAAGCAAGAACTGAAAAAAGAAATACAAGAAGGTAAATAGTCAAACCTCTTAGGATGATAGATAATCATCCTGAGTAATATAATTACCCTAAGTGTTTGGTTCTGTAGGTCTATTTAAACTGAATTTTGTTGCTTTCATCATCTTTATCTTTAAAGTATTGATAAAAAACAATGGATGTTATTAAACACACGACAGCTACAAGAGTGAGCAATATAGATTCAGTCATAATCTTCCCCTAATGTTTTGGATGCAAGAACTCATCTATCCAATTTGGTTTTGTAAATTTAACCCAAATCTCATCTGGAACAAAACTCAAAATGGCTAGAAAAACTAACATAACAAGTAAAAATATGACTTCAATACTTAATTCAAACATAGCAATGTCTTTAATCAAATCTGACACATTCACATCCCAAAATTATATTTTTTTGACATTAAAATAGTAATAAAATAATGTGGCAAAATTGTGGTATTGAAATAAATATTTCAATATTTTACAATCATGCCACAATTTTTATGGTATCATTAAAAAAATAATAAAACTTGGATTGAAATACACCCAAATCAAAAGAGAAACTGAATGAAATTACTAGTCAAGCTAATATTTGTCGCTATCTTTACAAGCGCATTATTTGCAGAAGATTTTTCCGAAATGAGTACCCAAGAACTTATTGCGATCATGGGATATGTCAAAAAAAATAATTTACCTAAATTTAAAGCAGAATTACGGAGTAGAGTTTCTTCAATGAGTCAAGCAGAGCGAAAAAAATATAAAAAAAATCTATCAAAAATGAAATAATCCATGAAACAAAAAATTCTTATACTTGAGGATGATTTAACTTTAAATGAAACTCTTGCAGATTTTTTTGAAGAATTAAACTACGAAGTCGTATGTGTTTATGATGGAGAAGAAGCTTATTCCAAGATGTATGAAAGTAATTTTGATCTTTTTTTACTTGATGTTAATGTACCTTCAATGAATGGTTTTGAGTTACTCAAAAATGTACGGGCACAAAATATAAATACTCCAGCGATTTTCATGACATCCTTAAATTCTATGGATAACCTAGAAGAAGGCTATGACAGTGGTTGTGATGATTATATAAGAAAACCATTTATCTTAAAAGAACTTCACTTAAGAGTTAAAACAATTTTAAATAGAAGTTTTCATCATGTCAATGATGAAAAAATAAAAATTAGTGAAAATATTTATTTTGATATTAATACAAATATCTTATATAATAACAATGAAATATGTAATATTAAAAACAAAGAAGCAAAGTTGCTGAAGTTTTTTTTACAAAATAAAGATCAAATAATTACACATGATAGAATATACGAAGCTTTATGGGAGTACGATGAAGACTTTAGTGAAAATGCCTTACGTACTTATATAAAAAACATACGTAAAATTATAGGAAAAGAAAAAATTGTTAGCATTAAAAAACTCGGTTATCGATTTACATCACAGTGAGAAGAAAACACTAATAGGCTTCTTCTCTTTATATATAACCCTATGTATTGTCATACTTATTTTTATTTCTTTTGTATACTATAAATTCCAAAAAGACTTGATGCTAAGTGAAAAAAGAATCAATCTTCAAAACTATTCCAATGAATTTATCATAAGACTAAAACAATTGCATATCAATTTTGATAAAAGTCAAGTTTATCCTAGAGATACTCGATTTAAAAGTGCAATTTATGACAGCGACAAACAACTTATTTTTTCCACCCTTAAGTCATCTCATGTTCAATTAGACAACATTGTATACACAAGCAATAAAACTATTCATTTTATCAAAGAACCAGAATCATATTACTTGGGGGCTAGATATGTGATTTTAGAAATTGAAGACGACTTGGAGTGGTTTAGCAAAATCGAGCAGGAAATACTTATCTTTACAAGTATTGGTTTAATTTTCATGTTGTTTATTGGATATTGGTTATTACAATTGTTTATTAAGCCCATGAGAGACGCTATGCATTTATTAGACAGATTTATCAAAGATACTACCCATGAGTTAAATACGCCCATTAGTGCCATTGTAGCCAATGTAGAAATGATTGACACAAGTAACTTAGATGAAAAATTAGCTCGTAAAATTAAAAGAATTGATATAGGGGCAAAAACCGTTTCTAATATTTATCAAGATCTTACTTATCTAACACTTAATCACCAAATCATGTCTCAAAATGAATACTTGGATGTTGGACAAATACTTCATCAACGAGTTGAGTATTTTACAACCTTGGCAAACGTTAAACATATAGCATTTAAAATGAATATTAAAGAAGATGTCATATTATTTATTGATGTAAAAAAGCTATCCAAGCTTATTGACAATCTTATTTCAAATGCAATTAAATACAATAAGATTAACGGTTCCATACAAATTACACTTTCAGAAAAAAACTTTACTATTGAAGACAGCGGAAAGGGTATCAAGAAAGAGCAATTAGATTTACTTTATGAAAGATACTCAAGGTTTGATAAATCAGTTGGTGGGTTTGGAATTGGATTAAATATTGTCTCAATGATCTGCAAAGAATATAATTTAAATATCCACATTAGCTCAGAAATAAGTATTGGAACAAAGGTGGATGTATCATGGAAATAAACGTGTTTATAAAAAAAGCACTCCAGACAATATTTTCATTTGGACTATTTTTATTATTATTGATTACTACTGAAGTTCAAGCCAGCGTTTATACGAAAAACTGTATCGCTTGTCACAAAGAAATACCTGTTAGTATTGACAAGTACTTTTATAGATATCTCTTAAAATATAGCAGTGAAAAAAAAGTAAAACATGCTATTAAATACTATTTACAAAACCCAAGTCAAGAAAAGACTGTAATGGCAGATGCATTTATCAATAGATTTGGAATTAAAAAGAAAACAAAACTAAATGAAGAACAGCTAAACAAAGCCATTAATGAATATTGGGAAAGTTATAAGATATTTGGAAAACTCAAGTAGTTAGGATACTTTAGTACTCCAAATAGTTAGGCTATTTTCGGATGTACAATAGCCAAAATACTAAAAATACAAATAACTCAATAAAATTACCACCCTCCTCCAAGTGCACAATCATTTCACTTTTATTATCTACAATTCTATATACATAACAAGACGTGTATGTAAATATCATTTAAATTTTCAAACAAAAGTTTGATATTTTATCCAAGAGGAAAAACAATGAAAAATATAGGATTAAAAATTTTCGCAGCATGTGTCGTTTTAAGTGCATCTACTTTATTTGCAAGTGGAGCAGATTTATACAAACGATGTGTAGGATGTCATGGAATCAATGGAGAGAAACAAGCGCTGGGTAAAAGTGAAGTTATTACAGCATGGGACAAAGAAAAAACATTCGCTGCACTAAAAGGCTATAAAGATGGTTCATACGGTGGACCTATGAAAGGTGTTATGAAAGGTCAAGTAATCAGATTAAGTGATGAGGAACTAAAAGCCTTATCAGAACATATTTCAACTTTAAAATAAATACAAATAAATAAAAGGAATTATCATGAAAAAAATACTACTATTTTTATTAATATCATTTGGACTACTATTTGCAGATACGAGAGTATATCACAAAAAAGTAGACGTTATTAGAAGTGAAGCATTGTTTAAAACCATAAGTAAAAAAGTACCTTATGAAGAGTGTTTTGATCATGAATATACACAAAAAGTTCCATCATATTCCAACAGAAGAGCTACCAAAGATGACAGTTTAGGACTAGATACACTTTTAGGCGTAACAGGTGGCGTTGTGGTAGGGAACCAAATAGGTAAAGGTAATGGTAAAGTTGCTGCAAAAATCATAGGTGGTTTGTTGGGTGGTGTAATTGCCCATGAAATCAGAAATAATGGAAGAGCCAGCTCTCAAAGTCAAAATAATGATTACTACTATGAAACTAAGAATGTAAGAAAATGTACAACAAAATATGATACGTATGAAGAAGAAGTACAAATTGGATACAAAAATTACTTTATGTACCAAGGAAGAGAAGTATATAAAATCACAAAAAGACCTAGAAAAAATATCTCTATAAAAAATACAATTTCATTTTAAATTCTTTGAAGATAATTTTATCTTCAAAGAGATAAACAAATATCATTTTAGTTAATGGCAATAGCTAAGATAATTTTACATTTCGCAATTCTCTTCTTATCACATTAATTTTACATTAATTTTTATATATATTTTGATAACATAATATTTAATAAAGATAAAATCAACAAAAATATAAAGTGAAACTCAATTTTAATGAATACTCAAATAACGCTCAATGAAGACCAACAAGATTGTTTGCAAGAATTAATGAATATTGCATATGGCTCAGCAACAGCAGCCATATCAAGTATTCTAGATGCTTTTGCAACCTTAAGTGTCCCAGAAATTTCTATCATAGATACAAAAAATCTTAAAACACATTTGTTGGAAAATATTGAAGTTGAAAATTCTCATTATATTTCTTCCCAAACTTTAAATGGAAAAATTGCAGGAGAGTGTCTTTTTGTGATAGGTGAAAAGTCATCACAAAATTTGGCCAAAGAATTTGGATTTGAAAATGAAGAGATGTCGCAAAATGAACTGTGTGATATCATCCTAGAAATAACAAATATTTTGTCTTCAGCAACCATAAGTAAACTAGCTGATGAGATGGGTACCAATGTATCTTTTTCACCTCCCCACATCCATATTTTAAATTCAATTGAAAATTTTGATAACCAATATTTAGAAAAATATCAAAAGGTCATCGTTATTAAAACTCAACTCAACTTTGAAAACCAAAATATTAATGCAGAACTACTAATCCTAACTACAGATGACTCAATAGTATTCGTAAGAGATATGTTAGATAAAATTTTAGAAGACTTTTAATGAATACAAAACAAAAATTTGATTTAATCTGTGACACTGTTGATAATGGTATTATTTTATTGGATCAAAATCTAGAAGTTCACTTTTGGAATAATTGGCTGGTCGCAAGAACCAATATATCCCAAGAACAAATAAAAGGTAAAAATCTACAAGACTTTTTTCCAAACATCAATAAAAAAATCCTTGATAGAAAAATAAAAACCGCACTTAATTTAAATTCACCAACTTTTTATAATTCTGATATCAATCATTATCTACTAGATATTGAATTAAATAAAGTCACCAACAAGGTCTTTAATTATATGAGGCAAGGAGTTACTATAACTCCATACGACAAAGATTCAGGAATGGTCATCATTTATATTTATGACACTACTTTATTGTCCGAGATCAATCATAAATTGGAAATAAGAAACGATACGCTTAAACAAACCCAAGTAACTCTAGAAGAAGAAATCAATAAGATTGAACTTTTATTGGATGCAACCATGGATGCAATGTTTGTTTTTGAACAAGACGTGTGTGTTAAGGTGAATGAACTTGGTATTGAACTATTTGGCTTTGAAAGCAAGCAAGAAATACTTGGTAAGCAAATTTTTAATTTTTTAAAAAATAAATCTGATTTAGACCTAACACAGTTTTATAATAAGCCTTTCGAAACGCAAGTAATTAAAAAAGACGGAAGTGACTTCCCTGCCCTCATAAAAATAAAGAAAATTGTCTTAAATGCATCAAAGATTGAAATTATGAGTATTGTTGATTTAAGTGAACTCAAATCAAAAGATAAACTCATAGCAGAACAATCAAAACTCGCTGCCATGGGAGAAATGATTGGTAACATAGCTCACCAATGGAGACAACCTTTAAACACAATCAGCACAGCAGCAAGTGGTATAAAACTCCTAAAAGAATGTACTGCTTTAACAGATTCTGACTTGGACGAATCCTTAGAAGGTATTATAAAAAGTGCAAAATACTTATCCCAAACCATTGATGATTTTAAAGATTTTTTAAAAGGTGATAAAGAAAAAACAAAATTTAATTTAAAAGTTAATATTAAAAAAGACTTATCAATTCTAAAAGGCATGTTAAAGAGCTCCCACATTCAAGTCATTGAAACACTAGACTCATCATTGGAGTTGTTTAGTTATGATAATGAACTTTCACAAGGTATTATAAATATATTGTCCAATGCTAACGATGCTTTTAAAGAAAGTAATGAAGAAAATAAGTATATATTTATTTCTACATATATAAAAAACAATCATGCAATCATAGAAATAAAAGATAATGCAGGTGGAATACCCACCTCAATCATTTCGAAAATTTTTGAGCCTTACTTTACCACCAAACATAAAAGTTTGGGAACAGGCTTGGGATTATACATGACGCAACAAATCATAAAACAAAATATTCAAGGTCAAATAACAGTAGAAAATAAAACCTATACTTATGAAAATAAAAAATACATAGGTGCTAACTTTTCTATACAAATACCTCTTTAACATAAAGCCTTAATATAGTATCTTTGGCTACCTATTTTTCAAACCTTGATTGACTTAGACTCAAGTTTTGGATATAATCCCATAAATTATACACATACAAAAATGTAACTTAACGGGAGAACAAATGGCCAAAAGTTTGTACGAAACTTTAGAAGTAAACGATACCGCAACAGCAGCTGAAATTAAAAAATCTTATAGAAAACTAGCACGGAAATATCACCCTGATGTAAACAAAGATAAAGATGCAGAAGAAAAATTTAAAGAAATCAATGCAGCTTATGAAGTATTAAGTGATACAAATAAAAAGAATCAATATGATCAATATGGTGATTCTATGTTTGGTGGTCAAAATTTTCACGATTTTGCACAAGGTCAAGGTGGTGGTGTTGACTTGGATGAAGTTCTTAGAAACATGTTTGGTGGTTCTGGTGGTTTTGGAGGTGGAGGCTTTGGACAAGGCGGATTTGGACAAGGTGGATTTGGTGGTTATGAACAACCAGACTTAGATGTTCAAGCACAAATTACTATATCTTTTGATACTGCTATTTTAGGTGGGAAACAACATATTTCATTAAACAATAATAATTTTGACATTAAAATACCTGAAGGTATTAAAGATGGTCAAAAAATTCGTGCAAAAGGTAAAGGTAAATCAATGCCCGGTCATCCCCCTGGTGATTTGATTATAAAAATCAATGTGGCTGAGAGTATTGAATATGAAAGAGAAAACTTTACCCTTACTAAAACATTTGATATTCCTTTGAAAACTGCTCTTTTTGGTGGAAAAGTTGAAATAAAAACCATACATAAGGACATCACTTTAAAGGTGCCTTCAAACACAAAACAAAATCAAAAGTTTAGAGTCAAAGAACTGGGTGTTTTAAATAAAAAAAGTGCATCTAAAGGTGACTTATATCTAAAAGCAAATATAGTACTTCCAAAACTTGAAGACTTAGATGAAAGTCTGGTTACAATGATGGAAGAAAAATTACCAGCAAACTAAGGTAGAAATATGGATAAGAGTAACAGTTATATAGAACCTGTATATTTAATAAGTGCCGTAGCGCAAATACTTAATATCCATCCTCAAACCCTACGTCAATATGAAAGAGAAGGCCTTATTAAGCCTTCTCGAACAAATGGAAAGATTCGACTTTACTCTCAACAAGATATTGACAATATCAAAACAGTTCTAAGATTAACAAGAGACTTAGGCATAAATCTTGCAGGCGTTGATGTTATACTAAAGTTAAATAAAAAAATTGAAGAGCTTGAAAATGATATTGAGAAATATAAAACAAGAATAAGAGATATTGATGGGGTTGGAGTAGTACCTTCTTCAAAAGCATTGGTACTTAAAAAAAGTTCTTATGAAATCGTGATTGTAGAAGAGTAAAACTCTCCTACTTTTATAACTGATATTTAACGACGTAATTTCTCATTAGAGGTGGAAGATCAAGATAGTTTTCATCATCTGGCGATAATTGTGAATTAGTATTTTCATTTGAACCACTTGATTCAGATTCGAAATTTTTAACTTCTTGTTTTGATTCAAACCCCGTTGCAACTATTGTAATCTTCACTTCGTCTTTTTCAAGAGTATCATCAGATGTTGTACCAAATATCACTTCAGCATTATTATCAATGGTGTCATGAATAGTTCCCATAACATTATTAATAGTAAATAATGAAACTTGAGGATGAATGTTAAAATGGATTAATATCCCTTTTGCACCACCCAAAGACACTTTATCTAGTAATGGAGACTCAATAGCGTCCTCTAAAGCTCTTTGAGCTGCATCTTCACCTTTGGCCTTACCAATTCCCATAAGAGCCATCCCACGATGCTGCATTATTGTTTTTACATCAGCAAAATCCGTATTAATATCTGAGTTACCAGGATTTAAAATAACTTCACTCATTCCATTTACAGCTTGAAATAAAATATTATCAATAATTTTAAAAGCATCTTTCATACCAATGCTTTCATCTATAATTTCAAGTAATCTATCATTTGGAATTACAATAATTGAATCACTGACTTTTTTAAGTTCTTCAAGTCCTAAATTTGCCAGGCCTGCTCTTTTTTTACCTTCCCAAGTAAAAGGCCGAGTGACAACAGAAACAGTTAATGCACCTACATCTTTAGCCGCATTTGCAATAATAGCAGCAGCACCTGTTCCAGTTCCTCCTCCAAGACCAGCAGCAATAAAAACGATATCTGCACCATCAAGAGAGTTTTTAATGTCATCATAACTTTCAACAGCGGCATCACGCCCAACTTCTGGTTTCATACCAGCACCTAAACCTTTAGTCAGTTTAAGTCCAAGTTGGATTTTCTTAGGTGCTTTTGAAATATGAAGTACCTGCAAATCAGTATTAGCAGCAATTAAATCAATTTTATGACTACCTTCGTTGATCATATGATTAATCATATTACAACCACCACCACCTACTCCAATAACGGCAATCTTTGCAACATTATCAGACAATACTTGAGTAGGCATATTGATTTCTATATCATCAACTTTAAATAAATTATTTTCCATTAAAACCACTCCGATACTTTATTCCAAAATTTAGATACACCTTTTTTCTTGGCACTTCTTGGAATAATTGATAATGGAGTAGGTTCACTTTCAACGTGATTTGTCTCACTTTCTTTATTAATTGGTTTAACAATTTTAGGCTGATCATAAGTTTGTTGTACTCTTTGTCTTAGTTTTTTATTTGAATCAAGTTCAAAACTTGCATTGGTATTTAAACCATATAATAAAAGCCCTACAATAGTTGACATAGTAGGATCTTCAAAGTTTACATAACCATTTTTAATATTTGCAGGACTTGCTATTTTAATAGGAATATTTTCAAAAACATTTGAAGCAAGTTCTTTAATACCAATTAATTGACTCATTCCACCAGTAATCACAATACCAGCACCCATATAATCAGAAACACCACTATCAATAATTTTCTCTTTGATTAAGATAAGTGTCTCTTCCACACGTGCATGAATAATTGTTTGTACAGAATCCAAGTCCATTTCTTTGGTATTTTGTTCGTCACCAATAATGGGAATTTTCACCTTTTTGATTGCTAAGTCATCATTTTTATATGAGTTTAATAAGTTTCCATATTTTATTTTTAACATCTCAGCAGCATTTGGAGGTGTATGTAACATAACCGATAAATCATTGGTAATATGAGAAGAACCAACAGGAACAAAATCATTATGTACGATAGACTTCCCTTTAAAACAAACGAAGTCTGTTGTACTTCCACCTATATCAATCACACCAGTACCAAATCTCTTTTGTTCTTCATTTAGAACAGACACAGCAGAAGAATAACCATTCAGTACAAAATTACTGACTTCTAATCCAGAAGCTTTCATAGCCCCCTTAATGTTGGTTAAAACTGTCTTTTTGGTTGTAACAATATATACAGATACTTCCAGCCTTGCACCGTTCATATTTAGAGGATTATCAATAGATTGAGAATCATCTACTTTAAAATAAATTGGTAGAACATGAACCACATCATATTCTGGAACAATCGTTGCATTGTACAAAGCCATTTGAAGTACTTGGTTAATTTCATTTTTAGTAATTAAACCATTAGGAACGTTAACACTTCCTACACTTCTAATACCTTTTGTACTAGCACCTGAAATTGAAACCAGTGTTGAATCAATACTACTTTGAGTACTTCTTTTGGCATTTTGGATTACACTATTAATAGCAGTTGATGCTACTTCAATATTTGTGATTAACCCTTTATTGATACCGTCACTTGATTCAATACCCATACCTAATATATTAATATTACCGTTTAAATCATTTTGTGCAACTACAGCCGTTATATTTGTAGAGCCAATATCAATTGCTAAAAGAGTATTACTCAATTAATGTTCCTTTCTACCGTTTGTATCACTTGTATTTTCATTTAATGATTGTTGTACTTCGTATCTGTCTTCTAATCTCTTTAGAAAGCTAGACATTAATTCACTGTTTTGTAAATCGCTTAAAGTACTTTTAACAATACTGTCTCTTTTTTCATCATACTTTGAAAGTCTACTATCATTGATGTTATATAAAACAATTTTATCTTCAATATTTATTTGACCTTTTTGTACCGTAACAGCAAATAATGCATTTAAAAATTGAGCTGCCTCATTGGCATTTAATCCTGTGATCTTATCTAAAGATTCTCTATGGATATATCCCAGTTTAACCCCATTAAAATTTTCAAGTTCTTTTTTTGCAAGTTCAGCTAGTTTCGTTTTCTTAGATTCAATATCAAAATCTTTTTTTACAGCATGTTTTGCAACATCATAACTTAAAGGTTTTGGATTAAATTGGTTTACAACTCTAATTAGAATATAGTTATCACCTTCTAAAAATGGTTTAATTAAATTACCTTTTAAAGCGGTTCTTACTTTTTCTCTATTTTCAGCACTAAATCCTAACTTATCTTCAAAAACAATTGATGAGTCAGTTATATTTTTTTCACCTTTTTTAACTTTTAGGTAATTTTTCAGAGCAACTTTTTTAGTTTTCTTAACATTGATAGCCCTTACTATTTCAAGTGTAGCCTCTTCGATACTTTTTAATTTTCCATCAGTTTTTTTGAAATCATTTTTATTTTTGTCAAAATACGTTTTAATATCTTCTTTTGAGGGAACGTCAGTTGAGATTGCTGTCTTTTCCATTTGTAATTCATAAGAATTCATAGACATGTATCTGTTTTTGTTCTCTTCCCAGAATTTTTTTCTCTCATCTTCTGTATTAGATACCTGAACATCTTTTAAATCTAAAATTTTAATATCAACATTATCTTCTAAATAAATTAATTGATTAAGATTTTTAATTTCTGCTGCTGTTGGTTCAATTTGAAATAAAGCTTGAATTTTTTGTAAAAGTAAATTACTTTTTAAACCCTCTTCATATTCTACAGGAGTAGTTCTATTTTGAGTTAACACTCTAACATATGTTTGTTTGTCAAATTTACCACCAGATTGAAAAGCGGGATTCTGTACTAATTCTTGAGCAATGTCTCTTTTTGTAATATCTAAACCTAATTCATCACCATATGATAGAATTAAATTCTTTTGAATTGTCATTCTATACGCAGCATCACTAAGATTTAATTGTCTAGCAACATCTTGATTAAATTGAGCACCCATCATTTGTTGGTATTGTGCGTAAAGATTGCTGTATTCTCTTTGGTATTCTTCAAGTGATACTTCTCTGTCACCAACTACTGCTACAGTTCCAGAAGCACTACTATTTAGGGCACTTACTACACCAGGCGCAGCAATACTTCCTATAAAGGCAGCAACACTAATCCAAAGTGTAACAACTAGCCATTTTTTATGTCTTTGCATCCATGTCATCATAAAATATATTCCTCTTAATAATTTTAGATATATTACAGAAAAATTACTTGTAGCTTATTTAAATTGTTTCACTCATGAGGTCATTTATGACAGATTCTCTCTTAGTTGTTTCAATTCTTTTGCAGGCACTTTTAAAGGCATCTTCTTCACCCACGATATAACACATTTTTTTGGCTCTTGTAATTGCTGTATAAAGTAACTTAGTATTGTGCATAATATAATGAGAAAAGGTCATAGGAATGAGTGCATTCTCATATTCCATACCTTGAGTTTTATGTATGGTCAAACAATATGCCAAACTTAAAAGGGAATCTAACATATCAAAATCATAAAAAACAACCATATCATCATTGGGATATAAAACGATACATTTATTTTCTTCAAAATCAAGTTTAATTATCATACCAAGCTGCCCGTTAAATACTCTTTTTTCCATAAAGTCAGAAGAACCATTTTTATACATATTCATGGTTTTGGCTTTCATGTTTTCATTTTTAATATGTATTACTTTATCCATCATCTTATATTCATATAATTTGGTTTGCTTAGATTTTTCGCGGCTACTGTTAAAAAGTTTTTGAAGTTGGATATTTAAGTTCTCAACTCCCAAACTTCCAGCTTTCATAGGAGTAATCACTTGAAATAAAGTTAAAGATTTTGAGATTTTCTTATCCTTAATTAAAGTGTATAAATCTTTAATATATGTTGAGGCGACATGTAAAATTGTATTTAAAATTCGTTCTGAATTTTGAACTCTTACATCAGAAAAATCATGGGGTGAAGCAGAGTTTTTAATGGCATAATAATTATCTATAGAAACATTTATAAATTTGAAATCTTCATAGGGTTCATTATATGCAGGCAGTTCCCCTTGTCTTATGTCATTTGCTATTAATGCGATAGCTTGGTTTTCATTTTGACGATAAATTTTTGTTAATTTACAAATGGTGGCCAATTCATATTTAATACTATCTGCGAGTATATTTCCAGCACCAATGGCAGGAAGTTGTCCGTCATCACCCACAATTACAAAAATACATTCAGGGTGCATTTTAGAAATTATCTGATAGAAAGTCACCGAATTTACCATAGAAGCTTCATCTAAAAGTATAACTTTATAAGGGAAGAAGTCTAATTCTTTGTGTTTTACCAATAAAGATTGAATGGTACCGCTGTTATATCCAGTGGTATCTGAAATTCTTTGAGCTGCTATTCCACTAAGCGCTGTACAAATTATATCATCATAAGGTACTATCTCTTGTAATAGTTCCAAAACAGCCCTACTTGAGGTTGATTTTCCAGTTCCAGCGTATCCAATTAAAAATAATACACTGTCTCCATTATTGATACACTCAACAGCACCCGCTTGCTCATCACTTAGGGTAAAACCCAAAGTTTTTTCTTTTTTCTCGATGTACTCGTTAAAATTAGAAACAATTTTTGGATTTGGGCCTTCATTTTGTCTAATTTTAAAAAACTCCAAGATTCTTTTTTCTGCAAAATATAACATTGAAGGAGAGTATCTGTCCACTTTTGTTTGATGGATGTCTTCATCAGCTAACATTTTGGTCACTGCATTTTCATACAGAGCATGTTCATTAAAAAAGACCAAAGATTCATCCAAGAGTTTAAATAAATGTTCTTTTTGAATTGAGCTATTTCCATTATTATCACAGTATTCTCTTAAAGTATAATTCAAACATGCCATGATTCGGAATTCAGACCTTGCATCTATTCCCAATGATTTTGCAATTTCATCGGCTCTTTTAAATCCAATTCCTTTAATACTTATTAACACATAAGGGTTTTTCTTGATGTATTCAATTACGTTCTCTACTTCACCAAACTGAGTATAGATTTTTGTAATTAAGTTTCGGGTAACACCATATGGAGAGAGGAAAGAACCCAATTCTCGTAAGTGTTTAAATTTTTGCCAAGAAGAAATAATGATTTTAAGTTTTTTCTCCTTAATACCCTTGAAACCCAATAGCTCATCGGGTCTATCATTTAGAATTTCAACCAATTCATCGTCTGTAAATTTTTCCATTAAATCGTGAGCTACTTTTTTCCCAATACCTTTTACAATTTTGGTTAAAAAGAAAAAGAGCTCAGCTTCTTTAATTTCCAAGGTATCAAATGCAAATTGCACCCCATATTTTTTGTGGGTGACCCAAGTACCCGTTAAAATAATCTCTTCACCAATAATATTTTCAATCTCAGTATCAAAATAAGACCCACAAATTTTTTGATCATTTTCAAGTACACAGATACTAAATTTTGTCTCTTCATTTTGAAAAAGAACTTTTTTTATGACACCTGTCAGGTTAAAAGTTTTAACTTCTTCCATTAAAACTCCCCTTAAGTTTTTTTCTAATAACCATCATCAAACTTTTTGTGTTTATGCTTGTCTTTTTTGTAGTTATTTCTATTTTTTTCTTTTTGTAATAAGTTAGCTTCTTTTAAAAGAGAGTCCCTCTCATTTTCAAAGGTTTTTGAGTGGTTAGTAATCGATTGGAGAATCAAATCGATGAATTTTTTTAGTCCTATTAAATAATTAGAAGTCAATGTTACTTCTTTAGCTTTTTTCATTTCTTCATAGTTTTTAAGTGTTCTTACTTTAAAACGTTCAAAGTCAAAATCACTCAACTTTAGTAAAGCAATAGATCTTTTAGAAAATTTCTCTAAAACTCGTATATATCTTATTCTTAATTCTTTTTCATTCAATTCATTCATATGTTTGTTATTCTTATTTTTTAAAGATTATATCCAATAATAGTTTTACTTTATCCTACTTTTTAATCATTCCGCAAAATTCTTATGACCATTTTTGTATTCATCAGCTTTTAACAAAATCATTAATTGGTTTCTTTTGATAATTGGACCTTGATGTTTTACACATCAAGTAGCAAAAATTAAAAAATCAAGTATAGTTTTAGAAGTAATACACACAGGGTGTTTTTGGCTTTCATACCATCTCCTTACCTTACTCAACTTATCATATTGGATGTTTAAGTTTTTATAAAAAATGATTTTCATTTAATTTAATTATAACTATATTATTTTCTGTATTTTATCTATACTAAAGAAAGGTATAACAAGCTTTTGCATTTTATGTTATACTATAGTTATGATAGTTTCAAATAATACACTTTTAAATATTCTTATACCAAATAATAATAGTGCATTAAAAAATGTTTTAAAAGAAGCCGATGCCAAACAACTAAGTTCAAATACAAAAGACGGTACTTCTATTCAAAGTATCATCAAAAACTTATTTTCAGATACTCTAAGTGGTGCAAAATCCAATGAAGCTGTACAAAACATGCTTAAGAATTCAAACATTTTTAAAGACATGGGTAGTTTTACGAGTCAATTAAAAGATTTACAAAATACAATCAAAAATGATCCAAAACTTGAAAAATTTGAATCAATTATAAAAAATTTTCTTGTTAATATAAAAAACCTAGATGAAAGTGTCTTAAAAGAGCAAGTTGCGAAATCTGGAGTTTTTTTGGAATCCAAATTGAATGATACTTTAAAGACCAGTAACTTACCCAATAAAATAGAAAATATACTAACACAACTAAAACAAGAATTAGGCAAGGTTAATAACCCTGCATCAAAAGATATTTCAAATGCCATAGACCAACTTTTAAATTCAAAAACCAATACAAAAGTATCTCTTACAAAAGACTTGAATACCATTCTTTCGCAAGTTAAAAACTTAGAAGAGTTAAAAAACTCACCTCAAACTCAAAATCTATTAAAGCAAATATCTCAACTCACCTCTCTTAAAAATGAGATAAAACTACTAAATACAGCAATAAGTAATAATCAAACTACGCAACCCAATACAAGTCAGAATCAAGCCTTAACACAAGCGCAACCCCAAACGCAGACGCAAATTCCTAAGAGTGAGTTAACACGGCAAGTCCCAGAACAAAAAAGCACTCCCTTAAATCAAATTAAAGATGCCCTTAACTCTATGAAAGAAAGTCTGGTAAAAATTGATAGTCCAATTGCCAAGCAGTTATCTCAAGAAATTAGTAATATCCTTTCGCAAAAAAACGTGCCCATGCAAAATGTATTAGATCAATCAAAAACCATAATAAGTAAATTACAAAATTTTATTGTAAATCAACCAAGCTCTGATAATCTCAGCAACATAAAAACACAAAATACCAGTCTAAAAACCATTGCGTATAATACTCCAAATAGCAACATCAAGGTTACTCTTGAAACGCCAGTTCCAAATCAAACCCAAAATACAAGTACTCAAACACAAAGTGTTAATCCAAAGATAAATGAATTATTAACAACAATTAAACAAACTATTTCCCCTGTAGAATCACCCAAACTTCAAAATATTTTAAAAGAAATTAATACTGTATTAGCTCAAAAGAGCTCTGTTCCCAGTGAAAGTCAAAATAATCAGGTTAAAACTATTGTTAATAAACTTGAAAATGCCTTGGTTAATCTACCATCAACACCTCAAACAAACAATATTACTCAGTTAACAAATACCTTGAAAACAGTAATTTATACGCAGAATCTAACGTCAGCAACACAACTACAAAGTCAAACGCCAGTTACGCCACAACAAAATCAAACTCCTCAAACTTTGACTAACCAACAAGTGCAAGCAAATCCAACTCTGATAAACGATCATCAAGTTGTTACTAAATTAAATGATATTTTGTCAAATATTAAAACGGAGTTGTTGAACAATAACTTTTCATTAAGTAAGCAGACAATACAACTCATTGATAAACTCCTTGCCCAAACAAATATAACACAAAACACTGCTTTATTACAAAATAACATCTCGGAGCTTCTAACTTCAGTAAAGACCACAATCGCGAGTAGTAGTACTGCAACTTTTCAGAGTGAACCAATACTTAAACTACTCAATCAGTTGGAGACCAGTATCAAACCCAATTCACCTTTATTAAATGAAAAAAACCTAATCAACAACCCAGAACTACAAAAAACAAATATAACAAATGATATTAAATCAACTCTATTACAACTTTCAGAAGAACTAAAACAAACCAATACTCCCACTGCAAATGAAATAATGAAAAATGTCGATAAGCTTCTCACGCAAGTTGATTATTATCAATTAATGTCATTAACGTCAAGTTCAAATTACATATACTTCCCTTTTATTTGGGATATGTTAGAAGATGGTTCCTTGTCCATGAAAAAACTCAATGAAGAAAGGTTTTTTGTGGAGATAAATTTGAAACTCAAAGAATATGGTAAGGTCAATATGATGCTTATTATGTATGATGAAAATCATCTTGACATGTCTATTTTTGCACAAAAAGACAAACTAAAAAATGAGCTTTCAAGTCATCTTCAATCTTTAAAACAAAGTTTAAGTTCTGTTGGAATCATACCTGGGACCATAAAACTTTTAGATTTAAAAGAAGAAGCAAAAAAACCAAAAGAAGAAGATAGTTTTGCAGATGTTTATACACAACAAACTGGTTTTGGTGTGGATATTAAGGTATAAAAATGGCAGAAATAGATCCAGATTTCATTCAAAAAGCAGCAGCACTAAAATATGACCACGCATCACAAAATGCACCAAAAGTTGTTGCCAAAGGTCAAGGGGATGTGGCTAAGAATATCATCAAAATTGCAAAAGACAACAACTTACCTATAAAAAAAGATGAAGATTTAATTGAGCTTTTATCCAAGTTAGATATTGACAAAGAAATACCAACAGAAATGTACAAGGCAGTTGCAGAAATCTTCAGTTTTATTTATGGGATTACCAATAAAAAAGAAGAAAATTAGTACCTAATAAAACAAGAAGTTAGTACTTAAATAGTACAAGTTGTGCTTTATAGTTTCTATATTTTACTTAATCATATTGAAATATGTTTAAGTAGAATTTAGGAGCTAGGGAGTGCAAACTGTACTACCTTGTAGGAAAATACCTAAAAGGCATCTTGAAAAAGAAATAAATTAAAATTAGCTACGGCTAGTTTTAATTTATTTCTTTTCCAATCTACTCTGTTATTTATTTTTTTAAGTGTAAACTTATTATTTTATTTGGTACAAGATAGCAATTTAGATTTTCTTTGCTATAATCGCAAAATGAAAAAAGACATACTTGATAACCCCTTCTTTTTATTTATTTTATTAATTGCTACAATTATTTCAAATACAATTTCATCTGTATATTTCACTTCAATTATGTTGGCTGGTTTTGTCTTTTTAGCGTATATTAAATGTCTTCAAAATAGATACTATTATTCTGCATTTTTTATCACATTAGCTCTTTTATTTATTGAGCTAAACAATGGGTTCCCACCCTTCTCTTTAATATTATTGGCTATATTTTCATATGCATTCATTATCCCAAAAATCAAACAAGTCATATCTTTTAGTGGATTAAATTATTTTATATACATTTTATGGTTTTATGGAAGTATGATTATCATTTGGTCTATTTCAAATGAGATAGACATCACGTTAATTGGTACAATATTATTAAATATCATTATTGATTTTATTTTAGTAGGTATGTTTTTATGATCAGATTAAAGTTTATTCTAATTTTTATAATTATTACAGCAATTGTGTTACTTTCAAGAGTATATTTTTTAAGTATTAAATCAAATACATATTATGAAGAGCTTTCTCGTCAAAATTATATTAAGCGAGTCTACGAAACATCCTCACGTGGTATTATCGAGGACAGAAATGGGGTTGCCTTAGCTATTAATAACCTTGGGTTTAGTATTAATATTAAACCTCACTTACGTTCATATAAAAATAGACAAGAGTTAATAAAAATTGCTGGCGTCATTTCAAAGCACTTTCCTTCATTTACAGTTGAAAAGTTACTCAAAAAATATAAAAAGCTTGATTCTCCCTATAAACATGACTATGTTAAGCTCGTAGATTATATTGCATATGAGGACTTTTTCAGTAAATATACTCTGTTTAATTCACTTGATAATATCAAAATAGAGTCTGCGGTTAAAAGGCATTATCCTTATGGAAGTGTTGGATCTCATATTATTGGATATGTAGGTAAAGCATCTAAAGTTGATATTAAAAACAACAGAATCTCAAAATACTCAGGAATCATTGGTAAGAATGGCTTAGAAAAGTTCTACAATAAGAAACTTCAAGGAGAATTAGGATTTAAAGATATTAAAGTAAATGCCCTAAACAAGGAAGTTGAAGTATTAGAAGAGAAACACCCCACAACTAATAACAAACTCCAAACAACCATTGATATCAAACTTCAAAAGTATATCAATAAAATATTTGACAAAAAAAGTGGTGCAGTTATTGTTATGGATGCCAATAACGGAGAAATGTTGGCTGCGGCTAGTTTTCCTGAATATGATAATAATATATTTGTAGGAGGAATTAGTACTGCCCAATGGGAAGTCCTTAGAAATGATTTTAATCATCCTTTTACCAATAAAATTGTGAATGGGTTATACCCTCCTGGTTCAGTTATTAAGATGGGTGTTGCCCTGGCTTTTTTAGAAAATGGCGTAAAGGAAAATTATTCAGTATTTGATTCAGGAGAATTAACACTGGGAAAACGAAAATTTAGATGTTGGAAAGCAAAAGGACATGGACATACTAATTTTAATAAAGCCATAAGAGAGAGTTGTGATGACTTTTTTTATAAAGGAAGTTTGGTTGTTGGAATCAATAAAATTAGTAAAACCTTATCAAAATTTGGATTTGGTGAAAGAACTGGGATTGACCAAGTAAATGAATTTAAAGGTGTTAATCCAAACAAAATCTGGAAAAAAGCAAAGTATAATATGCCATGGTACGTAGGTGAGACTGTTATTTCATCTATTGGTCAAGGTTTTGTTCTGGTAACTCCACTCCAAATTGCTCGATATACTGCATTTTTAGCTTCAGGTAAGCTACCCACACCCCACTTTAACAAAGAAAATTATAAAGAACCTGTTGAGATAAAAGTAAATCCGAAGCATCTCAATAAAATGAGAAAAGCAATGTATGAAGTTGCGAATCATCCAAAGGGAACACTACGTAACTATATTCGTGGTTCAAAAGTGAAAATTGCTGGTAAAACTGGTACTGCACAAGTTGTTGGAATCCCACAATCAGAAAAGAAAAGAATGAAAGAGCATGAGTTAGAGTACTTTCACAGATCCCACGCTTGGGTTACCACCTATGCACCTTATAAAAACCCCAAATATGTAGTGACTATTATAGTTGAACATGGAGGGCATGGGGGATCAGCTGCTGGGAAAATGCTAAAACAAATTTATGCCAAATTAAAAGAACTAAAATATATAGACTAAACTACATATTTTAGTTGGGCCAAACCTCAGGCAACTTTTCTGGTTTTTTCCCAAACCACTTCATGTATAGTTTTTCATAAGATCCATCTCTTACTGCATCTTGAATTGCAAAGTTAACAAAATCTCTTAGGTTTGATTCATTTTCGCTCATACCAATCCCGTAAGGTTCATAAGAAATTGTTTCCCTTAATACTTTTAATTTACCTCTACTATCTTGAGCTTGTGTGACACACCAAACCAAATCTGTAGTAATCGCATCAACTTTTCCTCGTAAGAGTGATAAAACAGCTTGTGGGTATTCTTGATAATAAACAATCTTTGCTTTAGGCTGTACCTTTTTAAAGTTATTACCACTGGTAGCTCCCTGAATAGCAGCAACTTTTTTATTTTCAAAATCTCTATAACTCGTCTTCTTTTCATCAGATCTAACCAACATTGCTTGTCCATCAAAAAAATACGAAATTGAAAAGTCAATTACATTGTCTCTTTTATTTTTGTGGGTCATGGAAGCGGCTGCAAGATCAACTTCGCCACTTACAATCATCGGGATTCTGGTTTTAGAAGTAACTTGTTTAAATTTAACACCCACTTGCATTTTCTTAGCAATGTATTTTAACAAATCAACATCAAAGCCTACAATACTACCTGACTTATTAATAAAGCCAAAAGGTTTAAAGTCATACTTTATTCCTCCCACAAGAACTCCTGCTTTTTTTATATCAGCCAGTTTATCGGCAACAAGAGCATTGGTGAAGATAAAAAAAGAGCACAATACTATAATCAATTTGGTAAACATAATTTTCCCTTATTTGAAGAACCTAATGATTTAATTATATTCGTATTATGTTAATAATTTCTTAAAATTAAATTTAACTAATAAATCTTTTCTAAATCTCAATTATGTTAATATTTCTTCAACAATTCAAAAGGTTTTTTTATATTGAAATTTCTTAAAATCATTACGCTATTTTTAATAACAACGCTTTCACTGTTTGCTGCGGATGATGCCCCTTTGATTAACCTATCTGTGTCTGCCATTGAAGAGCCTGCACAATTTGTAAAAACAATTAACATAGCACTTATTCTAGTACTTCTGGTTGCTGCACCTACCTTACTTCTAATGGTAACTAGCTTCACAAGATTTATCATTGTATTTAGTTTGTTACGACAAGCAATGGGTTTACAACAATCACCTCCAAATCAAATTATTATTTCATTATCCCTAATCATGACTGTTTTTATTATGGAACCATATGGAAAAGCATCCTGGAATGATGCAATAAAACCTTATATGGAAGAAAAAATAGGATACGAAGTTGCTTTTGAAAAAGGTCTAAAACCCTTCAAAGACTTTATGATAAAAAATACCAGAGAATCAGATCTAGCTCTTTTTTACCGAATCAAAAAACAAGAAAACCCTAAAAATATTGATGATGTATCAATCATACTTTTAATGCCTGCATTTATTGTTAGTGAGCTTCGTACAGCTTTCGAAATTGGCTTTTTAATCTTTCTACCTTTTTTGGTAATTGATATTATTGTAGCCTCTATTTTAATGAGTTTGGGTATGATGATGTTACCACCAGTTATGATATCCCTACCTATTAAAATAATTTTCTTTATTATAATAGATGGATGGCATTTAATTATAGGAAATCTGGCCCAGAGCTTTAAATGACAAGGTTGAAAAATGAGACAAATTATAAGAACCCAATATGCTGTTAAACGCCCTTTTGTTGGGTTTGAACAAATACAAGAAGTTATTATTGAGAGTAACGACGGACTTACATCTGTTTTACATAGCAGTAACAGTAGTGATTTTTTTAGATTAACATTAATACACGCAGCAACAGATCAAAAATATTTCGAAATCCCAACAGAAATAGAATCATCTTTACAACTAAATGACGAATCTAATTATAGTGTCTATTTCACCGTAATAATTCATAAAAATATACATGATTCAGTTATCAATTTAGGTGCTCCAATTGTTGTAAATGAAGACAATAAAACTTTGGCTCAATGTATCATAAGTGATGATACAACAACCATACGAGAGATAGATTTTATCAATCTACCTACTTTAGATATTTCCAATAAATTCAATCTTAAAATATCTAATTTAATTGCTGATTTATAATACTTTTAAATACAGACCCAAAGACTAAAATACAAAGATTGCTAAGTAAATCATAATACCCATGGTTGAAGTAATGCAAATGCCACCTACGGTATATCGTGCAAGTTTTGCATGATGTGCGATTAACGTACCCTTTTTATAAGAGACATAAGAAGTAAAAATCAAATAAACCCATGAAACAATCGTCATCGTTGCAATGATAATATGTACCAATAGAAAGATTAATAAAGGTGTATATCTAAAAGTACTTTGATCCATAAGAACAAAGAAGCCACCTTCCATTCTCATACCTACTTCAAAAAAAACAATCATGACCATACTAACAATAAAAATAACTATCTGAGAGTTGATGTGTTTTTTATAATTTCCTTTAATAGCATATCTAATAGAGAAAAAAAGTAAAAAGGGTAATATAAAAAAATAGACAGTAGCAATGTCCAAAAATAGAGGAGCTTTAGTAAAGAGAAAACCTTTTTCTAACAAACGAAACCTTCTTAATGTAAAATTTTTTTATGATAGCCAAATCCAACTAATTTAAGGTTAAATAATTCCACTGTAAAGTAAAAATACCCTATACTAAATCAAAAAGAAACCAATGAAAAAAATACTTATACTTGGAAACTCCTCCTCGGGTAAATCAACCCTAGCAAAAGAACTATCCCTCCAAAACAATTTAGCCCACCTTGACCTAGACACCATAGCATGGGATAAAGGAACAGTAACACAAAGAGCAAATATAGAAGACAGCGAGAAACAATTACATAAATTTATCAATGAAAATAAATCATGGGTAATTGAGGGATGTTATGTAGACTTACTCAAACTTGTCGAGAAACACACCTCCAAAATCATATTTCTCAACTCAGATGTTAATCAGTGTATAAATAATGCCAATAAACGCCCTTGGGAGCCTCACAAATACAAAAGTAAAGAAGATCAAGATAAGAACCTAGATATATTGATTAATTGGATTAAAGACTACTATGCAAGAGATGATGTCTTTTCATATAAACAACATATGGAATTTTATGAAAAGTTTGAGGGTGAGAAGATAATTCTAGACAAAACAAAAAATAATAGTCCTAGAAAATCAATCAAAAGATATAAAATATGATGACAAAATTAATTATAGTTTTAATATATTAGATTTTTTGTAGAGGTCAAGGCAAAAGATTAAAAATGTGAGGAGCATACAATTAGTATGTGACAAGCGTTTTTAATCTTTTAACGCAGAGATATGAAAAAAGATGATGTAGTAAAACTATAATTTAGAGTTTATATAGTAATGCAATCTCGTCACAAACTGGAAAATGCTTACAACGTATACAATCCGCCCAAATCTTATGTTCTGGTAAACTCTCTTTTGATATCTCTACAAAGTTCAAGTCTTCAAAAAACTTCTGCGCATAGGTTAAAGACAAGATCTGTTTAAGTCCTAACTTTTTAGCCTCGACCAAACAGTGCTCCACCAAACGTTTCCCAAGTCGCTGACCTCGAACTTCTTCTGAAACAATTAAACTTCTAATTTCTGCTAGATTTATACTATGTATATGAAGGGCACAGAAACCTGCAAGTTTTCCATCAACTCGAACACCCGTATAAGATCGAATGGTTGTAGCCATCTCATCTTCTGTTCGTAAAAGAATGGTACCTGAGTCAACTTCTGCTTTAACAAGATTTTGCATATCTTTTATATCGCTAACCAGTGGTTTAAAAAACTCAAGATCCAAAAAGATATCCTGCAATTTTTTTCTCCAACTGATCTATTCCTCTTTTTTTAAGATTGGAAATAAATATACCATCTGGATTTTCACGTTTTAGTTTTGCTAAATCATTTTGTTTGAGTTTATCAATTTTAGTAAAAGCATGAATGACTATTTGATCCCCTCTTTTAATGGTTTCTAAAAACTCATCAACATTCTTATCAATAGGTAAATTTTGATGTCTTGAGTCAATTAGGTGAACAAAAATTTGAAGATTTGGTCTTTTTTCTAAATAATCAGTTAGATTTCGATTCCACTCTTTTTTTAAAGATTTCGAAACTCGTGCATATCCAAATCCTGGTAAGTCAACAAATCTTGCATATAAATGTCGAGGCATTCCATTTTCTTCATTGGTTTTAAACTTAATATCAAAATAATTGATAAGTTGAGTTTTCCCTGGTGTGGAAGATGACTTAGCTAAATTTTTTCTGTTGGTTAGTGTATTTAAAAGAGAACTTTTACCTACGTTACTTCTTCCTAAAAATGCAATCTCAGCTACATCTGGACTTGGTGAGTCCATAATTGATTGAGCTGATTGCATAAAATTTGCTTCTATTATTTTCATTATTATTTACTTTCTATTTCCATGATGAATCGTACAGGTTTATTTTTAGTACCGCTAACTTGCGCTTCCCCTGTAGTTTGATTTAATATAATTTTATCACCTATTAAAGTTTTATCTTCTTTTAGCTCTTTAATAGATCCTTTACCAATAATTTCATATTCTAAAGTGTTCGGCTTATAAATGACTTTATCACCTTTACCTAAGTAATGCTTATCTTCTGTATATATTTCAAAAGAAACATTTCCGGTTGCTACATATTTCAAGACGACTCGTTTTTTCTTTTCATCTTTTTTTAAGGGTGTCATGTATACTTCAAGAATATCTGAGTTAAGTTTGTCTTTCATTCGAGTCATTTTGACATTACCCTTAAAAACTGAAAGTCCTTTAGTATTAAATGTTTCAAATTTTTCAGCATCGATGATTAATTTATTTTTTGGTATTTCATTTGCTTGTGAGATTAATGTTGTAAAAATCAACAAAAAACTAAGTGTCATTTTCATTATTGTTCCTTATTTTCTAAACCTATCTCAAAGTGTGCATTTTGAGATTTGAAGTATGTTTTGTCAATATCTATATATATATTATTTCCAAGTAGTGTATTGTTATTATATTTAGCAACAAAAGGTGCTTTATTGTATCCAATTTTAGTTTCTAAATTATAATGTAATATATCAGTTTTTAAACTGATAAAACCATTTCTATCATACTTAACATTTTCAACAAATTTTAAGGCATCACCTTTTTTTTCAATAAAATCTGCATTAAAAATATCAAAAATTCCACTTTCATTAGATTTTACTCTATTTAAAAATGTTGCATCGAACATTTCATCTCTAGACTTAAATCGTACTGTCTTCGTTGATGAAACAACTCTAGTTACTTGAATGTCATCTAAAGTATACATAGTAGAATTATTAAAAGTCACCAAAGCAATATCTTTTTTTAGAGATTCTACATTATTATTGTCAATAGGAACTAATATTGATACAATAGATATTATCAATAAAATAAAAATAAATACTCTTAAAGCCATATATTTACAAATTCCTCTTCTAGTCCATCTTCTTTAAAAATGTACTCAAGCATTTCACGAACAGCTCCACTTCCCCCTGCACTTTCACAAGTAACATTTACAAAAGATTTTAAGTACTTCGTACCATTTGAAGGAGTAAAAGAGAGTCCAACTTTTTTAAGCATTTTATAATCGTTTAGATCATCTCCAATGGCTGCAACTTGATTCCAAGATAAACCTTCTTCATCAAGTATTTTTTGTAATACTTCATCTTTGTTGTGAATACCTTGATGCAAATGATTAATACTTAAATCAGACGCTCTTTGCTCTACAGCTTTAGAAGTACGTCCTGTAATAATAGCAGCTTTTTTTCCCATTTTTTTCGTCCATGAAGCGATAGCTAAACCATCTGCTACATCAAAACTTTTTGACTCAACTCCATTACCATCGTAAATAATTTTACCATCTGTTAATGTACCATCAACATCAAGAACAATTAATTCAATCACAGAATTCCCTTGGTACTTGGTATCCCGATTTTTTCATTTGGTACTAAAGCACGTCTTAGGGCAACTGCCAATGCTTTAAATGACGCTTCAATAATATGGTGTTTATTTCTTCCTCTATCTTGAATAATATGGCAAGTAATTCCAGCATTCATAACAACCGCATGAAAAAATTCTTCCACAAGTTCAGTATCGAACTCTCCAACTTTTCCACTTACATTTAATTCATGGACCAAATAAGGTCGGTTACTCAAATCAAGGGCACAAGTAACTGCTGCTTCGTCCATAACAACAGTTGCATTTCCATATCTCTCAACTGCTTCAATTGGAAAGATCTCTTTTCTTAAAGCTTTTCCAATAACAATACCACAGTCTTCAACTGTATGGTGAGCATCAATATGCAAATCTCCATCACAACTTAAATCCAAATCGATTCCACTGTGTTTACTAAAAGCTTCTAACATATGATCAAAAAAACCAACACCTGTATTAATATTAGATTTACCACTACCTTTGATATCTAATTTACATTTTATATCAGTCTCTTTTGTTTTTCTATCAAATTCTGTCATACTTAATCCTATTCCGCAATAATCATTGAACCAGCTAAATCATTGTTAGCTTTAAAATCTCTGGCTTCTTCTTCACTTCTAAAACCACTTATCCAAACTCTATTTATTGGAGCAGAGTCAAAATAACCTTTTTTAATAACTACATCATAATTATTTTCAAGAATTAGTTTGAATTTTGCTTGTGTGATCTTTGCACCTTCATATCTTCTAAACGCACCAACTTGTACATAGTACTTACCAACAGTTGCCGTTTCTTGTTTTTCTTGCGCTGTTCTTGCAATTTTTGCATTAAATCCCAACACTGTTAATTGAACTCGGGCAGTACCTTTTTTAACCATATCAACTTTATGAGCAGCTTTATTAGACAAATCAATGATTCTTCCTGTTACAAAAGGACCTCTGTCATTAATTCGAACAATAATAGATTTGCCATTTTCAAGATTGTCAACCTTTACAATAGTATTCATAGGAAGTGTTTTGTGTGCTGCTGTCATTGCATACATATCATAAACCTCTCCATTAGAAGTTTTCTTTGCATGAAAGTTAGGTCCGTACCAAGATGCAATTCCTTTAAACTGATCATCCACTTTAGCCAAAGTAGGATGATACCGTTTACCAGCGATCACATAAGATCTCATAGTAGCACGATGCATGGCCTTGCTATTACGAATTTTTTCTTTAGGAATTTTTTTGAAAGTTCTTGTTGAACTTGAACTAGAACTAGAACCTGAACTCCAAGATGAAATGTCATAAGATTTACTCGTACATCCTGCAAGGTATAGTCCAAAAAACAATACCACTAAACATTTTAATATCTTTTTAGTAATTAATAACAATTTTGTCTCCAATACGAATCAAGCTGGTTTTTTTATTATTATCTTTCATCAACTTTTTCAAATTTATTTTATACTTTTTAGAAATTGAATCTAAAGTATCTCCCCTTTTTACCAAGTAAAATGCTGATTGAGGAGGAAGATCTTCAGGTGCAACTGGAATAATCAATTTTTGATTAATAGATAAAAAATTTGATTTTAATTTGTTATACTTTTTAATTAATTTATACGAAACTTTATACTTTCGTCCAATAACACCTAGTGAATCACCTTTTTTTACAATATGCACAGCATATGATGATTTTTTCAGACTTCCTTTATTGGCATTAAATCTTGCAAGTCTACTATAGGGAATATAGATGGGGTAAGTTGTAGCTTCAGGAGGAATAATATGCCGCTTAATATGTCTATTTAAATTTGCCAACTCTTTATACTCAAGACCTACAACTTGTGCTACATTTTTTAAATGCATTCCACCTTTTACATAAATAGTAGCAATTGAACCAGTTGAGCCAATATTTAGTAAATGTGAATTATCAGCACTTGCAATAAATTCTCTGTTATTCATAAACCCAAGAGAAATTATTTTTCGAATATAGTCTCTACTCTCTCGAGGTAGATATTGTCTTCTTAAACCATTTTGTACTTTTAGTAACTCATTAACATCGGGTTTATAGTCCCATTTTATAACTTCTTTGTAAATTTTATATAACGCAGAAAAACGAACTCTTTTTTTCTGATAATCTTTGATGATTTTTCTGTATTTTCTAATTTCACTTCGCTTACTGTTTTTCCCATTGTCTTCCACATACATATCAATGGTTGCACGAGTAATTGCTTCAATAACTCTACCTTCTCCACAGTTATATGCTAGAGCTGCTATATACCATTTTCCAAACATACCATGTAATCGTTTTAAATACTTTGAGGCAGCATACGTGGACTTAACTAAATCTAAACGTTCATCAACATACAAATCTTTTTGTAGCCCAAAATCTCGACCTGTTCTTGGCATAAATTGCCAAATACCAGCAGCACTAACAGCTGATCGTGCGGAAAGATTTAAATAAGATTCTGCCATTGCAAGATAAAGAAATGATGAAGGCATCCCTTCTTCTCTTAAAATCGCTTTTATTTTTGGTACAAAAAGTGAGGCATCATTGAGTTTTTCAATATATTTTGACTGAGACTTTGTTAAAAATCTACTATAAGTTTTTTGAAGTTTATAATCTGTGATATACGCAGTATCGATATCAAGTTCTTTAAGAACAAGCAAATCTCTTTGATTATAGTTAGACCCAACCAAGGAGGCAAAGGTAAAGGAACAAGAAAGAAACAAAGAACCTAAAATTTTATACAAGCATAACCCTATTATTTATTTTAGATATATTAGCTAAATAATCCTAGCAAACTCTTTAAATAGGCTTTTTGCATTACTTGTAGTCAGTTTTCTTATGGTTTCATCTTCAAGCTCTAATATTTCTGCCATTTTTTCAGCCACATAAGTAGTATATGCAGGTTCATTACGCTTACCTCTAAAAGGTGTGGGGGTTAGATAAGGGCCATCTGTTTCAATTAAAAGTTTTTCTTGAGGAATTTTTGGAAGTATATCCACAAGTTTCTTAGCATTTTTAAATGTAAGAACCCCTCCAATTCCAAAATAAAAATTATGCTCACTTAAACACAATAAATGTTCACTGGCATTAAAACAATGTAATACGCCACCAACTTCTTTTGCATTGTGTTCTATTAAAATATTACGTGAGTCATTTGAAGCTTCACGAACATGAACGATTAGGGGTTTTTTTACTTTTTTTGCAAAGTTAATTTGAGCAATGAAGACCTCTTTTTGAAGTTTAACTTCGGCTTCTTTTTCTTCCTCGTCATCAGGTAGTCTGAAATAATCCAAACCACACTCACCAACAGCTACGCATTTTGGATGGGAAATATATTTTTCTAAGATTTTTTCATCATAAGATTTAATATCATAGGGATGTATTCCAACTGCAAAAAATACTTCATCGTACTTTTCGGCCAGTTTTATAGCCTGAGGTAAATCGTTAAAATCAGCTCCAGGAATCAAAAAAGCTTTGACTCCATTTTCTAGAGCACGTTGTATTACTAAATCAATATCTTCATAATACTGTTCATTATCTAGGTGAATATGTGTATCAATTATTATGACTAAGACCTTTTTTCAATTAGATTTAAAATACCATTAATGTCTGATAAATCTTCTCTTTTAATCCAAGCATCTATTCCAAAGTTCTTAAAGGCATCATAATCACTTTCTTCGTCAATAATTGCTAAAGACACATATTTGTCTTTACAAGCTACGCCTTTATTTTCTTCATAGTCAAAAATCGTATTAATATCAATCAAAGCAACATCGGCATCACCACTTGAACCACTATTAAAATGTTCAACGGTATGTTTTCCATCAATTATACTTTCATCAATCTCACAAAATGTTACAACGTTCATTAAATACTCCTAAAGTTTGAGTTAAAATTATTCTATCAAAAATTATATAAATTTACAAGATATATCTTGCTATATCTTCATCCTCTACAATATCTTCTAGTTTCTCATAGACCAATTCTTTGGTTATAATGATTGTTTCGCCACTTTTTTCATCCGCATCAAAACTGATATCCTCAAGTACTTTTTCAATTACAGTATGTAATCTTCTTGCACCAATATCTTCAGCTTTTTCATTTGCACCAACTGCTAGGTGGGCAAAAGCATGAATAGCATCATCATCAAATTTCAAGGTTACACCTTCTACATCTAATAATGCAATATATTGTCTTAAAAGTGAATTTTTCGTGTTGGTTAATATTTGGTATAAAGCATCTTCATCTAAAGCAGATAACTCTACTCTTAAAGGGAAACGCCCTTGCAGTTCAGGTAGTAAATCACTTGGTTTACTCACATGAAACGCACCAGCAGCGATAAACAAGACATGATCTGTTTTCACTTGTCCGTATTTAGTATGTACCGTACTTCCTTCAACAATTGGAAGTAAATCACGTTGCACACCTTCTTTACTTGGATCTTGGTTTTGATTATTTTTACCAGAAGCAATTTTATCAATTTCGTCTAAGAAAATTATTCCACCATTTTCTGCTCTTTTTAAAGCTTCAAGTTTGATAGATTCATGATCAAGTAACTTGTCACTTGCCTCACTTCTTAAAAGTTTTTTAGCATCTTTAATTTTTACTTCTTTTTTTACGGTTTCTTTATTTAATCCACCTAGCATATTGTTCAAACTTTCCTGAACAGAACTCATATCCATAGGCAAGTTAGAATCAATAATTTCTACTTTTGTTTTTTTAGGTAATTCAATTTCGATTTTTCTCTCATCCAAATCCCCAGATAACAATTTCTTTTCCATGGTATTAAATGTTTTAATAAATGATTCTTGTGCGGAGTCTGTTGCACCTTTGGGAAGAGGAGGCACCAGCTTTTCAATAATCTGACGATTAACTTCATCTTCAATACTGTCTTCAATTTTGGTTTCATATTCTTTTGTAACCAAAGAAATTGATTCATAAACCAAATCTCTAATCATAGATTCTACATCTCGTCCAACAAAACCGACTTCAGTATATTTACTTGCTTCAACTTTAACAAAAGGTAAACTCATCATTTTTGTAAGACGTCTAGCAATTTCAGTTTTACCAACTCCAGTGTTACCAATCATCAAAATATTTTTTGGCATGATTTCTTCTTGAAGTTCTTTATCTAACTGCATTCTTCTATATCTGTTTCTTAAAGCAAGCGCAATTGTTTTTTTAGCATCATTTTGTCCGATAACATAATCATCTAAATATTTAACAATCTGTTTTGGT
>Ga0105358_10000049_pt1 | contig 43846 bp, 31 predicted proteins | sample GOMGulsemesocosm_5_FD_83509 | JGI IMG/M metagenome (GOLD analysis project Ga0105358, IMG submission 83509) | Methane-oxidizing microbial communities from mesocosms in the Gulf of Mexico - GOM15C Gulf of Mexico | ecosystem: Environmental > Aquatic > Marine > Cold seeps | place: Gulf of Mexico... | reverse complement strand
AGAGGCCTTCTCCTTTGTCAGAAAACTTGTAAAGGACCCGCCATTCACTTCGCTTTCTTTCGCGGATATGGCCTCTTAGTTATCCACAGAGAAGATTTGGGGACTTAATCGCATGTTCCCTAAATTGAGATCCTCTGGCAGCCCAATGACTTTGGCTAGTCGCTAATTCATGGGATCTTTTTGATCATTTATGACTCTAAAACTTTACACCTCAAGAGCAGGGGAAAAGTATCTTGATAACCCTAAATTCGGCAGATCGACAGCATGTTAAGTGCAACAAAACACCTTGTAACAATGCCTAATTTGATAATTATCCTGTGATGAATTAGGCAGAGCTTAATGATTGCGGTAAATCTACGAGAACAATCACTTGATTCGCATTTTGCATAGTCCATTGGCGAATTTAGGATATTGTAGTCTATGCTTAAATAATCTCGCATCAGCCGGCAATAAATTGCCGAATTTAATTGATGGATATACCTAAAAGCTACAATATTGTGTTGAATACAATGAACAGTAAACAAAAAACCTCAATTTTCAAGCTATTTTTCTGGCCTAATATATGCTTATTCCAGCCAATTGTTTATTTTACATTCATAATTGTCGAGGTATAAAAATGCCGTATTCAATGAATATTTCAGATTCGCACGCTGTCTCCAACATCACTGATATTTTTGGCTGCTCTGAAGAAACCTTCATTAAAAGTGTTGCTGAGATAGCACAGCGCTTTGATGTTACTAGTATCACAGAGAAACAGAAAACAGCGCTGTCCAAGGCACTATTTGATACCAAGCTAATCAATGCCATTGAGCATGCTATTTTAAGCTTACCTAGCCAAAGTATAAATGCTACATTAGCAAGGCGAGTAGATTTACAAAAACCTATTAACTTACTTGAAATATACCAAGAAAAAGCATTATCTAGCCCAGGTGATTACCACCGTTCATCTGCAAAAATACTGGATGAGAAGTTTCTCTGTATAATGCAAACAATGCATCAAGAAAGAGTATAATCAGCATTATCTATTGCAAAAATGATCATAAAAAACGGCATCTAGCGCTAATATCCGATTTTTTCGCATATATTTATAGCCCTAGATAAGATTAAGTTAATTCTAGATATTTTTAGAGGAGAGTGTCATGCAGCTGGACTTAGAAATTCACAACTTTTACGAATATTTAGTCGTTGAATATTTGGTTTACCATAATTTTAATGAGAAATACGATCAAGAATACCTCGCGGACATTTCCTGTCTTGCTCTGACCCAACTACCTGCCCGCTATATTCGCCACGACATTGATATGGCGTTTTTTTTAGAGCGTGAAGAGCGACAGGAAATGAATATCAAAGTGGCAGAGGCCATCGATTTGGCTGTTTCTTATTTGAAGAATAAGCAATAAATATTGCAACAACCATTTGATCTACACCGCGCTACTTTTATAGAGTAAGGCGATGCAGATTCAATACCGTCGATTGCTCCTCTCTTCTCACATTAGCTGCAAACTTTGCAAGCTATCTCTGTGTGCCAAGTTATCATTAAGTGACACAGAGTAGGTTCAACAAGAAAAAGTCATTATCGATCGTTACAAACTGCGCGTTGTGCTCCAGCTTGCGGTTGATTAATCTCTACTCAGTTGCTGCTTGGCTGCTCGTGGTATAAAGAGACTCTCCGCCCGTTTTCTTATCTAGTAATGCCACAAATTCGCTATGTGCAGACAACTCTTCAGGGGTGGGTTCTATCACTTTTAAGTTGCTTGCCGGATTCTCTAGTTTACGAACACTAATACTTTCGCCTTCACTATCACTCGATCCTTCCTGCCCTAAAAGTAAGTTTGTCTGCCCTCCCGTCAGCATCAAATAGACATCGGCAAGGATTTCAGAATCAAGCAGAGCGCCGTGTAATTCTCGATGGGAGTTGTCGATGCCATAACGTCGACAAAGCGCATTCAGGTTATTTTTTTGCCCGGGGTGTTTACGCCTTGCCAGCACCAAAGAGTCGACAACAGAGCAAATATCTTCAACTTTTTCACGACACCCATTACGCTTTAACTCCGCATTGAGGAAACCAATATCAAAAGGAGCATTGTGAATGATTAATTCGGCACCGCGAATGTATTCCAGAAAGTCTGCCGTAATATCACGAAACTTTGGTTTATCGGCTAGAAATTCATTAGTGATGCCGTGAATTCTAATGGCATCTTCGTCAGAATCTCTATCTGGCTTTATATACTGGTGATAGTTATTGCCCGTTAGACGGCGCTTAAACATCTCAACACAACCGATTTCAATAACGTTGTGCCCTTGAGCAGGTTCAAGACCTGTTGTTTCTGTATCTAGTACTATTTGTCTCATTGCTAAAAACTCTATATGCCTATTTTAAACCTAAAGTCGGTAGATATGGGCATCATTATAGGCGCAGAAAAATCGCATTGTAATTAGGCTTGATTTGCAGTGAATGGTTAATCCCTTTACCAAAATCATAACGAAGTTACAGTGCGATTTAGCCAGCCGTGATTGGTGTAGTGTCTTCTCTCAAGAAGTGAAGACAATATGTTCGATAAAGTTACAATAGTAACAATAAATTGGTTCTCTTATTAAACGATCAACTGTTGATTTTAGGTTATAGAATCAACCCCACGATTGGCTAAATCATCTGCCAATTCATTGTCTGGATGTCCACTGTGCCCCTTTACCCAACGCCAATCTATTTGATGCTGTTCTCTCTTTTGGTCTAATTGCTGCCAAAGGTCAGCATTTTTAACCGGCTTTTTGGCGGATGTCTTCCAACCATTACGCTTCCAGCCACTTATCCACTCACTAATGCCTTTGCGGACATACTGAGAATCGGTCGTTAAAATTATTTTGCAAGGCTGCTTCAAAATTGCCAGCGACTCTATCGCCGCCATCAATTCCATACGGTTATTGGTGGTATTTTTTTCACCGCCAAATATTTGTTTCTGCATATCCCCATAATAAAGCACAGCACCCCATCCACCAGGACCTGGATTCCCCTTACAGGCTCCATCGGTGAATATTTTAACTTCTTTCACGTACTAACTCCCTTGTTGCCGGCTTTCTGACCGGCAGCGTATAAAATTTTCTAGCAAACTTAATATGTTTTACCGGCGTTATCCCCTCAACATCCTTACGCGCTAAAGTCACGCTAAATGCGCCGTTTTTCGGCAGTGACCTGCGCCCATAAGCCTGCATTTTTTCGCAGCGATTACGCCACTTTTTTGATGTAAAAGGAGGGACATAATAATCTGTTAACATGCGCAGCTGGGTCATACCCAACAAACTCATCCAATCGTCTAACCTAGATTGAGAGATAAACTGCCCTTTATGCCACGCTTTTGATGATTTCTTATTACAAAAACGATGCACACCCCACCATGAAGCAGGGTTAAATCCCACCACCATAATGTGACCACCCGGTCTCAATATCCGGATAGCTTCTCGTAAAACTTGATGTGGGTTATCGGTAAAGTCCAAGGTGTGATGTAATAGCACGACATCGATACTATTGTGCTCAAAAGGGAGTTCAGTTGCTTCACACAATACTCCATTATCTGACAAACCTAATTGAAACCGCTCAGCAATAATGATTTTATGACCAATAAGGCTGTGGGAAGATAGCGCCATGTTAGGATCAATAGAGAGCTCTACCAAGTGATAACCAAACAAATTTGGAATTAATCGATCAATTGCCCTTTTTTGAGCTTGAAGCAGCTCGCAACCTAGTTCAGAACTAAACCACTGCTGAATATCTTCAATATCAATTTCCTGCGCTGTCACACTTACTTTTTTATCCATTGAGATCGCATAAGTTACCTTTTGTTAAAACGTATATTACCAGTAATTCTTCACTCTTTCACAAATTCCTGAAAAGACCTTTGTACTATGCAGTAAGCGAAGGTAATACCAGCAAATAATCGGGATATACCGCGCCCAGTATCAAGCTATTAGCAAGTTCCATTGAGAGAATCAGCATCACCAAATGTGCTGTTCATGCCCAACCAATCTTGGAGGCTGTCTAGCTTGGACGATCGTAGTGATAAAAAGCAAATTTAAGCAATTTTCTTGCTCTTTTCAGACGAATAATCCGCTATTAAAAGGACAATATGACCATACTTTGAATTTCCACCATTATGTAGCACTAAATCCGACAGCTTTCGCGCTAGAAAGAACGATAGCTGACACTCTAAGTTTGCCAACAAGGCCATCGTCACACTACCACAGATAAATGCTCTAAGCCGTGCTATTAAGGCCCTGTACCTTTCACCTAAGCAGTGATAATCTCAGTTATTTAATTTCGAGACTCTGCTATGTTGAACGTCACTCCAATTTGCGCTTTTTCTGACAACTATATTTGGATGCTACAAAATGATAAAAAGCAAGTAGTGGTGGTTGACCCAGGCGATGCACAAGCTGTCATCCAGGTACTGAATGAAAAAAAGCTAGATCTGTGCGCCATCTTGGTTACGCATTACCATAATGATCACACTGGGGGTGTAACAGCATTAGCTGATAAGTATTCAATACCGGTATACGGTCCTAAAGACTGTCCATTCCCCGGCATAACCCATTCGCTCGGTGATGGCGATTGCATTGAAATTTTAAACCATCAATTCAACATAAAAGGCCTTCCAGGTCATACCTTAGATCATATTAGTTACCTTTATGAGCATCCTGACTCCCCACAACTTTTTTGTGGAGACACTTTATTTCTAGCAGGCTGCGGACGTGTATTTGAAGGCACTATGCAGCAAATGTTAACGGCAATGCACTACTTCAAAACACTGCCAGCCAACACCTTAGTCTATTGCACCCATGAATATTCTCTCAGTAACTTAGCTTTCGCCCAAGCGGTAGAACCTGGCAATAGCGATATTGAACAAAGTATCGCGCAATGTTCAATACTGAGAGAGCAGAATTTACCGACACTACCGAGCACGCTAGCAACAGAGTTTTTAATTAATCCATTTTTACGTTGCGAAAACAGTGCTGTGCAACGTAGTGCGACAGAGCATGCCCAACAAACACTGAATAGTGAACTGGAAGTATTCAGTACTATTCGAGTGTGGAAAAATTCTTTTTAAACTTATTATTTGTCATTTTGACAATGATTGGCAAACAGCCGTTTAAGCTGTCAACTTGAACTTATTTATCACCCTGATACAATGCGCGGCTAAATTTAGAATTATAGGCCCGCTCAATGCTTGGTAAGATATCTGTCAGTTTATTTTTTGTAGGGCTATTAGCAGGCTGTCAAACGACATCCGTTAATACTAGCTATAACAGTAACTATGAGAATTACGACAAGCATTCGCGCCCTATTCTGGCTGAAAAAAAAGCGAGCAAAATTAATAATGACAACGATCTCTGGCAACTGACACGTAACCATCTTGCTTTTAGCGAACACTACGCTAATGCACGAGTTGTTAAAGAAATAGCGCGCTATAATCGCTACCCACTACACATGAGTAAGGTGAGCAAACAAGCATCACCTTATTACTACTATGTATTACAAGAAGTCATTAAACGCGGTTATCCCAGCGAAGTAGCACTGTTACCGGTCATTGAAAGTTTATACGATCCAACCGCTTACTCATCGGGTAAAGCCGCTGGCATCTGGCAATTTATTCCCAGCACTGCCACTTACCTAGGCGTTAAAATTGATGCTTGGTATGACGGGCGTCGAGACACTATTACCTCCACTAAAACAGCATTGGATTATCTTGCAAGGTTAAATAAGCGCTTTGATGGCGATTGGATGCTGACATTTGCAGCTTATAATTCCGGTGGCGGCACTGTCTCTAAAGCCATTAGAAAAAACAGAGAGCAAGGCTTAGCCACCGATTACTGGTCATTAAAACTGCCCAAAGAAACCACCCATTATGTTCCGCGTATTCTGGCGATTGCCGCCTTGGTGGATACACCGAATCAATATAACATTAAGATTCCAACAATCCCTAGTACAGCTCACTTCAAAGAAGTGCAGCTTGACGGACAAATTGATCTGAGTAAAGCGGCCACTCTGGCAGAAGTAAGCCTGCAGACTATACACCAGCTAAACCCAGGTTTTAATCGTAATGCCACACCGCCAAACGGCCCTCATAGAATATTAGTCCCTTTTGATAAAGCCTCCCAGTTTGAAGTAGCGCTTAGTAGTCTCGATCCATCTGATCGCCTAAACAGCCACTTATACAAAGTGATTGCAGGTGACAGTCTCGGAGTTATTGCTCAGCGCTATAATATCCCGACAGCCATGCTTAAATCCGCTAACGCTAAAACGAGTTCTAGAATCCGCATTGGCGAAACACTGATCATTCCTAGCATTGGATTGAATGAGATAGCAAAAACGGTACAGAAGAAAAAGCGCCGTCTCGCCCATAAAACACATACTATTGACAACGGCGATACTGTCTGGGATATCGCTAAAAAACATAAACTTAGTGTTAAAGATATTCTCGCTTTTAATGGCATGTCAAAAAACAGCACACTGAGAATTGGCGCTTCTATAAAGATTCCGAGAGGATAGAAGGCGGGTTACGGGTTACGGGTTACGGGTTACGGGTTACGGGTTACGGGTTACGGGGATATTGAAAGCATTTCAAGTGACTTGAATAAATAGCTCGAAGATATCTGCTGCACAGATGGTTACCCTCAATAATTAGATTACGAATCAGCTATCTATCCCCCTGATAGGCTACTAACCTGCTGAGTTGGTTTAGCTGTAATGCCCCAGCGCAGCGTTTTCTGCGCTGTTAAACTGCTTTTACTCTCTATTTTAAGCCTGTTAAATCGGCTATCTACAATGTTTGAACTAGCTAATTTCAGTCGTTATCTGTCACCCAAATGAACACTAGCCTACTTTGCAACACTCTAATTAGAGTGTTGCAAAAGCACTATCAAACTATTTCTTTTTGATGCTCAAATTGATCTATTTCAGGCAGAGGATTATGCTCAATCGCCGCCTCAAAAGCGGTTAATCGTTTATAGACGGAAAGCAAATCCACTATCGTCGTCCACGAATTCACTAAATACTGAAAAGAATTACTGACCTGATTAAAGGCACTTAATATCTGCTGTAAGACACCAAAAGTGATAGCACCGACTGCAATCGTCGGAATCAATAGAATCAATACAAACATATTGTCAGCTTGCAAATACATCATACGAGCCACATTAAAATACATATAGTGGAAGTACAGTCTAAAGTAATTTCTACGCACATTTGAGAACAACTCACCGAGCTTGATAGGCTCTGCACGCGAGTCGTCATCTTCACCGTAAACTAATTCTTTTCGAAAGGCAGCCTCTACTCGTTGGTTTTTAAATTCTAATCCTGGTAACTTAATACCGACTAAAGCAAGTAAACCGGTTCCAAAAACAGACCAAAAGAGTGCAGCATAAAAGAGCGGATGAGCAATAGCACCCACCACCGGTAATTCAGATACATATTGTGAAAGTGACCAGAGTACCGGTAAAAATGCGAATAAGGTCATCACTGCATCAATAAGCGCTACGCCTAATCCTTCCATGATGGCCGCGAACCTCATAGTATCTTCTTGGATACGCTGCGATGCCCCCTCTATCTTTCGCAGTTGCTGCCATTGTGAAGTGTAGTAATCATTCATTGCTGTGCGCCAGCGGAAAATAAAATGGCTAACCAGAAAGCGGGTTGCCACATAAATAAAGATCGCTAGAAAAGCAATTTCTGCAAAAATCAGCATAAGATCAAGCAGCTCGCCAGTCGCTGACGCCACTTCTTCAGGTGACGTCGTTTTTTCTTCTGCACCGTCACCGGTTGGTTTTAACAGCGATTGAATTAAATCAAAAAAAGGTCTGCGCCAATGGTTAATAGCGACCGACACTTGCACTGAAAAATAGGTGGAAAAAATGATCGCAGCAGAACCAATAATCGACCAATACTGCCATTTATGGTTAGAAATTTTAAACCAAAATAGTGCAAACAATGCCGTGCACAAAAAGTAGTAGCCATAGAAAAGCAAGAAAGAATCAGTGATGAAATAACCTAAGCCTATCACCGGCTCTTTATTACTTAGATCTAGGCCAACGGCAGCGGCTATTTGGTCATTAAAGCTGTACCATAAACCGCAAGCTATTGAGGCATATAACAATAACGATAAGAAAAACAGCTTAGGGTTGGGGAAAAAAGATTTAAACATTAATTAATTTCTCGCTAGAATGTTGTTAGATAACAAAGACCATTTAATCTGTATAAAATTCAATAAAGCTAGACTAACACTAGCCTAGTTAATTGATTTATTAAATATATTTGAGATTTTACGCAGTAAAAACGCATATTTATCCCACTATCTCCAATATTTACAGCACCCTCACGCTGCAACGTACAAGTTCTGCTGTATTAATTCGTAAAACGGCTAATATTGACTAAAATATAATAGTCAGTGGCTTAACTAAGAATTTTTTACAAATTATAATCAACAAGTTATATTACTGTCCTATTACACCGAAGGGTTTTACACCGAAGGGATTGCAAATGTCATCAAAAATACTTATGTGCGCATTTTTATTGTTTTCTCAACTGAGCTTCGCGCAAGCGACGATCAGCAGCCACGCCCTCGCGATGCGCGGTGAGCCCAAATACCCAGCAGACTTTACCCACTGGGATTATGTGAACCCCGATGCCGTCAAAGGCGGGCATTTAACCTCAGCGACTATCGCCAGTTTTGATAATTTTAATCAACACGCGCAAAGGGGTTTATCGGCCCCCTTTATCGAAAACCTTTACGACACTATCATGGTCAACAATTTAGATGAAGATAATGTACTGTATTGCCTGGTCTGCAGTACTATTCGCTATGCGACGGATTTCTCCCATGTAGCAATAACATTGAACCCCAACGCCCGCTTTCAAGACGGCCAAGCGGTCAGTACCGACGACATCGCTTTCACCTTCAATAAACTAATGGAGCAAGGTGTTCCCTTTTTCGCCAAGAAATTTAAAGAGGTTAGCGTTGAGGTGATCTCTGACACAGTGGTTAAATTCACCTTGGTAAAAGCCAATAAAGACCTCATGATGGATGTGTTGTCGCTACCGGTGTTTGCTGCGCACTTTTGGAGCGAAAAGGATCTCTCACAACCGTTAAACACACCGCCATTAGGCAGTGGGGCATACACTGTTAAAGAGTTTAAAATGGGCCAGCACATTGTTTATCAACGCGATGATAATTACTGGGCAAAAGAACACCCAACCAAAGTTGGGCTGCAAAATTTTGACTTTGAGCGCTACGATATTTACAAAGACAGTACCGTGATGATTGAGGCGTTTAAAAAAGGCGAATTTGATATCAATGTCGAATATGTCTCTAAGCTTTGGAAAACCGCTTATACTGGCAAACACATTGAGAGCAACGCCATCAAATTGGAAGAGATCCCCAACCAAAACCCACAACATATGCAGGCCTTTATCTTTAATACGACGAGGGCACAGTTAAGTGATAGAAGAATCAGAGAGGCACTAGGGCTACTCTTTGATTTTGAGTGGACCAATAAGTCCTTGTTCTACGGCGCTTATCAGCGTAATTTTTCTTTCTTTCAAAACTCCGATTATATGGCCCGCGGCACTCCTCAAGGCCGTGAACTTGAAATATTGGAGCCCTATAGAGACCAACTGCCTAAAGAGGTCTTTAGCAAAGAGTACAACCCGCCCAAAACGGATGGCAGTGGTCGTATCCGCAAGCAAATGCGCAAAGCTATCTCACTGTTCAAAAGCGCTGGCTGGCAATTAAAGAAAGGCAAAATGCTCAACGATCAAGGCGAGCAGTTCTCTTTTGAGATGATGATGTGGCAAGCGTCGATGGAACGTATTGTCATTCCCTTTAAAAAGAATTTATCCAAAATTGGTGTTGAGCTAACGTTGCGTACGGTGGATATCGCACAGGCGACCAATAGGTTGCGTGATCGAGATTACGATATGATCGTACACCGACTCGGCGGGGGCGTACATCCAAGCACTGATTTACGTTTATCTTTCCAATCCCAATACTTAGATAGCACTTATAACAATACCGGTTTTAGCAGTGATATCACCGATTATTTAATCGATAAAATTATTGAACACCAGCAAAACCTGCCTGAATTACAAGGCTATGGTATGGCGCTCGATCGAGTATTACTTTGGCAGCATCTTGTTATCCCGCAATTCCACTCCAATAGCTACCGCGTCGCGTTTTGGGATAAGTTTTCGCGCCCTGCTCTAAAACCACGTTATGCTTCAGGGTTAAGTACATGGTGGTATGACGCCGAAAAAGCGGCACAGCTACCGGAGCGAAACGCACTTGATTAAACTAGCTGCGCTAATGCCACAATTACCCCCTCATGTCGGTAAGCACTCACTATGAGCGCCTACATCGTACGCAGATTACTACTGGTCATCCCCACTCTGCTGGCAATTATCACCATTAATTTCTTTTTGATCCAGATGGCACCTGGTGGACCGGTCGATCAAATGATCGCCTCGCAAATTGGTTTAAATGCCTCAATGCTTGATCGCATCACAGGCAACAACGCCAGTGAAGCACAAGATAGCGAGCAAGCAGCAGGGGAGCAAGGCTATCGAGCTTCCGTGGGATTAACCGAGGAAGATATCGATGCAATAAAAAAACAGTTTGGTTTTGATAAACCGTTGCACGAGCGCTATAGCCGTATGTTAATGGACTATATCAGCTTTGATTTTGGTGATAGTTTATTCCGCGGTCGCAGTGTGAGTGAACTCCTCATTGAGCGCTTACCGGTCTCGATATCGCTAGGTCTTTGGACTACTTTACTGGTCTATTTAATTTCCATCCCACTGGGCATTCGCAAGGCGATAAAACACAGTAGTCGCTTTGACATATGGACAACCTCAGTCGTATTAGCCGCCAATGCTATTCCCTCTTTTTTGTTTGCTGTACTGCTTATTATCTTATTTGCAGGCGGCAACTACTACGACATATTCCCACTGCGCGGGCTTGTCTCCAACAACTTTGACCAACTATCCACTATCGATAAAATTCTCGACTATTTTAATCATATGTTTTTACCGGTAGTCGCCATGACTATTGGTGGCTTTGCCAGCCTAACCATGCTGACAAAGAACAGTTTTTTAGATGAAATCCATAAACAATACGTGATCACCGCTAAGTCAAAAGGACTAGCTCAGAACAGTATTTTGTATCGCCATGTATTCAGAAATGCCATGTTAATCATCATCGCTGGATTTCCAGCCGCTTTCATCGGTATTTTCTTCACTGGATCGCTGTTGATTGAAGTCATCTTCTCGCTCGATGGCTTGGGACTACTCGGTTATGAAGCAACCTTGTCACGAGACTACCCGGTCATTTTTGCCACTTTGTATATCTTTGGTTTGATGGGACTTTTAATGAGCATTCTGTCAGATTTAATGTACAGTGTGGTCGACCCACGTATTAATTTTGAGGCCAGTTAATCAATGACAAGCTTAAGCCTTAATCAAAAGCGCTGGTTGAAATTTAAAGCAAACCGGCGTGGGTTTGTCAGTTTTTGGATTTTCAGTCTATTTTTTACGTTGTCGCTATTTTCTGAGTTTATCGCCAATGATAAACCGCTGCTGATTAGCTATCAGCAGACACTCTATTTTCCCGTGTTTGTGGATTACAGCGAGCTAGAATTTGGCGGCGACTTAGACATTAACGCCGATTACCAAGACCCTTATATTCAGGAGCTGATTGCAGACAAACAAGGATGGTTAATCTGGCCGCTCATCCCCTATAGCTTCGACACCATCATCAATGATCTCCCCTCCCCAGCTCCCAGTCCACCAGACAAAAGCAACTGGCTGGGCACTGACGATAAAGCTCGCGATGTACTGGCGGGAATTCTCTACGGTTTTAGAGTGTCTGTGCTGTTTGGCTTTGCCGTCACTATTATCTCCGCCATCATTGGCGTGGCAGCAGGTGCGGTACAAGGCTTTTACGGCGGTAAGGTGGATTTGGTTTTTCAGCGAATTATTGAGGTTTGGAGCAGCATGCCGTCGCTTTTTATCCTGATTATTATGCTCAGCGTCATTACCCCTAGCATTGGCTGGCTATTGCTTTTTGTGCTGTTATTTTCTTGGATGGGTTTTGTCGGCGTGGTACGCGCTGAGTTTTTGCGCGGCCGCAATTTAGAATACGTACAAGCAGCAAGAGCGTTAGGCATGAGTGACTCTCGATTAATGTTCAAACACATCCTGCCCAATGCGATGGTGGCCACGCTCACCTTTATGCCATTCACGCTGTCAGGCTCTGTCACTATTTTAACCTCGTTGGACTTTTTAGGCTTTGGGCTCCCGCCTGGTTCAGCCTCCCTCGGTGATATTCTCGCCCAAGGCAAAGCCAATTTGCACGCGCCTTGGCTCGGTCTGTCTTCCTTTTTAGTGCTAGGTTTTATGTTATCACTGTTGGTCTTTATCGGTGAAGCAGTACGCGATGCATTTGATCCTAGGAGCAGTTATTAATGTCTAACCAGCCATTACTTGAGATACAAGCGCTAAATTTAGGTTTTAGCGCCAACAACAGTACAAAGCAAGTTGTGTTTGACTTTAATTTAGCCATTGCGCCCGGTGAAATACATGCGTTAGTCGGCGAGAGCGGCTCAGGAAAATCGGTGAGTGCTATGAGCATCGTACAGTTGCTGGATAGCCCACCGTTTAAAATCATCAGCGGCAGTATAAACTGGCGCGGCACAGATCTGACGCAGGCAAGTGAGAAAACCCTCAGAGGTCTGCGCGGCAATGACATTAGTGTCATTTTCCAAGAGCCAATGACATCATTAAATCCGCTACATTCCATTGCCAAACAGCTGACAGAGATGATTTTACTCCATCAACTGTGTACCAAATCACAGGCGGCTCAGCAAGCGCTGCACTACCTAGAAAAGGTTGGTATTCGCGAACCTGCGCAGAAACTAGCCGCACTGCCCCACCAGCTTTCAGGTGGCGAGCGACAGCGAATTATGATCGCAATGGCACTCATTAACAATCCACAATTATTGATCGCAGATGAGCCGACCACCGCACTTGATGTCACTGTTCAACAGCAAATACTGCAGCTGATTATTGATTTACAGCGAGAAAACGGCATGGCGGTGCTTTTCATTACTCATGATTTAGGCGTCGTCAAAAAGATTGCCGATAAGGTTTCAGTGATGGAGTCAGGTTGCATCGTCGAAAGCGCCGACAAAAACAGCATTTTTGCCCAACCAAGCCACCCCTATACTAAGCGATTGCTTGAGGCAGCACCCAGCGGCGCGCCGATACCCGCTAGCAGCCAGCAGTCGATTATCGAGGTGGATCAGTTAAAGATTTGGTTCCCCATTAAGCAGGGGATTTTAAGACGTACTATTGATCACTTTAAAGCCGTCGACGGGATTAGCTTTTCACTGCTTGTTGGCGAAACACTGGGAATTGTCGGCGAAAGTGGTTCAGGGAAATCGACACTGGCTAAAGCGGTGTTGCAATTGATCAAAAGTGAAGGAGATATCGTTTTTTTGGGCGAGCAAATTCAAACACTTTCTCACCGTGAAATGCGTAGTCACCGACGTTCCATGCAGGTCGTATTTCAAGATCCATACGGTAGTTTAAGCCCGCGCTTATCGGTCGGTGAAATCATTGGTGAAGGATTGGATATCCACGCATGGGGCAATGCGAGTGAGCGCGAACAACGCATCATCGAGGTCATGCGCGAAGTAGAGATAGACCCCGACTGGCGAGAGCGCTATCCCAATGAGTTTTCAGGCGGTCAACGCCAGCGCATTGCCATCGCGCGGGCCCTAGTACTTAGGCCGAAGTTTATTATTTTGGATGAACCTACCTCTAGCTTGGACCGCACTATTCAAATTCAAATCATTGAACTGCTGCGCCAACTGCAACAAAAATACCAACTTAGCTATATTTTTATCAGCCACGACTTAAATGTGGTAAAAGCGATGAGCCATAAAGTACTAGTGATGCGATCAGGTAAAATCATTGAGGCGGGAGAGTGCCAGCAAATATTTGAGCATCCAAAAGCGCAGTATACAAAGAGTCTGATTGCGGCGGCTTTGAATTAACCCCTTTTTTGATCATCAATAAGCGCTAATACGCCCCTCGCATCAAGGGACAAAAAGCTGTAAATCAACAAATGCTAAAAATTCACATTTTTTTCTTGCAACCGGCCCTCTACACCATTATCATTTGCGCCCTCGATTGAGTGCAAGCTATTAGTTTGCAACACTTAATCAAGATGTATTTGAAATGCCGACATAGCTCAGTTGGTAGAGCAACTGACTTGTAATCAGTAGGTCCCGAGTTCGACTCTTGGTGTCGGCACCATTTCAAATACAAATTTTAGAAAACGTGTCGCCGACATAGCTCAGTTGGTAGAGCAACTGACTTGTAATCAGTAGGTCCCGAGTTCGACTCTTGGTGTCGGCACCACTTCTAAAATAAACGGTATAAATGTGTCGCCGACATAGCTCAGTTGGTAGAGCAACTGACTTGTAATCAGTAGGTCCCGAGTTCGACTCTTGGTGTCGGCACCATTTATCAGACACTATCAATCAATTACCACACAGATATTTACACACTATTTCCTCAAACACCCCCTGCTGGGTAAACTTTTCGATACTTTTATTGAATTTTTCCAACCATTGCTCACGCTGAATATGTAACCTAAATCCGATCGGATTACTGGCATAAGGCAACGATATTTTATACCCCATCCCCATATACGCTTTATAGTGCATCGCAGGTGCTTCTCGCATTAAGCCCACCTCACTCCAGCCGCGATTTACGCGCTTAGCTATTTGCAGTGGCGAGGCAAAATCTTCACGCTGAATATAATCAGGTGCTATCGCCCCTCTTACCACCGCTACTTTTCGAGACTTCAAATCCTTAAGAATAAATGCCGGAAAGCGCAACTTAGGATCAAATACCACCACCTCATTGGCAAAGCCAAAAGGGCGCGAAAACAGCGAAACCTGCTGCATCGCTTCACTTCCCGGAAATTCAGCCGATACGCCTGCTTCGAGGTCTATCTCACCGGCCAAAAAGAGCCGGTTTAAGCGCGCTTGCGACAGCGGCACAAACTCAAGTTCTAATTTAAGATCATAGGCGATAGTCCTTAAGGCATCTGCGTAAATACCGGTTACCTCACCGCCCTTATCCACCCACATAAAAGGCACCTGACCGGGCACAGGTATCCCGACTCTCAATACTCCAGCACTGAGTGAGTTCACAAAACAGAACACCAATATACCCAATATCAATCTAACAACCACCAAAAACCCCCTACTAAAACAACACTTCTCTAATACAAGCCAAATATCTACGGCACATTATAATGCAATTTATCGGCAAAAATACTAATATGTAAATCCAATTAAATTTTATAAAACCTCCTACTATGCCAAGCACTCAACAGCCCGCAGCCAGCTTTAACGTTAAACTGATTCACGCGTTACTACAACTTGTACAGCATCAAGGCATTGGCGTAGAACAGGCATTAATAGGCAGCACTATTGAGCAAAGCTCGATAGACACACCGGGCCAACGCCACAGTATTGACGCATTCGAAGCACTCTTAAGCAGCTTAATCAAAAGCACCGGCAATACCAAGCTTGCTATACAAGCAGCCCAAGCGACAGAGCCAAGAACACTTGGCTGCCTTGGCTTTATTATGTCTACCGCTAACACCTTACAAGATGCCTATCAAATGCTAGCGGACTATTTTTCCCTGGTTTACGAGGGCATCCATTTAAATATTAACCATCAACAGCAATACTGCGAGCTGCATCTTGAGCTCTCCCAAGATAGCCCTGTCGTGATTGAGTTTTTTATCGCCTGCCTATTGAACTGGCCGCGTTGGCTTACCGGTAGAACCATTCCAGCGCAGAGCGTGCATTTTAATTTTCAGGGTAACAGTGAGCAACAGCACTATCGACAACTCGCCACTGAAGTTAAGTTTTCGCAAAATAAAGCGCTAATACTTATTAACAGTCAATACATGCGCTTGAACTGCCTGGAAGCCAATCCAGAAATGCATCAACTTCACTGCCAATATGCCGACTCCCTGCAGCTTAAAAGCACCCATCAGCAAGCGATTATTGCTCAGACAAAACACCAGATAAGACAGCTAATACAAGCTCCCAAAAGCACTGATGCAATCGCTATTCGCCGCGAACAAGTGGCCGACAATCTAAATTTAAGTTTGCGCACTTTTCAACGAAAACTGAGTGAGCTAGACACGAGCTTTCAGAGCATCTACGATACCGTCAGACATGAAACCTGTATCCAACTAATGACTCAACCTACTCTAAATTTTGGTCAGATAGCCTACAAACTTGGATTTTCAAATTTATCCGCCTTTCAAAAGGCCTTTAAGCGGTGGATGAACACTTCTCCAAGCCAGTACCGCAAACAGTTAATAAAACCTACAGAACTGCCCAAAAACCACCCCATTAAACATAATATTTCCTGGTACAGTAAACTCAACAACCGCCAATTAAATACCCAAATAGCCAAGCGAGTCGAAAAACTTAGCCACTTTAGTCAGTATCTACTTGCCCTGTGCGCATTGACAGAACAGATAATCCAAAGCGCTACTCCCATTGAAAAGCTCGCTCAAATAAGTGGTAGCACTATTGCTAGACTCAGTATCTATTTATGGCCCGCTCAGCAACAGCAACTGATTGCAAGCACTGACAAAACAGAAAGCGCTGAAATATTGATTGAGTTTTCCCCCTTGGAAGTCGCCCCCGAAATCAGCAAAACGTTAAGCCCACAACAAAGCACTGAAATACATTTTAAGATCGCCAACTTCTACCAAGTACAAAACCTACATACCCTCAGCCTCAAGCATTTTGAGCTATGCCACGCTAATCTGTTAGAGCCTAAACAAATCAATCAGCTGCAATCCTACTGTAGCAAACTACTCAGCTTACCCGATCAACCTTTAACGCCATTAATGCTCAATAAAGTTTATGCACTGTTTATCAAATGCAAAAAGCGCTCCGATAGCGACATATATGCGCTTAATAATTTACAGATAGATCAGCTTTCGCTATGGATCAAACTCGCCTACTTTGATGCAGCCCATCAACAATTAAAATATTTACAAAAACAATCGCTGTCTCAGCAGCAAAGCATCGACCTTAGTAGCATCGCTGCTGATCTACTGATTGAACTAAACCAGATCGATAAAGCACTAATACTATTACTTGATACAGCACTGCATCAATGTCAATTAAACAACCTAATAAAGGATGATAATCAAGTACTATTGAGCATCTCTAAACAACTGGAAGTAATCAATGAGACGCCGCTGACCAATAGTGAGCTGTGCGATAAGAACCGCAACCAACTCCCTTCACGCGCTAGCAGCCAATTAAAAATATTGCTAAGAATTATCCAAACTTACCTGCAAGCTCATCAGCCTCTACAGGCAGCAGGCACGATTGTGAAGATGTTAAAACTCTGTATAAAGCACAGTGATAATTACTACAGCGCCTTCGCTTGCGCACACTTTTCCTGGGTATGCTGTTGGTACAGCGGAAATATAAACGCCGCCAGAGTATTTGCCAATAAAGCACTTGATCTGGCCAGCCAACACAGCGTAAGCCACCTTCATGAGTGCGAACTTATTCTTAAACAGAAACTGTACCATTGGCTACAGCCCATCCAATCACTCACACTAGTGACATACCCGCAAACCAACACACCAATAAACCCGATAGATAAATCGCTAGTGCAAAGCTTAGTTATTGCCCTACAATTAAAATTTTGTTGCGGCAAACCCTTAAGAGAAGTTGTCAGTGAATGCCTATCTATTCTAGAGCAATTCAATCCGGGCTCTCATCAGCTGGCAAGAAAAACTATCCAGAATATTGTCGACGCCTGCCAAATGTTGTATCTACCAAAAATTTCACAGGACAAACACAGCGTTGCCTATATCGATAGCGAACGCGCTTTTAGCAAACTATTCTGTGCTTTTTATAGTTTCGATCATGCTAAATGGCCTGCTATGCAAAACTGGGACTTGCGACTAGAGAGCGAAATAACCAGTGAATATATCGCCACTGAAGCGGTATTTATTTGTACCATCATGCGCTTACACTGCTTTAAAAAAACCACTAAAACCCAGATTCATGCATCGCAACAAGCTAGGTTTGATGCTCAAATATCTCGCTTAAAACTGTGGCAGACACTCAGTCCTGAAAACTTTAGTGTACAGCACCAGCTAGCTCTCGCTATTTACCACAGTATTTTCTCCAATAATCAAACGGCTATCTCTCAATTTGAAACTGCCTTTAATAGCTTAGAACGCTTTGGTCACACGCATCACAAAATAGTGTACTATCACTATTACTCACTGATTCTAGAAACAAAAAGCCCAGTACTCAGCCTTTTGTGTAGTGATAAAAAAAATGCATTACAAGATGACTGGACAACAAAACATAGCTGATTTTGGCGGCTCAGGAAGTAGCTATAAACATCCAAGATACTCCCTGCGCCAATTACTATGGCCTGTTTAAGCAATTAGGCTTATAGAAAATGGCAAGTGAATAGACGGTCCTTTAGTGGGATTATGACAAAACCAATATGGATCAAACAAGATACCGCAATCAATAAAGCACAGCGCCCCTTTGCCGCTAGCTTGATAGAAAATTATTTGAAATTAATCCAACTTTAGATGGAATTTTCGCTAACGATGGTTCTAATTAACAAAATTGCGCATTAAACTTAGCCTAATAAGTTGGTCCGCAATCGATAAGCCTGTTTTTGGATAGGCTCCTTGGCTTCAAAATCTAGCAAAACTGCCAAGTCTCAATACTAACAATAAGAGCATCTAAATGAACAACACGCCCTGGAAAGTACTCGTCGTTGATGACGATGAAGGCATTCACAGCATTACTCGTATGGTATTTCGCGGCTATGAATTCGAGAGCAGAGAAATTGAATTAATCAACGCTAGCAGCAGTGCACAGGCAAAAGATATTCTCACTGAGCACAGTGATATAGGTGTAGTATTATTAGATGTGGTGATGGAAACCGACAACGCGGGTCTGAACTTAGTTAACTATATACGCCAAGAGCAAGCTAATAGCGATATTAGAATAATTTTGCGCACTGGACATCCAGGCTTTGCCCCTGAAGCTGAAGTCATTATCGATTACGATATTAACGACTACCTAAGCAAAGCCGAGCTTTCCGCTTCAAGACTACTTACCTCAGTTGTCGTCGCCCTTCGCTCATACAGGGATATTTTGAGCGCCAAGCAAACACAAACTCACCAAGTCGACTCCACCCCAAGATCTAATCAGCGACAAACAAATCAAACTTTAAGCGATGTCTGTCATTTTTTTGAACACAAACTCGAGACACTACAATCGCTATCTGAAGACTTATTAGCGCTAAATCACAAACCAATGACCGCTGATATCGTGACCAATGTACACCAGCAATGCAAACAAACTCACAAGCTCAGCACATTGTTACAACCTACTAAAAAAACAGCCACAACCGAACTGGTTCTGTGCGAGATATTAGACGCTTTACTGGATGATTACTTAAATCAGGCCAAGCGTGAACACTGGATCGCAGATTATCAGTTATCTTGCGACACCCCTGTCACTCTCACCCTTGACAACCAGTGGTTTAGCGACCTTTTAACCACTTTGTTAGAAATTGCCATCTACCATGCAAACGGCAACAATATCGTGGTACATATTTTTATGCGCGAGCAAAGGCTGCACATTGCGATTAAAGGCCAACAAAAGCAGAACCAGCACTACCCAAACTGGCCTAAAGCACTTAACCGTAAATTAGCGGAACTTAGCCCCCTTTACCAAGGCAGAATAGAGACAGCCCCTGATCTATTAAGTGGTTTTTCGCTGATACTTGAACAGTAAAAATGGCTCATGTATCCCATTACCTAGCATCAACGAGTAACCACTTTAGATGCACATGCACAACAGCAGCTGCTATTTTGCAGTCTCGGGGTTAATTTTTTAATACAAATACCGAACAGTAGGCCCGCTCTACCACTCGCGCTGATACTGAGCCCAATAAGAACTCGTTAATTTTACTGCGCTGATGAGCACGCATCACCACCAGATCAATACCCGCCTTACGCACGTATTTATTGATTTCCTCAGGTGCGGAGCCCTCATGCACTTTGAGTATAGGCTTAATCGCTTCATCTAAGTTATCAGCAGCAAAATCCATGAGCGCTTGCGCCACCCTTTTCAGCCCAGCTTTATGATCTTTCTCACTAAAGAATGAAGAGACAATAGAATTATTATGGCCGGGAACAACAGTGATTAGATGCAGCTCACAATTATTTTCTGCCACTTCTCGCAAAGCCACTTTTAGTGCATTTAAACAAAAATCTGTATCCTGCATATCAACAGGCACTAATACTTTTTTAAACATCGACACCTCCTAAAGAGGGCATCGCAAAATCACGGCGTTTGACAAGCGTAGAATTTTTTGGCCTGTTTTCGCTCGCAACTTTACAACACTCTATCAATCAAAGTGCAACTTGCCATCAAATTGCACTGTATATCCACTGAGCGAGATTCACGCGACTCACTCAAATGTTATATCTAAGGACTTTTACGCATTACCTGCAGTGGCTGGGTTAAGTGCAGCAGGCTCTTCATCATTTTCCAACCGATACCTTCTACGCTGAATAACCACGATAAAGCCCAACACTAATAGCGCCGGTATATACATCAAATGCTTTGGCAAATGCTCAACAGGCACCCATGCTTTTAATATCTGCTGATCGTAATCAAGCCCCGCTGTTTGCGCAACACTATCGTAGCCGATGTCATCGACAATAAACTTACCGTCATCTTCTAGAATGACCAGTCCTGAGCTCTCGAGCTTCTCCTGTGCACTGTCCCCTTCACCGATCGGCAGAATAAGCACAAACTCACGCTCGCCACCCGCATCGCCTTCACCTAACACGGTAAAGCGCATTTCTTGACCTGCAACAGTATCTTTCATTGCCTCGGCCATCAATGCAGGTTGCACCACATTGTAGCGTGGTGAAACCATATCCATCCAGTAGCCCGGTCTAAAGAGAGTAAAGGCAATTAACAGTAACAACACGGATTCATACCAACGGTTTTTTGCAAAGAAAAAACCTTGGGTCGATGCGGCAAACACCAAAATGGCGACAGTTGCCACAATGAACACAAATATCCCCTCCATCCAAGTGACATCAATCAACAATAGATCCGTGTTGAAGATAAACAAAAATGGCAGTGCGGCGGTTCGCAAGCTGTAGAAGAACGCTACAAAACCCGTCTTAATAGGATCGCCCCCCGACACCGCTGCTGCGGCAAAAGAAGCCAATCCGACCGGCGGCGTGACATCTGCCATTATGCCGAAATAGAACACAAACAAGTGAACAGCGATTAACGGAACAATCAAGCCATTTTGCTGACCCAGCTGCACAATAACGGGTGCCAGCAAGGAAGAGACAACAATGTAGTTTGCGGTTGTTGGCAAGCCCATGCCCAGTATTAAACTCAGCACTGCCGTGAGCATCAACATCAACATGACGTTGCCCATTGACATAATTTCAACCAGTTCAGCCAACACTAAACCCACACCTGTCAGCGATACGGAACCCACAATAATACCCGCTGTTGCCGTCGCAATACCAATGCCGATCATATTTCGCGCACCAGAGATTAAACCATCGATTAGCTCATTAAAGCCCTGCTGCAGTTTTTCTTGCACATCACTGCGATTTCTAAAGAAAGCAAATAGAGGACGTTGTGTTAACAAAATGAAGATCATGAGTGCTGTCGCCCAAAAAGCAGACAGTGCCGGCGATAAACGCTCAACCATCAAACACCAAACCAATACAATGACCGGCAAGATATAATGGAAACCCGATTTAATAGTAGGTCCGAGCTCGGGAAGCTCAACAATCGGTGCGTTAGGGTCGTCAATTTCAAGATCAGGATACTGTGAACAGCTTTTTGCGAGCCAGATATAAACAGCGAGCAACAATAGCCCTACGATCCAGCTCGCAGCTGCGCCTGCGACAGGTTTTAACCAGCCCAAGCCAATATAAACAGCAAATCCGACCAAGCCTATGGCGATAAAACCAGCGAGGAACTTAAAGACAAATACCAATAACGGACTAGGTTCGCTACGGCGCGGAAGGCCTTTAAGATCAGCTTTCATTGCCTCTAAATGCACGATATAAACCAGTGCAATGTAAGAGATAATCGCCGGTAAAAAAGCATGCGTCACTACATCAAAGTAAGCCATATCTAGTGATGTTGCCATTAAGAATGCAGCGGCACCCATAACAGGCGGCATGATTTGACCATTCACGGAAGAGGCTACTTCAACGGCCCCTGCCTTCTCGGCGGAAAAGCCAACGCGCTTCATCATCGGGATAGTAAAGGTACCCGTTGTTACCACATTAGCAATCGAAGACCCTGAAATAAGACCGGTCATTGCCGAAGCCACAACCGCCGCTTTTGCAGGACCGCCACGTAAGTGGCCTAAGCTGGCAAAAGCTATTTTGATGAAATAGTTACCCGCGCCCGCTTTATCTAGTAGCGCGCCAAATAATACAAACAGGAACACAAATTTGGTTGACACCCCTAAAGGCACACCAAAAACACCATCAGTTGAAATCCACTGATTATCAGCAACGGCACCAAAAGAAGCCCCTTTCCATGCCAAAATACCCGGCATACTCTGACCGCCAAAGCAATACAGCAAGAAGACCAACGCGACAATCGCAAGTGGCGGTCCTAAGGAGCGTACTGTGGCCATCAACAACAGCAAGATGCCGATACATGCGACTGCGATATCATATATATTAGGATTGCCGGGACGACTAGATAACGAATCATAAAACAGATATAAATAGGCTGCAGATGATGCCGCCACTATCGCGAAAATCCAGTCAATCGCTGGCACATGATCTCTAGGAGAATTTTTTCCTGCAGGAAATGCAGTAAAAGCTAAAAATATAGCAAAAGCTAAATGAATAGATCTGGATTCAGTATCGTTAAATACCCCTACACCGATAATATACGGCAGAGGCGATGCGATCCAAATTTGAAAAAGTGCCCAAGTTAAAGCAACACCTGCAAGCAGAGTACCCACAGGGCCGGTTGGGTTTCGACCACCGGTGTCTGAGGATGCAACTAACTCCTCTAGTTCAGCACTACTGGCTTGTTGATTTTGAGATAATTCACTCATGAAGGATCCTCAATTACGTACGTAAGACAAACTTGCCGTGCACTAAAGAAGTCACATCAATGACAGAGGCATTCTAAAATCAGCAGCAATTCGTTATTATTTTCATCTCGTTATTACAGAGGGAGGGCGCGGCATCACGCGCGATGCCGCTAAGGTTTTTAATGACCAGCTCGGGCTGGTCCGATCTTCAGCCTACTATTTTATTAGACCGGCTTCTTTATAATACTTGACCGCACCATCGTGCAGAGGAGCTGATAGGTTATTGACAACCATATCTTCCTGCTTCAAGTTATTAAAAGCTGGGTGTAGCTTCTTGAAACGCTTGAAATTATCAAAAACAGACTTAACCATATGGTACATAGTCGCTTCACTTGTTGCTGTAGAGCTGACAAATGTTGCGCCTACGCCAAAGGTAGTAACGTCTACATCAGTACCTTTGTACATTCCAGCTGGCACAGTTGCTGTTGCATAGTAAGCATTATCAGAGATAAGCTTATCAATGACAGGCCCTTGTACAGGAATAAGAGTTACGTCACACGAAGTGCTAGCCTCTTTGATCGAACCATTTGGGTGGCCTGCTGTAAAGATGATGGCATCTACATTGTTGTCACACAAAGCTTGTGCTTGCTCAGAAGATTTTAGCTGGGAAGCCAATTTAAAATCTTCCATAGTCCAGCCCATCTTTTCCATCACAACTTTCATGGTACCTAGCTGTCCTGATCCTGGGCTTCCTACATTGACTCGCTTACCTTTTAAATCCGCAAACGTTTTAATGCCTGAGTCTTTACGTGCCACAACGGTGAAGGGCTCGCCGTGAACAGAAAATACTGCACGTAAGTCTTTGTATGCCCCTTCAGGGAACTGCTCTGGTGATGTACCATTGTACGCATGGAACTGCCAATCAGACTGAGCAACACCCATGTCCAAATCACCGGCTTTAATACCATTGATATTCTTAACTGACCCACCCGTAGTGTGAGTACATTTGATACCGTGCTCTGCAGTTTTCTTATTCACTAAGCGACAAATAGAGCCACCAACGACATAATAAACACCGGTTTGACCGCCTGTACCGATAGTGACAAAGGTTTTATCGGCTGCAGCGACTGACGCTGAAAATGATGCTGCAATAGCAACACTGCTTGAGAAAAGAGCAGCGGCTAGCTGTTTTTTAACTTGATTTTTATTGAGAGACATAAGAACCCTATTATTGTTATGTGATAGATTGAATATCTGTATTAAGATTTTTTCTATTCATATACTTTCTTAAACAGAACAAAGACTGAGCAAGCAATACAGGACCTAACTTTCGCTGAGGGAAGGCAATACTGTATAACGATAGTGCACTTAAAAAGGATCTAGCTATGTCGTATAAAGCACAGCCAGACCAAACTTATTAAGGTATGATTCATTTGCGCCAAACCACCTAACCAGATTACCTATTTATCATTTTATTTTTACTCTCCTTCGCGCCAAACTAACATCCTGGCGCGCCAAAACCAGCGGGTTCTTTATTAGAGAAGCAAATAACTCGCCAGATGCTGCTGTCGATCACTAAGCGGTCAAATCCGCAAGAGAATGTGTAGTGAATGGCGCGTCCTTCACATTCGCTGTGACCCAGAAAACACAGCTGCAACAAGCTTCCTCTGCGTGACCATTTAGAAATTCACTCTACTGGCAGCCGGGGACTTGACGGCTATTTTCTTAGGCACTGCATTATTCTTTATCAATACAGGCAATAGCCTTATGAAAAACTCTGTCAATGTTAAGCTTGATGGTTAATACAACAGGCTGTACCCAATTAGCTACACTGGTATATACTGCCCTGGCTCTAAAAACATCCACATACAAGCCATTAAACGCCGCGTTGACAGGAACAAAAATATGCCTTTTAAGGGTCTTTTTACCCGCTATAAAAAAACTAACCCTTTAGCGCTGACTGTTTTAACGGCCATCCTTGTTTGCAGCTCTCTAATAACGCTGGTAGCGACTCTCTCACAACTTTACTTTGATTATCAGTTCGAAAAAAACGACATTAACGCCCAGATAAGACAAATAGAATCAAGCTCATTAGCGAGCCTAGAAAATAGCCTTTGGGATATAAGCCCAGAGCAGATCCAGCTGCAACTCGATGGTATTGCCAAGCTCCGTGACATCGAACATGTCAGCTTAAACACACCATTTAATGAGCAGTATCAAAGCGGCTTGCGCCGTTCGGAATTAGTGCGTGAAAAAGAGTACCAGCTGCACCACACAGATGCAGATAAAGAATATTTACTGGGTACACTGCGCATTGTTATCAGTTTAGAAAACTTACAACAGCGCTTAATGGATAAAACCCTGCTAATCTTGCTGACTCAGGCATTGAAGACATTTTTGGTATCACTATTCATCCTCTCTTTATTCCATCACTTAATCACTCAGCATTTAGCCAAAATGGCAAAGTATGCCAAAGAGATAAGCTTGGACAATTTAAACCAGCCACTCACCTTTAATCGTAAGCAAAGCGCTTCTGCGGATGAGCTTTCACTCGTTGCTGATGCACTCAACACTATGCAGGCAAATATGCACAGTGACTTTAACAAGCGAAAAAACGCAGAACACAAACTCTTCGAGCTAAATCAGCAACTTGAAAAGCGGGTAGAACAACGCACCCAAGCGCTGAAAAACTCTAATCAAGAGCTACAGGCCAGCCTTGATAATTTGCAGAAAACTCAAACTCAGTTAATTGAATCGCAGAAAATGGCCTCACTGGGTAATTTGGTCGCAGGCGTCGCCCATGAAATCAGTACCCCACTGGGAATCGGTTACACGGCCGCTTCCTACCTTGAACAACAAGCGCAAAAATACAGCGGGGAACTGGCAGACATCACCTTAGAAAGCAGTCAGATGATCTGCCAACACTTGGAGCGCGCGGCCAGTTTAGTGACAGCCTTCAAGCAAGTGTCGGTTGATCAAGCATCACAGAAACGCCGTCCATTTAATTTAGAGGGTTATTTAAAAGAAATCATCTTGTCCTTAAAACCCAAGCTGCGCAATAGCAATACAAGCGTTGACATCCAGTGCCATTCACAATTAATACTAGATAGCTACCCAGGTAGCTTTTATCAAATCATCAATAACCTGGTGATTAACTCACTCATTCACGCACGCGCTAGCACTGATGAAAAAATACACATAGGGATTAACGTTAGCTGTGTCGATAGAGACATTACTATTGACTATACAGATGATGGTCAAGGGCTTGACTTACAGTGGATCAACAATGTCTTTGAGCCCTTTGCCACTAGTAAGCGCAGCATTGGCTGCAGTGGACTGGGCATGCATATTTGCTACAACTTAGTGCATCATCTACTCAAAGGCGAAATCTATTGTCTTCCAGCAGCTAAAGGTGCACATTTTCAAATCAAACTATTTTCGGTCACAATCGACAATCCACAACTGTCAATCACGTCTTAGTCGATTAAGCCCACCTCTTTAAAATAGCGCATAGCGCCGTTGTGTAAGGGCGCTGCAAATGGCCCTTTGACCATTTGTTCGGGGTCAAGGCGAGAAAATGCCGGATGTAGGGCGCGAAAATCATCTAACTGTTCAATGACAGCTTTCACGAGTAAATAGGCTGTTTCATCATGCAAAGATGCGCTGGCAAAGAAAGTGGCACTCACCCCAAAAGTAGGGACAGATTTAATATTGCCGCGATAGATAGCACCGGGAATCTTCGCCCAGCGATAATAGGTATTCTCAGCGAGTAACTGCTCTATTTCCGGCCCTTGCACACTAATCAAGCGGCTATCGCAATCTTCTGTTGCTTCACGAGCAGCCCCTGACTGATGCCCTACGGTATATATCATGACATCTATGCGCCCTTCACAAAGCGCGCTGGCTTGCTCTGTGGCATCCAGAGATAGCACTTGTGCAAAATCTTGATACTGCCAACTTTTCTTTTGCAGTAAATCATTCATGGTGGCACGAAGAGATGAGCCCACAGTGCCAATACTAATACGTTTACCTTTAATATCATCAAAGCTCTGTATGCTAGAATTTTTAGGCACAAGCACTGTAAAGTACTCGGGATATAAAACTAACAAGGTGCGAAGATCGGCCCCTCTATCCGCCTTAGATTCATAGTCCTCAACATCATCGCCAGACACTTCGTGGTAACTCTTATAGATCCAGTTTGACTGTGCGATCCCCAAATCCAACGATCTATCTAATACCCGGTTAATATTTGACACTGATCCATCTGTCGCCTCTAACACACAGCGAAAACCTTGCTTAGCGCGCAGCTTATTGACGATACGGCAGATACCGCCACCTGTCGGATAATACACCCCTGTTTCCCCACCTGTACCCAGTGAAATCATCTGTTTTTGGGCAGTGGCAACAGGCCCCCAAACAACACTCAAAGCCAGCAGCAGCCATATTATCGTTTTCAATTTTAAATCACCAAAGAAATTAAAAAATGTAAGCTGAGCATACGATAATGGCTAAAAAAAAGCAGCTGTATGGGCAATTATTAAACGAGCAGATGTAATTGACCACAACGTCTTTGAGCGCTTTGCCGCCAGTAATCGCAGCATCGACTGCTGTGAACTGGGCAGGCATAGTTGTTGCAACTCAGTGCATCATCTACTCCAAAGCGAAATATATTGTCTTCAAGGCGCTAAAGTACATATTTTCAAATCACATTATTGTTGGTCACAATCGACAACTCACGATGCTCAATCACGCCTTAGTCGATTAAGCCTATCTCTTTAAAATAGCGCATAGCGCCTTTGTGTAACGGCGCTGCAAATGGGCCTTTGACCATTTGTTCCGGGTCAAGGCGAGAAAATGCCGGATGTAAGCCGCGAAAATAATCTAATTGTTCGATGACAGCTTTCACTAGTAGATAAGCTGTTTCATCATCCAGAGATGAGCTGGCAAAGAAAGTGGCACTCACCCCAAAAGTGGGTACAGATTTGATATTACCGCGATATATCGCCCCTGGAATTTTAGCCCAGCCGTAGTAAGTATTTTCTGCCAACAACTGCTCTATTTCAGGGCCTTGTACACTGATCAGGCGACTATCACAATCATCTGTTGCCTCGCGCGCGGCTCCTGATGGATGCCCTACCGTGTAAATCATAACATCGATACGCCCCTCACATAGTGCACTGGCTTGCTCTGTCGCATCTAAACTGAGTACCTGAGCAAAATCTTGATACTGCCAATGCTTCTTTTGTAGTAGGTCATTCATTGTTGCGCGTGAACCTGATCCTACAGCGCCAATACTAATACGCTTGCCTTTAATATCATCAAAACTATGTATATCCGACTCCTTAGGCACAAGCACGGTAAAATACTCGGGGTACAGCACCAACAAAGTACGTAAGTTTTCGCCTTTATCCGACTTATGCTCGTAGATCTCAATATCCTCATCGAGGACCTCATGGTAGCTTTTATAGATCCAGTTCGACTGGGCTAATCCTAAATCTAAACTCCTATCAAGCACCCGAGTGATATTAGACACAGAACCATCTGTCGCCTCCAATACACAGCGAAACCCCTGCTTGGCGCGCAACTTGTTAACAATACGACAAATACCGCCCCCGGTCGGGTAATACACGCCCGTTTCCCCACCAGTGCCCAATGAGATCATCTGTTTTTGCGCAGTGGCAACAGATCCAAAAATAACACTAGAAGCCAATAGCAGCCATAATATTTTTTTCAATTTAAAATCACCAATAAATTTTGGATTACAGGCTGAGCACATGATAATGCTTGCTAAAAAACAGCTGCATAAGCGCTAATCGACGAGCAGGTTAAATGGACTATAAATAAAATATTAAAAAAATCTATTATATTAAACGAGCTTCATTAAGTGCATGCTGACTTATCACCTATTGCAAATCACTTTCTATATCATTGATTGCAATATAGCACTCAAATCGATCTATTGAACCTAGCTCACAAAGCGCTAGCCCTATTGATCCTACGATTGTGCTAAGAATTTTTGATTTATCAGTAAAACCAATATATTACGCTGAGCATAGACACTAAAGTAACCGCTTGTGAAACTTGTTAAAGAGGCACTATACTGGCATATTAAATACTGTCAATAAGCAGGCAATACCAACCAAAATGAAAAACCAGACGATTCATTGCCTACTATAAATCTGCCACCGCCGGTTCAGAACACAGCCTACAGTAGTTTAAACTTTATAACTTTTAATGCCCAACTAACCTATAATTTGAGATCGACATGAACCCATTTTTTATTTTTCTATTTGTCTGCACTTTCGCAGCCATTATATTTTGGTTTAAGCGTGCGACACCAAAGCAGGGTATCACTGCACTAAAGGGAGTCTTAATTGGGATTGCTGTGTTACTCATTATTCTGGTTGCCACCGGCAGATTACCGATATTTAGCGGCATTCCCCTGCTAATGATCGCTCTGTTTAGAAAAGTAGCACTGACTAAACTGCTTGTCCCCTTTATAAGATTTCTCGCTGGCAGTGCGATTAATAACCGCCGTCCCTATATGGATACTGAGCAAGCCCTAAAAGCACTCAAATTATCCGAGAATCCCAGCAGAGAAGAGATAGTGCAAGCGCATCGAAAAATAACGCGGGTCATAAAAAACAGCGAGAACCCCAATCACTCATCACTCACCAGCCTCGATGCGGCTAGAGAACATCTTATTCAAGAGATAGATAGTTCAGACTCTAATAAAGAACTTTAACTGGCTCTCTTGATAAAGCGTGCAGATGGCTATGATTGACACATGGGCCTGAGATTAAAGCAAAAAAATATAGCGGTTTAATGGCTCTAAACAACTATATCTAGTGTGGTTCTAATTGATACAGTGAGTGACCCACCTATATCAGTCCCCGTTTGCAAAAGTGGTTTCACTCGTTAATTGGCAATAACTTAAGGCCTACTTTACCCAGTATTTCGGAAAATCCTTTCAGCCTTAGCTCTTGAGAGTCATAAACCTGAAACAACAGCACACTATCTTGCAGCTGACTCTGTAAGGCACTTAGATTAACCGCGATGACTTGATTGTCGAGCATTTTCCAATCCCCCTTGTTCACTAGCATCGGCTGTCCATTGCGATAATCCAGTACCAAACTTGCGCTCTTGTCAGCATCTAGATTTAAGACGATAAATGCATCATCAGGACTTAACGTATTACTATACTTACCACTGATAAAGCTCTGAATACCAGCACCTGTACGTGCGCAACCTTTTAGTGTTTCGCCGTTTAATTTTAGCATTGCGCTCAAACTGTACCACTGCTCAAACTCATCGACACAAGGCTTTTCTTTCAGCTGTAAATCCATGTTGTAACTAATACCATGCGGTAGCACTATCTGTCCCTTCCACTGATCAGGCTTGTTGATGTCAGACACAAATGCAAGTTGCGTATATATATTTTTTTTGTATATAGCGACGTCTCTAGCATTTATTTTTGCCTGCCAATGATGATCAACAGCGTTCACTAAGAAGTCTACTTTTTCAATTTTAGCACCACAGTTATGCGGCTTTTGTGAGGAAAAATAAACCTTACTCACTTGCCAATCAAGTCTTAGAACAGCACTGGCATCAAATTCTAAATAGACAGAGGGAATAATTTCATCATTTAAATATATATGTGGAATTAATTTTTTATTTGGATCTAAAAGCTCAACAATTTTACCGGTTCCACACAATCGTAATTTATAACCACTACTTTCTATATAAACGGTACCTCTAAGAAACTTGGTAAAGCTTTCGTCTACTTCTACTGCACTAGGCTTAATCACTTGGATACAGCCTGCTAATAGAGAAAAAATAGCAACAATACATATTTGCTTATTCATATGTGTTTTATTTTCCATCATCAAACAAATAAATAAAATTTTATACTTCAAAAACAGTATGTTATAATACCAGCAATGCATTAAGTAACATTCCATTTGTTTAAAAATGTTATCAATACAAAAAATAACAGCTACTAAATTTTAAAGTTCGATGCCTAATGCCAATAATTTACAGCAAAACGTCACTATAAAAACTATTTAAAATTTTTATATTGATTCAACAATACATATAAAATTAATGATTCGCATTAGTATTATCTGCTGTTAAATTACTGGGTGTCGCTAGGAAGACACATTTGAAAACAATTCATAGATTGTATTCATTTAATGTTCATAATTCATAAGGTTAATGTTCAGGAACAACACGTACAATCAAACCGTTGATTATTATATACACGTTATTTTTAAGAAGATGGATCTTATGAATAAGAGTTTTTTACACGGAGTAATACGGTTATGATGACCAAAACCACCATTCTAATCGCCGATGAGGACAAAGAGCATTTAGAACAAGTTAAAAGTTTGTTATTAGAACAAAATTATGAAGTTTTCTGCACTGCTGATGGCGATCAAGCACTGCTCATTCTACAGCAAAATAAAATTGACTTACTAATAACAAATTTCCAATTAAGCCTCGTCAATGGCAATAAGCTCTATAAACTAGCGCAGGCGCAATACCAGTCTTTGCCTATTTTGATTACCACCCACAGCACTGCATTAGCGGAAGCACTTATCGCTTCTCAAAAGGGCATTTATGGATTTATTGCTAAGCCTGTTGAGCGCTTACATTTAATCGAAATAGCCCGCAATGCATTAACCTCGACCAAGAGGCGCAATAACACCGATTGGAAAAGTAGTATTTTAACCTGCACTAAAGAGATGGAGAAAATTCTAGATCAAGCCCATCACGTGGCCGAGTCTAACATTAATGTCGTTATTCAAGGCGCCAAAGGCAGTGGTAAAAAACTACTCGCCAAGGCAATACACTCTGTTGCAGCTAACGATAAAAAGCCTTTTATCTATATTGACTGCTCCAAGTTAGATGAAGATCAGCTCAACGAGCAACTACTGAATAATCTTAACAAAGATACCAAAGCAACCATTTTTTTAGATAATATCAATAAATTAGCCGCCTCGTTACAACAGTCATTACTGACCAGCTTACAAAGCTGTCAGAGAGCTATTGCAGCCACCCCAAACAGTGACAGTGATTTGCGCATCATCTGCTCATGCAAAGCTAATTTAGAGCAAATAATGCTGCAGGGCTATTTTGATAAAGAATTATTTTATCTGCTTAATATTATTACTTTAAATATCCCACCACTGCGCGAACGCGTTGAAGATATCCCACTATTAGCGAGACACTTCTTAGCTGAGCACAGTTTAAAGCATAATCGCAAGGTTCGAAATATCTCACCGGGCGCTTTGCATCTACTGGCTAAGGCAACTTGGCCGAATAATGTTAGACAGCTGGGAGATGTGGTCAAGCAAGTTGTTATTGATAGTACTAGCCCTGTTATCTCAGAGAAGCTTATAGCGGGCGTGATTATCGATGACAATACAGCGATGCCATCCTTCAATCAAGCCAGGGCAAGTTTTGAGCGAGATTACCTGATTAAAGTACTGCAAGTGACAGAAGGTAACGTTACCCATGCCGCTAGAATTGCCGAGCGTAATCGAACCGACTTTTATAAGCTGTTGAATAAACATGAATTAAGCCCCACTGATTACAAACAGAAGAGACGACGCTCTAGAAATACTAAGACTGAACAAAAGCTGCTTGGATAACCTTAAGCTTACTAAAAAGCCTGATTGATCGAGTCATTCAGGCTTTTTTATGCGCAAAAAGATCCAGCGAGGCTGAATCAACGCAGTGGTTTAAGTAGTTCTTCCAAACCATTGAGCTTCACAACATATAAGGTCTGCAGTAATTCACCTAACTCTCCCTTTGGAAAGCCCTTGCGCTCAAACCAACAGACATATGGCTCTGGTAAATCAACTAATAATCTGCCTGCATATTTACCAAACGGCATTTTCATCGTTGCCAATTTTTTTAAATGTTCAGGTTTTAATTGCATATTATTGGCCTTTTTCCAGCAGCGTGAGTAGCGCTTTAACAGCGTACCTAAGTTCTTTAACGAGTGATCGATAACCACTCAACGAATACTGTACATAAAGTTTATCTAGCGCAGTGTGCTTAATAAAGTAGTCCTCTAGCAATTGTTGATAACGGGCATTAATAGTCACTGATCCTGAGACTTGTCGCTGTCTATTTAGCAGTCCTGCCACTATATAGCCGATAGACTCTAAGGGCCTAAAATAGTGGGCAAAGCATTGTAACTGCTCAATACACCAGCTTAGGTACTGCGAGTTAGCGGCGACATACTGCTCAAATGGAGGGCACTGCTGCTCAATTATTAGCCGATCGGCAATCAGCGAAATATCAGTCAAGCGCTGACGCTGATAGGTTAATTTATAAGCCAATGTCTCTGCTAAGCGTTGTTGTAAAGAACAATCTGAACTTAGAGGTTTAAGAGACATGGCATTGTAGCTGGCGGTCACTTTATCTTGTTGGTTACCTACCCGTACTATGCAAAATCCTGATTGTTGCCAAAATGTTAGCAAGCCTTGATCAACCGAAAAATTGGCACTTAGATAGTCAAAGTGATTTTTTTGGGCCCAACTAGCCACTGTCTCTAACAACTGGCTAGCCAGTGCTTTTCGTCGCTGTGAATGCACTGTTGCTATGCGTACCACTCTGGCAAATTTGAATGCACCCGCGGCGAGTTCCCCCTCTTGACCTATTAATATTTGCGGGATTAGATTCCCTCTAGGTCGACGCTGTCCACGATAGATAGCTTGTACTAACTGCCTTGCATCATACCCTTGAGGATCTTTCTCAAAGGCATCTATTGGGCCCTCCTCAGCGACTAAGCAAGCAGCGACTATCTCACCATTTAATCTAGTCAGCCACAAGTGCATATTAGGGCTATCTAGAATGATACGTAGATCACTCGGTGTTGTTCTATAGTGCGCTTGGGCCAGCAGTGTATACAACTGATCCAGTAATAGGGGGGTTTCAATCAGCACTTTGGATTCAATTTTAGCGACTAGCCATTCATTTTTGCGATTAAGTTCTTTTGGGGAATGATCAGTCATCGCTAATAAAAATGCTTTATTTAGCCAACTTTCAATGGGGTCATTTTCTGCCCAACGCATCGGCTTGGTTAATTCATAAAGTTGACAGGGGTTATTGTTAGCAGCGAGATACTTTAAAAAACGCAATTTAAAACCTTGCCCTGTTCCCTCATACCCATCCGTTGTGGTACTAAATATACACTGAGGGAATTTATGCAAAAGCCTAACTAGCACATCAACACTGATAGATGCCGCTTCATCTACCATCAGCACAGCGGGTAATGGAATGGCGAAATCATCAGCGAGCAATTGGGCGGGAGAGTAAAAGCCAATATCACTGTTAGAAAATTTCTGCACTTGTAGCACTGCTTGAGTGTCACTTGCCGTTAAAAATAAAGAGCGTTGCCGAGCCAGCTCATTTGCCAACAAACCTAAGGCTGCAGATTTCCCTCGCCCTCTTGGCGCTGTTAGCACAACACTACTAAGTGTATTTGTCAGTAAATAATTGGCACACTTTTGCACCAGTAACTTCTGCTCATCAATGGCTTGCAATTTCACCGGGGAAGATTGTGGCTTCATTGAATCTTGCCTAGCTATGGTTAAGCTGTGTTCAGTGTATTGAATAAGGTGCTGGTCTTGCATAAGTGAAGCTAACACCCACTTTAGAAAGTGACGCTGCACATTATCAATATGATAGGGCTGTACCCAGAGGTTGTCTAACTCAGGATCATTCCAGTGCTGCCAATTTTCAGCTGCAGGTGTCATCAGTACTAACACGCCACCGGCAACAAGCGTGCCACTGATAATTGATAAACTATCTGGGTTAAAACCCGCAAAAGCGTCATACACTATCGCCTGCACTTCTTGACCTAAATAGCGCTGGCATTCTCGATTGGTTATTTGCCTGTCACAAACCTTCAGCGCTTTACACTGTGCTTTATTGAACACCCCCACACTTTGAGTGTTCAATAATTGTGGAGCTATTTTTCCAAGTTGCGCATAACACCACTGGGCTTCTCCACTAAGCCACAGCAGCTGCCGGTGTTGCGCAGCTTGCGCGAATAATTGCGACTGGCGATAAACATCTTCAAAACACATATTGAATCATTAATACGTGACATCCAACATCAATTGAATATGAAATTTAGTACCTTGCTCTAAATCTGAGGTCACTGCCATTTGCCCTTGATGCTGCTCAGTAACAATGAAGTTAGAAAAAGATAAACGCTTTTGTGAGTCCACATCGCGCTGGGGCAAAATAACACTGAGCGAAGGCTCAAAGATGGTGGTCTGCTCTTCATCTGACAATACAGCGCCGTTATGCGCCAAACAAATCCAGATACTATCGACTTCTTGGGTGACACTGATATTTATTTCAGGCGGCTTGTTGTCAGGGATTGTTTCCAGTGCATAACAAGCGTGGCGAATTAAATTTAAAAATACTTGCTGTAACTCTGTTGCGTAACAGTTTAATAGCGGTAACTGCGCTTGATAGCGTTTATTGATGGCAATTTTATTAAACTGCAGGTTTCCGGGTAAAACCAGCATATCACTCGCTAACATAACGGCATTATCCAGTAACACTGTTACTTGTTGTTGCTGTTTCTCTTCATTGCGACCGCGAGAAAAACTCAATAGATTTTTTACGATATTGGCCACAGTTTCAGCCCTATCGGATGCATCAGAGAGTAAATCGTTGAGCAATTTAACATCGTGCTTACCAACTATATCAGTATCTGCCTGTTTAGAGAGCAATTGCTGAAAACTTTGTAAATCTAATAACATACCTTGCAACGGCGTATTAATGTCGTGCGCCATTGCAGAGGCCAACTCTGTCATTGAGGCTATTTTCTCGTTGTGAATAAGCATGTTTTCCGCTTGTTTTTGCTTGGAGACATCATTGACCAGTATAACCACCCCTTGCTTATCTGCACCGCGAAGTGGATACAAGGTAACATCGTAAAAGTGAATACCACGCTGGCGATGAGGGTAGGTATATGTCTCACCATCTTCGATCACTTTAGTGACCTGCTCCCACGTTAACACTACCTCTGGATAGACCGACCACAAGTTATTACCAATAGCGGATGTAGCGGCAATGCCCGATAGTTCTTCCGCTTTTCTATTCCACTGAGTCACTAGCCCCTTAGCATCTATACTGACTAATACTAACGGCATAGATGCCAGTATATTTTTAATATAAGACTCTGAACTACTCAGTTGCTCGCTGGTATTTAAATGCTGATCGACCTCTACTGCTAATCGCTTATTGGAATCCGTTAGCTGCTGGTTAGCACTATCGAGCGTCGCTGTCCGCTCAATCACTCTATCTTCTAACTCAGCGCGAATGTTATGCAGTTGACGATTGTATTTGCGTAATCTTCGATGGGCGACAATCAAGCTAACAATAACGATAGCTAAAATGATAATTAATGTACCGCTCGTCCAATTGGCTAAATGTTGCCAGTTGGTACTGCCGTTTTCGTCTTTGAATATGTCCTTGATACCAGCTAATACCGAGGGGCTCATTAATGTTAACAAAAGCGCGAGGATGTTCTTAATCATCAGTTTTTCTTTACCTAATTGTAGATTGCAGACTAATAGCAGCAGTATAGCGAATTAACCCGTCGTAAAGGCATGATTATTTAATCATAAGCTGAAAATCTTGGCGTTCATTGAACGCCCTCCATAAAAAATCCCCGGTGAGGGGGATTCTAAAAACATTAATTATGTAGCTAAGCGCTCGGTTCGCTGCTGTCTAAATTTTTCTTCCTAAAAAAGCGCATTCGACCAGGTAATTTCTTACGGCGAAAAATACTAAACCACTGTTTTTCTCCGATCACTAATAAACAGGGCGTTAAGAAAAGTGTCAGCACAGTCGCAAAGGTTAATCCTCCGGCAATAGTACTGGATAATTGAGTCCACCACTGCGTTGAAGGTGCACCAAAGCTAATCCCGCGATTGATTAAATCGATATTCATCGCCAATACCATCGGCATTAACCCAAGCACTGTGGTGATTGCCGTTAATAAAACCGGACGCATACGGATGCTGCCTGTGCGAAGCGCCGCTTCATAAGCGCTAAAGCCATGCTTTCTCAGATCGTTATAACAATCAATCAATACAATATTATTGTTAACCACAATGCCGGCCAACGCAATAATGCCCACACCACCCATCACAATACCAAAAGGTTGTGCGGTAATCATCAGTCCTAGTAAGACCCCTGCGGTTGAGAAGATAATCGCCGATAGGACTAAAAACGCCTGATAAATATTGTTAAATTGCGTCACCAATATTAAAAACATCATAAAGATAGCAATAGAGAAAGCGCTGGCAAGGAATTCACCGGTCTCTTTTTGCTGCTCATCTTCGCCTTTAAATTCAATTCTAATCTGCGGGTCAAACTTGATCTCAGTCAGTGCTTGCTGCATCTCTTTCACTTTGTTATTAACTAACACCCCCTCTGCCACTTCCGCCTGAATGGTAATCACCCGGCGTGAATCTGTACGATTGATAGAGCCGGTTTTAGCACCGGGTACTAGCTCTACAAAGTTACTGATTGGGACTAAGCCGCTAGAGGTTAATAACTGCATTTGCATTAATTGATCTAAGTTTCGCTTCTCTTTTGGAAAGCGCAAAATAATATCCACTTCATCATCTGATGTTTCAGGACGATAGTCCGTCAGCTTTATGCCATTGGTAATCATCTTCACTGCCTCGCCGACGGCGGCAACACTGGCACCATAACGTGCAGCTTCTTCACGATTGACAATAATGCGCCACTCAATGCCTGGTAGTGGTCGATCATCTTCAGTTCCGACAAAGCCACCAGCGGCCGTCATACTGTGCCGAATATCCTCAACCGCTTGAAAGATTTTATCGCCGTGAATGCCCGAGACATGCAGCTGAAAAGGTTTCCCTGATGAAGGGCCATTTTCTGCTTTGCGTGTCTCAATGACAATCCCCGGGATATCTTTAGTCGCATCGCTCATTTGCTGCAGTATTTGGGTGGCACTGTCTCGCACATCCCAATCATCTAACTGAAATTGAATAACCGCAACCACATCTTCGCTGCTATTTTTATTAAAGCTTTTTGCATAGATAGACTTATACCCTGCGATGGAATTGACTTTTGCTTCCACTTTTTTTAACAACAAGTCTTTATCATCGACGGACAACTCGCCTCTGGCATGCAAATTTATCAGTACCATATCCGGTTCGACATCGGGAAAAAATTCAACCCCTTTACCAAATTTCGAGTAGGCAACCCCAGTACAACCGATAAATATCAAGGTAATCACCAGCGTTATAAAAGGTGAGCGCAATGCCAGACCTAATACCGAGCGATAGCCCGCATTAAAACGACCTTCAGGTAAATCATATTCACCATCGTCATCTTCAATCAAGCGCTTGTTAGAACCTGTTACTGCCCCTAGCACTGGAATAAAAATCAGCGCCATAAACAGCGATGCCGTTAGACAGACCAACACCGTTGCCGGTAAGTATTTCATAAACTGACCGATAATACCCGGCCAGAACATCAGCGGCATAAAGACTACCAAAGTCGTTGCAGTACCTGCAATCACCGGCCATGCCATACGCGTAGCGGCATACTTAAAAGCTTCTTTGGCAGATAAACCTTGTTTTTGACGCCGTTCAGCCAACTCTGTCACCACAATGGCACCATCCACTAACATGCCGACGACCAAAATCAAACTGAACAAAACGACGATGTTTAAGGTGAAACCGATCGCGTTAAGCACCATTAAACTGGCTAAAAAAGAGCCGGGAATTGCTAAGCCGACTAAGAGTGATGCGCGCATTCCCATCGCTGCGAGAACCACCAGCATCACCAATATCACACCGCTGAGCACATTGTTCATCAAATCGCTGAGCATAGTGCGAATTTGCGTCGATTGATCCAGTATGTAATCGTATTTCAACGCACTTGGCCACAGCTTTTGCCGCTCTTCTACGATCTCCTGAACCTCTTCAATCGTATCAATAATATTGGCACCCACTTGCTTAGTGACCTCTAATACAAGTGCGGATTCCCCGTTGACCCTCGCGTATCCTTCAGAGTCTTTATAAGTCAGTCTAACCTGCGCCACATCGTTAAGTGTGACGACAGTACCGTTCGCACTTTTAATCGGCATGGCCAGCATGTCGTCAATGTTTTCGACCACCCCTGGCACTTTCAATACTTGTCGACCATTACCGGTATCCACAGCACCAGCAGCCACTAGCCGATTGTTCAGTGAGACTATATTGATGATAGAAGAAAAATCTAACTGGTAAGTCTCTAGAGCTTGAGGTTCTACCACAATCTCCATTAACTCTTCACGCTCCCCACCAATTTCAACTTTCAGTACCCCTTCTACCCCTTCTATTTCCTCTTTTAAATCTTTGGCAGCCTGTAGTTTTATACGCTCAGATATATTACCTGACAGTGAAATATTCAACACAGGAAACAATGCAACATTAACCTCGTTGATACTCGGCTCATCCGCATCAGCGGGTAAATTTGTCTTAGCGGTATCAACCGCTTCACGCACATCAACCATCGCTTTTTCAGAATCAAATCCCGCTTCAAACTCAAGCGTGACAGAGGCGTGCCCCTCCGAGCCTGTGGAGCGAAGCTCTTTAATACCCTCAATGGTTTTTAGCTCTTTCTCCATTGGTCGCACCAACAAACGCACCGCATCATCGGGCGATATTCCATCAAACGGGATTGATACATAGATTATGGGGATAGCGACATCCGGATCAGCTTCCTTAGGGATAGCTTTAAACGCCGCATAACCGCTAATTAACACAAATAGCAATATAAATATAATCGTACGGGATCTGTCGATGGCCGCACCAATAACTGCACTAACCATTGAATTACCCCTTAACCGCTAGCTGCTTATCAGTATTTTTTTCCCGATCACTTGCGGTACTTGCTTCCTTGACAGGATCCACCGTTTCATTCTCGCTGACAAAATCTTTACCTTGGCTAATGACCGTGACCTGACTTGCAAGGCCGCTTAACCAAAAGCCACTTTTATCCGTGCGAATGATTTTAACCACTGCGGTACTCACTTGGTTTTTATCATTGAGCAATTTCACTTCAAGATCCCCATCGCTGCCAAGACCCAGTACTGAGTTAGGCAGCAAGTGTCCCTGCTCTATTCCCAGTGGTAGCTTTAAAGAGGCCGTCAAACCGATCAAACGTTGTAGTTCAGGGTTTTCGAGAGTCACTTCCACGCGATAACTGCGGGTCACAGGATCGGCAACCCTGGAAATAAAGGCCAGATTGCCAAATTCACTCAAGCCGTTGCTGAGACTGATTTCCACCGCCTCATTGAGCTTAAGGTCACCGACATTTTGCTGTGGCACTTGCCCTGTTACTTTTAGCACACTGTCATCCACTAAGGTGCCAACCACACTGCCTTTTTGCAAATAATCACCTATTTCCACAACTCTTGAATTAAGCACGCCGGCAAAGGGGGCCAATAGTTTAGTGCTATTCACTTCATGCTGGGTAATGGCTAATTGCGCCCTTGCTGTTTGAACTGAAGCTTGGTCTGCAATCAATTTATTAGCGGCCAATAGTCCACGTTTTTTCAACTTTCGACTTGCTGACAAGTCACTATTTGCCTGCCTTAACAAGGCCTTAGCTTGGTCTAGCTGTTTTAAACGATAATCAGCCGATAATTTCAAAATAGAGGTATTGGTGACAATTCTCTGTCCTTCAGCAACGGACAGTTCAGCGACACGGCCGTCAATTTCAACTTTGATATCCACCGAGCGGTTTGCTTCCACTTGCCCCTGCACAATGACAAATCGCTGCACTGACTCAATACTAGAATCGACGACACTTACTTTCATCAATGATTTAGGACTCTGCTGGTCTTTCTTTGCGCTCTGCTCACTCGCCTTGGGATCGCCGCCGGAACTCATCCATAATCCCAGTGCTACTACGACAGCCAAAGCCAGTAATATTGATTTATTCATTACATATATCTCGTTGAATTGGTGACAAATACCTGTATCGATGTCTCTAATGTGTATAAAGCACAAGCGATTACATGAACTCTAATTGAACCTATCGGCGCAACTATCTTTTTTATATTCCACTGTAAAAGTAATATCTTACCTTTATACTTACATTCGAGCCTCAAACTCAGGTTTAAACCTTCGATCGTCAAGCCGGTCAATATTGATTTTAAAATATTAACGGTGACTACTATACTCTTCTATTATCTTAGAATCAGCAGCCCTTTATACGTCGACAATGTTAACAATAATAACAAAAGTAAACGCTGCGCCCAAACACCTATGCGGACCTTCGCCAGTGAAACGCTTTTATTAATCAACTGCGATTATGGCAAAGCTTGTCACCATACAATATCTTATTATTGTATGTATTTTAGTAAGATGAAACGTCAAGCAATTGCAAACCAAACATTTTATGGGATTTACTGGCAGTTTCTAACATTTTTCTTTCACGAAGCACTGGACTTTAAATGGTCATTACGTAGAATCATTCTCTAAAACAATAAGAGAAGGAATTATTATGAAGTTCAACAAATTAGCAATCAGCTCTGCCGTCATCTTAGGCTCTCTATCGCTACAATTAAGCGCAGCCACGCAGTGGAACGTATCACTTTGGGGTAAACCGCGTGCCTTTACCGAGCACGTAGAGAAATTAGCGCAATTAGTAGAACAAAAAACCAATGGTGACTTCAAACTTAAGCTTTCATATGGTGGCCTGTCTAAAAACAAAGAAAATTTAGACGGTATTTCAATTGGTGCTTTTGAAATGGCCCAATTCTGTGCCGGTTACCACCGCGATAAAAACCCCAGCATCACTGTTATGGAACTGCCATTTTTAGGTGTTTCTAGCCTGGCTGAAGAAGCAAAAATTTCTATGGCACTCTATAAACATCCTGCTGTAATTAAAGATTTACAGCGTTGGAACGCCACCTTATTAATGCCATCTCCACTACCGCAATACAATATTGTCGGTGTCGGTGATGCCCCCTCTTCAGTGTCTGATTTTGCCGGTATGCGGATTCGCGCAACAGGCGGTATCGGTAAAGCACTGGCAAGTATAAAAGCAGTACCGACCTCTGTCACCGCAACTGAAGTGCGTACAGCACTGGATTCAGGTGTAGTCTCTGCAGTGGCGTTTGCCCCTCACGCGCATATGGCTTTTGGAACCACTGCCGCTGCTAAATGGTGGACCTCAAACTTAAACCCAGGCACCGTTAACTGCCCTGTAGTGGTAAACTCTGATGCGCTTTCTGCATTAAGTGATAGCAATAAACAAGCGCTATTAGGCTCTGTGGATGAAGCGATTGAACACTACATTGCCAGTTACCAAGGCAAGACCATGGATAAGTGGGGCCCATTACTCGAAGAGAAGCAGATTACAAAAATCGCTTTTTCAGATGCTGAGCTAGCAGAGTTTAAAAAAATCGCCGCTGCACCTATTCGTGATGAATGGATTGCAACGATGAACGCCAAAGGGTTACCTGCTCAAGAGTTATACGATCTTGTTAATTCAATGATTGGTAAGTAACCAATCACCCCTGCTATATACGCCCTATAAAACATTATAGGGCTTCTCTCCTATTTTTATCTCAAGAGGTCTCTATGTCTGGTAGTAGCGAAATACTTCAGGATGACAGCGCGCTGAGCAAACTTGATAGGCTCTATTTCAAATTGGAAACTTGGTTGGCACTACTCGGTGGAATCACTATTTTCTTCCTGGTTTTCCTTGCGGTCTTCAATGTCTTAGGACGCTGGATTTTTTCACTACCTGTCAGTGGTTATATTGATTGGGTTGAACAGGCGATGGCGGTGTTTGCCTTTTTTGGTATCGCTTACTGTCAGCGTTTAGGCGGTCATATCCGCATGGACATTCTGGTCTCACACATTAAAGGCCGAATGCTCTGGTTTAGTGAATTTATCTCCACACTAGTGATGCTGATCATTACTGTGGTACTCATTTATGGTTCGTATCTACACTTTTTACGCGCCTTTATTAACGGTGATAGCTCGATGGATATCAGTCTGCCTATATGGCCGGCAAAGCTTGTTATTCCCTTTGCTCTATCAGTTTTAGCAGTGCGTTTAGTACTGCAATTGTGGGGCTATGCACGCGCTTTCAAAGAAAACGCTCAAGACCCAATCGCCGTACCGCTAATTGAAGATGCTGCGACGCAAGCGGCCAACGAGGCGGCCACTGTCTCTATTGATGAGTTGGAGCAAAAATAATGTCAAATATTGCAAATTGGTTTGCCACGATGGAATCTATTGATATAGGTTTGATTGTCTCAGGCTTTATGCTGTTTTTAGTGGTTATCGGCGTTCGTGTCGCTTTTGCCGCTGCCACCTGTGGCTTTTTGGGGCTGGTCTGGGTTTTTAGTATCAAGTTGGGTTTTGAAAAAGGGGTGCTGGTTGCCATGAAGATGGCGGGTACTATTCCGCACTCAAAAGTCACCACATTATCACTATCGCTCATCCCTACCTTTATTTTAATTGGCTATTTGGCTTACCACGCCGGCTTAACCAAAGCCTTATTTAGCGCAGCTAAACGCTGGGT
>Ga0105358_10000048_pt1 | contig 43887 bp, 36 predicted proteins | sample GOMGulsemesocosm_5_FD_83509 | JGI IMG/M metagenome (GOLD analysis project Ga0105358, IMG submission 83509) | Methane-oxidizing microbial communities from mesocosms in the Gulf of Mexico - GOM15C Gulf of Mexico | ecosystem: Environmental > Aquatic > Marine > Cold seeps | place: Gulf of Mexico... | reverse complement strand
TTCTTAATAGATACTGAACCTTTATAATTGTAAGTTTTGTTAACTAGCTCTTTGAATGTTTCTTCATCTGTAATTTTTGCATAATTAGTAACTACTCTCTTTTTAACTAATACATCATGCTTATTTATATTTGCTAAATAGTTATACTCACAATAATCTTTAAGTACTGCATAACCCCAAAGGTTAGATAAATAGTTAAATAGCCTTGAAGCAGTTTCTTTTGCTGTTTTTTCTTTCTCTTCTAATACATGGAGTAATTCAAGTTTAGTAATATCTTTTATTTGTTTGTCTTTAAAGTAGGGTAGAACAGAACTAACAAAAACTTGATACTTCTTTTTATAGGTTACTTCTGTTATTTGATCCTTTTGTCTTTTAAACCATTCATTCATAACATTTTCAAATAATCCACTATCAGTAGCTTTTTCTTTTTGCTCTTCTTCTTTTTCATATTCAACTGGATCAATTTTATCATGAAGTAATATAAGGTTGTTACTTCTTTGTTCCCTTGCTGCAGCTAATGTTACGCTGGGGTAACTTCCTAATGATTTCTTTCTTCTTTTTTTTGTAATAGGAGAAGTGAAAACAAATTCCCAAATCTTGCTACCATTTGACTTTATAAGTAAATGTAAGCCCTTACCATCAGGTAGGGTATAGCTCTTATCTTTTGGCTTTGCTTTTAATAGTTTTGTATCTGTTAGAGGTATTGGTATTCTAGGCATTTATTAGAATCCTTTTTGTATTTTAGTTACCTTTGAGTAGTGAAGTAACTTTAAAAGTATAGTACAGTAACTATAAAAGTAACATAAGATTATAGATTAAGTAACATTGGGATAGACTATTCTAGATTATAGATGAGGTTGTAAGTACCTTAAAATGGTGGTTTTGTGGGTTGATTTAAATTGTGTGAGATTGTATATTGGTGGAGATGTCCGGGATTGAACCGGAGTCTTAAAACATATCCGCATAGCGTCTACATGCTTAGAAGAGGTCGATTAACTTCACTTTTTATAAGCTCAACCTGCAAGGCTTATAGAAGCTAAGATTAGGAATGTCTCTTCAAAGGGCAATCAACTCTTCAAAGATAAGCTATTAGGGTGAGCCCATTTAAATCTACCTATATAGCATCAGTAGAATGAGCCTCCTAGTCTCGACCCAATTAAGGGGAGTCTAAATTAAAACTTACGCTGCTGCGTAAGCTGGAGAATAATTGTTATTATTTGCGTTTAAAAATTATGAACCGTATAACGGCGTGTTCAGGCCGACATGCAACTAAGCTTCAATGCTCTAATCGAAGCCAAATCATCCCCATATATTGTTCGCAACTTTAACAAATATTTACTTAAAAGATAATATAATCCTTTCAATATAAAACATAAGAGGTCAAATATGGCAAATACAAATATAGGTATCTTAATTATTGGTGCTGGTGGAGTTAGTCGTGTTGCTACTGTTAAGTGTGCAATGAATATCGATACGTTTGAAAAAATCACTTTAGCATCAAGAACAATTTCTAAATGTGAAACAATAAGAGATGATATTAAGAAAAATCAAGGTGTTAATATTGATGTTGCATTTGTTGATGCGGATGATGTTCCTTCACTAGTTAAATTAATAGAGCAAGTAAACCCCCGAGTAGTTTTAAATGTTGCTTTACCTTATCAAGATTTAACAATCATGGATGCCTGTACTCAAACAGGTGTTGATTATATTGATACTGCAAACTATGAGCATCCTGATGAGGCAAAATTTGAGTACAAAGAACAATGGGCTAAACAAGAACAGTTTGAAAAAGCAGGTGTTAAAGCTCTTTTAGGTTCTGGTTTTGATCCGGGAGTTACTGGTGTTTATTGTGCTTATGCAGCTCAAAATATTTTTGATGAAATTAATACAATTGATATTATGGATTGTAATGATGGAGATCATGGATATGCTTTTGCTACAAACTTTAATCCAGAAATTAACCTTAGAGAAGTTAGCTCAAATGGTAGATATTGGGAAGAGGGCAAATGGATTGAAACTAAACCTTTAGAAATAAAAGTTATGCATGATTATCCAGAGGTTGGAGTTCGTCCTTCTTATTTACTATATCATGAAGAATTAGAATCACTTTGCAAAAATATCAAAGGAATTAAAAGAATTAGATTCTTTATGACTTTTGGTGATTCCTATATACAACATATGAATTGTTTACAAAATGTAGGTATGTTAGGTATTAAAGAAATAGAGCATAAGGGACAAAAAATTATTCCAATAGAGTTTCTATCAAATCTTCTTCCTGATCCTTCATCATTAGGACCTCGAACTCATGGTAAGACTAATATTGGTTGTATCATGGAAGGTTATAAAGACGGTGTAAAAAAGAAAGTTTATATTTATAATACTTCTGACCATCAAGAGTGTTATAAAGAAACAGGATCACAAGCTGTTTCTTATACTACTGGAGTTCCTGCAATGATTGGAACAAAGCTTATTTATAATGGTACTTGGGATGGAAAAGGTGTATTTAATATAGAAGAGTTTGAAGCAAAACCTTTTATGGATGAAATGATGAGTCAAGGATTACCTTGGAAAATATTAGAATTACCAACTGATTAATTAAAAGTAAAATAAGATTAAATTATAAAACTAATTTTTAAATAAAGTATTTTTAGAACTAATAAGCTTGTATACTATTTTATAAAATATTAGGAGAAAATGATGCAAAAATATATATGTACGGTGTGTGATTATATTTACGATCCAGCTATTGGTGATCCAAATTCAGGAATTAAACCAGGAACTGCCTTTGAAGATATTCCAGATGATTGGGAATGTCCAGATTGTGGTGTAACAAAAGAGGATTTTGAAGCAGTTGAAGAAGAATAAAGAAATAGTAAATAGTTTTGATGAATTACCCAGTCCTAGTTTCGTATGTGAAAAGGACCTTTTAGAGAACAATTTAAAATTACTAAAAAAGATTCAAGATGAAGCAGATGTAAATATCCTTTTAGCTTTAAAAGGTTTTGCATTGTACTCGACATTTGATTTGTGTAGACAATACTTAAAAGGATGTTGTGCTTCGGGACTTCATGAAGCCATACTTGCTAGTGAAGAATTTGGTGGTGAAGTACATACTTATTCTCCTGCTTTTAAAAAAGAAGAAATTGAAAAAATTATTGAACTTTCAAATCATTTAGTTTTTAACTCTTTTAATCAATTAAATCAATTCAGAGATAAAGCACTAGGTAAAACCTCAATTGGCCTTAGAGTAAATCCTGAATATTCAAGTGTTGAGGTTGATTTATATAATCCTTGTGCTCTAAATTCTAGACTTGGAATAACAAAAGAAAATTTCCAAGAAGATAATTTAGAAGGTGTTGATGGATTACATTTCCATGCTCTTTGTGAACAAAATGTAGATGCCCTAGAAGGAGCACTTAAAGCTTTTGAAAAAAACTTTTCTTTATATTTTCAAAATATAAAATGGGTAAATTTTGGTGGAGGACATCATATAACTAGAAGTGATTATGATGTTGAAGGCTTGATCAAACTATTAAAAGATTTTAAAATAAGATATCCTCACTTAGACATTTTTTTAGAACCAGGTGAAGCAGTGGGTTGGCAAACAGGATATTTAGTAGCAACGGTTTTAGATGTAATTGAAAATGGAATGAATATAGCTATTTTAGATACTTCAGCAGAAGCTCATATGCCAGATACTCTTGCAATGCCATATCGTGCAGATATTAGAAACTCTGGATTTCCTAATGAAAAAGAATTTACTTATAGATTAGGTGGGAATACATGTTTAGCTGGTGATATTATTGGAGATTATTCTTTTGATAAACCTTTAGAAGTAGGAGATAGAATTATATTAGAAGATATGATTCATTATACAATGGTTAAAACTACAACTTTCAATGGAATAAAACTACCTTCAATTGTAATAAAAGTATCAGATAATTGTTATCAAATTGTAAACAACTTTGGATATAATGAGTATATAAGTAGACTTTCATAAAGGAATAAGAATTAAATGGGAAGAGATAGAGATATTATTAGTGATGAGATAAAAGATATGGAAGATTTAAATTCTTCAAAAGTTAACGATAAGTGTGAAGCTAGCGATTCAAAGAAAAACAAGAGAAAAAAACCAAAAAAAGTTCAAGTTTGGGTTAAAAAAGAGACTTTAGAATATGAACAAGAATTAACAAAAATGCAAATTGAACTATTAAAATTCCAAAATCATGTAAAAGATAAAGGTTTAAAAGTTCTAATGATTTTTGAAGGTAGAGATGCTGCTGGTAAGGGTGGAACTATCAAAAGAATTACAGAGCACTTAAATCCTAGGGGTGCTAGAGTAGTTGCTTTAGAAAAACCAAGTGATATTGAAACATCACAATGGTATTTCCAAAGATATACTCAATATTTACCAAGTGCAGGAGAAATAGTTTTATTTGATAGATCTTGGTATAACAGAGCTGGGGTTGAACCGGTAATGGGGTTTTGTTCTACAACAGAACACCATGAATTCTTAAAAGAAGTTCCTGAGTTTGAGCAAATGCTTGTTAAATCAGGAATTGTTTTAATGAAGTTTTATTTCTCTGTATCTAAAAAAGAACAGGCTAGAAGATTCAAAAAAAGAGAAGTTGATCCATTAAAACAATATAAACTTTCACCTGTAGATAAAGAATCTCAAAAGTTATGGGATAAATATACTATTGCAAAGTTCTCTATGTTAATGGCTTCAAATACAGATGTTTCTCCTTGGACTGTTATTAAAAGTGATAATAAGAAATTGGCAAGATTAAATTGTATGAAGTATATTTTATCTCATGTTAAATATCCAAACCAAATAGATCTTTTAGAAATTAGAACTGATCCTTGTATTTTAACAACAGGAACTGAAGAGATTGAAAATATGGAACAAGAAAATAAATTTGCTAGGTCTCGTTAGTTATGAATTTAAGTGATTTCGAAAAAACAAACTATAGTGGATTATATATTTCAAAAGCTGCTCATCCAACTTTTGGAAAAAAATACATAGCTAGATTTCAATATGAAAGAAAAAGATATGTGAAGGTGCTAGGTTACACAAGAAAAGATAATCTAACAAAGAAATCTGCATTAGATTTAATGCAAAAATTTAAAGATTCAATAGTAGTAAATGAAGAAGTAGTGCTAGCTGTTAAAAATAATATAGCAAATGAAAATATAAATAACTTTGATAATGACCAACTAAATAAATTAATTGAAGAAAACAATAACTTAATATCTATATTAGGGGATTATAAAAAATTAAATCCTCAAGTTCTAAATGAAGGTATTCAAAAAATTTATGATCTTGAAGAACTTAAAAAGTATCAAATTGAACTAATTAAATTACAAAACTTTTTAGAATCAAATAGTAAGAGAATGATTATCATTTTTGAAGGAAGAGATGCTTCTGGAAAAGGTGGTGCTATCAGACGAATGACAAGATATATGAATAACAAGCATTATAGAATTGTTGCACTTGGAAAGCCTACTGAAACACAAAGAACACAGTGGTTCTTCCAAAGATATGTAGAACATTTCCCAACTGGTGGAGAAATTGTTTTATTTGATAGATCTTGGTATAACAGAGCTATGGTTGAACCAATCTTTGGATTCTGTACAAAAGAAGAACATGAAATTTTTATGGAAGATGTTGTTAACTTTGAGCAGGATTTAGTAAGACAAGGAATGATTTTAATCAAACTTTATTTCTCTGTTTCAAAAGAAGAACAAAAAAGAAGATTTGATAGAAGAATTGAAGATCCATTAAGACAATGGAAATTTTCAGAAGTTGATATGCAAGCACAAGATTTATGGGATGAATTCTCAGAAAAAAAATATGAAATGTTAAGACGTACAACTTCAAGATCAGCACCTTGGAATATTGTAAGAAGTGATGATAAGCATAAAGCTAGACTTGAAGCTATGAAGATTATTTTAAATTCTGTTGATTATGATGGAAGAAATTATTCACTTGATTATGAACCAAATGAAGAAGTAAATATCTCTGTTCAAAGAGAATTACTTCAAATGAGAAAATCTAAAAACTATTAGTTTTTAGATTTTATTATTTTCTATTGAGAAAGTATTAAGTTTCTCATTCTTACTTTTTGAGATAAATACATAGCTGCATAAATACTTAATCCAATAAGATAAGATACATATTCATGTGGTAAGTGTAACCACTCTTGTGCAATATTTGGTACTAACATAAAAGGTACGATTGCAAAGAAAGCTAATCTTTCAAGTATATTTGTTTTAATCATAAAGTAACTCTGTGTTGCACTACTAAATGCAAACATTCCAACTACAGCCATACCAAAGATTAGTGCAATTTCTGCAGGATTTGTAATCCATTGCCATAAAGCAGGATTATCAGGATCATTTTCATCAACACCAGATATTAGCAATAGTTTATTGTTAAAGAAAAATGCAAATGGTAAAATTGCAGTTCTTATATCATAAGCAAAACCTTGAATACCTGTTTTTATTGGGTCTGATTTTGCAATACCAGCTGCGGCATATGCCGCAATACCAACAGGTGGGGTGTCATCAGCTAGAATACCAAAATAGAATACAAATAGGTGTGCCGCAATCGTTGGAATTAAGAATCCATTATCAGCTGCAAGTGAAATAATTATAGGTGCAGTTAAACTGGCCATAATAATATAGTTAGCAGTCGTAGGAAGTCCCATACCAAGTATCAGTGAAATGATTCCCGTAAGTAATAAAATTGCTAAAATATAACCACCTGATAACTCTTCAATTACTTCAATTAAAACTTGTCCGATACCAGTTAGTGTAACTGAACCTACAACAATACCTGCAACACCAGTCGCAATTGCAATAGGAACCATATTTTTAGCACCATTTACCATACCAATAGCAATATCTTCAAAACCTTCTAAGAATACTCTCTTTGTCAGTTTCTCTTTTCTTAAAAATGCGCCTATTGGTTTTTGTGTAACCATGATTATCATCATAAATTGAATTGCACTAAGTGCTGCACTTTGTGCAGATTCTTTTAATACAATTAATGTATAAATTAGGAAGAAAATAGGAATAATATAATGAATACCTTGTTTAAAAATATCCCAAACTTTTGCGAGTTTACTTGGTTCTTCACCTTCAAGTCCTAATTTTAATGCTTCTAAATGAACTATATAAAATAATGCAAAATAAGATACGAAAGCAGGAATAAATGCTGCCATTACAACATCAGTATATGCAAGACCTAAAAACTCTGCAATAATAAATGCTGCTGCTCCCATAATAGGAGGCATTAACTGACCATTGGTAGATGCTGCAACTTCAACTGCTGCTGCTTTATGTGCAGGAAAACCTAATCTTTTCATTAAAGGAATTGTAAAAGTTCCCGTAGTTACTGTATTTGCAATAGAAGAACCAGAAATAATACCAGTAAGTCCTGATGCAGCAACAGATGCTTTAGCTGGACCTCCTCTATATTTTCCTAAAGCAGCATATGCCATATTGATAAAATAATCACCTGCACCTGCTCGCTCGAGTAGTGCACCAAATAGCACAAAAAGAAAAACAAAGCCAGCAGAAACTCCAAGTGGAACACCAAAAATACCTTCAGTTGTTAAATACATTTGAGCAGAAAGTTTGGTAAGACTTGCACCTTTATGGGCAATCAAATCTGGCATATATTGACCAAAATAATCATATATTAGAAAACATATTGCAATAATTGAAAGTGCCATACCTAAAGCACGTCTTGCAGCTTCTAGCAAAATCACTATCGTAATAAGACCAATAATTACATCTCTTGGCAGGTATGCTCCTGCTCTCATTGATAATCCTGTATAATCAAAATAAACATACAATGCACCAATAGCACCAATTATTGCGAATCCAAAAGCATGCCATGGTATTTTGTACTTTAAAATATGTGATTTATACATAGGATACATCATGAAACATAATATAATTGCAAATGTTAAGTGAACTGATCTTACAAAAGCTCCATTTGTAGGAACTACTGCAACATAAAGTTGATATGTAGACCAAAGAAAAGCTACTATTCCTATAAACCAAAATTCCCAGTTTGTTTTATCGAAAGATCGTTGGCCTTCTAAATCGGCAATTAATTTCTCTTCATTCTCAAGAACTTCTTCTTCTGTTGGAATATGATCTCTATTCTCTTCAAGATCATGTAGTAGTTCTTCTTCTGTATTTTTTGAACTTGATTGCTTACTCATTAGTATCCTTTTGATTATAGGTATTAAAAAAAACTAGCAAATATAGTCTTTTCAAATATCTTAAAAAAAGGTGAAAGAGATAAACTCTCTAACCTTTTTAATAAAAACAGATTTTTATAAAAGTCCGGCTTCTTTAAATGCTTTTTTTGCACCTTCATGTTGAGGAACAGCTAAACCATCTAATAATGATTTTTTAGTAATAGTTTTGTAAGCTGGGTGAAGCTTTTTAAATGCTTCGAAGTTATCTAAGATTGCTTTTGTTACAACATAAACAGCTTTGTTATCTAATGCTGTACTAGAAACTAAAACAGCTTTTACTCCAATACTTGGAACATCTTTTGTTACACCTTTATAGAAAGTTCCAGAAATAGCACCTTTTGCATAATAAGGATATTTTTTAACTAATTTATCAATTTGCTCACCATCAATTGGTACAATATTGATATCTACAGAGTTTGATGCATCTTTGATATTTGCAGTCGGGTGTCCAAACATACCAAAATAACCATCAATTTTTTTATCTTTTAACATATTTGGACCTTCAGTAGACTTTAACTCACTTTTTAAAGTTAATGAAGTATCTTTAACACCAAAAGCGTCCATAACGATTTCAGTAGTCATTCTAGTCCCTGAACCTGGAACATCAATATTGATTTTTTTACCTTTCATATCTGCAATAGAATTGATATTACTATCTTTTCTAGCAACAAATGCAAGTAATTCTGGGTAAATAGCAATAACAGATCTTAAATCTTTATGAGGCTTACCTTCAAATTTTCCTTGACCATTGAATGCTTGAAATGCAGTATCACTTTGAGAAATACCAAAATCAAGTTCACCTGCTTTAATTGTATTTACATTATAAACAGAACCACCAGTAGATTCAACAGTACATCTAATACCAGTTTCTTTTTTAAGCTTGTTTACCATTCTACAAACAGCACCACCTGTTGGGTAATACGTTCCAGTAACTCCACCTGTACCAATTGTAATAAATTGAGCTGCCATTGCTGGAATACTTAATGCACCTACTAATGTTAAACTTAATACACTTTTTTTCATATCTTCTCCTTTTAGTTATCAGTAAATGATATAAGAAGAAATATTAAATAAACCTTTTATATGTTACAATTATGTAACAATTATGAAATTACCAAGGGTTTAATAAATTACTTTGTTCTTTATTTGACTTCATTTTTTTCATTAATGAGTTCGTTTTTTGATTTTCAAGTTGTTTTAACCATTTTATTTCTTCTAAATCCGAGATTTCATTTTGTTTTATAGGTTTTGATTTTTTATTTTTATTTTTTTGCTCTTTCTTTTTATTTTCTTTTTTACTTTGACCCGCATCTTTTTTCTTATCGTCTTGCTTTTTTTGCTTTGCTTTTTTCTTGTCATTAGGCTTATTCTTTTTTGAGTCTTTTTTCTTATCATCTTTCTTTTTTTGATCATTGTTTTTTGATTTCTTTTGCTTTTGTTTTTCCAGTGCTTTATTTACTAAATCTAAATTTTCTTTTGTTTGTTTATCATTTTTTAATTTTAATGCATTTTCATAAGTAGTTTTTGCTTTCTGTAAATTCTTTGTATTGACATATGAATTTCCAATATTATGAAGTCTTTGAAAATCTAAATCTTTATTTTCTGTTTCTATAGTATTATATTTCTCAATAGCTTCTTTAAATTTTCCGTCTTTATATAATGAGTTGGCAAGGTTATATTTTGTTTGTTCACTTTGATTTATATTAGAATAGTTCTTTATTGCTTTTTTATAATTTTTTTCTTTGTATGCTTTGTTAGCTTCGTCAATAGTTTTAAAATCAAACATTGAATCAGCATAAAGTTGATTTATATTAAAAGATATAAATAGGACAAAAATACTTAATATTGTTTTTTTGTTTTTAAATTTAAACTTTGGTAATGATGAAAAAGCAATAAGTAGGAATATAAGACTCAAAGCTAAAGGATAATAAAATAATTCAGTATAAGTTTTAAATCGTTTTTCTTCAAATTCTTGTTTTTTTGATTTGCTATTTATTTCATTTAAAATTTGTGTAATATCACTTGATGTTAATGAATAGTTTATATACCCACCCTTTGTTTCTAAGCTCAAACTCTTAATATTTTCATTTAAACTCACTGTTACTATGTTTCCTTTTCTATCAACTAAATAGTTACCGTCTTTAAGTTTTATTGCTGAACCTTTTTTTGTTGCAGTTGCAATAACATATATATTTATATTGTTTTTATTAGCAAAAAGAATTTCTTCTTTAAATTCTTTTTTATCTGCACCATCACTTAATAGTATAAGGTTCTTACTTTTATAATTTTTTAGTAATTTATTTGTTGTTTCTAATGTTGAATATATATTTGTACCATTGTCAAAATTTATACCCGTATCTAAGTTTTCAATTAATATTTTAAGTGATGTGAAGTCCTGAGTTACCGGGGATAGAAGAAAAGAAGATTTCGCAAATAAAATCACACCTAATGCATTGTTTTTTGATAATTCAATAATATCTAATAGCTTTTTCTTAGCAAACACTAGTCTGTTAGGATAAATGTCGTTTGCCATCATAGATTTTGAAACATCTATTGCAATAATAACTGCATTTAATTGTTGTTTTGAATCATGTAGTTTTTCATTTATTACAGGTCGAGCAAGGGCAAGAATCATTAATAATAGTGAACTAAATAGAATAATATTTCTTACTTTATTTGAAAAGTATTGTTGCGATACTCTAAGTTTATCTAATACTTCTTTTGAAAAATATTTATAAAATGAATTCTTTCTTTTAATGATTAAAATCATTAAAACTGTTGAAGGTATTAGCATTAAATAAATAACATTTATATATAAAAATTGCAATTGAAAACTCCTTGGAAGTGTATTTTATTAAAGCTTTATTAATTTTTAGATAAAATCACGATTAAAATTATAACAATCGGAGTGAATTTGATGGAATTTAACGCAAAAAAAGTTGACGAAGCAAACGCAGTAATATCTGCAACAATCGCAAAAGAGACAATTGAAGCTAATTTAGACAAAGTAGCAAAAGAAGCTGCTAAAACTATGGATATCCAAGGTTTTAGAAAAGGTAAAGTTCCTGTTGCTGTTGTTAAGCAAAGATATGCTGACAAATTAACAGAAGATGCTGAAGGTGAAGTATTAAGAGCTGTATTAACAAATGGTTTAAAAGAATTAAACATTGAAAATGCAGACTTAGTAGGTGAGCCTTCAGTTTCTAAGTTTGACAAAAAAGAAGATGGTTCAATTGATATTGAAGTATCAGTAGCTTGTAAACCAGCAATTGACTTAGGTGATTACAAATCGTTATTACCAAAAGTTGAAGATAAAGCTGTTGACGCAAAAAAAATCGATGCAAAATTAGAAGAAATGGCTAAGCAATCTGCTCCTTTAACTAAAATTGCTAGAAAAAGAATGGTAAAAGACCAAGATCACGCTTTAATTGACTTTGAAGGTTTTGTTGATGGTGTTGCATTTGAAGGTGGAAAAGGCGAAAAGTACGCTTTACACATAGGTTCTGCTTCATTTATTCCAGGATTTGAAGAGCAAGTTATTGGTATGAAATATCAAGAACAAAAAGATATTACTGTTACTTTCCCTGCTGAATATCAATCAAAAGATTTAGCTGGTAAAGAAGCTGTATTTAAAGTAACTTTACATGAAATTCAAGAAAAAGCTGCTGTTGAATTAAATGATGAGTTTGCCGCTAAAATGTTACAAGGTGAAGAAAATGCAACTCTTGATACATTAAAAGAAAAACTTGAAGAGCAAATGAAAGCTGAAGAAAAAAACAAATATTACAGAGAAGAATTAAAACCTGCATATTTAGAAACATTAGTTGAAAAATTAAATTTTGCATTACCAGCAACTGTTGTTGATCAAGAAATTAATCAAGCTTTAAATAACAAAGCAAGAGAAATGGCTGAAGACGAAATTAAAGTTTTACAAGAAGATGCTGCAAAAGTAGAAGAATTAAGAGAATCATTAAGAGAAGATGCTGAAAATTCAGTTAAAGCCACTTTTATTGTTGACGCATTAGCAACAGCTGAAAGTGTTGATGTAAGTGATCAAGAAGTTTCACAAGTTTTATACTATGAAGCAATGCAAATGGGACAAAATCCTCAAGATGTATTGAAACAATACCAAGATGCAGGATACTTACCAGCAATTAAAATGTCAATGATTGAAGAAAAAGTTATTACTAAATTATTAGACGAAAAATTAGGAAAATAAACCTTTAGGATAAAAAATGAGTTATATACCATACGTAGTTGAGAAAAGTGGAAGAGGAGAGAGATCATATGATATCTACTCTAGACTTCTAAAAGATAGAATCATCATGTTAAGTGGAGAAGTAAATGATCAAGTGGCATCAACTATTGTTGCCCAATTACTTTTCTTAGAAGCAGAAGATCCAGATAAAGATATCTACCTTTATATAAACTCTCCGGGTGGAGTAATTACAAGTGGTATGTCTATATATGACACTATGAATTACATTAAACCTGATGTTTGTACTATTTGTATTGGTCAAGCTGCGTCTATGGGTGCATTTTTATTATCAGCTGGTGTAAAAGGTAAGAGATATTCTCTTCCTAACTCTAGAATTATGATTCATCAACCATCAGGTGGTGCACAAGGTCAATCAACTGATATTCAAATTCAAGCTAAAGAGATTCAAAGGATGAAAGACGATTTAAATGCAATGATTGCAGAACAAACTGGTCAAGATGTTGAAACTATTGCTAATGATACAGAAAGAGATAACTTTATGAGTGCACCTGAAGCTTGTGCTTATGGTCTTATTGATGAAGTTATTGCAAAACATAAGTAGTAAATAGAATGCTTAGAGAAGTTATAACTTATCCAAATAAATTACTTCGAGTTAAATCTGAAGATGTTGTGAAGTTCGATGAAGAACTTCATACTCTTCTAGATGATATGTATGAAACAATGATTACTGAAGCTGGTGTTGGTCTTGCTGCTATTCAAGTCTCTGTTCCTTTAAATATTTTAATTATTTGTTTACCAAATGAAGAAGATATTCAAAATAAAGAAAATTTAATAGAAGCAATTAACCCTGTTGTTACACAGAAAGATGGAGAGCAGATTTTTACTGAAGGTTGTTTAAGTGTTCCTGGCTTTACTGAAGATGTTACAAGAGCTCAACATATCGTTGTTGAATACTTTAATAGAGATGGTGAAAAACAAACAATTGAAGCTGAAGATTTTCTAGCTGTTGCATGGCAACATGAAATGGAACATTTAGCTGGTCATTTATTTATTGAACATTTATCATTCTTAAAAAGAAAAAAATTCGAAAAAGAGTGGAAAAGAAGACTAAAAGAAACGAAAAAATAAATTAATATTTTTTCGTTTCTTTTTAAACTATTTCTAGTTTATGAACTACATTATATATCATTGATATAAGCAAACTATTTACTAATATCCAAACTAAGCAGAAAAATATACTCTCAAACTTTGTAATAAATAAATCTTTATAAAAATATGGACAAGATTTATATGCAATAAATAAATAAAAAACTACACCAAAAGCAAAACTTATTTTATTTAATGATGTAACAATTATTAGTATAAATGATAGAAAAGGTAGAAAAACACTTAATGCAAAAAACTTAGCATATTTTGGTCTTTTAATACTTTCATTAAAATATCCGACTGTATGACCACAATTTGGACAAACAGTTCCAAGTCGTTCTAATATTTGAGTTTCACACTCTGGACATGAAATTAATTTCATATATTTTACTCCGTAAATTTAAATTGAATTTTAAAGTATATTTATACCTTTTTGTAGATTGTATTGTTATTAAAAAGAAAGAAGTAGGAAGTTAAAGTCATAAAACATCATTAATATCTCTAATTATTCGTATCTATTTGTATAAGGTCCTAATTAAACTTATTTATGTGATATAATAATTTAAAATATTATTCAAAGGATCTTTTTGAAAATCATTAATTCTGCATCTTTAGATGGTATTGAAGCATTAAGTATAAATGTTGAATCTACTTTTACAAAAGGTCTACCTTCTTTTACAATTGTAGGTCTAATATCAACAAGTATTCAAGAATCAAAGGATAGAGTAAAATCAGCATTACTGATGAATGAATATAAATTCCCACCTTTAAAAATTACAGTTAATCTTTCTCCTTCCGATGTTAAAAAGAAAGGTACCCATTTTGATTTAGCTATTGCTTTACAAATCGCATTATATGATATAAAAAAAGATGTTTTTAGTTCTTTTTATGTCTTTGGAGAATTAGGATTAGATGGAAATATTAAAGACACTAGTACAATTTTCCCTTTAGTATTATCTCTTGCTAAAAATAAAAAGAATATGAAAGTATTAGTATGTGAAGATAGTGCAAAAAAGATTTCAAATATACCTAATATAGAAATATATCAGGTTAAAAATATTAGCGAAGCTATAGATTTTTTTAAATCAAATGAAAAAAATAAGTTTAAATATAAATGTATAGAAATGAGCTCTAGTAGAATTATAATTAATAAGGAATTATATTATTATGAAGATAGTTATACTGAAGATTTTGAAGATGTAATAGGTCAAGATAATGCAAAGTTCGCAGCACTTATTTGTGCAGCAGGAAATCATAATCTTATTTTTGAAGGAAGTCCTGGTTGTGGAAAAAGCATGATTAGTAAAAGAATTAGATATATCCTTCCTCCTATGGGTCTTGATGAAATATTAGAAAAAGCTAAACTTCAATCTTTAGATTATAAAAAAATAGAATTTTCAGCTTTAAGAGTATTTAGAAGTCCACATCATAGTTCAACAAAATCTTCTATTTTTGGAGGAGGAAGTGCTAATGCTAAAGTTGGTGAAATTGCATTGAGTAACAATGGGGTTTTATTTTTTGATGAACTTCCCCATTTTTCTAAATCAATTCTTGAAGCTTTAAGAGAACCATTAGAAGATAATAAAATTTTAATTTCAAGAGTAAATAGTAAAACTGAATATGAAACAAAATTCATTTTCATTTCATCAATGAATCCCTGTCCATGTGGAAACCTCCTTTCAAGTATTAAGTCATGTAGATGTAATGAAGCTGAAGTCCAAAGATATAAGAATAGGTTGTCCGAACCATTTTTAGATAGGATAGATTTATATGTTGTTATGAATGATACTTCAAATGATTCAAAGAATGTTGTTACTTCAAAAGAATTACATAAGAATGTATTAAATGCATTTCTAAAACAAAAAGAACGTGGACAAAAAGAGTTAAATGGTAAATTATCAGATGTTGATATAAAAAGATATTGTCTTTTAGATGATGAATCAAAGCTTTTATTTGAAAATGCAAAAACAAATTATCAACTCTCATTTAGAAGTATAAATAAGGTATTAAAAGTTGCTCGAACTATTGCTGATTTAAATGATAACAAAACTATTACTAAAGATGATTTATTGAAAAGTTTAAGTTTTAGAAGAAGATAATTTCAATTTAACCCTTTATAATCACAATAATGCTATTATCGCAATAATTAAAAGCCAAAAGGCTTGAGGAGAATTAATGACTAAATGTGGTTATGTATCAGTAGTAGGACGTCCTAATGCTGGAAAAAGTTCGTTATTAAATTGGTTAGTTGGTGAAAAGATTGCAATGGTTTCACATAAAGCTAATGCTACAAGAAAAAGATCAAATATAATTGTAATGCATGAAGATGATCAAATTGTATTTGTTGACACACCAGGAATTCATGAAACAGAAAAACTTATAAATAAGTTTATGTTAGATGAAGCATTGAAAGCAATGGGTGATTGTGATCTAATTTTATTTTTAGCACCAGTTACAGATAAGCTTACTCATTATGAAGATTTTTTAGTGAAAAATAAAAAGAATGTACAACATACTTTATTACTTACAAAAATTGATAATGTTTCTAATGAAGAAGTTTTAGCAAAAATGAAAGAATATGAAATTCATGCAGATAAATATCAGTCAATTATTCCAGTATCTATTAAGAAAGCTACTACTCATGCAGATATTTTAGATGATGTCGTTAAACACTTGCCTGAACATCCTTATTTATTTGACCCTGAGATTATGACTACTGAACATATGCGAGATATCTTTAAAGAGTTTATTAGAGAATCAATTTTTGAAAATATTTCTGATGAAATCCCATATGAAACAGATGTTTTAATCAATAAAGTAGAAGAAAAGTCTAAATTAGATGTAATCAAAGCTACTATTATTGTTCAAAAAGGAACACAAAAAGGTATGATTATTGGTAAAAATGCAGATGCTATTAAAAGAATTGGTAGAGATGCTAGACTTAAAATAGAAAAGCTTACAGGAAGAAAATGTTTTTTAGAACTTTTTGTTTCTATTAAAAAAGGCTGGACAAAGGATAGACAAGGTCTTAAAGATCTTGGTTACGATGTAACATTCTAAAGAGAACTCTCTTTAGATTTAATACTTAAAAATAAAAACTAATTATAAAATTTAATATAATATATTTATAATTACTATAAAGTAATTATAAATATTATTTAAATTGGTTGACATGAAAAATATTGCTGCACTTTCAGATATAAAAAGTTTAATTGTTAATGTTTCAGAAGAGATTACTCAAAAGAACCTTTTAAACTTTGCTCATACTTCTTTAGATATAGATGGCATAGAATACTCTTCTATTGATATAATATATTGTAATTTTCTAAAATACTCAAAACAATACCAACTTTTGGTTTTTCCCAATAATTTTAAACATATGATAATTGAATTGTTAAATTATCAAGATAAAAAAAGAGATGAATTAAAAGGTTTAATTACTTTTAGATTATATATAACAAAAACTTTTTTTGTAATATATGAAAACAATAAATTATATAGTTATCAAATACTAAATCAAGAGTATTCAAAAGATGAACTTCTTAACTTTATAGACAAGAATTTTAATATAGTTATTTCTGAAATAAATGAGATTAGTGATATTGAATTAAAAAATATTACAGAGAATATTGATGATAATGAAATCATTTCTTCTTTCTCCAATATTAATAGAAAAAGTAATAAAAGCTTTCTTTTATATATCTTGTATCTTGTTGTTTGTGTATTTACTACAATAATTTATCAGAGTTATGAAAATAAACTTTTTAACGATAAAAAATTAAATAAAATTAATACTTATAAAAAAGAATATTTAGAAATATCTAAAATACTAAAGTTTAAACCTTTTAAAACTGAATATATAAAGTTAATAAATACTGCAAATAAATTTAACCTGAAGATCATTTCTTTTAATTACAGTCCTGGAAATATGAATATTAAAGTAAGTACAAAAAAGAAAGATAGTATTTACTTATTTTTAAATGATTATCAAAATAATTTATTAGCAAATAGTATTGTGCAACTTAATTCTAAAGATGTTTTCGTAAGTACAATTAATGTTAAAACTAATTGAAAATAGCTTCTTAACAAGTGAAGCAAAAATAAAACTACAACTTTATATCCTTCCTCTTTTCTTTATATATTTTTATATTTATTTGATTGATAATAAAAACAGCTTAATTAATGTCAATAGTAATAAACTAAATAGTTTGTTAATTAAAAAATTCGATGGTTCATATTTGAAATTAGTAAAAGATATTGAATCTTTTTGTTTATCAAAAAAAATAAAAATTAATGCTGTTGATTATAATAAAGATAATCTTTTAATAAAAGGGGAAACTTCTTTAGCAAAAATCAATGATTTAATTATAAAGATTGAAAATATAAATAATTTCTCAAATGTTAACTCTTTAATTATTGAAAAAAGTGCTAAAAAGAATCAATATATATTTGAAATAAATACTGAATTTAAAAAATATTTTATAAAAACTAAGATAGAAAGAGTAAAGAAGCGGAAGCAAGAAAAGATTAATATCTTTAAGTTAAAGGCAATTATTTCTAATAACATTTTGTTAAATAATAAGTGGTATATCTTAAATGATTTTGTAGGAAAATATAAAGTTATTAAGATTGAAAAGAATTTTGTCCTTTTAAAGTATAAAGATGAGAATATTAGTTTAAAGTTGAATAAAAATGAATAATATAAATAATATGTTAATTGATTATGATTTATTTGTTTCTTATGAAAAAGAGTATTTTCTTAAAAATAAAATTATTCCTATTCTTGAAGATGATATTTCTTTATCTTTATTAGTTTGTAAAGAATCAAACTTAAAGAATGTTAATAATGATTTTAATAAGGTATTGAAATTTACACAAATTAATACAGATGAGTTAATGTTCAAATTAAGTTTTTTGAATATTAAAATAAATCTATATACACTTGCTAAAAGTATTATATCTCAAGTAAAAGATGAAAATAAATCTGTAGAGAAATTTCTTAATGCACTAATAAGTTTTTCAATATTAACAAGAGCCAGTGATATTCATATTGAACAGTATAATAAAACTGTTTTATTTAGATTTAGAGTAGATGGAAAACTTAGAACATTTTTTTCTTTTAATAGTGAATTATTAAAGGTTCTGTCTTCATATATAAAACTTATTTCAAATATAGATATAACACAGACAAGATTACCTCAAGATTCTAGATTTTCAATTGCTTTAAATAGTGAAGCATATGATTTTAGAGTTTCTACAATGCCTACAATTGAATCTGAATCCATTGTAATTAGAATATTAGATAAGAAAAATATCAATAAATCCATTGAAGATCTAGGCTTATCAACAAATATTTACTCTACTTTAAAAAAATCATTAGCTTTAACACAAGGTTTAATACTTATAACTGGTCCTACAGGTGCTGGGAAAACGACAACTTTATATTCAATCTTACAAGAGCTAAATTCTAGTGAAAAAAAGATTATAACTGTAGAAGACCCGGTTGAATATAAAATTGATGCAATTTCTCAGATTGCTGTAAATAATAAAATAGGTCTAAGTTTTGAAGTAATTTTAAAAAATATATTAAGGCAAGATCCTGATATTATATTTATAGGTGAAATTAGAGATAAGTTTTCATTAGAAATAGCTCTTCAAGCTTCTCTAACAGGTCATTTAGTGCTTGCAAGTATACATTCTAATAATAGTGTTGAAACTATATCTAGACTTATGGATTTAAATGCAGACCCTTTTTTAATTTCATCAAGTTTAAAATTAATCCTTTCACAAAGACTTATTTTAAATTACTGTAAATTTTGTAATGCAAAAGGATGTGAAAAATGTAATTATTCTAAGTATTATGATAGGTCATGTATTGCTGAAGCCATGAGTATAGATGAAAAAATATCTTCTATGATATTTAAAAAAGAAGATATAAATGAAATAAAAAAATATTTAAAGAGTATTAATTTTAGAACAATAATTGATGATGGAAAAGAAAAAGTATCTTTACATAAAACATCTATTGAAGAAGTTTTAAAAGTAGTGAATTTCTAATGAAAAAATACAAAGTTAAATATCAAAATAATAATGGTATTCAAACAGTATTCATTGTAACTGATGATATTTCAAAAGAAAATTTACCTTCAAATATTTTAAATATAAAAGAAATAAAAACAATTGATTTAGTAAATATTTTTGAAAGAAAAAAGAGGATAAAAGAAAAAACTATAATAAATATCTTTTATGAATTAAATCTTATGTTAGAGTCAAATATTACATTAAGTGATGCATTAAATATTTTAATTAAAAATAGAAAAGAGAAAGTAGTTTTAGAATTTCTTCAAACATTAAGATATTCATTTTCAAGTTCAAAAAAAGTATCAGAAGAATTATCTATATATAAAATCAACTATTTAGTAGGCTCTTTTTTAGATATTTCCCAAAATAGTGGAAATATTGTAGCTAATGTTAAAGCATTATCTGAACTATTAATCGAATCTTATGAAATAAAAAAGAATTTTATAAAGTCAATTACATATCCAATAATCCTATTAATAAGTTTTTTTCTTTCTCTTATTTCAATTTTCTATTTTGTAATACCAAAATTTAAAATTATTTTTGAACAAACAAATACTGAACTACCAATGGCAACAAAGATGTTATTGAAAGTTCAATATTTATTTGAAAATTACTTAGTTCTTATTTTAGTTTTATCTCTATTCTTGTGTAGTCTACTTGTGCTTTTTTATAAAAAAGATGAAAAATTCAAATATCTTATTCATAAAATTTCTATACATAATATATATTTAATTAAAGATATTTATCTAAATATGCAACTTTATAAGTTGTTTCTATTCCTTGATATTATGCTTAAATCTAAATATGAATTTCATAAGTCATTAATCTCTTCAAAAGTTTTAATTAAAAATAAATACCTTTTAGATAAAATAGCAATTATTGATAATTTACTACAAAATGGTAAAAATATTAGTTTTTCTTTTTCAAAAACAGAAATATTTGATGATATTACTTTAAACCTTATTAATACAGGTGAAGTATCCAATTCATTAGATATAACAATTTGTGAAATAAAGAAGATATATAAAAATAGATTTAATGATAAAATTAATTTATTAACATCGATGATTGAACCTTTTTTTTTACTTGGTATTATGAGTTTAATCCTTTGGATTGTACTTGCAGTATTTATGCCAATTTGGGATATGGGGAATATTATAAAAGTTTAAAGGAAATATTTAATGGATAAGAATATAGAGTTTGAAAATTCTATTAAAAAAATGCTTGAGCATGTGGGTGAAGATTCAAATAGAGAAGGTTTAATAGATACTCCAAGCCGAGTTAGAAAGTCATTTGAGTTTATGTGTAGTGGTTATAATCAGGACCCTAAAGAGATTTTACAAAAAGCTTTATTTACATCTTCAAATGATGAAATGGTTGTTGTTAAAGATATCGAATTTTATTCACAGTGTGAACATCATATGTTACCAATAATTGGAAAAGTTCATGTTGCATATATTCCAAATGGTAAAGTTGTTGGACTTTCTAAAATACCTAGAGTTATTGATGTATTTGCTAGACGTTTACAAATTCAAGAGCAATTAACAGAACAAATATGTGATGCTTTAAATGAACACTTAGAACCTAAAGGTGTTGCTGTTATAATTGATGCAAGACATATGTGTATGGAAATGAGAGGTGTTCAAAAGATTTGTTCAACTACTGTTACTTCTGCACTAAGAGGTTTATTTAAATCAAATAAAAAAACAAAAGATGAATTTTTGTCTATTGTTTCATCTTCATTACGTAAGTAAAAAAACTAAGAAATTTTCTTAGTTTTTTACTTAAATTTTATAAAAGTATAACTTTTGCTAGCATTAAAAAACTAAAGAAACCAACAATATCTGTCACTGTTGTTAATAATACAGTACTTCCAATAGCTGGATCTACATCAAATTTTTTAAGAAGAAGAGGAATTGATGCTCCAAAGAATCCTGCTGCAAATAGGTTTAGAACCATTGACATTCCAATTACAAGTCCTAGTAACTTTTCATCAAACCAAAGCCATGCAATTATTCCCATAATTATGGCAAATATGAAGCCATTAAATAATGAAATTATAACCTCTTTTTTAACTGCGTCTTTAGAGTGTTCTAATTCAATATCTCCCAATGCTAACTGTCTTACCATTACGGCTAATGTTTGAGTTCCTGCATTTCCACCCATAGATGCAACTATAGGCATTAAAATAGCAAGAGCAACATAAGATTGAATTGTCTCGTCAAAAATTCCAATTACTAAAGAAGCTAATATTGCAGTTCCTAAATTTAAAAATAACCACATTGCTCTTTTTTTTGCTGTAGTAATTAGATTATCTTCATGCTCGAAGTCATCATCAACCCCAGCTAATTGGTACATTTGTTCTGTTGCATTTTCTTCAATTACATCTAAAATATCATCCGATGTAATTCTTCCCATTAGCATACCTTGGTATCCAAGAACAGCAACAACATTTAAATCATATTTTTCAAACTTCTTTGCAACTATATCAATATCTTCTTTATCTTGAACAACAAAAGGTTCAAATTTATTTTTATCATATTCATTTAAAACTTCTTGATAAGTTTTTTTAAAATCAATAATAATTAAATCTTCTAATAAAATAGATGCAATTAGTTTTTTATCATCATTTACAATAAATACTTGATGAATATTTTCCAATTCATCAGATGCTTTACCTTCAGTTAATCTATCAAGCGATTGTTTAATAGTCTCTCTTAAGTTTGCCGAAAAAAGCTCAGTTTGCATATATGAACCAGCTTGATCTTCTTCATATGTTTTAAGCCAGTCAATTTCTTTTTGATCTTCAACCTCAAGTCCATCATAAACTTCTTTTGCTTTAGCAACATCATGTTCTTCTAATTCTTGGATAATGTCTGTTTGGTCATCAGATTCTAGTTCATCTACTGCATCAGTTAATTGTTCAATTGTAAGTTCAGAGTAGGCATCTTCTCTAAGGTTTTCAGGAAGTTCAAGTAATACTTCCCCTAATATGTCATCAGGTATATTTTTAAGTACATAGAAAAAATCATCTTCGCTATTTTTTCCTATTTTTTTAAGGCTATTTGCAATGTCACTTGGATGTAGAGTCTCAAGTTCTTCTAAAAGTTTTTTTGGTTCTTTTATAATTTGATCTTGAGGCATAAGATATTATCCTTATATTTTTTTAACTTTACTTTTATATGTAAGTCTATCTAATCTTGTAGCTTTTGTTCTATTTTCACTTTTTATTTCAGATTTAAATTTTTGTGTAACTTTCTTTGCATTAGCTAAGAATGTAGTTTTTCTTTTTGCAGATAAGCCAGTTGTTTTAGGACGTCTAATAACTTTTAATGCATCAACAGCTCTTCCATTTTTATAAAGTCCTAAATGTAAATGAGGTCCTGAACTTAATCCAGTATTTCCAACATAACCAATATGCTGACCTTTTTTAACTCGAGAACCTCTTTTTAAACCTTTTCTAAAGCCATTTTGATGAGCATATAAAGTTTTATAGCCGTTTTGATGATTGATAATAATTGTATTACCATAACCACCTCTTCTTCCTTTAAACTCAATTTTACCATCACCTGCTGCATAGATTTTTCTTCCTCTTGGAGCTGCAAAATCTGTTCCAAGGTGTGCTCTATATCTTTTTAATACAGGATGCCATCTTTTTTTTGTAAATTTACTTGAGATTCTTTTATATGTAAGAGGTATTTTAAAAAAATATGTCTTTGTAAAACCTCTTCCTTTTTCATCATAATATTTATCATCTTTATCATTTTTAATTCTATAATGTTTCTTTCCTCTAATCTCAACCATGGCAGCTGTTAATTCAGGTAATCCATGAGAGCGTCCAAGAAGGCTTCTTTTTGTATATTTTAATGCAACAAAGTCTCCCTTTTGCATTTTTCTAAAATCAACTACACCTTTAAATAAAGATTTTAATTGTAGTGCTAATGTTACGTCACCTGTTGCTTTTTGTATATCATGTGAAACAGAAACCGTAACAGGTATTGCAACTGTTTCTGTATATTCTTTATAGTTAATGGGTAATGTTTGAAATTTAAATGTTCCATCACTCTCTTTATATATGTGAATCTGAATATCTTCAGATACAGGGATTAATACTTGATTGAAATCACCATTTTCTTCTGTATAAAGATAAAACCTTTTATCTGCAACAATTTCTGAACATAACTCTTTATCCTCTTTTTCTAAATTAAAATATAACTTTTGAGGAATAGAATATTCTTCTAAAAATGAAAGAAAGCTCTCACCTTTAGGCCATGGAAGTTCTTTTACTTCTGCAGAATGTAAAAAACTTAAAAAAATAATAATTGATAGAATGATTTTTTTCATTGTTAAATTCACTTTTTATTAAAAAATTAGAACAAATATTATACAATTGCGCAACTTAAAAAATAATATGGAGAGCTAATTGAATAAAATTATAATTTTATTATCTATGGTTATAAATATATTTGCAAATGATTTTGTAGATCTATATCGATTAGAAGGTCTTACAGCAGTTGAAAAAAAACTTGAAGAGAGTTTAAAAAATAAAGAATATTGGAATAATTATTTAAAAAATAAGAATGTTGAATTAGGTTATTATGAAACTAAAAAATATGTTATTTTAACTCATAAAATGAAATCTGAATTAGCACTATATGAAATTAATAATCATGAGACAAATCTTATTACTAGAAATAGTATAATTGTAGGTGAAAAAGAGGGTGATAAATATTTAGAAGGTGATAAAAAAACACCTGAAGGTGTTTATGAATTAACTAGTAAAAAAACACAACTTGATCAATTTTATGGTCCTTTCGCTTTAGTTACTTCTTATCCCAATACTTTTGATAAAACATTAAATAAAAAAGGACATGGTATCTGGATACATGGCATGCCTTTAAAAGATGAAGAAAGAGAAAAATATACAAGAGGATGTATTGCTTTAGATAATCCTGAACTTGAAAATCTTGATAAAAATATTGATTTAGAAAATGCTGTTTTATTAACTAGTAATAATGAGTTTGAAAAGGCAAAAAAAGAAGAAATATCTTTAGTCCTTAGCTCTATTTTTAATTGGAAAGATTCTTGGAAAAGATCTGATATAAATAAATATTTAAAATATTATTCTTCTGAATTTAAAAAAGATGATGGAAGTAGTTTTGAAAAGTTTTCTAAATATAAAAAAAGAATATTTAGAAAAAAAGAAAGAAAAAGAATTCATTTTTCAAATATTAATATAACTCCTTACCCAAACTCTCTAAATAAAAGAATGTTTAAGATAATAATGGATGAAAAATATCATAGCCCAAGTGTAAAATTTAATGGTAAAAAAGAACTGTTTTTAGAAATAGTTAACAATGAAGTTAAAATTTTAGCTGAAGGTTAAAAGTAAATTTAACTCTTTTCAGCTATAATCGCCTTAATTATAACAACCATATTTAAGGCTAAAGATGCAAAAAAAAGACATGAACTTAGAAGAGATGGCATTAGCTCACTCTTTAACACTTGAAGAATTAGATAATATTAAAGAAATTTTAGGAAGAGAACCAAATTATGTAGAAATTGGTATCTTCTCTGCTATGTGGTCTGAACATTGTTCATATAAATCCAGTAAAAAATACTTAAATGGTTTCCCAACTAAAGCTCCTTGGGTAATCCAAGGTCCAGGTGAAAATGCTGGTGTTATTGATATTGGTGATGGATATGCTGCTGTATTTAAAATGGAATCACATAATCACCCATCATTTATTGAACCTTACCAAGGTGCTGCTACTGGTGTTGGTGGAATTTTAAGAGATGTATTTACTATGGGTGCTAGACCAATTGCAAATATGAATTCAATTAGATTCGCTGGTATTGAAGGTAATTCAGAAACTGCACAAAAACACAGATTTTTATTAAGAGGTGTTGTTGCTGGTATTGGTGGATATGGTAACTGTATGGGAGTTCCTACTATCGGTGGTGAAACTACATTTGAAGAATGTTACGCTGGTAACAATCTTGTTAATGCCTTTACAATTGGACTTGCTAAATCTGATGAAATTTTCTTAGGAAAAGCAGAAGGTTTAGGAAATCCAGTAATGTATGTTGGTTCTAAAACTGGTCGTGATGGTCTTGGCGGTGCAGTTATGTCATCAGCGTCATTTACTGAAGATAATGAATCAAAAAGACCAACTGTTCAAGTTGGAGATCCATTTACTGAAAAACTATTATTAGAAGCTTGTTTAGAATTATTTAAAACAGACTTAATTATTGGTATTCAAGATATGGGTGCTGCTGGACTTACTTCATCATCATTTGAAATGGCTGGAAGAAGTGAATCTGGAATGATTATGCATTTAGATAAAGTTCCTGCAAGAGAAAATGGAATGACTCCTTATGACTTCATGCTTTCAGAATCTCAAGAAAGAATGCTTATCTGTGCTAAAAAAGGTTCAGAGCAAGCTATTATTGATATCTTTGAAAAATGGGAATTAGATGTAGCTGTTATTGGTGAAGTAACAAATACAGGAAATATGGAATTATTCTGGCATGGTGAAAAATGTGCAGAAGTTCCAGTTCAACCAGTATCTGAGCAAGCTCCAATTTTAGATAGACCAACTGCAAAACCTAAATATTTAGATGGTATTGAAGATATCCAATTAGATAGAGAGATTTCAAACCAAGCTGCGTTTGATGATTTATTCTCTGATATGGAAGTTGTTGATAAATCTTGGGTTTATTCTCAATATGATTCAATGGTTCAAACTAATACTATTAAAGGACCTGGTTCTTTAGATGGTTCTTCAATTAGAATTAAAGAAACAGGAAAAGCATTATCAATGTCTGCTGATTGTAATACAAGGTTATGTTACATCAATCCAGAACTAGGAGCTGCAGCTGCAGTTATGGAATCAGGAAGAAATGTTGCAATGTCAGGTGCACGACCAAAAGCTATTACTGATTGTTTAAATTTTGGAAATCCTGAAAACCCTGAAGTAATGTGGCAATTTGCAAATTCTTGTGAAGGTATTAAAACTGCTTGTAAAGAATTAAATACTCCTGTTATTGGTGGAAATGTTTCTTTATATAATGAAACAAATGGTGTAGGTGTATTCCCAACTCCTTCTATTGCAATGGTTGGAATTAATGATGATGCAAATAAAGTTTTACCTTCTTGTGTTCAAACAGAAGGAAATATTTTATATATTTTAGGAGATACTCAAAGTGAATTTGGTGGATCTTTATATATGAAGAAAATGTATTCAGTTGTAGCTGGATCTCATCCTGAAGTTAACTATGAAAATGAGTTGAAACTTTGGGATACAGTAATTGATGCAAATAAAGAATCATTATTAGAAGCTGCAAAAGATGTTAATGTTGGTGGAATTGCTCTTGCATTAGCAAAAATGGCAGTAGTTGGAAAAATCGGAGTTGAAGCTAATATATCATTAAATGACTCAAGAGATATCTTTTCTGAGTCATTAAGTAGAGCTATCGTTGAAGTTAAACCTGAAAATTGTGTTGCATTTGAAAAGTTAGCTGATAGTAAAGATATCCATTGTTCTAAATTAGGTTTAGTTCAAGGTGATAAAATTTCTATTAATGATATTTATAAAGAGTTAGATGCTGCATCTGATGTTTATTTCAATAAATTCAAAAGAGTTATTGAACAAGATTTATAATAGAAAGTATTAAGAAGTTTTAAAACTTCTTAATATATTTCAACTCTATTTCTACCATTATCTTTTGCTTTATATAAAGCATTATCTGCATTTTTAAATACTTCTTCAAAAGTTTGTTTATTATTTTTAAAAGTACTAATACCAAATGAAGCTGTTAATTTATCTATACCAGGAAAAGAAGCTTCCTCAATATCTATTCTTAATTTATTTGATATTTTTTTAACAATATTTAAATCAGAACTATTAATAATTAAAACAAATTCTTCACCACCCCATCTTGCAAAAATATCATCATCTCTAACCTTTTTTGATAATAGATTTGCTAAGTATTTTAATACATCATCTCCAATATTATGTCCATATGTATCATTTATCAATTTAAACTTATCTATGTCAATTATAACAATAGAGTATTGGTAATCTAAAACTTTATTTTTGATTGTTTGAAGAAGTCCTCTTCTATTTAAAATACCAGTCAATGCATCGTAATATGCTTTTTTTCTTAAGCTTTTATTTGATGTTTTAAGTTTTTCATTATTCTCTCTTAGTTGTCCTAAAAGATGATTGAAAAATTTTGCTACAACCCCAACTTCAGTGTCACGCTCTTCATAAACTTTTTTATTAATATTACCAGTTTTCATTATATCTATAATACTATCAATAGTTTCTACCCAAGGAAGTTTGGCATTGTGCTCACTTACATTAAGACCGATAACTTCATGTTTTTTTCTAACTCTTAATAAGTTTAGTTCATATAAAGTGTAAAATAGAATTAGTCCCAAAGTAAAAGCAAAAATAAAGGCACTAAGTACACCAATAAGTTGTACTCCTATAAATTCGATTCTATTTAAACCATCTGGTAGTTTTGCAAAGATACCAACAGCAATAGTACCCCAAGCACCTGCTACACCATGGATACTTACTACACTTAAAGGGTCATCAATATTAAGCTTATTACAAATAAGTTTATCTGAATAATACATTAGTATTGCAGATACAAAACCTACAATTGCTGATTGAATCAATGTTAATTCATAACATCCAGCTGTTATTCCAACAAGACCTGCTAAAATACCAAAACTAAATATCTCAACGGCAACTCTTTCTTTGTTATATAAAGTAATAATCCAAGATGCAAATCCACCAAATACACCAGCAATTAGGGTATTAAGCAAAATTGACGTTGTTTCAAAATTGAATTTTTGTAAGCTACCAGCATTAAAACCAAACCAAGAAAAGAATAAAATAAATACACCAAATACAATAAAGTTATGATTACTTGGTGCAAAATAATTTGTTTTACCATTTCTAAATTTACCAAGTCTTGGTCCTAAAACAATAGTTCCAGCAAGACCCACCCAAGCACCAATAGAATGAACTACGGTTGAACCGGCAAAATCAATGAAGCCTAGTTGTAATAACCAACCATTTTCATTCCATGCCCAATGACCATAAAGTGGATATATAATAGCACTTACTATAATTGCAACAACTATGTATCCATTAAACTTCATTCTCTCAGCAACGGCACCTGATACTATAGTAATTGCTGTAGCTGCAAACATAGCTTGAAAAAAGAATAATGCATTTACTTCTAAATCTTTTCCAGAAATTAGATAATTTGATGTTCCAAATAGGCCAAAACTATCTGCTCCAAACATTAAACCAAATCCAATTAACCAGAAAAATATAATGCCAAAAACAGTATCAATTAGATTTTTCATTGCTACGTTTATTGTATTTTTTGTTCTAACAGTTCCTGTTTCAATTAGTGAAAATCCAAATTGCATTAAAAAAACTAAAAAAGCACTAATTAAAATCCATAATAAATCTATATTTGTTAAATTATTCATTTTTGTTAACTCCAATAATTATTTTATCAAATTGACGACTTTTTCATGTTTTTATGTATATATTTAATAAACAATTGTTCAAATATATATTGTGAAAATACAAAAGCGATTCATAATGAGATTTTAAGTATAATTGCGAAAAATATATCTAGAGGAATGAATTTGAGAGCATTAATATCTGTTAGTGATAAAAGTGGTGTTGAGAACTTTGCAAAAGAATTAGTATCATTAGGTTATGAGATTATTTCAACTGGTGGAACTTATAATAAATTAAAAGATGCAGGTATTGCAGTAATTGAAGCAAATGAAGTTACTAAGTTTCCTGAGTGTTTTGAAGGTAGAGTTAAAACTTTAAACCCATATATTCATGGAGGTATTTTACATAGACGTGATAAGCAATCACACTTAGACCAAGCAAAAGAATTAGGTGTTGAAGGTATTGATCTAGTATGTGTAAATTTATATCCATTTAAAGCAGCTATTGAATCTACAGATGATTACGAAGTTATTATTGAAAATATTGATATTGGTGGACCTGCAATGGTTAGATCTGCTGCAAAAAATCACGATTCTGTAATTATTGTAACTGATGTAATTGACTATGATGTAGTTTTAAACAATCTTAAAAATGATACAAATACTTTTGAATTCAGACGTGATTTAATGATTAAAGCATATGAACATACAGCTGCTTATGATTCTATGATTGCAAATTATATGAATAAAAGATTTAATGGTGGAATGGGACAGAAACAATTCATCGTTGGTGAAAAAGTATTTGACACTAGATATGGTGAAAACCCTCATCAAAAAGGTGCACTATACGAATTTGATAATCACTTATCAAATAAATTCATCACTTTAAAAGGTGAAGCATCATTTAATAATATGGGTGATATTTCAGGTGCATCAAAAATTGCATCTGCTTTTGGTGATGACAATGCTGTATGTATTGTAAAACATGGTAATCCATGTGGTTTTGCTATTAAAGATACTTTATTAGAATCTTATGAGCAAGCATTAAGATGTGATCCAATTTCTGCTTTTGGTGGAGTGGTTGCAGTTAATGGGACAGTTGATTTAGATCTAGCTGTTAAAATGAATGAAATCTTCTTAGAAGTTGTGTTTGCAGCTGATTTTACTCCTGAAGCAGAAGTTGAATTAAATAAAAAGAAAAGAATTAAGTTATTTAAACAAGGTACAAAAAAGCTTGAAATGTCAAGTGATGCTTTTAACTTTAAAATTGTTGATGGTGGATTTGTATATCAAGATGCTGATAAAGTTGAAGATGATGAAGTTAAAAACTCTGAGTTAAAATCAACTAGAACTGCTACAGAGCAAGAACAAAAAGATATGGAAATTGCTTATAAAGTTGCAAGTTTAACTAAATCAAACTGTGTTGTTTATGTTAAAGATTCAGCAATGGTAGCTGTTGGTATGGGTATGACTTCTAGAGTGGATGCTGCAAAAGCAGCGTTAAGAAAAGCAGAAGACTTAGGTATTGATGTATCTGGTTCTGTTTTAGCTTCTGAAGCATTCTTCCCATTTAGAGATTCAATTGACTCTGCACAAGAAGCAGGTGTTAAATGTGTAATCGAACCAGGTGGGTCAATTAGAGATGATGAAATTATTGATGCTGCTAATGAATTTGGTATGGCTTTATACTTCTCAGGAAAAAGACACTTTTTACATTAAAACTATTTAATTTAAAAGAGAAGGTATAAAACTCTATATCTTCTCTAACTCTCTTTATAAATATTACATGAAATAAATAAAATCTTTAAATTTAATATAATGAAATAAATGGTAAAGTTTGCTAATTTAGATGAAATATTAATTTTAAAGGATTTATTTGTTTTTGAACTATCTTAAAAATTTAGTATTTATTGTATTTCTTATATCCACTTCTTTATATTCTAAACAATTAAAACCTGTAACTATACAACTATCTTGGTTCGACCAATTTCAGTTTGCTGGATATTATATAGCAAAAGAAAAAGGTTTTTATGAACAAATTGGATTAGATGTAACAATTAAAGCTTTTGAATTTGGAATTGATATTCCAAAAGAAGTAAGTCTTGGTAATTTAGATTTTGCAGTAGGTAGAGAGACACTTCTTCTTCAAAGAAAAGAAGAACAAAAAATTGTTGCGCTTTATGCATTATTTCAAGCAACACCTTTAGTTCTACTAACAACAAAAAAATCAAATATTAATAAAATAAGTGACTTTGCAAATAAAACTATTATGACTACAATTGATGATGCAAGTGAAGTTTCTTTAAAGTCGATGATAAGCTCACATAATATAAAAGTAGATGATTTAAACTTTATTAAACATACTCATAATATTAATGATTTAATTGATAAAAAAACTGATGTAATATCTGCATATTTATCGAAAGCACCATTTGAGTTACAAAAAAAAGGAATTGAATACAATATATTTGATCCAAAAATGTATGGTTTTGATATGTATAGTGATTTCTTATTTACAAGTGAAAAATTAATTAATAGTGATATTAAAACAGTAAATGATTTTAAGAAAGCTTCTTTAAAAGGTTGGGAATATGCATATTCTAATATTGAAGAAACTTCTGAATTAATTATTGAAAAATATAACAGTTCAAAATTAACAAAAGAAGCCTTAATTTATGAAGCAAAGGAATTAAAAAAATTATCATATTTTAAAACTAGTAAATTAGGTGAAATCAAAAAAGATAAGATACAAAGAATTTATGATTTATATAATGTGATGGGTTTAAGTACAGAGAAAATTGATATTGATGATTTTGTTTATTATGATAGAAAAATTGAAAATTTAAAGTTTACAAAAAAAGAAAAAGAATATTTAGAATTAACAAAAAAAGAAATAAAAATATGTGTAGTAAAAGACTATATGCCATATAGTGATATCAAAAATGGTGAATTTATTGGTGTTATTTCTGATTTTATGAATATTCTTGAAAAGAAATTAGGAATACCTATTTTTCATGTAGAAACAAAATCTTTTACCCAAAGTTTAGAATATTTAAAAGATAAAAAATGTAATGTAATTCCTTCATTATCTTATAGTAAAGAAAGAGAAACTTTTGTAAATTTTACTCAATTTTATGATGAAATGCATTATGTAATTGTTACACGAAATTTTGTTCCTTTTATTTCGGATATTACAGAGATAAGAAATAAAAAAGTTGCAGTTACAAAAGGTCATGTAATTTTAAATATTTTAAAGAATAAATATCGAAATATTGATTTTATAGAAGTAGAAAACTTAAAAGAGGGATTATTAAAAACAAAAAATGATGAAGTATTTGCATTTATTGGAACTAATGCAACTACATGGCATAAACTACAAAGAGAATTTATTGATGAATTAAAAATATCTGGTAAACTTGATGAAACAACTAATATTAGTATAGGTATAGAAAAAGAGAATAAAACTTTACAAAAGATTTTGAATAAATTAGTTATAAATATTGATGAAGAAATAAAAGAAAAAATTTTACAAAAATGGCTATTTACACAATATGAAAAAAAGTTTGATTATACAATTTTGTGGCAGATATTACTTGTTTTTTTTATTGTTCTATTCGCTGTTTTATATAGACAAAAACTATTAAAGCAGATGAACAAATCATTAAGTATTAAAGTAGAAGAAAAAACAAAAGAGTTAATTTCTATTAATAGTGGGCTGGAAGATAGAATTAAAGAGGCAGTTGATGAAAATTTAAAGAAAGATAGAATTATGTCTCAACAATCAAAGATGGCAGCAATTGGTGAAATGATGGAAAATATTGCACATCAGTGGAGACAACCATTATCTTTAATCACAACGGGTTCAAGTGGTTTAAAAATAAAAAAAGAGTTAGGTATTTTAGAAGATAAATTTTTAGTAGAAACTTTAGATTCTATAATTCACTCTGCTACAAATTTATCAGCTACAATAGATGATTTTAGAGATTTCTTTAGACCAACAAGACAGAAAGCTAAGTTTTCTTTATCTGAATGTTGTAATAAAACTTTAGATTTATTGAATTCTAAATTAAGAAATAAAAATATTAGAATAATTAAAAATATTGAAAGTATTGAAGTTGAAGCTTTTGAGAGTGAATTAATTCAAGTAATAATGAGTATTTTAAATAATTCAAAAGATGCTTTTAAAACTGTGAAAAATCTAGAAAAACTTATTTTTATTGATATTTCAAGAGATGGGGATGATATAGTAATAAAAATTAAAGATAATGCAGGTGGTGTAAAAAAAGATATCTTAGATAAAATTTTTGAGCCATACTTTACTACTAAACATAGGGCACAAGGGACAGGCATTGGTCTTTATATGTGTGAAGAGATAATAACAAAACATATGAATGGCAGAATAGAATCAACAAATAAGAGATATATTTATGATGATATTGAATACAAAGGCTTGGAAACGGTAATTACTTTACATAAATAAAATTAAAAGTTTTGTGAATCGAATTTTAGATATAATTATCTATATATATTTAAAATAGGAACATCTTTGAATTGGATAGAATTAGATAAAAAATATGTTTGGCACCCATACAACTCACTTCCTTCTCGAAGTAATTTACTAAGTGTAAAAAGGACGGATAAGACGTCTATATTTTTAGAAGATAATAGAGTGTTAATTGATGGCATGAGTTCTTGGTGGAGTTGTATTCATGGATATAATCATCCCAAGTTAACAAAAGCATTAAAAGATCAAGTTGACATTATGCCACATATAATGTTTGGGGGTATTGCTCATGAAAAAGCTTCTGTGTTATCAGAAAAACTTGCAAAGTTAACAGGTTTAAATAGTGTTTTTTTATGTGATTCAGGTTCAGTATCTGTAGAAGTTGCATTAAAAACTACAATTCAATATCAGGAAGCAAAAGGATTAAAAAAGTATAAGTTTATTGCTTTAGAACATGCCTATCATGGAGATACTCTTGCTGCAATGAGTGTTTGCGATCCAAATAATTCAATGCATAGTATATATGGGTCTTATTTACCAAAACATATTTTTACCAAGGCTCCAGAACTTGGTTTTAATAGTGACTGTTCAATCTCTATAGATGCTTTAGAAAGAACTTTTTTAAAACATCATGAAGAAGTTGCTGGATTTATTGTAGAACCGATTGTTCAGGGTGCTGGTGGAATGCGAATTTATAATCCAGAATTTTTGAAAAAAGCTAGAGAACTTTGTACTAAATATGACATTTTATTAATTGCCGATGAAATAGCTACTGGCTTTGGACATACCGGTAAGATGTTTGCATGCGAATGGGCAGATATTAAACCTGATATTATGACTTTAGGAAAAGGTTTAACAGGTGGGTATATGACCATGGCTGCAATGATTACATCTAAAAAAGTCTCAGATACAATAAGTAACTCAAACCTTGGTATTTTAATGCATGGACCAACTTTTATGGGAAACCCACTTGCTTGTAGTGTGGCAATTGAGAGTTTAAATTTACTTGATGATAATTCTTGGAAAAATAATGTTCTTAATATTGAAAAAATATTTACTGAAGAATTGTCTTGTGCGAAAGAATTAGACTTAGTTCATGATATAAGAAATATTGGAGCTATTGGAGTTATAGAGTTAAAAGATGAATCTTATGCTCAAGAAATTCAAGATTATTGTGTAGAACATGGGATTTGGATTAGACCGTTTGGCAAATTAATTTATTCAATTGTGGCATATATAATTGAAGAAGAAGATTTAAGAAAAATCATAAAAATTATGATTGAAGCAATCAAATCAATAAAGATAAAATAATGAAAAAAGAAAATTTAAAAAAACTATCAAAAAAATTACCAAAGAGACCAGGTGTATTAGGAAGAAAAAGATTTTTTAATTCAGCTGTTTTAATACCACTTATTAAAATTAAAGGTGAGTATTTTTTACTTTTTCAAAAAAGAGCTGCGTCAATAAGACAAGGTGGAGATATATGTTTTCCTGGTGGTGGTTTTGAAGAAGGCATTGATAAAAACTTTAAACAAACTGCATTAAGAGAAACAGAAGAAGAATTAGGAATTAAAGCAAAAGATATAAAAATAATTGGACAGCTTGATACTTATGTTGCACCAATTGGAACAGTTATTGAATCTTTTGTTGGAGAAATAAAAAAAAGCGTTTTAAAGACTATGCAAATAGATAAAAATGAGGTAGAAAAAACTTTATTAATCCCTGTGTCTTTTTTCAAAAATACAGAACCTCTTGAATATACTTTATCCCATGAAATACAGCCCTATAAAATAAATGATAAGGGTGAAAAAGAGATTTTATTTCCTGTTGAAGAATTAGGTTTACCCGATATGTATAAAAAACCCTGGGGAAATAAAAGACATAAAGTATGGGTTTATAAATATGAAGATGAAATTATATGGGGAATTACATCTGTTATTATTAATGATTTAATAGAAAGATATTAAAGTATAGGTGTTTACTACACAATAACTAAATATAATTATTCTATAGTTCTTTATAATAAATAACACAAAGGACAAATTATGATTAATAAAATCAATAATATTTCAGAAAAGATTCTTGGAAATTTTCAAAGTATATTTTTACTACTTGCAAGATTAACAATTGCCTATGGATTTTTAGACCCAGCTTTAAATAAATGGAATAGTATAAATGATACTGCTGCGTGGTTTGAAAGTTTAGGTATTCCTTTCCCATTATTAAATGTATATATTTCTGCTTCAGTTGAATCTTTAGGTGTAGTTCTATTGGCACTTGGTCTATTAACAAGAGCTATAAGTTTACCTTTAATAGGAACAATGGTAGTTGCTATATTAACAGTACATATCGGAAATGGATTTAGTTCAGGAGATAATGGCTTTGAAATACCATTATATTTCTTATTATTCTTAGGACTTTTTGCTTCATTTGGAGCAGGTAAATTTTCACTAGATAATTATTTCTCTAAAAAATAAACATTTCTTGGAGTTTAACTCTTATTAATTATAACAATTTTGATAAAATAGTTTAATAAATAAAAAGGGTTAAACTTGAAACTTCTATCTATACTACTATTTTCATCACTAATTTTTACGGCTTGTTCTCAGCATACTTTAAATAATAAAAATAAATCTTCAGAAAATACAAATAAAATTATTGAATGTAAAATAATAGAAAATAAAAAAGAAAACTTTGCTTGTTATTTAGAAAAAGCAAACAAAGGAGATATTGAATCTCAAAGGATAATTGCTTATTATCATAATACTGGAAAAATTGTTCCAAAAGATAAGCTTAAAGCAAATCATTGGTTTAGAAAAGCTGCAAATCAAAATGATGCATACTCTCAAAGAGAACTAGCACTTAATTACTTAGAAAAAAAAGATTATAAAAATACTTTTATATGGCTAGAAAAATCATCAGAACAAAATGATAAAGTTGCCTTAAGAGAATTAGCTTATCTTTATGATCAAGGAAATGGTGTTCTAAAAGATAATAAGAAAGCTTTTACATTATTTAAAAAATCTGCTTCACAAGGAGATATTGCAGCTCAAAATGAAGTTGGTTTTTATTACGAAATGGGTTGGGCTGTAAAGAAAGATTATAAAAAGGCAATACAGTGGTATTTACAAACGGCAAAAAAAGAGAATGCTTATGGTTTACATAAAATGGGCTACTTTAATGCAAAAGGTTATGCTGTACCAAAGAATTATAAAGAAGCATATAAATGGTTTAAAAAATCAGCTTTAAGAGGTAGTAAAGAATCAATGACTTGGCTTGGTCTTTTCTATGAAAGAGGATATGGAATAGATAAAAATTATGAAAAAGCTAAAGCTTTATATGAAAAATCAGGAACGGATTACGCTAAAAGTAGACTTAAAATTATGAGAGAGAAAAGGTTAATAAAATAAATGAATAAAATAATATCAAATAAAAAAGAAATATATCCTTCAAAAGTATTTTGTATTGGAAGAAATTATACAGAACATATAGCTGAATTAAATAATGAAATACCATATGAAATGGTATTTTTTATAAAACCAAATTCTTCTATTTCTGACAAATTAATTTTTCCAAAAGGAAATAATTCATGTCATTATGAAGCAGAAATATCTTTTCTAATTAATGATAATAAAATTACTGCAGTTGGTTTTGGTCTTGATTTAACTTTACGTGAAGTACAATCAAAATTAAAAGCTAAAGGTTTACCATGGGAAAGAGCAAAATCTTTTGATAATGCATCGGTATTCTCAGAATTTAAGTCTTTTGATGGTGATATCAATGAACTTCAAATACAATTATTTATTAATGATGAGTTAAAACAAGATGGAAATGTTTCCATGATGATAAATAAACCCAATGAGATTATTAAAGAGGCTAATACTTTTCTAAGTTTTGAAGATGGAGATATCTTAATGTCGGGAACACCAAAAGGTGTTGGTGAGTTTAATGTAGGTGATAAATTTTTAGGAAAGATTTTATATAAAAATGAAGTATTAATTGAAAAAGAATTTATTGTTTTATAAAAAGGAAAAAAATGTATTTTAATAAATTAACTGATGAAGAGAAAAGAATAATAGAAAATAAAGGTACTGAAATACCTTTTTCTGGTAAATATAATGAATTTTATGAGGAAGGAATATTTACATGTAAAAAATGTAACACTCCTTTATTTGATTCAAAAAGTAAATTTTCATCAGGTTGTGGATGGCCAAGCTTTGATGATAATTTAAGTTCTGCTGTAAAAAGAATATCAGATGTAGATGGACGTAGAGTTGAAATTGTTTGTTCAAACTGTGGAGGGCATTTAGGTCATGTTTTTGAAGGAGAAGGTTTTACTTCAAAAAATACAAGGCATTGTGTAAACTCTATTTCATTATCTTTTAAAAAATAATATTAGAAAATGGAATAAATCAATGTAGAATTGATTATAATCAAAAAAATAATGATATTTTTTTGATATAATCTATTAGTTTTCTAAAAAGGTGTATTATATGATTTCAAATCTATCCATAAAAAATAAGCTAATGCTTTTAGTTATTATTCCATTAATAATAGTAATATTATTAACTGCTAAACTATTCCACGGTGCTTACTCACAAGTAAATGAATTAAAAAATCTAGAAAATGTTGTTATTTTATCAACAAAAATTGGTGCATTAGTTCATGAAACACAAAAAGAACGAGGTTTGACAGCTGGATTCTTAGGAAGTAAAGGTAAGAAGTTTGTAAATGAATTAGCTAAACAAAGACAATTAGTAGATTCAAGAAAAAAAGATTTTTTAAATGAATTAAAACTTATTGATGTTAATAATTACTCTAAAGAGTTTGCTTCAAATATAAATTTAGTAGTAAATAAATTAAACAATCTTAATATTATAAGAACACAAGTATCTTCTTTTTCTTTAAATACTTCAAAAGCAATTTCTTTTTACACGAATTTGAATACATTATCATTAAATGCTATAAGTAGTATTATTAAGTTGTCTAATTATGCAAAAGTTTCTCAAGATTTAGTTTCATATATGAACTTTTTATTATCTAAAGAGCGAGCAGGAATTGAGAGAGCAGTTATAACGAATACTTTTGTAAGAGATAATTTTGCTGAAGGAATGAAAGAAAAATTCTTCACATTAGTAGCTCAACAAAATGCTTATATGGATTCTTTCTTAAAGGTTACAACTAATGATGCAGCTTCTTTTTATAAAGAAACACTTCAAGGAAAAGCTATTACTGAAGTAAGTAGAATAAGAAAAATTGCAGGATCTAAAGATGGTAGTTTTGGTGTTGATGCTTCTTATTGGTTCTCTCAAATTACTTCAAAGATAAATTTACTAAAAAAAGTAGAAAATTTTCTTTCAAATAAACTTATTTCAACAATCACAAAACAACATGATAGTGCTAAAAATGAAATGATTATTTTTGGAGCAATGGGTTTCTTAGGAATTTTAATTACAATTTTACTAGCTAGAGTTATTCTTAATAAAATTATCAAAGATGTAGAATCTTTAAAACTAGGCTTAAATAATTTCTTTTCGTTTATTAACTTTGAAAAAGATGATATTGAACAAATTAATATTAAATCAAATGATGAATTAGGTGTTATGGCTAAATTGATTGATGAAAATATAAGTAAAACAAAAGAAAATTTTGCATTAGATAAAAAACTTATATTAAATACAATGTCTGTTACAAATGAAATTAATAAAGGAAATCTTGATAATAAGATTACTGCAAATTCAAATAATCCAGCTTTAAATGAATTAAAAGAAATTATTAATGAAATGATATCAACTTTAAATCTAAATTTAAACAATATAATTAAGGTACTTGATTCTTATTCAAACTTAGATTATAGAGAAAAGTTAGATAATTCTAATTTTGAAGGAACAATCAAAAATCTTGAGAATAATGTAAATATATTAAGAGACTCTATTACACAAATGTTAATAGGAAATAAAAAGGATGGTGTTGTTCTAAATGAAAACTCAGGAATTTTAAGTACAAATATGAAAGAAATTTCTAATGCAGCTAATGCACAAGCAGCATCATTAGAAGAAACGGCAGCATCATTAGAGGAAATTACATCTAATGTGACAAGTAGTACTCAAACAGTTGAAAAAATGACAGAGTATGGAGAGAAAGTTAAAGAATCTGTACACTTAGGTGAGAAACTTGCAAATGATACATCAGCATCAATGTCTGAGATCAATAATGAAACTACATCAATTAGTGAAGCAATTACAGTAATTGATCAAATAGCATTCCAAACAAATATTCTTTCTTTAAATGCTGCTGTTGAAGCTGCAACTGCAGGGGAAGCTGGAAAAGGTTTCGCTGTTGTTGCAGCTGAAGTACGAAATCTTGCGTCTAGAAGTGCAGAAGCTGCTAAAGAGATTAAAATATTAGTTGAAAAAGCTCAATTAAAAGCAAATACTGGAAAAGATACTGCTGATAAAATGATTGAGGGATATAAGCAATTAAATGAAAACATCACATATACATTAGAACTAATTAATGATGTAAGTGTTTCAAGTAGAGAACAAACAATGGGAATTGTTCAAATCAATGATGCGATTAATAATTTAGATCAGATTACACAACAAAATGCACAGAATGCTTCAAGTGCTGAGGAAATTGCACAAAGAACAAAAGAAATTTCAAAACTTATTGTTGATAATGTTAATACTAAAGAATTTGAAGGTAAAAGTTCAATTTAATTAGATTTTCCTATAATAAAATATTAATCAATATACATAATATTTTATTAAAAGGAAAACAATGATAAATAATATAAAAAATGCATATTTTGCAGCTGGATGTTTTTGGGGTGTAGAATATCACTTTGAAAAACTTAAAGGTGTTCGATTAGCAGTTTCTGGCTATATGGGAGGGCATACTTTAAACCCAGATTATGCATCTATTTGCACAGGACAAACAGGTCATTTAGAAGTAGTAAAAATAGAATATGACCCAAAAATAGTATCTTATACTGATTTACTAAAACTTTTCTTTGAAATCCATGATTTTACACAAATAAATGGACAAGGACCAGATATTGGAAGTCAATACTTATCTGCTATTTATTATGAAAATAATAGTGAAAAAAAACTAATTGAAGAGACTATTCAAGAGTTAATTAAAAAAGGTTTTAAAGTAGCTACTTCTTTATATGAAATAGTTCCATTTTATGAAGCTGAAGATTATCATCAAAATTATTATGAAAGGCATCAAAAGATACCTTATTGTCATAGTTATAAAAAAATATTTTAAACAGTTCCTATAATATAGTAAATAGGTTTGTTATCTAATTGTTGAAGTTTTATATTGTATTTACCTGCCCAATGTGAAACTTCATCATGAAATCCTTCTAATACTTCATTCGCATCATTTGCATCACATTTAATTTTTAAATAATCTGTTTTATTTGATAATCCTACATATGCATTCATTTTTTTTAAATGATCGTTTAACGAAAAAATGTGTTTTGAAAATTTATCAAAATTATTTGTAGATGAAATCATTTTTTCTGCTTGTTGTAATGAAGAAAAACTTTTTGAATAACCAAGTTGAGATAATATTACTTCAGGTGATACATTAATTTGCATTGTTTGTCCTTTTTAGTTAATTATATATGTTATCAAACTTTTTTTGAAAAATAGTTGAATTTTAGTATAAAATATATACTTTGATATAGACTTTTTTTATATTAATTTTTTAATCAAATAGAAGTAAAGAATGTTAACTTTAAATATTTAGATGAATTATCAAATGCTGCTTGTTTTACAATTACATTAGCAAAAAAATGAGATGATATTCTAGAATAAACTTTTTTGTATACCTTGAATATCTTCTCCTAAAGCTTTTAATTTAAAAGAATATCTATGTTCTTTAGATCTTCCATATTCTTTAATTGACTCTACATGTGCCTTTGTTCCATATCCTTTATGCTTATGAAAATTATATAAGGGATAATCTTTTGATATCTCACACATATATCTATCTCGACTTACTTTTGCTAATATGGATGCAGCACTTACTTCTGGTACGGTCTCATCTGCTTTTATTTTATATTGTAGTGTTTGTATTCCAAATGAAGTATTCCCATCCATTAAAAATTCACATGCTTCTTTTTTTAATTTTTCCATTATTTCACTAATTGAATTTTTTAAACAAGAACTTAATCCTTTTTCATCAATTGTTTTGGCATCTGTAAAAACTATATGATATAAAGAATTTTCTATAATTAAAGAGAATAATGCTTCTCTTTTTTTCTCACTTAATTGTTTTGAATCATTTAGTCCCTTAATCTCATTATTAATAATAACACCAGCAACTACTAAAGGACCTGCGATAGGCCCCCTTCCTGCTTCATCAATACCACATAACATATAATCCCTTTTTATTTTTATTATTATAACATTTGAATTATAAATTAGCATTACTTGACAAAGGTACACTCAAGGTGCTATAATTTTATTAGCAGTTAAAATAAAGGAGTGCTAAAATGAAAAAATTATTTGAAAAATTTACAAACCAACTTTCTGAAACAATAGACTCAGGTCTTGCATTAGCTTTACATAACAAAAATCAAGAGGTAGAAGTTATACATCTTCTATGGGCATTATTAACAAATACAAACTCAGTATTAAACCAATTATTAAATAAAATGAATATAGATAAGTCTGCAATTGAACTTGAAGCAAAGTCATATTCTCAAAAGCTTTCAGTTGTATCTTCTGTAACAAAAGAGAATATTAAACTATCAAGAAATGTAGTTCAAAGTTTAGAAAAAGCAGAAGGCTTAGCAGCCAAACAAGGTGATAAGTTTATTGCTATTGATTCTTGGCTTATAGCAAATTTTGACTCTAAAGAGTTAAAAGAAGTATTAGGAAAATATATCGATTTAAGGGAGGCTATTAAGGAACTTGAAGCAATGAGAGCTGGAAGTACAATAGATAGTGCTAGTGCTGATGAGAACTTAGAAGCTTTAGGAAAATATGGAATTGATTTAAATAAAATGGCTATTGATGGTAACTTAGATCCTGTAATTGGAAGAGATGAACAGATCAATAGAATGATGCAAATTCTAATTAGAAAAACTAAAAATAATCCTATTTTATTAGGGGAACCTGGAACTGGTAAAACTGCAATTGCAGAAGGTCTTGCACAAAGAATAGTAGAAAAGCAAGTTCCTACTTCATTACAAAATAAAAAAGTTGTAACACTTGATATGAGTGCATTAATTGCAGGAGCTAAATATAGAGGTGAATTTGAAGATAGATTAAAGTCTGTAATTGATGAAGTTAAAAAAGCTGGAAATATTATACTTTTTATTGATGAAATTCATACAATAATTGGAGCAGGAGCTAGTGAAGGTTCTATGGATGCTGCAAATATCTTAAAACCAAGTCTTGCACGTGGTGAATTACATACTATTGGTGCAACTACATTAAAAGAGTATAGAAAGTATTTTGAAAAAGATACAGCAATGCAAAGAAGATTTCAACCAGTTAATGTAGATGAGCCAAGTGTAAATGAAGCGCTACAAATATTAAGAGGTATAAAAGAGAAACTTGAAACTCATCATAATGTAACTATTAATGATTCTGCACTAATAGCAGCGGCTAAGTTATCCCATAGATATATAAGTGATAGATTCTTACCTGATAAAGCAATTGACTTAATTGATGAGGCATCAGCAGAACTTAAAATGCAGATAGAATCAGAGCCAATTGTTCTTTCAACATTAAAAAGAGAAATTCAGACTATTAATGTAGAAAAAGAAGCTCTAAAAATGGAGAAAAGTAAAAAGAATACACAAAGACTTGAAGAGATAGAAAAAGAACTTGCTAATTTAAAAGAAGAGAAACAAAACTTAGAAGCAAGATTTCAAAATGAGAAAGAAACTTTTAATGCAACAAGTTCATTAAAAGCAAAAATTGATGAACTTAAAACAAAAGCTGAACGAGCTAAAAGAGAATCAAAATTTGAAGAAGCAGCTTCTATAGAATATGGTGAGATACCAAGTCTAGAAGAAAAAATAAAAGAGAATGAAGAAAAATGGAATAGAATGCAAGAGCAAGGTACTCTTCTTAGAAATTCTGTAGATGAAGATGCAATTGCAAATATTGTTTCTAGATGGACAGGAATACCTATAAATAAAATG
>Ga0105358_10000043_pt1 | contig 45295 bp, 37 predicted proteins | sample GOMGulsemesocosm_5_FD_83509 | JGI IMG/M metagenome (GOLD analysis project Ga0105358, IMG submission 83509) | Methane-oxidizing microbial communities from mesocosms in the Gulf of Mexico - GOM15C Gulf of Mexico | ecosystem: Environmental > Aquatic > Marine > Cold seeps | place: Gulf of Mexico... | reverse complement strand
CCCGCACTCGTCATACTTAGATGCGGACAATTTCGATAAGTTAAAAGAAAGCACCAGCGGAAAATATGGCGGCCTAGGTATCGAAGTTGGTATGGAAGATGGCTTCGTAAAGGTCATTGCTCCAATGGATGGTACGCCTGCAGAAAAAGCCGGTATAGAATCTGGCGACCTTATCATACAAATAGACGGGGAAAGTGTTAAAGGTAAATCCTTGAACGACGCGATTAAACTAATGCGCGGAGAAAAAGACAGCCCCATTAAACTAAAGGTCGTCCGCCAAGGGGAAGATAAACCTCTTGATATCACCCTAGTTCGAGATTACATCAAGGTTAAAAGCGTTCGCTCTCGGATTATCGATGGCAATTTGGGGCTAATTCGAATTGCTCAGTTTCAATTGCCCACCGGCGATGATTTCGTCAAAGAAATAGAAAAACTACAATCAACGGCCAAACCTCTACAAGGCCTGATTGTCGATCTACGCAACAACCCAGGCGGTGTATTACGATCCTCCGTTAAAGTTGCCGACGCTTTACTTGATGGTGGCAGGGTTGTTTATACCGAAGGCCGAATCAAGGGTTCAAATACACAGTACGACGCCAAGTCTGGTGATATTAGTGATGGCCTACCTCTAGTAGTGCTAATCAACGGCGGTTCGGCTTCGGCTTCGGAAATTGTAGCCGGTGCCTGGCAAGATCATAAACGCGCAATTATTCTCGGCACAAAAAGCTTTGGTAAAGGCTCAGTCCAAAGCGTTATCCCTCTGAGTAAAGAGAAAGCGATAAAACTCACGACGTCTTTATACTTCACCCCCAACGGTCGCTCCATTCAGGCCCAAGGTATCGAACCTGATATCAGCGTAGAACGTGCCAGAGTAACCGCAATAAAGCCACGCGCCCGAGTAACCGAAGCCGACCTATCTGGCCATTTAGGCAACGCAAAAGGCGGCGCTGAAAGTAAGGCTAAAGATCGCAGCAAAGAACAACTCGACAGCAGCAAACTTCTCGAAAAAGACAATCAGCTCCATGAAGCCGTCAATATTCTGAAAGGAATAATTTTGCTCAGTAAATAAATCAAGACCACACTAATCATAAATTACTGACCACTAAGGCGATTGAACAAATACCATGCGAGCTATCGTAAAATCTTGCGCTATATTGATAGCGCTCGCGGCCTCAACCGTGTCTCAAGCACAAAAAGTCGCCATCATTATTGATGATATAGGTTACCACTTAGGAAATGGCTACCGTGTTGCCCAACTACCTATGCCTGTGACCATGGCCGTTATACCTCACACGCCAAATGCCCGAGAGCTTGCCGAAGCCGGAAAAATTGCTGGCAAAGAAGTCATACTGCATTTACCAATGAGCAGCGACAGCAACCAGCCCTTGGACAAAGGTGCGCTCACAGAAAGCATGCCCGAAGAGGATTTTAAAGAAGCGCTTCGTTTGAGTTTAGCGGCCGTACCTCACATACAAGGCGTTAATAACCACATGGGATCTCGCCTCACGCAACACAGCGAAGCTATGCAGTGGCTAATGGATGAGATTAAAGAGATGCCACTTTATTTTATTGATAGCCGTACCAGCCCTAAAAGCCAAGCTTACAATATCGCCCAACAGAACCAAATACCAAGCTTGAGCCGCGATATATTTTTAGACAACAGTCGAGAGTACAAAGATATTCTCATACAGTTAGAGAAAGCTGTCCTTCAATCCCAAAGGACAGGCCAAGCCATCATCATCGGCCATCCCTACCCTCAGACCATCGATGTTTTAGAACGATTAGGGCCGCAACTTGCTCGGGCAGGCATTGAATTTGTTTCCGCCTCTGAGCTCTTACCCCAATATACTACCGCCAATCAGGTCAGTAAAATTGTGGCTATACAATAAGATTTACATTCTATCTAACAGTAACACTCCGACAACCTACGCACGTTATCACCCAGAAACTCTACGGCACCGTTAAGGCCGTCGTGTCATCAAAACACCTCGTAACGGCATGTAGAACTCCCTTTTCACTGGTAGTGCAACCGGGGTTGCTGATTAGACTAGCGACTTCACATCAAAGAGAATTGAGCCGCTGTAGTAAATAAGCATTAATTTAAACACCGTCACAGAAATTAAATTTCATGCTATCGTTTAGGTGAATTTTCATGATTACCGGCTATTCTTAGGCTATGATAGCCCAGCAGTATTACACCAACCAAGGAGGGAGTGTAAAATGAGGATAGATAACATGACAACGACAATTCAACACCGTAAAGGTGAAATTGGCAACTTGCCCACCCGTTGCGAACGGTGCTTCATGTCAGGTAATTATTGGTATTACAGCACGCGCGAAAAAATCAATATAGGGCCTTTCGACAGCCGAGATGAGGCGGCAAATGGAGTGAACGCCTTTGTACAATTTGTCTGTGAATCACCAGACTTTGTCGACACCCTAAAAAAGTATCGATCGGCGGCCTAATCAACCACAGCATTTCTGATTAGCTCCGATCTAAAGAAGAAAGTTTAAACAGCCCGGGTATACCGGGCTTTTTTATACTTGGACGTTTATCCCTGCTCGAAATACCAGCCAAGCTGCAAAACTCCTTTAGCAATAAAGATCAGCTATCCCCATCATCCAATGCCCTATCAACATTGTTAAAGTCCACCAAAGCGTAAGTGGTTAAAAATGTTAGTCCAAGCCCAACCCAAGGGTTTAGCAGCGCTAAAAATACAGCACTAATCAGCATGCTGCCTCGCTCCGCATTATTATTGGCTTTAGACATTGCCACGTAAGCACAGGCAAAGCCTGTGAGGACTAACGTTACCGCCAAGGCAACCGGCATCATCGGTTTGATTATCGTAACAACTGGCGCAAGGACGAAGATGACAGGCAAGCCAAAAGAATAGTAACTCGATATACCATCAAATATAGAATCCATTTTATCCCTACCCTGCTGCCAGCGCTGAACGATCACAACATGAATTCCCGTCCAAAGAATACCCTGACTGGTAAAGAATGGAGCAAAAATTGCTGCCACCAAGTTCCGAATGGCGACAGTAATATGTGTACGTGAATCATTAAAATTTAGTTTTTCATCGGAGCGAGAGTCCTCCGCTAATGACAGCACTTCTTTCGCGGTGACCAAATCACCAAAAAATAAGATATATCCTATCAGTGCTATGGGCAAGCCTTGCACAAACATGTCAAAGGATGGCCAGCCGATTGAGAACGGCGAAACCTTAAAGAACAAATCAACGAAGGGTAAATTAAATAGCCCCCACTGCACATCAAAATGAAGTTCACCAGTGAGTTTGCCAACCAAAGCCCCAAGTATAAATCCAGGCAACAACCCTAAAGCAACAATACGTCCCAGCAGAGGGTAGCTTCCTCCTAAGCGATGCAAAGGGGCAGAAAACGCGAGCAGTACTGATAAACTAATGGCGGTCGTCGCGGTATAAAAGTGCGTGTGAAATAAGTTACTTTCTACCGACAGGTCGAAAACTTTAATAAATGCGGCGATGGCCGCCCCGAGAATCACAGACCCTTTGATAACTTCTGGCATCCAACGCACGAGCTTTGCTCCAAGCCCCGTTACGCCCAACACGGTCAGTAATATCGAAAAATCTATAGATATCGCTGTCATCATTTGTAAGCGTTCAACCGGTGTTGAAAAAGCCTCTGAGAGGACCAATGTTAAGGTAATCGGTAGCGCCGGAGTTAACCAACCTGATGCATAGGGCTCACCGAAAATCATCCAAGAAGTACTGACCAAAAAGCTGTGGATAAGCGACATCGCAATGGCTTCTTCAAAGCTTAAGCCAAAATACATTGTCAACAATGGCACCAAAGCCAAGGCTGTTGCCCCTGCGACCAATAGACCTTGTAAAAACTCAGGCCAGACTAATTTTGTATGGATAAACGGAATACGCGTGGTAATACCCAAATAACGCAAGCCTGGTTGCTCTTCGCCATCTCTTCGAATCGTCATAATTACTGCCTAGCTATTTAATTATTATTGTTAGAAGATCACATCAGTATTGATTGACCCGAACCACCATTAACGCTCTACTCTTAAGTTACACTTAAACGTCATGGGTATTGGCAATATTGCCTAAAAACCATACTCAAGAATTTCGAGCACAAACAATACAACATGAACCCCTCTATCGGAAACCTAAAATGGCAATTGATAAACTCGACGCACTTACGAACTACATCCAGTTAGCGGCAGAGGCTAGGCCAATCATAACCGCCGTTGTTCATCCGGTAGGCCGAAATGGGCTTTGCGGCGCTATCGAGGCTGCACAACAAGGCCTCATATCTCCCATACTCATTGGCCCCGCACATAAAATTAAGTCGGCTGCCAATGAATATAATCTCGATATATCACCTTATCAGATTGTCGATGTCGCCCATAGCCATGCCGCCGCAGACAAAGCCGTTGAGCTGGTAAAAAATGGCCAAGCGGAGACGCTAATGAAAGCTGACATATCTACGGGGGAGTTACTAAAATCAGTAATACACAAAAGCAAGGGCATACGGACCGATAGACGCCTGTCACATGTTTTTGTATTGGATGTCCCAAACTACCACAAGCCTCTTTTTATCACCGATGGTGCTATTAATGTTGACCCAGGTCTGGACGACAAAAAAGATATAACACAAAACTGCATTGATTTTTGCCATGCGCTTAATATTAAAGAACCAAAGGTAGCAGTATTGGCGGCGGTTGAAAAAGTAAAATCCTATATGCCGGCGACCATCGATGCTGCTGCTTTATGCAAGATGGCGGATCGAGGACAAATAACCGGCGCCATTATTGACGGCCCTCTAGCCTTCGACAACGCAATCTCTAGCCAGGCCGCGATTGACAAAAATATATCGTCCCCTGTATCTGGAGACGCTGACATTCTTTTGGCACCGGATCTCGAATCGGCCAATATGCTTGCTAAGCAGCTCATGTATTTAGCCAACGCCGAATCAGCAGGAATAGCTCTGGGTGCTAAAGTGCCCATTATTTTAAACAGCCGCTCCGACGGGACTCTGGCTAGGCTTGCATCTTGCGCGCTGGCATCACATCTGGTCCATCACAAACAGAGCCATTAATTCACTTCCCGACTAGAATGTCTTCCACAATCTAGTCGGCGGCACACGATCACTCGGACATCAAAGGGCTTCCAATGGCGCTAATTCTTACCGTAAACGCTGGCTCATCAAGTCTAAAATGCGGATTATTCGATTCCGCTACACTAGTAAATGTTCTTCGGTTTAATTTTTCTAATATTTTAGAAAATACCCAACTGAAAATTTTTGACAACCGACAAGACACCAACACAGAAAGAATCTCCCTAGCGATGCCTGATGTCTCGCCAAAACATAGGCATCAAGCTTGTTTAGAGTATTTGAGCGTTTGGTTAAAAACCCATCTCAGTAATGTGGCTTTAAAAGCAATAGGGCATCGTGTGGTTCACGGCGGCAGTAAGTTCAATCAGCCAACGTTGCTCACGCTCGATATTGTAAAAGATCTTGAAGCACTTACTCCGCTTGCACCTCTGCATCAACCTTACAACTTGAAACTAATAAACACTTGTCGAGAGATGTGGCCAGAGCTGCCTCAGGCCGCCTGCTTCGACACCATGTTTCACGCCAATCAACCAACCATTGAGCAGCACTATGCCATCCCCAACCACTACGCGGACGCAGGTATTAAACGTTATGGCTTCCACGGCTTGTCTTATGAGTTTATCTCCAAGAAACTACAATCCATTTTCGCCGACGTAGAAATTTCAAAAACTATTGTTTGCCACTTAGGTGCAGGCGCAAGTATGTGCGCTATTAAAGACGGCGCCTCGATTGCATCAAGCATGGGTTTCAGTGCTGCAGACGGCCTACCTATGGCCAGTCGCTGTGGCAGCATCGACCCCGGAGTATTGCTGTATATACAAAGGCACTATGAAATGAGCACAGATGAGCTAGAGCAGCTGATTTACCGTGATAGCGGTTGGGCAGCAGTGTCCGGGATTAGCGCTGACATGAAGACACTTGAGGCCAGCAAAGAAGACAGTGCGACTCGAGCTATCGATATGTTTTGTTATCGCTCAGCCTTAGAGGTAGGCCGGCTAAGCGCTGCCCTGGAAGGACTTGACTGCCTCGTCTTCACAGGGGGCATTGGCGAAAACTCCGTCAATATTCGCGCCAACATTAGCAAGCGAATTCAATGGCTGGGAGCCAAGGTTAATAAAGAGGAAAATAAGTTATCAGCTTTAGAGTTTCAAGATAAAAATAGCTCGGTGAAGCTTCTGTGCTTGCCTACGGATGAAGAATCAATGATTGCACAGCATTGCTCTCAACTTGTACAACATTGAACTTCTAACGACGCTATGCGTCTAAAAAACTCTGATTAAAAAGGATGAAATAAGATGCCTCAGATTAAGCGTTGGCTCAAAACACAATGGAATATAAATAAGGGTTTAGCCTTATTTATTATTTTAATGGTTTGCTTTCGAAGTGCCATCGCTGACTGGAACGACGTTCCAACCGGTTCAATGCAACCGACCATTGTTGAAGGGGACCGTATAAACATAAATAAGCTTGCTTATGACGTGCGACTACCCATAACTCAGCAAGTAATTATGCCCTTAGGCGACCCTGAACGCGGAGACATCGTTATATTCGAATCCAGTGTGGCGAAGAAACGATTGGTGAAACGAATCGTCGGCATTGGTGGTGATACTATTGCCATGAGGGGAAATCGCTTAATCGTCAACAATATTCCGCTGCACTACACCTCGATAAACTCTTCCGGCACCCGCCTAGAAGAAAACTTACTGGGCTTGAAACACCAAATTCAAATCAACAACTCCCAGCATAGTAATATGAGTTCATCATTCGAATCAAACTACCAAAATTTCGGCCCCGTTTTCGTTCCTGAAGGATACTATTTTGCGATGGGTGACAACCGAGACAACAGTGCAGACTCTCGTGTAATAGGCTTGGTACCGAGGAGCGAAATTATTGGTCAAAGTGAATCTATTGCCCTATCTTTAGATTACAATAACTATTTCTTACCCAGACTTGAACGCTTCTTTAAGCCTTTGGATTAAGATTAGCGCTACTCGAAGACAGCCCTGCGACAAGCTAGATATTTAAGCCTCATGCTAAGTTCTCACAAATAAGGGCCCTAAGCCAAGAGAAGTTTTTCTCGGCTTAGAGCCCCTTATTTTAGTATTAAAAAGGCTAAGCTATATTACTTGTTTTTGTACACCTTCCCGCCCTGCATAACAAAATCAACATCCAGTAAAGCCTTAATATCATCCAATGGACTCTGGTCTACCGCAATTATGTCCGCGTACTTTCCTACTTCGATGGTTCCAAGGCTTTCGCTTCGACCGATTAAGTCCGCTGCATTGACGGTTGCTGACTTAAGCACATCCATTGCGCTCATCCCAGCCTCTACCATTAACACAGCCTCCTGAGCGTTTATGCCATGACGTGATACACCTGAATCTGTACCGAATGCAATTTTCACTCCGGCCTTATATGAACGACTAATGTTTTTCATCATATCACCACCAACACGGATTGCTTTCGCCTTAATCGCGGGAGACATGAAGTCTGACTTACTTGCCATTTGCTTAACTGTATCACCCGCTAACAAAGTTGGAACCAGATACGCTCCACTCTTCTTAAACAGTTTTATACTTTCTTTATCTGCATAACTACCGTGCTCGATACTATCAACGCCAGCACGAAGCGCCGCATTGATTCCAGCAGCCGCATGGGCGTGGCTCGCTACTTTACGCCCTAAGCCGTGCGCGGTCTCTACAACCTCTCTTAATTCATCATCAGCCATTTGTTGCCCGGTACCAGTATCCGTATCGGACAAGACTCCTCCCGTGGATGTTATCTTAATAATATCGGCATCAAATTTAATAGCTCGGCGTGTTGCACGGCGACAATCAAAGGGACCATCGCAAACCGTTTTGGCTGTGTATAGGTCTAACAAGTCATGGCGCATTCCATCGATATCACCATGCCCTCCCGTTACCGAAACACCACCAGAGGCTATTATTCGAGGCCCCGCCAACCAGCCATTAGCGACCGCGTCTCTTAACGCATAAATATGTTCCGGGCTTTGAGCTCCGAGATCCCGAACAGTAGTAAAACCTGCGAGCAAGGTTTTTTTCGCAAAATGTGCACTCTTCATAGCCACAACTTCATCTGACATGCGTAAACGTTCGGAGTCGTTATTTGGGCCAAGCTCACCCTGCAGATGGACGTGCATGTCCATCATTCCCGGCATAACAAATTGGTTTTTCAAATCTATCAATACAGCATCATCACTAATGTCTTTTACCGCAACAAAGCCAGGCATTACTTTTTTTATTTTCCCATCAGCCACAACAATCGTTTGATTTTTCGTGACTTTCTCTCCAGGTATCGCCAACATCGAGCCGGCATGAATAACCTGAATTTGGGCTTGAGCCGTCGCCAGCTGACTTACAACAAACCCACTAACTACAAGCATTGATTTAATCAACTTCATATAACTACCTTTATTTTTTATGTAATTACTATTTCTTGTTTATCAACTATTTCTACAACCTGAATATTTACGGTAAATATTGTCGAGTCAGATTTTTAGTGCCATCGGCCTCTATAACAATATTATCTTCAATTCTAATTCCACCATAAGGTTTTAAGCTATCAACTGCTTCCCAATTGATATAACTTGAAAATTCGCCGCCATGCCACTGATCCAGCAAGGCGTCAATGAAATAGATCCCAGGTTCAACTGTAATTACCATACCCACTTCTAATTTTCGATTAAGCCGAAGGTAGGGGTGCTCAGCGGGAGGAGACTTTTCACTACCTTGATCGTCCTGCTGCCAACCGCCTAAGTCATGAACTTGTAAGCCTAACAAATGCCCTAAACCATGCGGATAGAAAACTGACGTTAACCCCGACTCCACGGCAATTTCAGTCCCTACAGTAATGACCCCTGAATTGAAAAGAATGTCAGCGATACGGCGGTGCATTTCAATGTGTAATTGCAGATACTCAGCTCCGCTTTTCATGGTGGCAATTAAATCGAGTTGAGCCTTATTGAGAGCACCGATAAGACTCGAGAAGAGTTTTCCAGCTGCGGTCTTGTCATTGCAATAGCTGCGACTAATGTCTGCAGCATAACCGTTCACTGAATAACCCGCATCAATCAAAAATGATCGGTTCTCAATGGCAGCCGTATCTAAATGCGTGTAATGAAGTATGGCTCCATTGGCATTCAGTGCAACAATGTTCCCATAAGGTAATTCTGCTTCGCGTACCTTGACGCTTTGCAGGTATGACTGGTTGATCTGGTATTCACTGCCGCCTTGATAAAATTGGTCTTTAGCGGCTATATGAGCAATTGCAGCCAACTCGTTTGCGGCATCCACACTGTCAATTTCATATTGGCTTTTATATGCCCGCTGATAGTTTACGAAAGCTAAAGTCTGCTTACAGTTCACTCTAGACGAGCTCGCTAGACCTTTGGGAAACGACGCCTCTCTACCAATATAACTCACATCGCCCTCTAAGCTATCCAACCAGAGCTGACACTGTTCATCATTGGAATATACCGTTATTTCAAAATGAGGCACCCAAAAAGCCTCTGGGACGGCTGCCACCTTATGCCAAATATCAACGGGCTGGTTAAATAAGAGTTGTGGCCGCCCTTCAATTGGAATAAAGACAAAACAATTTGCCACATTCAGTAAAGGCAGCCACTCTTTAAAATAGGGATTTACGACAAACGGGTGGTAATAATCATCTTGAAAAATAGGCTCGAGAGAGCCAGAGCTAACGAGAATACCATCAAGCTTTTTAGCCTTCAAAAATGACTGAAACAATGCTGTTTTAGATTTAATATGATCAGCATAACTCTGATCGTAATTTCTACTTTTCACCATGTAAATATCTCTATCCATAATTTTTAGACTTTGCACAACGCCATTATTCACAACATTGTTATAACTAGGGTGTAGTTAAAAATTCGCTTTAGTACTTCAACGTTTTTGCTCTTTTACTCCTCAACAGCCATATTTGAGAAACTACTACAAGATCTCATCAATATCACACTCTAGGCTTATCATATGACACAAATATGCTAATCGATAGTAACGGAGTGAATCACCTTATAGTAGCGCAAATTGGCGCCTGACCGATGGGGCGACCGATAGCAATATGGATTATAGGACGGTGTTAGCTATCGGAGATTTATTAAGATTAGAGACCTACGAGCCGTGAAAATAGCGCCAGAGGTAACCGGTCAACGCCTCGTTCCTGCCAAGTACCTGATCGCCGATTATACAAACCATCACGTTCTTTTATTAGGATTAGGGGTGGTTTTTTGTACATCAGTCTGAAACGTAGAGTCACTCCGCTATGGGTATGGAGAGGCTAAGCTTGAAGCGCAACAAACCTTAATTTCCTGCACAATGAGAGGGAGTTGTTAACTCTGCCCGCAGGGACCGGTATAAGACAATACTAGAGGAAGTGTAGGTACAGTCATGTCGCTAATATAGACTTGAGTTGATAAACGGCCACACAGGGGGTGAGTTAAACTCAAGGTGTAACTTCCAACCAAGACCGAACTCGGTAAATTGTAGAACCTGGCGATCCCACCATTACCGGTAAGTACGGACACAGGGAATACCCCACGATAAGTACCAGTCAACAGGTAATCATTATCTTTAGCTCTATTTTGACTCAAATTAAATCTACCTAAGGCCATATCACCAAGCTCTACCAACTTAGAAACCTCTCCAACCAGTTCAAGGCTCGTTTTCTGATCCGTTACCGAACTAGAAGAAACGCCTGCTTTTATTTGAGGCTGTAAAACCACTGATACGCCATTCAACATCTTAGTATATTCAACAGCTACCTCACTGACTTGAATACTAAAGTTAACTTCAGTGCTCCCACCTTCGGCCCTTGTTTCAGCAACAAAGGCAACGAGTAGCGAGACAGCTAAAATAACGCGCAGTAACAGCTGAGGCATCCACAAAACCCATTCAATGATTAAGTCTTTAATTATTGAATGTAAATTGGAATCTAGAAATAGCTAGGACTAACTAGGCAGGCGAGCCACCTGGCTTCGGGCTCACTAGTACTTGTCATCAGCGGTGTATCAGAGCCATCTTCTCGGCGGGGAAAGCCAAGTTAACGACACAGCCCCCCCCCTCACCAACCTCAATGCTTAGAGCGCCTGCAAGCTCACCTGCCCTCCAATTCATATTATTTACCCCATGCCCATGCCCTGCACAGCCATTATAATCACCATCATCAGCTACAACTAACCGAACTAGGCCAGACTCACAGTTCACCCGGCAGTCGATGTTTTTGGCGCCTGCATGCTTAAGTATATTGGTAAATGCTTCTTGTAAAATCCTAAGTAGATGCAAGCTTTGCTGTGGCTGGATGATCACATGATCTAGTTCATCATCGACCACCCAGTTTAAAGTCACATCTAAACGATTCAATTTTTTGCTAATTCTATATTTAAAATCAGCGAGGAGAGCTGTCAAATTACTATCCCGCAAGTTGAGAGAGTTAATGATCAAACGAAAATCATCGAGGCACTCCCGTAAAGCCGAGGATATATTCTCACGTATTTCCGAATTCTTTTCCTTTTCAATCATCGCCAATGACGCAACTAATTGGCCTCCAATTCCATCATGCATATCTTTCATAATGCGTGCTCGCTCGTCAGATATGGCCTTGGATTTGGCTAACTCAATCGATTCTTGTCGTGTTGCCTCTAACTCCATATTGTTGCTAGACAGCTGTACAACCAGCTCATTAAGTGATGACGTAGCTTGATCGATTTTATACTGCATTTCGGATTCATTTTCTTCCAGCTTCACCAACATTTTATTAAACGCTTGCTGAAACTCCAACATCTCACCACTGCCATCTTCAGGGCTTCGATTTCGCAAACCGCCTCGTTTGATACTCTTCGCTGCGGCCATTGTTGCAGTAAGAGATCGGCTTAAGTTGCGGCCAAAGATAAATACACTCATACCGCCTAAAACAATTGCACATAGCGCTATCAGTAAAACCTTAAGGTAGGCGGCCTCTCTTTGGGCTAGGCTAGAGTTCCTCGATATTCCAATCGCTATGGAACCTAGATTCTGCGCTGAAGTATTTTCAAGCCCAGCGACTGCACCAACATCGCCAACATCTAGGTTCCTGCTATAAATCGGGATTAAAAATAACTTTTCTTCCCTTGCCGACCTTGATGTGACATCAGACTTGCTCTCAATTAAAATTTGTTTTGTGCTATCTTCAAAACGAACATAAACTACATCTTCAAAGCCTGAAATTATATTGGCAACCTCTTTTAGCCTTTCTACATTACCGGTATAAAAATGAAACTCAGACATCAGTACAGCTTGATTTGATACCTCATTGCCACGATTTTCCAAATCGATTTCGATATCATTAATTGAATCAGCCAACATAAAAACACAGATTGCTATTACCACCAAGACTAATGGCAGCAAAGAAACAAATAAAAGCTGAGCACGAATAGTCTTTGCGATCATTCTTTCTCCTCCTCTATCAGCTTTACTTTCTTCAAGGCTTCACCATCAAACCCTAATGCATAAGAAATACTTTCGTTAACGTCGATCTGATATGCAGGGTAGTTTATCCTCTTGAGACCAGGCTTTTTTTCCTGTATCGCTGCCGCCAATGAAGCTGTAGAGCTTGCCACATCAGATAATGACGCGTATATAGAAACCATCGCTCCAGCTCGGTTGAACGACTTCGCGTAAGCGACCACTGGTACTCGGTAGGTGTAGGCTAGATGCAGCAACCAGCGTGCATTTTTACCATTCCACAGCTTTGAATCATGAGGGGCAACTACAGCTGCTGCATTGTAAAGTTGAGCTTCAATATCGTCGGCTAAGCGACGCTCTGGATCAACGGTAACGAACACCACGTCTGAATAAATTTTTCTTAAACTAGGGAGATTATAGTTCTGGGCTGCATCGGCGGACCGGAAAATTATAATGCTTTTCTTGTGGTCATTTTTAACGAGATGAGTCGACAGCTTTAGCATCCGAGTTACAGGCTGATTTATAACGACGGAATACTGTGCCTTATTTGAATCACTCAGTGCGAGCTCCGTTGAAAATGACTCTTCAACGAAGCTGTATATAACTGGAACTGATTTTGATTTTTTTGAAATTTCGGAATATGGTTGAGAACCAACAGAAATCAATAAGGTCGCTTCGGCCCAATCTTTATCTTCTGCTCTATCGACATAAATACGCTCAATATTTGATTTTTCATAACCTAGTGCTATCAATTTTTTTTCGATTTCTTGCGCCGCAGACCTATAATTATCAGCATCATTTTTCAACACTAATGCAATATTAGAAAACGCACTCGATGCCAGCATTACTAGCACGACAAATAAAGTTAGCCGTATCATCACTCGAAAGAAACCGACATATTTAAATAATAGAGCGGTCGTATGTCGAGTAATTTATTAAATTCGTGATAACTCCGATTGAAACTCTGCGCACCCATCTTTGCGGTAAACTTATAGTTTCCTCGGGAGCGCCAGCTCTTGGAAACAGCCGCATCCCATCGAGTATTCGATTTAACTTGACTACCAAATCCATCCCACTTCATTGCCCCAATATGCTGAACAGACAAGCTCATCTGCCAATCAAGGAAACTTTTTACATAAAGAACCCCAGCACTTTCTTCAGGAGTACGCTCCTGGTCGAACCTCTGCCTTACTGGGTTAATTTTATCCAGCGCAGCGTAATCCGATCGACCAATATTAAAGTGAAAACGAAAAAAACTTTTTAACTGTGGTCTATAGGTTATCTCTCCCTCAAAACCATGGGTATCGTAACTGCCATAATTTCCAATCCGTTGCAGGTCGGTGCCTAATGGATCAAGCACACTTTGATCCCGGGCAAAGCTTATGAGGTTTTCATAAGCCTCTCGATATACTTTTAACTCCCAGGCCAATGGTAAGGAGCTAGTTCGTCCTTGGTAACCAAGCTCAATGCTTAATACCTCCTCAGAGGTCAAATCACTATTGGTGCGATATCGCTGATCTAAAACAAAGCCATTTGACAATACTGTGTCGGTATTCAGATTCGCCTCTAATAGAGAAGGGATCCGATACGCCCTAGAGGCTGTAAACCTCAGACTTTGCTCTGGTAAAAACGACCAATTCACACTTGCCCTTGGCGAAAAGTGGTTCTCACTAATTCCATTCTCTTCAAATATTAGGCCCGTGTTGATGGACCATGTTTTTTCAACCACCCATTGAGCATTTGCAAAAACACGTGCCGAGGTATCCTCTATTTCGCCCAGCTCAGGAAAATACGATACGCTCTTCAATTTATCTTGCCGTGCGCCAAAGCCAACGACAGCTTTAAAGCTCTGATCGCTATACCAACTATACTGGCCTTCAACATCAGCCCGCTTGGCCTTATGAGTTGAATATCCAGTTCGTACCACAAAATCCGTCGCCCCTGTTATGGCTACGAAAACATCCCTAGGGATTCCAGCTATCTCATGCAAGGGCTTGGTATAGCTAAGATCATCCTCATCTCGGTCGTTGTAATACATCTGTAGTTGAACTTCGCTGTGTTCATCTATACTTTTTTGCCATTCAAGCCGACCCGAAAAACCATTCACTTTACGATCGACTGGTTCAAGCTCATCGAACTCCGGCGCGCCGGTTTTCCCATTGTAAAAATTAATGTCTATTTTTAAGTTACTGTTGTCCGCCAAATCTAAACGACTTTGAAAAGTCAAATTTTGCAAATCACGAAAATCAGGAAAGTCATCTAAACCATCGGATTGGCGGGACCAACCATGAATCCTATAATTAAAGTTCTTACCTTGGGCGCTGTATCGCAGAGCTGTTTCACGTTCGCCTAAATTTCCGATTTTAGTTTTTAAACGCGTTCGATCATCAACCCCGATCGGCTTGGTGATAATATTGACTGCTGCAGAAAAAGAATTCGAACCGAATGCTGATGCCGACGGCCCACGAACAATCTCAATTCGATCAATGTCATCAATATGAACGCCCAAATTATCCCAATCAACGACAGATAAAGTCGACAAATATGTAGAGCGGCCATCCACCAATACTTGCAAGCGATTCCCAAATTCCCAGCCTCCGCCATGTGATGTAACCGAATAGGTTCTACCATCAGCTCTAGCAACCTGAAACCCCGGCACAAGCCTTAATACATCTGCTATATCGGTATAGGCTGAAGCTTGGATCATATCTTTATCAATTACAGTAACCGACGCGGGGCTGGTTAACACTGTTTGAGTCAAGCGGCTAGCACTCACTATTAATGGCAAACCTAACTCTTCAACTAAGAGGTCGTTCGCCCAACTCGATGCAGGCAACACCCCAAATATTGACAGCAAGCATAGCGCAGATTTCGCCGTGTACCGGACATTTAAATAAGCCATAACACCTGAAGTTTTACACCTAGACATATCTATATAATGCCCTTTTTTGTAGCCTCATAAATTGCTCCTGTCCGATTACTGACGGCCAATTTTTTGTATATGTTTTTAACGTGTGCATTGACAGTGTGAAATGATACATTCAACATATTTCCAATTTCTTTTGATGTATACCCTTTACTCACCAACAATAATATTTCGTTTTCTCGCTCGCTCAGAAGGTGTTTATTATCTTCCTCTGGCTCAATCGGGCGTAATTCACGCAACAAATACCGTGCCACAGAGGGGCTAATTGGCGACCCCCCGTCCTGCATTTGCTTTATCGCATTGTTGATCTCTATAAACTCATCATCTTTGAGTAAATAACCAGACGCCCCAGCACGCAAGGCATTGATAACGTGACCTTCATCCCCAAATATTGTGATGACGATAGCTAGCTTGGTTGTAACATGGGGTAGCCGTAACATTTTGATGAGGTCGACCCCATTTCCATCGGGCAAATCTAAGTCTGTTAATAATATATCTGGAGGAGAAGTTTCAAGCAGTGCTGCCGCAGCCTTGTAAGAGCCAACTGAGCCAAGCAATCTAAAATCACCTACCTCGATAATAGCATTCTCTAATCGCTCTCGAGTTGCCTCGCAGTCTTCGACGATAAGTAATGTTGCCTTCATGTTTCTCTTCCCGTTGCAGGTATTTAACTTAGCAGTGAACCTGGGCTGATGCCCTTATTCAGCATTACTGATAAACTATAATCGATTAAACCGACACAGTTATGATTATGCGTATACCTAGAATTTTTACCTCGGCTCCCTTGGCTTGCGACCGTATTATTGAGTTAGAAGAAGCTCCATCCCGTCACTTAAACAAAGCTCTGCGTATGGAAGCTGGTCGAGAACTAATTATCTTTGACGGCCAAGGTGGCGAGTACCAAGCCATTATTCACGAGGTAGGCAAGAAAGTCACTCGCGTAAAATTGTTAGCCCATGACAATATTGAGCGTGAATCCCCTCTTTATACTCATTTAGCTATTGGTATTTCGCGCGGTGATAAAATGGATTGGGTGCTACAAAAAGCAACTGAATTGGGTATCAATGAAATTACCCCTTTGTTTTGCGAAAGAACTGAGGTCAGGCTGAGCGGCAGCAGGCTCGAAAAGAAACAGCAGCAGTGGCAGAAATTACTCCAAAGTTGCTGTGAACAGTGTCAACGCAACACAGTGCCCACGCTCAACACCGCCGTTAACTTCGAAAAGTTCATCAATGAACCCCCGAGCGGGTTGAACTTTGTACTTCACCATCGCAGCGAAAAACCGCTAAGTGATCACAACGCCCCGACATCTTGTGGTTTACTGATCGGCCCAGAGGGAGGTTTAAGTGCCAAAGAAATTGAACTGGCCCAAAATGCTAATTTTGAGCCTTTACGAATCGGGCCAAGGGTAATGAGGACAGAAACGGCACCTCTTGCAGCGCTGTCGTTACTGCAACAACTGTGGGGGGACTTCTAAGCCTCCTTTTATCAGTTTTCAAAATGCTCGAGCGCTTTAACTTCCAAAGAAGCTATGTCGGGAATGACCGCGTCCTCACCCGACACAACTACCGTCATCTTCACATAAGGTAACTCGTCCGCATCGGCATAGGGTTTAATATCCTCATTTGCTACTCGTATCAAATGAGGAATGCCCTGAGCAATAACCGCAACGTACTTCAATCGCTCATCGACTCCCGTCGCATTTATAATAGCGACCTGGTTGTACCCCGAGACCTCGCCACGCGGCAAACCATTTAACTCTTCAAATGACAATAAAGGTACCTTTTGGTCTCGCCACTCATAACGCCCCAAGTAGCCCGGAGCTTGGTCCTTTGCCGGTAAATAACGTAGCTTTCGATAGGGAACCATTTCAGCGACAGAAATAGTGGGTAGCAGTAGATTAAAACCCGCCACTGGAATAGCTAGGCTCGGAACTTCGACTATTGCATCTGTACCGAGCTTGTTCGGTTGTGATGTGCTCAATTCATTCATAACGTTGTTATCCACTGATGTTATACCCGTGCAGACTCAGCAACTAACTGTCCATCTACGATTACATTTTTCGAGCTACCGAACTCTAAACACGGCTCTCCTTTCCTAAAGTCTACATCGCTGTCAGTCAGTAAGTTCGCCAACTGCTTCGCCAGCGCCTGAGGGCTTGCGGTATTGGCCACAAAACCAGTTTCTATCGCAGCCTGTGGCATATAGGGGATTATGCAGCTCTTCGGGTCTTGCGCCCAGATGGCTATACCGGACTGGTGAGAGTATTGACACGCGGCTGCGCCATCGTCACCCATCCCACTCAAAATCATCAAACCCAGGCTCGACTGGCTCCTGCCACTTAGCTTATGTATCGCGGAGCACACAAACTGATCGATACTGGGTGCAAAGTCACTAGCCCATGGCTCCGCTGACGTTTCCAAGACACCTCTAGATGATAGGTGGACGCTATGTTTTGCACTAATAACTACGACTTTCCCAGGCCCGATAGCAGTTCCAGCCTTGCCTAATATTAGAGGGTAAGCGCTACGCCGGTTGAGTATTTTTACTAAACTGCTTTCTGCCGCGGGAGTAGTATGCTGTATATAAACAAAGCCAACATCTAAGCCAGGCTCTAAGGATTCAAAAAATTCAAGCGCAGCCTCTGGCCCACCAGAAGAAGCCGCCACAAACCAGAGTTGCTTTGGCCAGGAAACAAATTCCTCCTGCCCTAACGTTAATTGCAATAATTTTCGGTACCAACGGTGCTTCCAATCAGAATAAGCCTGAAGACCTCTCTCTGGAATCAGGTCTTCTGTCAGAAGAACAGGGATTCCAACCGCTTCTAACCATCGTTCAAACTCAAGGGGCCAATCATCACCAGCCGCTACGTGAATCACCCAAGCGTCCAGCTCTTCGTCCCCATCATGCTGGACGTCACTCACTAGCCGACTAACTTTTGGCGCGCAACCTAAATCACTCAACATTTCTGAAAACTGAGATTGGTTGTCTGCTGTATCGCACACAAGCCCTAACCTTAAAGACAACGTAGGTTTTTTTATAGCGGTCACTTAAGAACGATGCTCAATTGCACGCGGTACAATTCCAATCAACTCGTGAATATTTTCAAGTAATGCCTCTTCTTGGTAAGGCTTACCCATATACTTATTCACACCAAGCTCCATCGCGTGATCGCGGTGCTTTTGCCCAGTTCGGGAAGTAATCATAATAATCGGCAAGTCGCGCAGGCGTCGACTGGAGCGAATATTTTTTGCCACCTCGAAACCATCCATTCTTGGCATTTCAATATCCAACAACATGATTTCTGGTATTTCATCCTGCAGAACTTTCAAGGCTTCAATACCATCTTTCGCGGTAATAACTCGATAGCCTTGGCGCAACAAGAAACGGCTGGCAACCTTACGCACCGTAACGGAATCATCGACAACCATTACGGTTATTTCATCATTTTCTTTATGTACCACATCTTCAACATCCATAAGACGAGGCTGATAACTGTGAGCCTCTTGACGTCGAATAAGTGCAACGGGATCAATAATAACAACAACACTACCGTCACCCATCACCGTCGCACCAGACAAACCTTGTACGCTTGCAAACTGCGGTCCCAAACTCTTCACTACAATTTCACGGCTTCCCATCAAGGAATCAACTTGAATAGCGACAACATGCTCTGCTGTTCTGACTAAAACAACGGGCAATGGTAAAATTTGATCTTCTAACTTTGGCTGTGCGCCGGTGCCAAGCATCTCACCAAGGTATCTAACCTTATAGTTTTCATCTGCGTACTCAAAGCGAGATTGAGGATCTTGATAGTAATGCTCAAGTTCGAACGGACTAACACGCACGATACCCTCAATGGTGTTGAGTGGTAAGGCATAAGAATCGTCGCCGATCTGCACCATCAACGCTCGGTTTACAGACACGGTAAAGGGCAGCCGAACTAGAAATTCAGTACCTTGACCTGCTTGTGAATTAATCGTGACCGCGCCACCGAGCTGTTTGATTTCACTGCTCACGACATCCAGGCCAACACCCCGACCTGAAATCTGGGTAACGGAGTCAGCTGTTGAAAAGCCTGCTTGTACGACAAACTGCATGATGTCACGATCACTAAGTTGAGCGTCCTCACTCATCATCCCGCGTTCAATTGCCTTGGCCCTGACCTTTTCCAGATCAATACCGCGCCCATCATCAGCAAGACGCAGTAAGACATCGCCACCTTCTCGCGCTAAACTCAAATTAATTTGTCCTACTGCCGACTTTCCTTCAGCAAGCCTCTCTGCAACTGACTCCATTCCGTGATCGACCGCGTTACGCAACATATGCTCAAGAGGCGTGACGATACGTTCCAGTACCGAGCGATCCAACTCACCTTCAACATTATCCATCTGCAAGTTAACTTGCTTATTTAACTCTGTAGAGACTTGTCTCACTATTCGACGCAGGCGCGGGACCATTCGCGAGAAAGGCACCATCCGCGAGCGCATTAAGCCTTCTTGTAAGTCTGTATTAATACGCGATTGCTGCAATAATAATTGTTCGGTATCCCGAGCCTTGTCTGACAATGTTGCTTTTAAGTCCATTAAATCCGAAGCTGATTCGGTTAAGGAACGAGACAGCTGCTGCAACTGCGAATAACGATCCATTTCCAGAGGATCGAAGTCTTCGTGTTGCTGCAACTGCTCTTGGCGGAATAATATCTGCGCCTCAGTTTCGATATCTAATCGTCGGAGCTGTTCCTGCAAACGAAGAATGGTGGCATTCATCTCATCGAGCGACATACCCCAATCACTAACCTGTTGCTCCATTCGGCCACGACTTATCGAGGTCTCTCCGGCAAGGTTAACTAAACCTTCGAGTAGATCAGCTGGAATTTTAACAACTTCCTGAGGTGTGCTGCGCTGAATCATTGCTGGCGCGGCAGCCTTTGTCGAGCTTGGGGCCTGAGAAGATACACTGACCTGCTCCGTCTGGCTCAGTGTTAGCTCAGGAGAGAAATCTTCTCTATCTTGTTTTACTGGGGAGCTTGCAGCTTGCGCAGGTTCAAGCTGTTGAGCCTGGCCTGGACTTGCCTTCACCTGCTTAATTAAGCGATCCTGGTATTCATGGATGCGTTCAAAGAATGACGGCTCTTTCGCCGCTTTTTCTGCGTTATTCGTCAAAAAGGTTTCGAAGTCGTGAGACAAATCGCCCAAGTTACTCAGGCCTGATAGGCGCGCACCACCTTTCAAAGTATGTAAAATACGCTTCAGCTCGTCTGCGGGTTGCTGACTATTCGGGGCCTCTTCCCAGTCATGAACTGCTTCCTCTACTTCTTCAAGGAGCTCATCAGCTTCTTCATAAAAGATAGCCAATATTTCTGGGTCAACATCATCAGGTAATTCATCAGCCACTATCGTCTTATCATCAACGCCATTCAATAAACCGTCAATGTAATTGTCGATGGGGGCAGACTGCTCGGCACTCGACCCATCCTCAGCTTCTATATCTTCATGCTCGGTAGCGTGAGTCACTGTATTATCTGAAACAAGGCGTTGAACACTGATGTCTTCGACTTCAGGCTCTACTTCATTAACGTCTGTAACAACATCGTCATTGCTACTTTCTTCCATCAACTGTAATTCAGTAAAGCGCTTAACATCTTGTTCAAGCAAGCCCTGCAGTTCAGGCCTTGGTAGTGGTATTTCTTGGGTGGCCGCAACCGAATCTAGCATATCAAGAATACGCTCATGTCCCTCTTCAAGGTGCTCAAGAACTTCGCGGTCAATATTTTCTAGATCATCCGGCATCACCGAATAAACGCAATGTAACTGCTGACTTAGAGCTGCAACTTGGGGCAAACGCGCTTGGTTCGCGGCATCCTCTAAAGCATTTAATTCAAACAGTAGCTTGGCGACATCAGCAGCTGGGCCACCAGAACGCCAACTCACCAGTAACCGGTCGGCGTCCAACAAAAGATCCATGCCCTCGGCCATAAAGCTTATGAGTTTGCTGGGGTCTGCCGACGCTAAAGGACTGTCTTGCTCGGCATGAATTAAATGACCAACACTCAGCTCGTACTGTTCAGCAACTCGAGCTAAAAACATTTCTTTTTCAGGTACGACCATTGGTTGACGTGCACTGATTTTTTTCAGCACAGCAACAAGATAAGTTCTTGCGTCAATGAATAACTGCAAGCTGTCTTGTGTCAGCTTAACCTGATAATTTCTCATTTCCTTTGCAAGGCCTTCTAGAGGCGTTGCGATTTCGGCAACTTCAGTTAGCGCTGCCATATGCGCGCTACCCTTCAATGTATGTAAAGCACGCTGCATCGGATCATTTGGAACTTCGTATAACGGAGCGTTTGCTAGCATACGATTATTAAATCGATCAACTTCAAGTAAATGCCCTTCAGCTTCAGAGACAAAGATGTCCCACAGCTGATAGCGCTCCTCTAACTCTGGATCGATAGGCGCATCGTCTGTTAATTCACTTTCAGCATCGTTTAATTCATTTTCAGTATCAATAGCTGCAAATGCCGCAGCAGTAACATCGTCGTCGTCAAGGTTCTCTATATTAACTACAGTAGGCTCGCCGTCTATAGACCCAGTCTCGGTAGACGCCACCTCATCAATAGCGGCAGAGGAATCCAGTTCGGGAGCTTCAAAATGTGGTGTGGCGGCATCATTTTCAGCAAGCTCGCTGATACCAGAAACCTGTTGCTGATTTAAGGCGTCAAAATCGCTCTCTTCAAGATCTTCATTATTCGACAACCTCTCAGCCAAACCCTGTAACTTAATGATGTAATCTAAATTATCGACACTCTCGCCGCGTTCAAAAGCTACAACCATATCGGGCAATTGTAATCGGACCAATTCGATCAACTGAACCTGCTGCTGGCTCGGCTCTATCGCGCCATCAATTATGCGATTCAGCATAGACTCTACCGACCAAGCCAGCTCACCCAACTGCATTGCTTTGACCAGCCGGCCACTGCCTTTTAAGGTATGGAAAGCCCGTCTGAACTCGTTGAGAGAATCCTGATCAGAAAAGTCACTTGCCCAACGAGGCAAATAATCATCAATGGCCTCTATTACTTCAGTCGCTTCCTCAATGAAAATTTCACGAATCTCATCGTCAACCTCATCTTCGTCTCCGTCATCGGCCATTACTGGTACAGCCACATTAGCAGGTGAATCCTCACCTGCTAATGTTACGGTCTCAACACCAGCCTGAACTTGGTCGTCAGCATTAATTTCTTGCTCTTCAGATTCAAGCACCTGACGTACAGCAGCTATCGACAGCTCATCAAGCGTGTCAGTTTTTGGTTCTTGATCTAGGTCGTTATTACCATGTTCAACAGACTCCTCGTCAACTACAACGGTGTCTACATTTGCCGCCTCTTGAATATATTGTATCTCTGAAACTTCAAAGCCCAAATTCGCAAGACTTTCTTCGGCAACATCGAGTAATTGGTCGTCAGCATTATCAACGCCGTTCTTTAGGCGCTCTAAATAATACTCAACACTTGAAATCGCATCGGCCAAGGTATCCAGTTCAACCCACTGGGGAGCACCGGTATTACCCTGTAGTAATTTATCTTCAATATAACGAGCGGCGGTGAATACTATATTCGACGCACGCTGCAATGGGACCATTCCCAGTCCGCCGCCAATCTCTTTTAAGAATTTCGGAGTTTCTTCTAAGTGGACAGAATCCCACTGAGAGGCGATATATTCTACGATTGACTGTTTAACTTTTTCTAAACCAACATGGGACTCATTGATTACGGCTTTTTGCGCATCATCGATCCGTAATGCCACCAGAGTTTTTTCGTCGACTTTATCGTGCAAACTACCCGAAACCGCAATTGCCTCGAGCTGCTCTTCAATACCTAATATTTGTTCTGCCAAGCCCATCAATCTAGCAGGGCTTACATTGTTATCTGCCAACATTTCCCGAAGTTCGGCCTCTTGCGCCTGAACCCGAGCAGGTAATTGGGTTACCCCCATCACTGACATCGTGTCTGCTACACGCTGAAAAACTGGAATTACGTCGCGTAGCTCTTCACTGGAACCTGGGTCCGAACTAAACTTTTCTAAAGTTTGTTTGATTTGGTCCAGCTCTTCTTTCAATGCACGCGTCACGGACCGAATAGTGTCTAACTCTGGTTCGGTTTGACTTTGTAAACTAGCATTGTTTTGTGAGCCAAACGCATGATCAAGGTTGTAGCGTTTCTTTACTGCATTAATTGCATCAGATCCCAACGGGCTGCAGGCAACATAAAATAGCAGGGTACGTAACAATTCCGGGTTGGGTTTACTCGATAAAGTAGATGCGCCTGCTGTCGTCAGTATTTTTATATCATGATGTAAATGACGCATTAATGTACGAACCGCTAAACCATTAGCAAGGTCATCATTACTCAAGGTATCGAGCCACGCCTTGGCAATATCCCATTGATGCAAACGCGGGCTACCCTGTGAAATAGCCTTCAGGCGTAAAAAAACTTTTGTTAAATAACTTCGGTTTTCTTTTAAATTCAGCCCTCGCAAAGCACTCGCAGCGGCGAACTGAAACATTTTTTGTAATTTTTTTGCGACACCAGAAAACTGTTCAGGACTGCTTACAACTTTGGGGGCGTTACCTAAATTAAGTTCCAGCGTTTGAAGGTCTGGGGCAAACCCTACTGAATCGATAATTAATGAATCGCCACGAGCGGACCTAAGCTCATTGACCAAAGGAAACACAGTCGCAGAGTGAAAGTCAACGCCACGCTGAATTTGTTGTAAATATTGAGGGAGTTGCAGTATTGATCGCATTAGAGTGTTAGCGATGGCATCGTCAGCCACAACAACGCCGTTGAGCATTTCTTGAGTAAGAAGCTCCATCTCTTCAGCCAACATGGTGGGGCCGTCAAGCTCCATCATTTTTAAGCTGCCATATACCTGGTGCAAATGAGTGAGACAAAACCGCAACTGAGTGCTGTCCTGTGTATCACCCATATAAGCTTCAAGGGCCTGACGTGATTGATTTAAAGATTCGGATATTTCACCGACAACCCAATCTAAAGCCGTTAAGTCTCTTTTTTCTTCCATATCCGGAAGCTTCCCCATTAATTTATTGGCTACGCCGGTATACCTGAGCGCCGCTTACTTCTAACTGTTGCATCTGCGGGTTTTGCCACTGAGTGACCTCACCCAGCCCTAACACTAAATACCCGCCCGGTTTAATTCGCTCGGTAATGTAATCTAAAACCCTCAAACGTTGCGGTTTACGAAAATAAACCAACATATTTTGAGTAAAGACCAGATCCATCAACACGACTGGCATGGTATCGATATCAACGACATTGGACTGACTAAAACAAATTCGTTCTTTGAGCTCAGATTTTACCTTCTGATGCCCGGCATCGTGTACTTCAAAGTAACGATCAAGCTGCCGATCATGCAAAGAACCCAATTTATTATTATTAAAAACCCCAGCCCGTGCTTTTTTTATTGCATCGTAACTAATATCCGTAGCGACGATACTATATTTGGGACCAAGCTTCGTAGCCTCCCCGCTCGAAGCTACCCTGCTTTTTGCAGTTTGCTCTTCGAGCAGTTCCTCAAACATCATCGCCAGAGAATACGGTTCTTCACCAGTAGAACAGCCTAAGCTCCAGACATCAAAGCAAGGGGCAGGTGTATTTTTGTCATGGTTATCTTGCTCTGCGTTAGCATCCAAAAACAATGAAAATGCTAGTTCAGAGAAATCATAAGAAGGTAGATGGCGAAAAAAACTGGTCTCGTTAACAACCAACTTTTCGATTAGCAAACAACGCTCTATTCGCCCACCAAAACCACTTTGTAAGTACTCAAAATATTCATTGAATGTTTTACAACCCACAGACTTTATACGTTCATTAATCTGTATCTGTAACATGCTACGAAGTTGCTCACCAACGGCCACTCCAGCATACATCTCAAGCAGCTTACGCCAGCGGTTGAACTCTTGATCGCTCATCCCTGGCGTAGCTTGCAGCGACCAATTCATAACAATCGACTCTATTTATTTACTTATTCGCCACATCTAAAGTTTCATCGTCAAGCTCAATCGCAGCCTGTAAGTCCATACTTGCCTCAAGCTGATCTCCAGCAAAAACAACATCCTCACTATCATTGGCCTGAACTCGCATAGCTTCCGGTAATGTAAAACCAGCAACCGAATCACTAAGCTCTGTCGCCATATCAGCAAGGTTACCAATAGACTGTGCCGTAGCACTGGTACCAGAGGATGTTTGCGAGGTGATTTCCTGAATTACGTTCATCGTATTTGAAATGTGCCCCGCAGATGATGCCTGCTGTCGAGCTGCGTTAGATATGCTTTGAATCAATTCAGCAAGGTTTGAAGATACCGTTTCAATTTCTTCCAGTGCCACACCGGCGTCTTTCGCCAAACGAGCCCCCTTCACTACCTCTGTCGTGGTTTGCTCCATCGACATAACGGCTTCGTTGGTATCGTTCTGAATTGCTTTTACCAGACCTTCAATCTGCTTGGTCGCAGCAGCTGAACGCTCGGCCAATCGCTGAACCTCATCGGCTACTACCGCAAAACCTCGACCCGCGTCACCCGCCATCGATGCCTGAATAGCGGCGTTCAATGCCAAGATGTTCGTTTGGTCAGCAATGTCGTTAATCAAACTTACGATGTCACCAATTTCCTGAGATGACTCACCAAGGCGTTTGATTCGTTTTGATGTATCTTGAATCTGTTCGCGAATGGTATCCATGCCCTCGATCGTATCCTGTACCACCTTCGAACCGTTGTTTGCGATGGTCACTGATCGCTCAGCAACACCAGCTGATTCAGCAGCGTTGACAGAAACCTGATCAATCGTCACGGCCATTTCATTTACGGCTGCCGACGCACCAGCAATCTCTTGGGCCTGATGCTCAGATGCTTCAGCTAGGTGTAAAGCGGTTTGCTGGGTGCCTTGCGCCGCGCCAGATACATTCACTGATGTTGAATTAATTCGAGAAACCAGAATACGAAGTTGGTCAATCGCGTAGTTAACCGAGTCAGCAATGGCGCCAGTAAAATCTTCCGTTACTGTTGCCGATGAGGTCAAGTCACCGTCAGCCAGATCGGCAAGCTCATCAAGTAATCGTAAAATCGCACTCTGATTTCGTTCGTTCGCCGCAGCAGAGGCATCCAAGCGCTTACGTGTACCACTCAACAACTGGACCGCAATGGTGGTCATAAACAAAACCGCCAAGAATGCAAAAAATGCAATCGTTGCGTTGTTTGGTTGACGCTGGCTTGCAGACGTTGCAATACCATCGGTTAGCTGACCTAGGCTTTCTAGCAGCACAGGAGAGTCATCTAATAACGCATCGGCTGCTTGGCGAGCCTTAAACAGAGACGGCGACGCTTCAAAAATCTCTTTAACAGATGAGCTCACAAAATCAAACAACTCTGTAATTTCACCCAAACTCTCCAGCGCGTCTGTATCTGTTACCTTGGAAATACTCATGGCGATATCGCCATCGCTCATGCCAGTCAAAACCTTACCAAACAAGTTTGCATCGAGGTTAAACTGGTCAGCAGATTCCATAGCATCTACACCACCACGAAGCATCTTATCGACGTTACGACCAATACGTTCCGCACGCCAAGACTGCATCTGCGCTACCGCCACCTGATCGGCGGGAGCGTTACTCTCCAACAGAATCTCGACAATATTATTGTGCTCGGCTTGCAGCTCAGGCAGTGACTGGTTCAAGGTGTTGGCAACATCGTTCAGAAAGATAATGGTGTCTTTATTCGTCACAATTGTGTTGGAGTTTGATTTAACTCGCTGCCAAACACTATCGTAAGCAGCATACTCTGCAGCCATAAGAGCACGAATCGATTCATCACCGCTGCGTAGCCGAGTCCATGTTGCATCCATATTGGACACGACACGACCTAACTCCCCAAACGCCTTCTCGTCACCCGATGTAGAGTCCCGCGATAAAGAAGTTAATCGATAAGATAGTGCTCGCAACTCAGCAGACAGCGTTAACTGCTCCTGGTCTTTTCCACTATCGCGCTGCAATAAATAGAAGCTCACAGCCATCGCGATAAGCGAGGCCACCAGAGCTACAATCAATGCCGCCATAAACGGGTTATTGCGAATTGTTACCGCTAAATTTTTAGAATCATTTTTCATGCTAGGTGCCCCTGACCCACGAGCATTAGTTTAATCAAAGCCCAAATGGGCTAAATCTATTTAACCGAGTAACACTCGGCACTGAAAATCTTTCAACCTATACGCAGCAAGGACTAATTAAACGCTACGTTTACAAAACGCGAATCTTCTAATAATTTTTCTGTGCTAAATATTTGCCAATCATGTTCGGGTAATTGGTAGCAACCGGTCAAACAATGCGACAGGGCTTCATTTTTGCTACTGGCCCGATCTTGAAGCGTATCAAGAGAGAAATGCTGCATACCGTACACCGCTTCAACCACGAGCCCAGCATAGATGTTGTCACGCTCGAGGATCAACACGCGCTGCTGTCGTTTTGAACTCTTCAGCTTACCGCCAAAGAATTCGGCCAAATCAAACAACGGCAATAAACGCCCACGTACATTTGCCACCCCCAACACCCACGACTGCACACCGGGTAAACGAGTCGACGCTGGAATTTCTAGCATTTCGGAAATCTCCCCCACCGGCGCAATAAAGCGCTCCCCAAGTAAGGAGAACCCTATACCGTTCCATTGCAGCTGCGAGGCCTCATCAATATTGAGGTTCGCGCCTCCGGGGCGTGCGGTCACCGATAGCTCGGCGAGTATGTCAAATGCGCTTTGTGCGGCCATATCTGCCATCTTATTGTATTCGTTAACGGACCTGTGCTGGCAGCCCTTCAACAGAGCAACCGCCTAAGCAACAGGCAGCTTACACGCAACCTTCTGCTGCAATCATCACGTACGGCCTAAGCCATCACTTCAGAAATAGTATCGAGTAGGGTTTTTTCCTCTATGGGCTTAGTTAGATAAGCCTTGGCGCCTTGGCGCATACCCCAAACTCTATCGGTCTGCTGATCTTTTGTTGTCACAATAATAACCGGAATATTCGCGGTTTCTGGTAACTTAGTAAGCTGGCGCGTAGCCTGAAAACCATTCAAACCCGGCATGACTATATCCATCAAAACAACATCTGGGAGCTCGGCCTTAGCCTTATTCATACCGCTTTCGCCGGTATCAGCTGTTATAACTGAGTGCCCATTCTTGTTTAACATCCCTGTGAGCTTATGCGTTTCAGTTGGCGAATCGTCAATGATAAGTACTGTTGCCATATACCCCCCAAAATCAGGTAACTATTTTGTTGTAATTATATTAGGAGTTCGCCAAGCGAACCTGAGATTCAATCGCACCAATAAGCTCACTTTTGCTAAATGGCTTGGTGAGGTACTCATCTGAGCCCACGATGCGACCCTTGGCTTTATCAAACAAGCCATCCTTACTCGACAACATGATGACGGGCGTGGATTTAAATTGGCTATTATTTTTAATCAAAGCACATGTCTGGTAACCATCCAATCGAGGCATCATTATGTCTACAAAAATGATGTCGGGCCGATTGTCGGCAATCTTTGCCAAAGCATCAAAACCATCAGTGGCGGTAACTACAGCACACCCCGCTTTATTCAAGAGGGTTTCAGCCGTGCGACGAATAGTTTTACTATCGTCGATGACCATCACCGTTAGGCTTTCAAAATCTACATCCATCGGATATGACCTTTGTCTAGTCGCTATTTATTAATCTACGAATTATAAATTCGTAAACGCGCCTTTATATTGCCACTCAAACTTTTCAACACAAGGTGTTAATCAGTATAGTGCGTAAATTTGCTGGCGAACGTTTTCGAAATACCCAAGCTAACTAAAGCTTGGGTGGAGGCTTAACGTCTCTAAAGCAGAGCACAGTGCCTAGGCTGCAAGTTTTTAACACAGATCTTAGCTTTAATCCATAACCTATTGATATAGATAAGCAAAGACTCACAGACTTGATGACTATAACAATTTTCAAGGACGTTTAAACAGACAATTTGCTTAATTTCTCCGCTTAAAATACCCAGTCCGACATAAGATGAAATAGCCGCCAAAAACATCAGGTATATGCTGATACTTTATTGGCATAAAACAGAGTTTGCTTAAACCGCGCCAAATTCTTATGCTTGGGCATTTGCTTTAATAACGACAGAGGCCACCCATGCAAGTAAAACTTGGCGTAGTAATGGATCCGATTGATCAAATTAGCTACAAAAAAGACACCTCACTCGCACTTCTGCTTGCAGCAGCCGAGCGTGGTTTTGAACTTCATTACATGGAGCAAGCTGATTTATTTTTAGACCAAGGCATTCCTAAAGCCATTAGCCGCCCACTGAAAGTGTTTGCCGACCCTGAAAAATGGTATCAACTTGGCGACGCTCAGACCATCAACTTAGGTGAGCTGGACGTTATGCTAATGCGCAAAGATCCGCCATTTGACTCTGAGTTTGTGTACTCAACTTACATACTAGAAGCCGCAGAACGCCTAGGTTGCTTAGTGGTAAATAAACCTCAAAGCCTGCGTGATTGTAACGAGAAGGTTTTTGCTACCCAATTCCCGCAATGCTGCCCACCGGTACTCGTCTCTCGTAACGACCAACAGCTGCGAGACTTCCACAAACTGCACGGCGATGTGATTTTTAAGCCACTCGATGGCATGGGTGGCACCGGAATCTTCCGATGCAAACAAGACGATCCTAACATTGGTGTTATTTTGGAGACCCTGACTAAATATGGTCAAGAAACCATCATGGCTCAACAATTTATTCCCGACATTAGCAATGGTGATAAAAGAATCCTCGTTATTGATGGAGAGGCCGTACCCTATTGCCTAGCTCGCATCCCGGCGGAGGGCGAAACTCGAGGTAATTTGGCCGCCGGCGGTAGAGGTGTTGCCCAGCCAGTTAGTGAACGAGACCTTTGGATCGCCAAACAAATCGCTCCAAGCTTGAAAGAAAAAGGACTGTTGTTTGTGGGCCTAGATGTTATCGGTGACTATCTCACCGAAATTAATGTCACCAGTCCAACCTGCGTTCGAGAAATAGATGCCGCTTACGACACCAATATCGGCGGTTTATTAATGGACGCCATCGCATCAAGATTAACTAAACGTCAATCATAAATAAAAATGTAAAAAGAAATCAGTGTTGGGGCATTGCTGCCCCAGCACTGTTATAATCGAGCAATATGTCTATCGCCGCCGCCAATCCCACCTCCAGTAACGACCGTTTGTTTTTTACAGTATTTGTCGCTGTGGCTCTGCACGCCTTGCTAATCTTAGGTCTAAGCTTTGAGATCGACCTCCAGCCCAAACTATCGCCATCCCTAAACATTACTCTGGCTACACATAAAGACTCACAAACCGTTGAGAATGCTGACTTTCTCGCTCAACACAACCAGCAAGCCAGTGGTACCGAAGATCAAATTAAAGAGCTAACGGTTACCAAACAAGCTCCTATCGCTGACACCCGTATTCGGGACATCACGCCTCCGTCGGAGCAAATGCGGGCACAAGATGAGCCTCTGCAGCAAAGGGTTATTAACAGCGCAGGACAGAGTCGACGTAAGACCTCCATCGCACAAGATGAACAGAGCAGCCCTCAACCGCTGCAAGGTCAGTCTAAAATTCAGTTACAACACAGCGCTGAAATTGCTAGCCTACATGCCAAATTGGCAAAACAACGCCAAGCCTACGCCAAGCGTCCTCGTATTCGTCGGATAACATCGGTTGCTACTCGAGCCTCTGTCGATGCGGAATACCTTAGCAAGTGGGCCAGCAAGGTTGAGTTTGTTGGCAACCGCAACTATCCAGAAGAAGCGCTACAACAAGGCATCATCGGTACCTTACGAGCCGCAGTAACACTACTCCCCAATGGTAATGTTGATAAGGTAGAAATATTGCAATCATCAGGTCAAAAAGTTCTAGACCGCGCGGCCTTACAGATTGTTTACCTAGCATCGCCCTTTGCGCCTTTCCCTTCAGAAATACGCAAAACCACCGACCGCTTAGAGATCATCCGCACTTGGCATTTTGAAATTTCGGGCCTTAGCACCAGTCGTTAAAAACACTATGCTCCAGCAGACAAGCACGCCCTACAAATCAATTATTCATTAGGTACTCCATGCTCGATAACGACAGCAATAAAATTGCTAGCTTAGATCTCCGCGATCAATTTTTAATCGCCATGCCCGGTTTAAACGATCCTGATTTTGATCACGCGGTAATCTACATTTGCCACCAGGACGACGAAGGCGCGATGGGTTTAATCGTTAACCAACTAACCGACTCTAGCCTACAAGAATTGCTATCCCAGGTGGATATCGAACTCAATGAGGAACTTCACCAAGTGGAAGTTGCCGACGCCCATCGAGTTTTTTACGGCGGGCCAGTAAGGCAAGAACAAGGGTTTGTTCTACACAGTCGTGATGACAACCAATTTGAAGACGCTGATAACGTAAGTGACACTCTAGCTCTTTCAGGCTCCCTTGAAGTTTTAAAAGCGATAGCCCGAGGCGAGGGGCCCAAAGACTTTTTAGTTTGCCTGGGTTATGCCGGCTGGGGCCCCGGTCAACTTGAAGCTGAAATCCAAAACAATAGCTGGCTTACCGCCCCGGCTCAGGCAAGCATATTATTCAATTCTAAAGTTGAACAGCGCTGGCGCGATGCCGTTGCCTCTCTCGGGTTTGATCCCTCATTGCTCCAGTCGACCGCTGGGCATGCCTAATATCAATCAGACAACTTGAGGTAATTAACTACCATGGCCAACACTTATATTGCCTTTGATTACGGCTTAAAGAACATTGGCGTTGCACAGGGCAACGACATTACTAACACCGCCCAAGAACTACCGCAGATGAAAGCCCGAGACGGGATTCCTAACTGGGATGAAGTCGAAAAATTATTGTTAGAATGGAAGCCTAGCAAGGTCATCGTTGGCCTACCATTAAACATGGATGGCACCACGAGCGAGCTTAGTGCGCGGGCTAAGAAGTTTGCCAACCGTTTAAATGGACGATTTGGTGTAACTATTGAAATGATGGACGAACGCCTATCGTCTTTCGAAGCAAAGGGCGAAGCGGCTGAGAGAGGCCATAAAGGCAATTACGGCAAGCAGCCAATCGACTCAATTGCTGCACGGCTCATTCTCGAGAGCTGGCTCAATACCCTAGCTGGATGAAGCAGAAGCTCAGCAAGGTCGAAGGCAGACGATTAGTGCACAACATAGCGTTGAGCTTAACGAAGGTGGAGCTTAACGAATGCAGGAACAGAAAGGACAATACGATGGCCATCGCAGGCCATCGCTAGTGTAGAAACCCGTAACTTAGAACAAGCGACCTTTTGAGTCTGCCTCATCGCCTTCCATTGATAGCTCATTGGCCATATTGGAAAGATAATCCGCGTCACTTTCTGAACTGAGCTTAATCATCAAGCGCAAATCATTTGGTGAATCAGCGTGGGACAAGGCATCTTCATAGGTAATCTCGCCATTATCGTATAACTGATATAAAGCTTGATCAAACGTCTGCATTCCAATTTCGCCAGACTTTTTCATCAATTCTTTCAGCTCATGCACCGCGCCTTTACGTATCAAATCTCCCGCTAAAGGCGAGTTGAGCAACACCTCTAAACACGCGCGTCGCCCATTCCCATCAGGCGTCGGGATTAACTGCTGTGCAACAATCGCTTTCAAATTGAGTGATAAATCCATCCACAGCTGATTATGTCGATCGGCTGGGAAAAAATGAATGATTCGGTCCAAAGCCTGGTTGGCATTGTTTGCATGCAGGGTGCATAAACATAAATGGCCAGTCTCAGCGAAAGCAATGGCGTGCTCCATGGTCTCACGGGTACGAACCTCACCAATCATGATCACATCAGGCGCCTGACGCAGAGTGTTCTTCAAACCGATTTCAAAAGAATCGGTATCAATGCCGACCTCGCGCTGGGTAACGATACAACCCTGGTGCTGGTGGATAAATTCAATTGGGTCTTCAATTGAAATAATATGCCCCTTTGAGTTGGCATTACGATGACCAATCATCGACGCCAATGACGTTGACTTACCCGTGCCCGTTGCACCAACGTAGACAATCAGGCCACGACGAATCATAGCCAAATCCTTAACGATATTGGGCAAACCCAAGTCATCAATACGCGGGATAACCGTTTCGATTCTACGCAACACCATTCCTGCCAAATTACGCTGATAGAACGCACTGACACGAAAACGTCCAATTCCACGAGCGCTGATTGCAAAGTTCAACTCGTGAGTACGGATAAACTCTTGGCGCTGCTGCTCGTTCATGACGCCCAAAACAACTTCACGAGTTTTCTCAGGTGACAATGGCGTCGTCGTAACGGGTACCACCTTACCGTTCAATTTTATTGACGGGGGTACACCCGCGGTGATGAAAAGGTCCGAAGCCCCTTTCTCCACCATCATGCTGAGTAAACGTTCAAATTCCATTATTTTTCCTTAATCCCGGATACTAATAGGTTACTAAAAGTTTTCTGGCATTCTAGCTTTCTCACGAGCCACATCACGGGAAATCACCCGACGCTCAACGAGATCCGACAAACATTGATCCATAGTTTGCATGCCCAACGAGCCACCGGTCTGGATAGCCGAATACATCTGTGCGACCTTACCTTCACGGACAAGATTTCGGATCGCCGAAGTACCACGCATAATCTCATGGGCTGCCACACGACCACCTTCTTGGCGCTTAAGCAGCGTTTGAGAAACTACTGCCTGTAAAGACTCCGATAACATCGAACGTACCATCGACTTCTCCTCTGCCGGAAACACATCGATTATACGGTCAATAGTTTTTGCTGCAGAGGTAGTGTGCAAAGTTCCAAAAACCAAGTGCCCAGTTTCAGCAGCTGTCAGCGCTAGACGAATAGTTTCAAGATCTCGCATTTCACCAACAAGAATAATATCGGGATCTTCACGCAACGCTGAGCGTAAAGCTTCAGTAAAACCATGAGTGTCGCGGTGTACTTCACGCTGATTCACCAAACACTTCTTTGACTCGTGAACAAATTCTATTGGGTCTTCAATGGTCAATATATGTTCATATTTATTATCATTGATGTAATCGACCATAGCCGCCAAGGTTGTTGATTTACCGGAGCCTGTGGGTCCAGTGACCAAACAAAGGCCTCGAGGTACCGCACAGATATCTCGGAATACTTGCCCCATACCCAGCTCGTCCATGGTAAGGACCTTAGAAGGAATGGTACGGAATACGGCACCAGCACCACGGTTTTGGTTGAAGGCGTTAACACGGAAGCGAGCGACGCCAGGTACTTCAAAGGAGAAATCGGTTTCTAGAAACTCCTCGAAATCTTTGCGCTGCCTATCGTTCATGATCTCGTAGATCAAACCATGAACCTGCTTATGCTCCATCGGCGGTAAATTAATTCGACGTACGTCACCGTCGACACGAATCATCGGCGGTAAACCTGCCGATAAATGTAAATCTGATGCACCCTGCTTAGAACTAAACGCGAGGAGTTCTGTAATATCCATAATGCCCTCAAAGCATGTAGCTTATTCGTTGATCACATATTTTTATTTACCGAGGACAAAATAGCCCTGTCGATATCAAACTTTCGAGTCACTCAATGCTGTCGCGCTAATCATCACAGCTCTCATCACTATAACAACTACTGCCGCTCGCCAGCGTCTTAAAAATTCAGTTTTAACTATTATAGACTCTGCCAAGTCACTAGGGCAGGTTTAACGCAGTTTAGATTCATCTTTAAGCTAAAACTCTCAAGCCAAGTGTCGGCACGCCACCTAAGCTCAACTTTTTCTGTACAAATGTCAGCCCAACCACTATTTACTCAATAACTATGAGGCTTTAAAAGACAGGCCCAAATTCAAATACTGCGACACTGACCTCAGGTTTACGATAAACTTTGGCCTAGCAGACGCATAAAAGCAAATACTCATATCGAATCCAAACCTTAAACTTAAGCCTTCTGATGCCAAATACCCAACTAGACCTCAGCGAACGACTTGCCAGCGTACAAAAACGCATAAGCCAATCGACCAAGAGCGCCGGCCGCCCAGACGGCTCAGTTGAATTATTGGCTGTCAGTAAAACCAAACCTGCTGCGGACATACGCGAGGTCTGCAACTTAGGTCAACGTGACTTTGGGGAAAACTATTTAAATGAAGCACTCCAAAAACAAGCTGACCTTACAGACTTAGATATATGTTGGCATTTTATTGGCCCAATCCAATCCAATAAAACTCGAGCCTTGGCAGAGCATTTCGATTGGGTACACAGTGTTGATCGTTTAAAAATTGCACGACGCCTATCGGAACAACGCCCAGCAGAACTAGCCCCGCTCAACATTTGCCTACAAATCAACCTCGATGACGAGGAGAGCAAAGCTGGTATCGCTCTAGATGAACTCGATGCGTTAATCAAAGGGATTAAACTGCTGCCAAAAATCAAACTGCGGGGATTAATGGCCATCCCAGCAAAGCAAAATAGCTTCGCGGCGCAGAAGGCCAGCCTTCTGCGATTGAGCAAAGCACTTTTACCCTACAGCCACAACGACAGAGATTTTGACACCTTATCGATGGGCATGTCTGCTGACTTGGACGCCGCGGTAGCAGCAGGCTCAACCATGGTCCGAATAGGCACTGACATTTTTGGTGCCCGATCCCCTACAACCGAAACGATTAAGCGCTAAAGTTACAACACAGACCTCTGAAGACTAGAAATTTTTCGGTCCCAGAGCTAGCGTGTAAAGGTAGATAATACTGCCTTCTTTATTGCGCCAACAAAATTGAAGGATAAAACAATGAAAAATTCCAAACCCCAAATCGCTTTTATCGGCTCAGGGAATATGTCTGGTGCCGTTATTGGCGGAATGGTCAGTAGCACCTTCAGCAGTAATCAAATTACCGCCTGTGCGCCATCAGCAAAAAACATTCAGCTATTAGCCGAGAAGTTCTCAGTATCAACAAGCCACGACAACGGGACCAGCGCTGCTAATGCTGACGTTGTAGTGCTAGGCATCAAACCTCAGATGCTCAAAGAAGTCGCGCTTGAATTGCGCGAGCACCTCAGCCATAAGCCGTTGATTATTTCTCTTGCAGCAGGCATTCCTATGGCCAGCCTCAGTCGCTGGCTTGGTGATGACTTAGCCATTATCAGGTCCATGCCCAACACGCCATCCTTGGTTGGCGCTGGCGCCTGCGGCTTGTTCGCCAATAGCCACTGCAATGACAGTCAACGTCAATTGGCCGAGCAAATGTTGAGCGCAGTGGGCATTTGTCAGTGGCTTGAGCGCGAAGAGCTCATTGATTCCGTCATCGCCGTTTCTGGTAGCGGTCCGGCGTACTTCTTTTTAGCGATGGAGGCCATGATCGATGCCGGTGTTGCCCAAGGTCTCAGCCGAGAAGCCGCTACAGAGCTGACCCTACAAACCGCTTTTGGCGCTGCCAAGCTTGCACAGAGTAGTGATGTTGATGTTGTAGAACTACGCCGCCGCGTCACTTCACCTGGTGGGACGACCGCCCAAGCCATAGCGCACTTTGAGGAGCATGGAATTCGTCAGTTATTTTCCGGAGCCATGGACGCTTGTAGTAATCGAGCTAAAGTCATGGCAGAAGAACTAGGCAGCTAGGAATGTTAATAAAAACAGTCTGGTAAACCAACGCAAAGACAGCAGCGTTGGCCGACTCGATAGCCTATAATCAATTAAAATCGCCGAACCACCCACAGATGGCGAAAAAACATACAAAATTATTGAAAATTTACTTGAAGGAGAGTTTTATGGGTCCGTTACCTGAAATCGGATTGTATGTACTGCAGACCATAGGCTCTTTGTATCTTGCCCTGGTTGTTTTGCGTTTTATGCTGCAAATAGCTCGCGCTGATTTCTACAACCCCATCTCTCAATTTATGGTTAAGGCGACCAATCCTTTAGTGATGCCTCTGCGAAAGGTCATCCCGGGTTTATTTGGTTTGGATATGGCCAGCGTTGTTCTTGCCATTGTTTTACACTGGGGCTTAATTCAAGCTTCGGCAATGGTCTCTGGGTACGGTTTCCTAAATCCTTTTAACGTTGCCACTTGGGCAACCCTAGGGATCGTAGGCTTGGTGTTGGCTATTTATAAATGGGGTTTGTTGATCTCTATTATTCTTAGCTGGGTTGCCCCCCATAGCCCGAACCCTGCGGTGCTACTCATCAATCAGCTCAGCGAACCAATACTGCGCCCCATTCGTAAGTACATGCCCGACATGGGCGGCCTTGATTTGAGCCCTTTACTGGCATTCATGTTAATTCACATTGCCGGAATTTTATTGAACTCTGCCGCTGCCCAAGCTGGCATAGGCAGAACCGTTTCTGGCCTGGTTATCGGAATATAAGCATGACGACCCCTAGTTTCGTCATTGGAATTTAAGACGCTCAATAGGAATAAAAGGCACACCGTAATGGCCTCCGCGATACCCGCTGACAGTGTCGGCATAGTCACCCCTCAGCAAGCTGAGTTTGAGCAAGGGCTCGTACTCGCTTGCGGGCGCACCCTTGAGCGCTACACCTTGGTTTATGAAACCTACGGTCAGCTCAACCCCCAAGCCAACAATGCAATTCTTATTTGCCACGCCTTGTCTGGTGACCATCATGCAGCGGGATTTCACGCCGGTGATGACAAACCCGGCTGGTGGGATGGCTACATCGGGCCAGGAAAACCCATCGATACAGATAAATTTTTTGTCGTATCTCTGAACAATATTGGCGGTTGTGGTGGGTCAACTGGCCCCACGAGCATCAACCCTGAAACAGCCCAAGCTTGGGGACCGGATTTCCCTTCCTTGCGAGTTCGCGACTGGGTACACAGCCAAGCTCGGCTAGCAGACTTACTTGGCATCCAAACCTGGGCTGCCATTATCGGTGGCAGCCTTGGGGGCATGCAGGCAATGCGTTGGGCGCTGGAATACCCAGATCGTGTGGCCAACTGCGTTGTCATTGCTTCTGCTTTAAAGCTTACTGCGCAAAATATCGCCTTTAATGAAACCGCTCGCCAAGCCATCAGCAGCGACCCAGAATTCCGCGCGGGCCATTACCAAGAACATGACACCATCCCTCGCTCTGGATTATCAGTAGCGCGGATGATTGGTCATATCACTTATTTGTCTGGCGACGGTATGGGTGAGAAATTTGGCCGGCAGTTACGCTCTGGAAACTTTACCCAGGGAAATGATGAACCCGTCGAATTTCAAATCCAAAGTTATTTACGTTATCAAGGCGAACGTTTCTCTACTAGTTTTGACGCCAACACCTATATGTTAATGACTCGCGCCCTCGATTATTTTGATCTAGCTCGAGAGTACGACCACGATCCGGTAAAAGCGTTTAGTCATGCGAAGTGCAATTTTTTAGTGGTGTCCTTTGATAGTGACTGGCGCTTTGCTCCAGCACGATCCAAAGAAATCGCCGATGCGCTTATGGCTGCGAATAAATCTGTCAGCTACGCTGAAATTGAATCGAGCGCTGGCCATGATGCATTTTTACTGCCCAATGCTCGCTACGAAAATGTATTCCACGCCTTTATGAAAAAAGCCGCAAACGAGTTAAATATTACTGCTGACAGGAACGATGATAATGCGTAGTGATTTAGACATCATCAACACTTGGATTGATAGCGGCAGCCGTGTGCTCGACCTCGCCTGTGGCGATGGTAAATTGTTGCATAAGCTGAAAGCTAAAGACGTCGAAGGTTACGGCCTCGAAATCGACCCAGAACAAATTACCGCCTGTATCAGTAAAGGGGTTAACGTCGTCGAACAAAACCTTGATGAAGGTTTGAATAATTTTAGTGATAATAGTTTTGACATGGTGGTTATGACACAAGCGCTACAAACCATGCGCTTCCCACACCTAGTTTTGCAAGAGATGCTTCGTGTTGGTCAAGAATGTATCGTGACCTTCCCCAACTTTGGCCATTGGCGAGCCCGAGTGTACCTCGCGGTATCAGGCCGCATGCCCGTCTCCGACCTACTGCCCTATGAATGGTACGACACACCAAACATTCACTTTTGTACTTTCAGAGACTTTGAAGTCCTTTGCCAGGAGCTGGGTATCGAAATAATTAATCGCCGCGTCACCACTCAGGGCTCTGCTAAAACGATTAAACAAGCCTTGCCCAATTTATTTGGCATAACTGCTATTTACCACTTACGTAAACGCTAGGAGCGCCCATGCATTTTGTCCCCCGTGTATTTTTAGCAACCGCAATGTTAGCCACACTGGCTTTTACAAGCTTAACGTTCAGCAACTCCAGCCAGGCCCAACAAGCTAAAGAGCTTGGCAAACCCTATGCCGAATTTGGTGAATATAAGGCTTTCTTTAGCGTATTTAATAGCAGCTTCATTCCGCCCGAAGTTGCCCAGGCGTACAAACTAGTTCGAGCCAAAGACCGAGCGCTGGTTAACATCGCCATTCTCAAGGGCAACGCCATTGCTGGCTCTGCTGGCACCGTTAGCGGCACTTACACCAACTTACTTCAACAGACAAAAACCTTAGAATTTGCACAAATCAAAGAACAAAACGCCACCTATTATTTAGCGCCATTACGTTTCACCAGTGAAGACATTCTGCGCTTTGATATCACCGTACAACCCGCAGGCAGCGAAGCACCCCATAGCTTTTCGTTCAGCCGAAAAATGCAGAAAGATTGAACTATGAGCCAAACGACGATTGTCTTAGCCAGTAATAATGCCGGCAAGCTTAAAGAGTTTCAGGCCTTGCTGGCCAACAAAAACATTGATATCAAACCCCAGCGAGAGCTTGGTGTAGAAGATGCCGACGAAACGGGTTTGAGCTTTGTTGAGAACGCCATTTTGAAAGCCCGCCATGCCTGCCAAGCAACCGGGTTCGCCGCTATAGCGGACGACTCAGGCTTAGAGGTTGATGCACTTGATGGCGCCCCCGGAATTTATTCAGCCCGTTTTAGCGGCCCCGGCGCAACCGACGCCAAGAACAATCAATTATTGTTAGAAAAATTAGCGGCTGTGGTAAAAGAAAAGCGCAGCGCACGCTTTCAATGTGTTTTGGTGTATATGCGTCACGCCATGGACCCAACTCCAATTATTTGCCAATCTCACTGGGAGGGCCGAATTGTTGAGCAAGCACAAGGCCAACAAGGTTTTGGCTACGACCCTTTGTTTTGGTTAGAACAACAACAATGCACTTCTGCTGAGCTTGATCGTGCTATTAAAAACAGCATCAGCCATAGAGGCCAAGCCATGGCTAAACTACTGCCAGCACTCGAAGCCGTTCTATAACTATGAGCCCAAATCGATCACCCGAGCCATCAATTTTATTACCACCGCTATCGCTCTATATTCACATTCCGTGGTGCGTTAAAAAGTGCCCCTATTGCGACTTTAATTCGCACCGTCAAAACGGCGCGCTACCAGAAGCGCAATACGTTCAAAGTGTGCTCGCCGATCTTCGTGAAAGTCGGCACCTTGCCCAGCAAAGAAAAATACACACAATTTTTATCGGCGGCGGCACCCCCAGCCTTTTTAGTGCCAAAGCGCTCGGTGAGATTCTTAGCGGCGCAGAATCAATATTTGGATTTTGCGATGATATTGAAATCACCCTAGAGGCAAACCCCGGAACCGCCGAGCAACAACGCTTTGCTGATTACCGACTCGCCGGAATCAACCGCTTATCCATCGGCGTGCAAAGTTTTTCCGATGTGCAACTGAAAGCTCTCGGCAGAATTCATGACGGCCAGCAAGCAACAACCGCCATCGATATGGCCCGCCGCGCTGGCTTTGATAATTTCAATCTCGATCTAATGCACGGCTTGCCACAGCAAGATATCCCCAATGCCTTAGCCGATCTACAGCAAGCTATAAGTTTGGAGCCCAGCCATCTATCTTGGTATCAACTTACCATTGAGGCCAATACTGAGTTTCACAAACGCCCGCCGTTGTTACCCGTAGAAGACTTGCTAGCAGACATACAAACCGAAGGGCTCGCGGTCCTAACTGACGCCGGCTTTAAACAATACGAAGTTTCGGCCTACAGCAAATCACGCCCTAGCCAGCACAATATGAACTACTGGAGCTTCGGGGACTATATTGGCGTCGGCGCCGGTGCACACGGAAAAATAAGCCATGGGGATACCCAGCTTATCGAACGTATTTGGAAGACCCGGCAACCCGAGCATTACATGAACACCGAGAAATCATTTATTGCTGGCCAAGAAAACGTTAGCGTTGAGCAGCGCCCGATAGAGTTCATGATGAACGCCCTGCGCCTCAATCAAGGGGTTGAAGCCCTGCTTTACGAACAAAGGACCGGCCTGCGCTTAAGCGATCTAGAGCTGACCCTGAACAAGCTTCGCGACCAAGGGCTTATCACCGACAACGATCAACGCCTACAGGCCACAGCACTGGGACAGAGGTTCCTTAACAACTTAATCGATGCCTTCATCACCGATTAACTCGCTGAGATGTAGCTTTTTTGGGAATTTTTACCCCTCGCCTCCACAAAAACCTTCCAATTCAAAGATTCATAAAAAGGTAAAGCTCAAACAATCTACAAGTAATAGCCATTGATCATGGAGCAATAAACAAGCAATAATACCTAAGGCGGCCAAGAAGCCCCTATAAACACCATGCTATTCTCCCCGTGAATAGATAGCATAAGCCGACGTGGCAATATGCACTGGAACACGCAATATGTGGCAGGTTGATATATCCCCAACCCAGAACTCACTGACAGTAAAACTGCTGGCTTGGATTCTACTTATAAGCACGGCAGTCACCATGATCGCCGTGGTCTTACAGCTGCACGCGTCATACCGAGAAGATATTCGGGCCCTAGAAATGCGCTTAGAGCAAATGCGTATCTCGACCTTTCCAAGCATTACCAAAAGCCTTTGGGGTTTCGATGAAGAGCGCCTCAGGCTGCAGGTAAATAGCTTGCTAGAAGTGCAGGACATTTCACAGGTAACCGTAGAATGGAAAAACTGGAACGACAAGCCAAAAATCCTTAGCGCCAAGCACTCCCCCAATTTAACTCTGGCTCCTGAAGATCAACATAATATGGTGCGTGTTTACCCGTTAATCTACAGCGATGTAAACACCAAAGAACAGCACCTGGGAGATTTAAGTTTAATTATCAGCCTTGATGGGGTTTACCAAAACTTATGGCAACGAGCAGGGTTTATATTTGCCTTACAGTTCACTAGATCACTGATTGTTTCTTTGGCAATATTTCTGCTAATCCGCTCGTTATTCACTCGTCACTTGGCCCACATTGCCAACTATGCCAGTAATTTATCGCTCAAAAATCTCAACCAACCTCTCAGCTTAAACCGAAACTCCGAACGAGACGATGAACTCGGGAATGTGGTTAGAGGCTTTAATATTATGCGGACCAGCTTGCTTCGCGATATTGAAATGCGGCGTACTATGTCGCAACAATTGGTACAAGAGCAACAGCAAAAACTTGACTTCATTAAGCAACAACAAGAAGCCGAAGACGCAAACCGCGCAAAAAGTTTCTTTTTGGCTGCAATGAGCCATGAAATCAGAACGCCAATGAATGGCATCATTGGCATGACCGAGCTGTTATCAGATTCCGACCTAGATGATACCCAGCTGCATTATTTGAATATAATGCGCCGCTCTGGCGATTCTCTAATGCACATTCTCAATGATGTACTAGATTACTCAAAAATCGAGGCGAAAAAAGTCAACTTCGAAAATTATGCCTTTGACCTTTTTGACTTGATCAATGATTGCAACCAAATATATTCTCGCCAAGCACAGCAGAAAAATCTGAACTTTCGGACTATTCGCCACCCATCCGTACCTCAAAAAGTCACAGGTGATCCAACTCGACTACGTCAAGTTATTGTCAATTTATTAAGTAACGCTATAAAGTTCACTGATCAGGGTAAAATACTCTTTTCCATAACGCTCGAACAAAGCCGAAGTATTGAAAAGAACGCCCTGATTAAATTTTCCATTACGGATTCAGGTATTGGTGTAGAGAAAGATGTTATCGACAATCTTTTCAACCCCTTCAAACAAGCAGACTCCAGCACCACCCGCCGCTATGGTGGTTCGGGGCTAGGGCTCGCAATCTGCAAAAGCTTGGTGAGACTTGGTGATGGGAACATAGGCGTTGAAAGTGAGGCGGGCCACGGATCTACATTTTGGTTTACATTCACTCTTGGCTTACAAAATAGAAACTTAGCGATTAACAATTCGGCGTCAGAATTTTTAGCGCCAGAAAAGCCCAAGCCAGAGCCCTTGCCTCAAGCCCCTGATGGACTCAAGGTATTATTAGTTGACGACAATAGCGTAAATTTAATTGTGGCCCAAAAGATACTCGCAAAGTTCAATATTAAACCAACGATTGTTAATAATGGGCAAGAAGCTATTGATACCTTTAATGAACGCCCGGGACAATATCCATTAATTTTAATGGATATTGAGATGCCTATTATGGACGGTATTAAAGCTACTCAATTAATACGTGAAGCCGAAGAATCCCAGCATTTGAACAGCGCTCAAATCATTGCCTTGACGGCCCACGAAAAAGGCGAACACACCGACAATGCTTATCACGCTGGGATTGATGACCATCTCAGTAAACCACTGACAATAAAAGCCTTTGCCACCTTGTTTAACCGCATTGGTATTTGCGATATGGGACAAGAGCAAGTAATCACCCAGGTGCCTTTAAATTCTTAGCGTAAAAAACCATGTACCTTTTCAAGAATAGATAAAGCCCATTGCGGTGCATGCCGGCGCTTCCACTGGCCAGCCATATACTTATTGGCTTCGCTAAACGTTGGGTAAATATGGATTGTGCCTAAAATTCGATTTAAACCGTAGCCATTTTTCATTGCCGAAATGAATTCAGTCAGTAACTCGCCCGCATGAGCCCCTACAATAGTGGCTCCTAGTATTTTATCGGAACCTTTCTTTGTTAGGACCTTGATAAACCCCTTTGCTTCACCTTCTGCTAAGGCTCGATCCATATCGTCCAAGGCGAAAACAATAGATTCATAAGCAATGCCCGATGCTTTTAACTCAGATTCAAGCTTACCCACACTGGCAATTTCTGGATCCGTAAACGTAGCTCTTGGAACAATCGAATAATCAACCTTGAACTTTTTAAACACACCAAGCAAAGAATTAACGGCCGCGAACCATGCTTGATGGGAGGCCATGTGGGTGAACTGATACGGGCCCGCCACATCGCCGCAAGCTAATATCGAAGTTTGAGAGGTGCGCAAATATTCATCGACCTTTACAGTTCCATCATTGTTAAACTCGATACCGAGTTCCTCTAAACCCATATTCTCTGTATTAGCGGTGCGGCCTAGAGCCACTAAAACTTTGCTAAATTGACGAGCTTCAATTTGCCCATCCGCCAATTGTAAATGAGCTGTCACTACACCCGACTCATCCTGCTCTAAAGAGGCGACCTGAGTGTTTAACTCAACATTAATGCCCTCTTGCTGGAAAGCCTCCAGCATAAACTCGGAAACTTCAGGCTCTTCTTTCGTTAAAATTCGAGCTGATCTCTGAGCAATAGTAACCTCAGAGCCAAGACGTGAAAACGCCTGGGAAAGCTCACAGCCGATGGCCCCGCTACCCAAAACCAAAAGTGATTCAGGCAGGGTTTCCAGCTGCCAAATATTATCTG
>Ga0105358_10000040_pt1 | contig 46410 bp, 39 predicted proteins | sample GOMGulsemesocosm_5_FD_83509 | JGI IMG/M metagenome (GOLD analysis project Ga0105358, IMG submission 83509) | Methane-oxidizing microbial communities from mesocosms in the Gulf of Mexico - GOM15C Gulf of Mexico | ecosystem: Environmental > Aquatic > Marine > Cold seeps | place: Gulf of Mexico... | reverse complement strand
TGCGGCTCCGTTTAAGTGAGGTGCGTATTATATATTCGCGCCTCGTTAAGTCAATCATTTTTTTGTTTATTTTGAAGTTTCTTTTTAGCCAGAAGCTAAACAAAAAAAGCCAAAACAACTTGATTAAAACTTAAGCAGAAAATAATTTAATCATTACAAAGCAATGCCTTACAACAGATTCGACTCATTCTCTCTCGCTGTATTTTCGGGTCACCCCGTAGCGAGGAGGCGAATTATATACAGATCAGCGAGGGCGTCAATTGATTATTGACATTAATTTAAAATCAGTAAGGTTTGACTAAAAAATCAGCGAATAATAAGTTATTAAGCACTGACTATTCGATCTACAAGTAATTTAGCGAATAGCATCAACATCTATAGAATCTACATCCTCATCTTCATCTTCTTTGTCTGACTTTTTACCGATGAATTTTGACATGATAATCCCCGCCTCAAACAGCAACCACATTGGCAATGCTAAAAGGCTTTGCGATATCATATCGGGCGGTGTAAGAAGCATCCCAATGACAAAGCACCCCACTATTATAAATGGACGTTTGCTCTTTAGTGCTTGAGCTGTCGTTATGCCACTCCAGATGACTAGCATCGTCGCTATTGGTATTTCAAAGACCACGCCAAAGGCAAAGAACAACTTTAAAACAAAACTCAAATAACTGCCTATATCAGTCATTATCGCTACATTTTCCGGACCAACCGTTGTAAAAAAACCAAACAACAAAGGAAATACCACAAAATAAGCAAATGCTAATCCTGCGTAAAACAACAATATGCTTGATACCAACAAAGGTATTGCAAACGTTCTTTCATGTTTATACAAGCCTGGAGATATAAAACTCCAACACTGGTGGAGAATAAATGGCATCGATAAAAATAACGCCAATACAATAGTTAACTTAAATGGAGCAAAAAAGGGAGAAGTAACATCTGTTGCAATCATTGTTGTGCCGGCCGGCAACAAGGCAGTCAAAGGCTCAGATAACAATGTATACAGGTCATTTGCAAAGTAAAACAAACAGAGAAATATGGCAAGTATTATTAATAACGCCCTAATTAACCGCTCTCTTAACTCAACTAGGTGACCAGTTAAAGTTTGCTGCTGCTCTTCATTACTGCCTAGTTCTGTACTCATTAGCGGCTATTCTTACTCTTATCTTCGACTATGGTGGTTGCTGCTGCTTTTTCCTCAACAGGAGAGGCAGCCGTCTGGTCTACAGTTTCTGGAACTTGAGTAACACTTTCATCAACAAAAGGCGCTCTCATTTCATCTAACTCAGAATTCAACTGTTCTTTAGCGACACTCGCAGTACGCTTTAACTCGTCTAATCTCAGTTCTTCAGATATCTCAGACTGTATTCCTCCGATTGTCCGCTTAGCTTTACCTATCCACATCCCGAGTGTACGCACTGCCATTGGCAGTTTTTCGGGACCAAGGACAACTAGCGCAACAACAGCGATTAGCAGTAGTTCTGTAAAGCCTATATCGAACATCGATTAAGACTTTTTATCATTTGATTCTGCAGCCACTTCTTCAGATTTATTCTGAACAGCTACATTTTCTACGAAGTCGGCGTCTTTTTTGGCCTCTATTGCGCCCTCTTCCTTTTTATCACTTGAAAGCACGCCATCGTTCATTGCTTTTTTGAAGCCTTTAACTGCACTTCCCAAATCACCGCCAATGTTGCGCAACTTTTTTGTTCCAAAAAGCAATATTACGATGCCTAATACTATTGCCAACTGCCAAAGACTTACACCACCAAAACCCATTTTAACTACCTCTTATGATATTTGAAGAGACTTCAACTGCTATCAGACACTTAAACTCTTTCATTTTTTATTTTAAGTCCCTGTATATCAGCTATTTCTCTGTTCTTGAAGCTTTTTCTTCTAGTCCCGACAAATCAAAGCGTCTGGCTAGCTCTGCTAATACGGCTTCAGGCCTTTCCCCCAAGTGAGATAACATCACTAATGAGTGAAACCACAAATCTGCTGTTTCATAGACTAAGTCTTTATTGTTACCACTTACCTGCGCATCTTTAGCAGAAATAATAACCTCTACACTTTCTTCACCTACTTTTTCTAATATTTTATTTAGCCCTTTTTCATGCAGACTTGCAACATAAGAAGTTTCGCTATCAGCCTCCTTACGCGCTTCTAAAATATTTCCTAACTCGCTCAGCACTTCACTCATCATAAACCTACTTTTGGTATATTTGGCTTGGGTCTTTTATCACAGGAGAATCAGCCTGCCAGTTACCCTCTTTTAGCACTGAGTAAAAGCAGCTGTTTCGGCCTGTATGACAAGCAATACCGCCTACCTGCTCAATCCTAAGCAGCAACACATCTTGGTCACAGTCTATTCGTATTTCATGCAACTTCTGAACATGCCCAGACTCTTCACCTTTTTTCCATAATTTAGATCTTGATCTAGACCAATAAACAGCGCGATTAAGCGAGACGGTTAATTCAAGCGCTTCTCTATTCATCCAAGCGAACATCAACACCTTACCGGTTTCATAATCTTGAGCGATTGCAGGAATCAGCCCTCTTTCATCCCATTTGATATTTTCTAGCCACTGCTGTGTCATAAAATCTCTCTGATCTCTTTTCTATATATGAGGATTAAGTATACTTTTTCAATGCAACACAAAAATACCAGCCAGCAGTGTTACGATCCCACTGACTTTTACCCTGCTTTATTATCAATTTTCACTAAACACAGAGCGCTTACTTTGCAATGATATATACAGCCAATGCCGCTAGCAACCAACCCTGCCATTGCATCTGTTCCATTACTTCTTTTGCAGGCTCAAAGCCAAACCAAAGTGCAGCAAGTGAAGCAACCCCCGCCAACAATACCTTTTTACGCTTTGATTTTGATTCACCTTGTATTCTCAATTGCTCTTGCTTCATCAAATACTCTGCAAAAACATTTTGTTGTTTGCTTTGTTGGAGTACATCAAACGCCAACTGCGGCAATTGCGGTAATTTTTCTATCCAATCTGGAGCCTGCTGCAGCATTGTTTTCACCACAGCTTTGGGTCCCACCCGTTCTTTCATCCACTCTTCCAAATAGGGTTTACCCGTCTGCCATAAATCTAGCTCTGGATATAACTGCCGCCCTAAACCCTCAATATTTAATAAGGTTTTTTGTAGGAGCACTAACTGCGGCTGAACTTCCATATTAAAACGCCTAGCTGTTTGGAACAGCCCTAATAACACCTGCCCAAATGAGATATCTTTCAGCGGTTTTTCAAAAATAGGCTCACAGACACTGCGAATGGCCGTTTCAAAAGCAGTTACATTGGTACTCGATGGGACCCAGCCTGAATCAATATGCAATTGCGCTACTTGACGATAATCCCGGGTAAAAAAGGCCAATAAGTTACGTGCTAAGTAGCTCTGGTCTTCTAGAGTAAGGGAACCTACAATGCCAAAATCAACCGCTATGTACTTGGGATCCGACCCATTTTCCGGTGACACAAATATGTTACCCGGATGCATATCAGCATGAAAAAAACTATCTCGAAAGACTTGAGTAAAGAAAATCTCTACGCCACGCTCTGCCAGTAATTTCATATTTACGTTATGTTCATTTAGCTGTTCTATGTCAGCGACTGGGATTCCTGAAATCTCTTCCATCACCAATACATTTTTTCTAGTGTAATCCCAATATATCTCTGGGATATATAAGATATCTGATTGATCAAAATTTCTTCTAAGCTGTGAGGCATTAGCCGCCTCTTTACGAAGATCTAACTCATCGGCAAGGCTTAGTTCATACTCTCCTACCACTTCCACCAAGTGCAGCCGCTTACCTTCTGACCACATAGATTCAATTAAATGAGCCAGTGTAAATAACAGAGCCACATCTTTTTTAATTGTTTTATCGATACCTGGACGGATTATTTTAACGACAGCTTGCTCACCAGAAAACAACCTCGTTTTGTGGACTTGAGCCACCGAAGCTGACGCCAACGGCTGCGGATCAAACTCGGCAAATATTTGCTCGATGGGTTTTCCCAGTGCAGTCTCAATTATTGACAGTGCTTGATCACTGGAAAACGCAGGCACTCTATCCTGCAGGAATTTCAATTCATCTGCGACATCAAGTGGCAAGAGATCCCGTCTTGTTGACAGCACTTGTCCAAACTTAATAAACACCGGACCTAGACTTTCGAGCGCTAGACGAAGCCTTTCACCACGCGGTGCCTTTGCTGGGACTAAGTAACGCCAAGGCATAAAATAGAACAGTATTTTTAAATACCAAGGAAGATGTAAAGCATCAAAAAATGTATCAAGGCGAAAACGTATAAATATATAGCCAATTTTTAGACTTCGAAAAAAACGCTGCACTACTGAAAATTCCTACTCACTGACGTTATTAAAACGGCTAAGACTTATTTTAGGGTCAATCAAAGATGACGATCAACCGATGCATACATTGTTGCGGCCAGTTCCTTTAGCTTTGTACAATGCAATATCAGCACGAGCGAACAAGCTTTCAATACTGTCACCCTCAATTGCTTCGCAAACCCCAAAAGACATTGAAATAGCGATAGGATCGCCTCTGTAGTTGAACGGGCTCTTGCAGATTATGCGTCGAATTTTATCCATTGCTTCACCTGCTTGCTCTGCTTTTGTGGAAGGTAGCACAACTGCAAACTCTTCTCCCCCATAGCGGGTGACTAGATCGGCATTACGGGTACTTTTGGCAAGAATTTTAGCAACCAAACTGAGTACTTTATCACCCGCTAAATGCCCATAGCTATCATTCACACGTTTGAAATTATCAAGATCACACACAACCAGTGTTAATGGTTTTTTATAGCGGCTAAACTGCTCAATCTGATGCGCCATGATTTCATTGTATGCCGTTCGATTTGGCAATCCTGTCAGGGCATCTTTACGGGCTTGTTTACGCTCTTCTTCGATAAACTCTTGTACTTTATCCGCCTCTTGTTCCATCACTTCAATACGCTGTTGCATCGCGTTGTAACTGGCTAAGAGATTATCGTCACGCTTTTTCTCTTCTTGTTTTAAAGAATCTACAGCCCCAACAATATAATTTAATTGTTCTGACAATGCCTCTTGTAGCTCTTCTATTTCACTCGAGTTAACGACACTGTTACGTATATTCGAAACACTATCACGAATAGTTTCATCGGCTGCATGGCGTGCTTTTGCACTGGCTGAATCGATTGTTTTTGTTTTGGAAATAAAACCTTGAACTTCGCTAAGCTGGCCGTTTAAACCTTTTAAATAGCTACTAAAGTCTTCACTTTTAACCGCTCTTTCAGCTTCAATAAAACTGGTGATTTTACTGATAACACCCGGTAGTGACTCTAGCTTCAAGCCTTCTTCCAGCTGGGAAACTAAAACTTTGTGTTTGGAAAGTAATTCTTTAGAGGGGGTGATTTGGGCCAGTAATTGAATAAACTCTGCCGCAATTTTCTTTAGTGCTAATTCTGTATTATCCGCTGCTTCGGCGGGATCAACCAATCGATTAGCGGCCAATTGAATATCTAATAATAACTTAAATTTAGCCGGCAGCTTATAGATTGATCCATCTATATCCTTGAACGCAGACCCAACAGCAGCCAATTGTTTTTTTTGTGGCTCAGCGAGCTCTGCGTTATTGAGATGACGCATCCAGGTAGAGCTTACTTCGACAAAATCTTGACTATTCTCTCGTCGCTCTAATTGTAGAACATGTATATCTTGCTCAATTTTTTTTACTAACTCATCGGGAACCGCTTCTTCGTCATTCATCAATTGAGTACGTAACTGACTCAAGCTGTTGTCTAATGACGCGCTTTGTCCTTCTAAACCGCGACAAGTAATACGCAATATATTAAAAAGAGATTCTCCCATCCCTTCCATCATATTTCTTCTCTATATAAGTAAAAAATAAAAACTAGCAGCTTAGTGCTACTCCCCTGGCTACAAATAACTTGCCACTAAAAAGAGTAAATGACGATATATCTCTTACTGAGTGCTTCTACGTATCCATTTTGCATATAGAAAGCTTGAACAAATCGAAAGTTAGGGCAAGTTGGTCTCATCATAACCCACTTACCCCAGCGTTAGAATTAATTTTTACTTTCTTGCTCTTTAGCAATCAAAAACTCTACAACCTCTAACATGTGGTCAAAACCTTTTGATGAAGTTACGCGGTATTTATCATTCACTACAATAGTCGGAACACTATCAATGCCCATTACTGACGCTTTCTTCTCGGCAGCCTTTAACGCAGAAGTCATTGAAAAAGATGTTAATCGCTTATCAAAATTAGTGGTATCTACACCTGCAGCGCCTATTATACTTTTTAGCGTGTCTTGATCTCGAATACTGCCACGTGCTTCTTTAGCGACTTTCAGCATCGCCCAGCCTTTTTCATCCGCCTCGCAAACCGTTTGTGTTAAATATTTTGTCACACTAGCGACATCAAAAGGACGATTACTGCTGGCACTTTGCTTTTGCGCATTGTCCACTAACTTATGCAGCTGCGCATTGCAGGCAACAGGATCATTTTGGATTTGATCTAAGTTTTTAAATGACGACGCGATACGTCCATATTTATGATAAAAACTGAACATTGTTTCATCGACTGCTTTTTGGGTCTTGGTTTGCTTGCCGATATAATATGCTTTTTGCGCCAGTACTTGATTTTGCCCTCTGCTACTAAACGCTACCGGTACCCGATTAAAATCGATACCTGCTGCTTTTTCTTCAACCCACTTTTCCAACATTGGCTCAAAATTATTACAGTGCGGACACCAGTAACCAAAATACTCAGTGACTTGCACTTTATCCGTTGTATTACTAGTCGCAGCACCTGTCACTATGTAATCTTCACCTGCTTTAAAATCTGCTGCTAAGGCTAAGCCAGAGAACGCTAGCGACAATGCTGTCACTACTAATTTTTTATACATCATGCAATATCCTTAAGTTGTTTAAATCACTTTGGTCTGACTAATTATATTAGTAAAAGTTCTTTTGAAATCAGCGATTACATTATATTTTAATAACCATTGGAATTTCCTGTAGGCAAAAAAAAACAGCTACAAGCTGCTTTTTTAGATAGAGCCTATCCTATACTTTAAATAGAATCGAATTCAGTACGCTCTAATAAAGGCCTTGGATATAACTAGCAACCGCTTTGATTTCAACATCGCTCAAACGCGCCGCTATGTCTCTCATCATACTATTTGGATCGTTTGTGCGAGCAACCACCCTAAAGTTTTTAAGCTGCTTTTCAGTATAGGCTGCGTGTTGGCCACTTAGCGCTGGAAAACCTGCTGTTGATAAACCTTGCCCTTTAGCACCGTGACAAGCGGTACAAGCTGCTACTTGCTTAGACGGGATACCGGCTCGGTAGATTTTCTGTCCTAGCTCCAACTGGTCTTTGGCTGTTTTTCCACCCATAATAGCCTTGCTTGCGAAGTAAGCGGCTAAATCTTCGATATCTTGCTCATTCGTGCCATCAAGCTGACCTGCCATCTCAGGCACTTCGCGTGCACCTGTTTGAATAGCCACCATTTGCTTGATTAAATACTTTTCATTTTGTCCGGCAAGTTTTGGGAAGCTACCTACCTGGCTATTTCCATCTGCGCCGTGGCAAGCACCACAAGCAGCCGATTTTTCTTTTCCAGCAGCTGGATCGCCTGCTGCATAGACAAAAGTTGATGCTGTAAGGCTCAACACCAAGCCTATAAGAAGCTTATTCATAGTTAACAGACACTCTCATCATAAATACACGATTATTTGTACCCTTAATCGCACAAAACAGTACAATTAGAGCCAATTATTATTAATCTGCAGTAAACCTATCTACTGCAAGGTTATTATTTCTGCAGTATACAACAATATTTCTGCAAGCTGGAACGAATAATGTCGTTTAGGTCAATTTTGGGAAAGATATTTAATGTCAGATAATGAAAGTAAAATTTTTTATAACACTGCTAAGTTTTTGGTCAGTGCCAGCAAACTCAGTCAATGCCCTACTGATTCAGGGGCGGAAGTGGCATTTGCTGGCCGCTCCAATGCCGGCAAATCCAGTGCTATAAATTCCTTAACTAACAATAAAAAGCTAGCGCGTACGTCTAAAACACCCGGCCGCACTCAACTGATTAACTTCTTTTCTCTCAACCTTGATAATAGAAGGATAGTTGACCTTCCTGGATATGGCTATGCGAAAGTCCCCATCGCCATGAAAGAACACTGGCAAAAACACTTAGATCAGTATTTGCAGCAGCGTGAAAGCTTACGTGGGGTTGTGTTGGTAATGGACATTCGCCACCCTATGAAAGAGTTCGATCACATGATGATCGACTGGTGTGAATCTACCCAGGTCCCACTGCATGTTTTATTGACTAAATCAGATAAACTGAAACGGGGTCCTGCGCAATCGACACTATTGGGGCTCAGGAAAGAGCTGAAACAAGTACTAGGTGATAAAGTCACAGTACAGACATTTTCTGCTTTGAAATTTGACGGCGTAGACACACTAAAAAACCACTTGGATACTTGGTTAACTGATGGCGCTGGAGAGAATGAGGAACATGAAGAGTAAAAAATTTGCCCCAGTACAGTGATGTGGATAACTCAAAAATAAAAGCTGTACTGAGGCCGATAAGAAAACAAATAACGCATACAGCTTAAGTAAGGGGAAGTTGCTCAAGCTGTATAAATATGACTCGCTACTTTTCGTTTAGTTCAGCTTTTTTTAAAATAAAATTGAGTATTTTTTATACCACTTTATTTTCAAATAGTTATATTCAAATACTGTTGAAATTATTTATTAGAGCCCTATTCTAGCGATGAATAGCTAACGTGATTATAGCTTGAGCGTTAACGTTTAGCACATTAACGCCCTGACAAAGGGAAAAACTTTTTTAATGGGCTTCATCCCAATTATCACCCACTCCTGCTTCAACAATTAAAGGTACATCCAAAGCAGCAGAGTTTTGCATAATCTCCAACACTTTTTCACTAAAGCTTGCTACTTCTGATTCGGCTACTTCAAAGACTAATTCATCGTGTACTTGCATAATCATTTTGGCATCAAACTCACCGGTTGCCAGCCATTGATCGACAGCCAACATCGCTTTTTTAATGATATCCGCAGCGGTCCCCTGCATTGGAGCGTTAATAGCAGTACGCTCAGCAGCCGCGCGCATAATTGCATTACTTGCTTTTATTCCCGGCAAGTAGAGCCTGCGACCAAAAACTGTTTCGACATATCCTTGTTCGCGGGCCTTCTCTCGAATCTCTTCCATGTAATTCTGCACACCGGGGTAAGTAGCAAAGTAATGCTCAATATACTCTTTCGCCTCTACCCGCCCTATGCCTAACTGCTTAGCCAGACCAAAGGCAGACATGCCATAAATCAGACCAAAGTTAATCGCTTTAGCACTGCGGCGCTGGTCGATGGTCACCTCATCAATGGGGACTTTGAATACTTCAGAGGCCGTTACTTTATGCACATCATCCCCCTGCTGGAATGCATTAAGCAAACCTTCATCACCCGACAAATGCGCCATAATACGCAACTCGATTTGGGAGTAATCCGCGGCGACCATTTTGTAACCAGAAGGAGTCACAAAAGCTTGACGAATTTTACGCCCCTGAGCCGAACGAATAGGGATATTCTGTAGATTTGGATCTGTCGATGAAAGCCTACCGGTGGCTGCAACAGCCTGATGATAAGATGTATGAATACGCTTGGTACGCGCATTGATCATCAGCGGTAATTTATCGGTATAAGTTGATTTTAGCTTAGCCAAACCACGATACTCTAATAAGAGTTTTGGCAACTCGTAACTCTCAGCCAAATCCACCAGCACTTCCTCTGCGGTAGAAGGCACCCCTTTTGGGGTTTTCTTCTTTACCGGCAGCCCTAATTTTTCAAACAGTATTTCTTGTAACTGTTTGGGCGAGCTTAAGTTAAACACTTGCCCAGCCGCTTCATGTGCCGCGCTTTCTAATTCCTGCAAACGCTTTTGAATGTCCATGCTTTGTTGCGCCAACATATTTGGGTCGACATATGCGCCATTTTGCTCAATTTTAGCCAACACTGGAATCAAAGGCTTTTCAATCTCATGGAAGACTTTAGCTAAAGGTTCAATCGCGGTTAGCTTACCCCCAATCGTCTGATGTAAGCGCAATGTAATGTCCGCATCTTCTGCGGCATAAGGTCCTGCTAATTCAATATCAATTTGATTAAAGGTTAACTGCTTTTTACCTTTGCCCGCCAACTCTTCAAACTTAGTGGTTTGCACACCAAGGTATTTTTTCGCCAGACTATCCATATCATGGCGGGTCGCCGTTGAATTCAAGATATAAGATTCCAACATGGTATCAAATTCGACACCTTGCAGTGCGATGTCATACCTAGCCAACACATTCATATCAAACTTCATGTGTTGGCCCACTTTTTTAAGTGCCGCATCTTCTAATAAAGGTTTTAATTGCGCCAGTACCCAAGCTCTATCCAGCTGTTCTGGAGCCCCTACATAATCATGCGCGACAGGTACGTAAGCCGCTTCCCCAGGACTCACGGCAAAAGAGAGTCCAATTAATTCAGCCTCCATGTAGTCGAGACGATCAGTCTCAGTATCAAAGGCAAACAGCTCAGAGCTCTTGAGTTTCTCCAGCCATAAATTAAATACATCTTGGGTATAGATTACCTGATAATTGATATTTTCTGGAGCACTTGGTAACGCCTCTTCTTCATCAGTTAAAGAGTTCACCGTAGACGCTTTAGCACTTGCTGCATTACCAGCTCCGGCTTTTAACTCGTTAATCCAGCTCTTGAATTCATAAGTGGTAAAAAGTGCTAGCAACGCTTCTTTATCCACAGCGCTATTTTTTAACTCGGCTATGGATAACTCCATTTCAACATCAAGCTTAATTGTGGCCAAAAAATACGAAAGCTCGGCAAACTCTTTATTCTCTGCTAGCTTTTTCGCCATGGTTTTAGAGCCACGAAAACCCAAATCGGCAATCTTATCTAAGTTCTGATACAAACTTTCAATGCAGCCTATGCCCTGTAACAAGGCGAGCGCAGTTTTTTCTCCGACCCCTGGTACGCCTGGAATGTTATCGACTTTATCACCCATTAGTGCCAGGTAATCGATAATCAATTCAGGGGGAATACCAAACTTTTCATTAACACCCGCTACATCCATAATCGTGTCGTTCATGGTATTAATCAGCGTCACATGCTCATTAACCAACTGCGCCATGTCTTTATCACCGGTTGATATCAATAGCGATGTTTGCTCTAGGGTTGCCTGTGCAGCATAGGTGCCTATCACGTCATCGGCCTCGACTCCTTCGATCATAATCAACGGAAAACCCATGGCGCGAATAATATTGTGGATAGGCTCAATCTGAGAGCGCAAATCATCTGGCATTGACGGTCGATTTGCCTTGTACTGAGGGTAGTAATCATCGCGAAATGTTTTACCTTTGGCATCAAACACCACTGCGATCCGACTATCGGGATACTGATTCACCAGTGATCGCATCATCGAGGTGACGATACGCACGGCACCACTTGGAAAACCTTCACTGGTTCTAAGGTCCGCCTGTTGGGATGCAAAAAAAGCGCGGTATAAATAAGAAGAGCCGTCGACAAGGATCAGTGAAGGAGTAGCCATAAGATGATTCCAGTAAATTCAAAAGCAAGCAGTATATCCTTTACGGCAAAAACCGCATAGCGAACTGTCAATAATCGCTCCGATCTAAGATTAAATCCGGAAAAGAGTGTAGTACTTAAAGCCCATACCCCGTATTATTTGTGACATATTTAATAGGCGATATCCTCACATTGAGCGACACAGAAATACACGCCTAACAACAGCATTTTTTTACGGTGATTGCGTGGCAGTTTATACACATTTAAATACAGCAGATTTTACAGCCTTAATAGCAGAGTACGATTTAGGAAAATTAGTTGATTTTCGCGGCATTGAAGGCGGCATCGAAAATACCAACTACTTCGTCACCCTTAATCATAAAGGGGAAAACAGTGAGTACGTACTGACTCTTTTTGAAGAATTTAGCATGGATGATATGCCTTTTTTTGTCGAGTTAGCCACTTGGCTAGCAGAAAAAGGCATTCGTGTTCCATCACCTGCTAAAGACCGAAATGGCATCGCGCTGAAACAAGTTAAAAACAAACCGGCCATGTTACAGAATCGCTTTAGTGGTCATCATTTAGAGCAGAGCGAATTAACCGCTGAACACTGCCGCCAAATCGGTAGTAAACTGGCCGAGCTTCATCTCGCCGGCAGCGATTTCTTTTTGCAGCGCAATGCCCATCGCGGTCTATATTGGTGGCGCCGTGAAAGCCTAAATATCCAAAAACACTTATCAACCGCTGACGCCAAATTACTGCAAGATGAAGTGACGGGCTTTGATACTCTGTTTACCACATATGGTAAAGACCTACCGCAAAGTGTCATTCACGGTGATTTATTCCACGACAATGTATTGTTTAATGGCTCTGAGATTGACGCCATTATCGATTTATACAATTCAGCCACTGCTTACATGTTATTTGATTTAGCCATCGTCGCTAACGATTGGTGCCGCGATAGTAATAACCAAATAGACAGCGACAAAGAAACAGCGCTGTTAACTGCCTATCATAAGATCCGCCCTTTTACTGCAACCGAACGTAAAGTGTGGCCGCAGATGACTCAAACTGCAGCGATGCGCTTTTGGCTATCGCGCTTAATCCCGGCTTACGGTGTTGAGCAAGAAGGGCGTGATAGTGCTGAAATGGTGATCAAAGATCCCGATGAACTGCGCTCTATATTGCAATACCGCCGCGCTAACCCCTCAGTATTACCCGCTTAAAGAAAAGGTTATTTATGGACGTTACAACAATTATTGACGGGTTAAACGACGCACAGCGCGAAGCCGTTACCGCCCCAGTAGAAAACATGTTAGTACTGGCTGGTGCAGGCTCTGGCAAAACACGCGTACTGATTCACCGTATCGCCTGGCTCGTTAAAACTGAGGGCATCTCGCCCTACTCTATTTTAGCGGTAACCTTTACCAATAAAGCCGCCAAAGAGATGCGCGGGCGGATAGAAAGTTTACTGGGTGTTAACCCGCAGGGTATGTGGGTAGGCACCTTCCACGGTTTAGCCCATCGGATATTACGCACCCACTGGCGCGATGCTAAGTTGCTGGAAAATTTCCAGATTATGGACAGTGAAGATCAACACCGCCTCTTAAAACGTATCTGTAAAGACCTGGCGTTAGATGACAAGCAGTGGCCTGCAAAACAATTTCAATGGTATATCAACGCGCAGAAAGATGAAGGTTTGCGCAGTCAACACATTGAGCGCACTAACGATCCGCAACAGCAAATGTTTGTCAAAGTGTATGAGGCTTATGAGGATAGCTGTGATCGCGGCGGCATGATCGATTTTGGCGAGTTATTACTGCGCTGCTTAGAACTACTGCGCGATATGAAACCCGCTCTTTTGATGCATTATCAAGAGCGTTTTCGCTATATATTGGTCGACGAGTTCCAAGATACCAACTCAATACAATACGCTTGGCTGCGTTTATTAACGGGTCACGAGCGCAAGTTAATGGCGGTTGGGGATGACGATCAGTCAATCTACGGCTGGCGTGGCGCTAAAATTGAAAACATCCAGAATTTCCCCGATCACTTCCCAGGCGCTAGCACCGTAAAGCTTGAGCAAAACTATCGTTCTACCAGCACTATATTGGGTGCGGCTAACGCTGTCATTGCCAACAACAGTGGTCGATTAGGCAAACAGCTGTGGACAGACGGAGCTGATGGCGACAAAATTTCGCTCTACGCCGCTTTTAACGAACAAGATGAAGCGCGCTTTGTAGTCGGCCAAATTCAAAAGTGGCAGGAAGAGGGTAATTTGCGCGCCGAATCCGCTATTTTGTACCGCTCCAATGCCCAATCACGTGTCATGGAGGAGAGTTTAATTCGTGCAGGTGTCCCCTATAAAATTTATGGCGGTCACCGCTTCTACGATCGCTTAGAGATTAAAAATGCACTGGCATATTTACGCTTAGTCTCCAGTCGTGATGATGACACAGCCATGGAACGGGTAATTAACGTACCCAGCAGGCGCATTGGCACACGTACCATCGAGGTCATTCGTACGCAAGCGCGCGAAGAGGGCATTTCTATGTGGCGCGCGGCCAATGAAGTGGTGGAGTATAAAAAAATTCCCGCCAGAGCAAGCGAAGCACTGCAGGGATTCCTTGATCTTGTTAACCGCTTAGACAGTGACTCAGAAGGGACTAAACTTGAAGAGATTACCGATCACTGTATTCAGCTCTCTGGGCTAATTCCACACCATTTGAAGGAAAAAGGCGAAAAGGCGCAATCGCGCATTGAAAACTTGGAGGAGCTGGTTAACGCCGCCAAGCAGTTCAATCATCAGTGGATGCACACCGAAGATGAAGGCGTTGAAGATCAACCCAGCACTGCGCTTGCGGCTTTTTTAGATCAAGCGGCACTGGATGCGGGTGAAGCGCAAGCCGATGAAAATCAAGATAGCGTGCAGTTAATGACATTACACTCAGCCAAAGGTCTGGAATTTCCACTGGTCTTTATGGTGGGCGTCGAAGAGGGACTCTTCCCTGGCAGTAAATCAGCAGAAGAAGCTGGACGTATGGAAGAAGAGCGTCGTCTGTGCTACGTCGGCATTACCCGTGCCATGAAACAGCTGTACATCACTTACGCCGAATCGCGCCGTATGTACGGACAGGAAACCTATAATAGACCATCACGCTTTATCAATGAGATTCCCGTTGAACTGATAGAAGAAGTCCGCTTGAATGCTAGCGTTTCGCGTCCGTTAACCGCAAGGCCGCGCTCTAGCATGTTCTCGCAAGAAGCTGAACAGCACAGTGGGCTGCACATTGGTCAGCGTGTTTTCCACGACAGCTTTGGCGAGGGCATTGTGCTCAGCGCAGAAGGCACGGGAGCCAAAACCCGGGTTCAGGTTAACTTTGACGATGCCGGAATCAAGTGGCTCGTGCTAGGATTTACTACCCTAGAAGCTGTCTAAGAATTTTTTGATTAGAGGATTAAATATGGCACTTATGTTTGAAGAGTTAGACTACCGCCCGACCCCTATCGGAGATTTGCGTTTGCGCCGTCGTCGCATGGTGCAATTTGGCGATTTAGATATCTTCGAAATCATTCTCGGCGACGATTTTTTGATGACAAGCTTGTTCCATGAATCGGAAGACCAGCTCTCAAACATTGGTTTAGCCCAAGTGACTGGCAGCAACCTCGATGTCGTCGTAGGTGGGCTGGGGCTAGGTTATACAGCCGCCGCCGCTCTTGAGCACGACAGCGTTGGCTCTTTGACAGTGGTAGATTATTTAGCAGGCGTGATCGATTGGCACAACCGTCATTTAGTCCCTATGAGTGAACGTCTTACGTCTGATCCGCGCTGTCAGTTTGTTCACGCTGACTTTTTTGCATTAAGTCAAGATACTGAAAATAGCTATCAACCGGGCAAGCCTGAGCAAAAGTATGATGCTATTTTATTAGATATAGATCACACCCCCACCCATGTTTTAAATCCAAGCAACCTGCACTTATATACTGAACAGGGCTTATCTGAACTCGCTAGCCACTTAAAAGATAATGGCATCTTTGCACTTTGGTCAGACGGTCACCCCATTGAGAGCTTTAATCAGCAACTCAACAAAGTATTTTGCGATGCAGCATCCCACTTAGTTGAGTTTAACAACCCTGTTACTGGCGGCTCTTCAGTCGGTACTGTGTATGTCGCGCGTAAGAAATAACAGCTATGTATAATTTCAGCGAAGCCTGCGTGCGTAATCAACAAGTTATTTATAAACAGCTCGCGCCATTTTTAGAAAAATCCGCGACTGTATTAGAGATTGGCAGTGGCTCAGGTCAACACGCACTGCACTTTTGTCACTCACTACCCCACTTGAAATGGCAGTGTAGCGATCAAACACAGTGGTTAGATGGATTAGCTAAAAATATAGCAAGCGCTGAACTAAGCCGAGTTAAGGCACCGATAACGCTCGACGTTAATAGCGCATGGCCCAATCGGCAATACTCTCTCGTTTATACCGCCAATTCTTTACATATCATGAGTTGGCAAAGTGTCCGTGCGCTCTTTTCTCACTTAAATAGCCATTTAACCGATAGTGGATACTTCTGCTGTTACGGGCCTTTTAAGTATCAGGGCGACTTTACCAGCCCCTCAAATAAGCAGTTTGATGCATGGCTCAAGAACAGAGACTCTCTGAGCGGCATACGTGATTTTGAAACCTTAACAGAACTTGCTAGCGAGCAGCAGCTCAAACTTATCAAAGATATAAAAATGCCAGCTAATAATCAGTTACTCATTTGGCAAAAGCAGTCTTAGTTTTCTAAGTGTTAGGGCGCATACGATTTAGCGCATAATACCTCTCTCTAAGAGTGAGGTTGATAGCATGCTTAGATTCTCGCTTCAGCTGCGGCCTTATCTTGCAAGTAAGCGAGCACTTGTTGATACTCCACTGATTGAGCTTTATCGGCATCCACGTAATAACCAAAACCTTCGCGCTGGACCACCATTTTTCCCACGATTTGCAGTTGCTGATCTTCAAGCAAGGTGGCTAAAAGACAGCCCCAACCTAGTGCTATGCCATTGCCTTTTTGCACTTCGGAGATAACCGAATTGTAATTGCCTAAAAAGACACAAGGCTGTGCTATGTTATCTTGATAACCACAGGCCCTCACCCAGTCTCGCCAATTCAACCAGCGCTTATCGTACTCATCCATATGAATCAGCGGATGGCGTAGAATATCAACCACTTCAGAATGCTCATTCAAGCTATGTTTGTCAGCGTATGGGGTTGAAGCAACTGCGCAAACTTGCTCGGTAAACAGTGGCTGCCTATTGGCTTGATTGAGTTTGCCAAAGTCGATAATCAAGGCGTGATTAGACACTTCGCGAATATTATCTGATAGCGTGATATTAAAATGCAAATGCGGAAATATTTTCTGTAATTCAGGCAGTAAAGGTAATAGCCAAAAGTGCGCGATACCGCTATTACTTATGATATTGAGCTGATTGTCTTCACTGGCATTTTGCCGTAACCGTTCTGAAGTGACCGCCAAAGCTGTCAATAGCGGCTCAATACTATCGTAGTACTGCAGCCCTTTTGAGGTGGGTTTCAATAACCGTCCAGAGCGATAAAACAACAGACAGTTTAAATTGGCCTCTAAGTTTTTAAGCTGTTGCGACACCGCCGGTTGAGTGCTGGTCAGCTCTTTAGCTGCTGCAGTGACAGTGCCTAAACGCACCACAGCCTCGAAGGCGATCAACGCTTTGTGCGGTGGTAATTTTGATATTAGTCTTTGCATAAGTTTTTCTTATCGTTTTCATTAGAACTTAGCTAATAGTCACAGCAGTGCAAGCGTGATGAAATTCACACTTAACCTGTTGATAACGCTATGGCTGAATAATGACAATTCAAATCAAAGAACACAACCACCGGCTGCAAATTATGATTGCGCAAGCCAGCACACAGATTGAACTCCCTGCACTCTGGCTCAGGGAGCGCTCACAAGAGCATGACCAAGTTGATGCAAAAACACAACAACGTCTTTGGGATCCACATTTATGTGCTGCCGATTTAGCGATCAATCACGCGACTTTTGGCCGTAATACTCTCACCGTCACCTTCAGCGACAACCACACAAGCACTTATTCTACTGATTATTTGACAGAGCAACTGACTTGTTTCGACACTGGATTACCTAAACCTATTGCCTGGCTAGCTGCTGATAATAATTTGCCGGTGCGTTTTGACTGGCAACAAATACAGTCGGATCGGACAATTTTTCAGCAATCTGTCGTTGAGTTTCTACGCTACGGTTATCTGACCTTCTATAATACCCCGACAAAACAAGACAGCCTGCTGCACATTGCTGAGCAGTATGGTTTTGTCCGCGAAACCAATTTTGGCCGCTACTTTGAAGTATTTTCCAAGCCGCAAGCTAATGATCTGGCCTATACGCCGCACGCCATCGGACCACATACTGATAACCCATATCGTGAACCTGTGCCAGGTATACAGTTACTGCACTGTTTAGATAATCAAACGCAAGGCGGGTACTCCACCTTAGTCGACAGTTTGAGCATCGCAAAACTGATCCAAACTGAACACCCTAAAGCGTATCAATTACTCACCGATACCATTGTGCGCTTTCGCTTTTATGATCTCGATTGTGAGCTAGTATCTTTCCACCCGCTGATTGAGCAAGATAATTTTGGCAATGTCTTAGGTATTCACTACAGCCCGCGACTTGATGATCTGCCACTGCTCTCTCAAGCTCAAACTGCGCAATTTCAAAGCGCACGTAATATTTTAGGTAAACTGTTATCTGATCTGCGTTTTGAGAAAAAATTTAAACTCGATAAAGGCGAGCTTATGATGTTTGATAATAACCGCATATTGCACGGACGTACTGCTTTTAACCCACAACAAGGCATCCGCCATCTGCAGGGCTGTTATATCGACAGAGACGGCCCAAAAAGTTTATACCGAGTTGCCAACCGTTCATCAAATAGGATTACCCAAACATGCTAAAAGTTGCCAAATTCACCCGTATGATCGACGGCGATAAACAAGATTACGATTTTTTAGAAAAACTTGAACGAGAGTACGCAGGTAAAGTTGGCGAGCGGCTATACACAGCGCTCAGTCAATTAGATAACAGTTTATCGGGCTATCAGGTGTCACGTTTAGAGCATAGCTTACAGAGCGCGACTCGCGCCTATCGCGACGGCGCCGATGTCGACTGGGTGGTGAGTGTGTTAATCCATGATATTGGTGACATTCACGCACCTTACAATCACGATCAGTACGCGGCGGTAGTATTAGCCCCTTACGTGCGCGAACAGTGTCGTTGGGTCGTTGAGAAACATGGAATTTTTCAACGAAAGTACTACGGCGAACACAGCGGTACGGACCCCGACGCGCGCGAGCAATTTCTCGATCATCCTTGCTATGAGGATGCTGTGTATTTTTGTGAGAACTGGGATCAAAACAGCTTTGATCCAGCCTATCCAAATTTAAGCTTAGCTTTTTTTAAACCGCTACTGATGGAAGTATTTGCGAGAGATGCATTTAGTTCGCAGGCAGTGCAAGCAAATGTGCGAATAGCCTTGCACAATCCATCAATAGCCACTCAAAGGGAAAACGCAGAGGCTAAATACTCTGCGTTAAGCGAGTGACTCTCCAGAAACAGTAGCCTAGCACGGCCACTTCTGTGGATAAAAACTCGTCAGTCTATGTTACTGACCAAAGCTCAAACTGCGAATGTGGCCGTGGCCGTCAACGGCCACTTGCACACACTGAGTTTCAGATATTTTTCGAAGATCTGTGCCATCGGGGCACTTTCCCCACACTTCCACTTTGATCGTCAGCGAGCTATTGCCTTGCTCTACTACTTGCGTGTAATAGCTAAGCACTGTCCCCTCAAGCACAGGTGACATAAATTCCATCGCGCCGACTGAAATAGTCGCTACCCGACCTTTTGATACTTCTCCAGAACGAATTTCAGCGGCGAGCACTGCTTTTGCAGCTACCCAGCCACTATAAACATCGCCAAACATATTGGTTGCCTGTGAATCCGCAGGCAACATTAAACTCAATTCACCCATTGGGGCTAAAGGCTGATCAGAACTTTGCATCACAAATACCACTACTTGAAATATAATCATTTAGAGAGCTAAACATAACGGTGTATCTGTATGCCCAAGTCTCATTTAATCTGATCCCGAGTGTAATGACGCTAGCTTAATAACGAATTAAGATGACGGAAGCAGAATGCGCGGCCATTATATATCCAATTCAGGTATTCTGACCATCCGGAAAAACAGCTTCTTGATAAAAATCGCTGTTTTTGCGTTGTGTTGCATACCCTTAATTCTAAAAGTCAGTATTTTTTAGTATTTTCTCAACAGCTTCGACTAGCTGTTGGCACTTAAACGTATTTAAAGCATCTCGATGAGGGTCTGAGAATTGCTGTATGTCATTGTCATAATACAAACCTGTCGCTTGAGAAAACTCATCAGACAAAGCTGCCCGGACTATGACACTCGCACCAATACTCAAATCAGCTCCCGCTACCCCAAAATGTTCTTTTACCATTTTACTCGCCAATAACGAGCCAGGGTTTAAAGCGATCATCACCGGCATACCGACAGTCTTTGCCAGTTGTTTTGTCCACATCGTGAGCGCAAGCTTACTCTGTGCATAAGCTTGCATATCATCAAGAACTCGCTCGCCTTCTAAAGCGCTCAAATCGACACTCGCTTGTGCGGCAGATGACAAATTAATCACCCGGGCAGTACTGCCTAATAACCCTAGTAAGCCTATTGTTAATAAATACGGTGCGATGGTGTTAACCACAAAGCGGTTATCCAACCCTTGATCATTGATTGGATTTGCCGTTTTCAATACCCCTGCGTTGTTGATAAGGACGTCAATTTTCGCGTATTTCTCACTGATTTTACTCGCTAACTGCGCCACTTCTGACAAGGAAGATAAATCAGCATTAAACACCTCAATCACTGACTCGCTAGAGTATTCAGACAATAGCTGTTGCACACTGGCGAGCTTTTCTAAACTACGTCCATGAATCAGTAACGTGTGTCCCGCTTGTACGAATAATTTAGCAGCTTCTAAACCAATACCGTCAGTGGCACCGGTTAGTAAAATAGTTTTTTTCATTGGGATCACCTAAAATTCTGTCAGGGTTTTAATAATTTATCCGCTTCACTGTTCTTAATCAATGAAGCGGAAAAATGAGACCTCTGAGAGCGTAGCAATTGCAGTTAAAATAAGAAAAACTGATCAAATAGCGGAATTTACTGGTGTAAATAAGCATATTGAATAATTTTTAACACTGTAATATCGAGTGCATTAGCGATGCTGTCTCTAGCGTTTTATGCCTCGACAACGACCTTGCCCATGCCCTCACCACTGGTTAAACGCGCGTATGCCTGGCCTACTTGATCTAAGCTATAGCGGTTGTCATCTAGCACTGGGCGTAATGCACCCGCTTCGCAGATTGCTGCCAATGCTTGTAGGATCACTGCGTGTGCTTCACGCTTCTGGTTATGTAACATAGGAATCAACATAAAGACTACATGCAGCGATAAACCTTTGAAATGCGCAACACTGAGATCTAGCTCAACCATCGCAACCGTAGAGGCAACATGAGCATTTAGCGCAGCTGCCGCAAACGAATTAACCATATTCTCACCACCAACGGAATCAAACACCAGATCAAAACCAGCTCCTTGGGTGTATTCTTCAACATATTCTGCGACCGATTCACTCTTATAGTTAATCGCAGTCGCCCCTAAACTTTCAATCAGTGCTAGTTTTTTCTCACCACCACCAGTGGAGTAGACATCGGCACCAAAATGCTTCGCCAGTTGAATAGCAATGTGGCCCACGCCACCGGAACCGCCGTGAACTAAGACCTTTTGACCACTGCTAATGTTAGCTCTTTGCAGCCCTTCGTAAGCGGTGATTGCTACTAAAGGAAGTGCCGCCGCCTCGCGCATCGATAAGTTTTTTGGTTTATGAGCAATGAGCCGACTATCTGCCAGCATAAACTCTGCCAGCGAGCCCGATAAATCTGCAAGACCACCTGCGCAACCGTAAACTTCATCTCCGATGGCATACTCAGTGACTCCTTCGCCAACCGCTTCAATAATACCGGCAAAGTCCATGCCTAATATCGCCGGTAGATCAGGAGACAATGGCAACTCTTTACCCATTTGACGAATCATCGTATCAACAGTATTGACACTAGATGCTGCAACTTTTATCAATACGTGGCCCGCCTTTACTGCAGGCTTTGTCACTTGCGCTGCTGTAAACTGTGCTGATTCGCCGTAGTTATTAAGTACTATTGCTTTCATGGCTGCTTTCATTGCTAAATCCTCTGTATTGATTAATTAAGCAGAGTATATTTAATAGACGATCAATTGATAATAGAGCAAAATATAGAATCACTTTTAAGATTTTGTTGATAATGAATATTGAACACCTCCAGCTCTTTGTACGTATTTCCCAAACCTCTAATATTTCGAGAGCCGGGAAAGAGTTGGGCTTATCAGCCGCTGTTGCCAGTAGCTATATCAGTAAACTAGAAACACGTCTCGGAGTGCGCTTGATTCATCGCACCACCCGCAAAGTATCATTAACAGAAGAAGGTAAAGCTTTTTTACCGCATGCAGAAGATGTGCTAGCTAGCGTTGAAGGGGCACGCTCATCCGTTGGTGTCGGCCAAACATCCCCAAGAGGTACCTTGAGGATTGCAGCGCCTGCATCTTTTGGCCGCTTGCATTTGGTGCCTGCTCTCAATGGCTTTTTTGCCCTTTACCCCAACCTGAGAATCGATCTGAAATTATCCGATACTATCGTCGATCTGGTAGCAGGCGGTTTTGATATCGCTATACGTAATTCTGCACTTAAAGATTCTAGCTTGGTTGCCAGAAAACTGGCGATCGATCACCGCATTGTCTGTGCATCACCTAGCTACCTTGCGCAACACGGAACTCCAGACACCCCAAAGTCCCTGGGAAACCATCAGTGCCTGACGTTAATTGGATTAGATCATTGGACTTTTCAAATGGGAAAAGAGCAGCAGACGATAAAAGCACAAGGCGTTTTTCGCACAGATAATGGCGAGGCTATTCGCGATGCTAGCCTGAATGGTTTAGGCATCACTTTGAGCTCTACTTGGAATGCTTACCAATATTTAAAAAGCGGAGAACTGGTACAGATTCTTGAGAATTACCCACTGGTTTCAGATACTGCAATTTGGGCGCTCTATCCTAGCACACGCCAACTCGCTCCAAAAATTCGGGCTTTTATTGATTACTTTGCCGAGCACTTTGGCTCTCCTCCTTTTTGGGACAAAGAAATAAAGCGGCCGCAGAAGTAGTACCACAATATAACTTTTGTATTTTTTAGGCAGTGTCACACTTTTGTCACATTTACCTCTTAAAGTAACATCCATCAACTAGGGAATAGCTGACTTAGTCCAATTAGGCCTAATTAGATGATTCTCACCATTCATTTACTTTAAAAATAGCTTTCAGGAGCTTAGCATGAAACCAATGATGAAAATGATGGCCGCGGCCGCTCTTTGCACTTCTACACTAACGCTAAATGCTGCAGATCTATTAGACAAGAACCTGCCGGTATACAACAAAGCCGCTGGCGTATCTGGCAACTTATCCAGTGTTGGCTCTGATACATTGGCTAACTTAATGACACTGTGGACAGAATCTTTCAAGCGTCATTACCCTAACATCAATATCCAAATTCAAGCTGCGGGTTCTTCAACTGCACCACCAGCGCTTACTGAAGGCACATCTAACATGGGCCCTATGAGCCGAAAGATGAAAGATAAGGAAGTGGCCTCTTTCGAAAAGAAATACGGTTACAAGCCAACACCTGTGGCTGTTGCAATCGATGCTCTCGCAGTATTTGTACACAAAGACAATCCAGTTAAAGGCATGAGCATCCCCCAATTGGATGCTATCTTCTCATCTACCCGTAAATGTGGTGGCGAGCAAGATATCACTAAATGGAGCGACGTTGGGCTAAGTGGAGATATCGGTTCAAAGAACATTCAGATCTTTGGTCGTAATTCTGTATCTGGTACTTACGGTTACTTTAAGAAGAAAGCACTTTGTAAAGGTGATTACCGCAACACCGTCAATGAGCAGCCAGGTTCTGCCTCAGTTGTACAGTCTGTTTCAACGTCTCTAAATGGTATCGGTTACTCTGGTATTGGTTACCAAACATCTTCAGTACGTGCATTACCACTTGCAAAGAAGGAAGGCGGCGCATTTGTTGCTGCGACACCTGATAATGCTGTAAAAGGCATTTACCCACTAGCTCGCTTCTTATACGTTTACGTCAACAAAAAGCCTGGTCAGGCACTTCCTCCCATGGAACGTGAGTTCCTGAAGATGGTGATGTCTAAGTCTGGTCAACAAGTGGTGGTGAAAGATGGCTACATTCCACTGCCTTCTAAAGTAGTAGAAAAGCAAATGAAGGCGCTAGGTTTATAACAGGTAGTTAATAGCCAAATATAAGGGAGCCCAAGCTCCCTTTTTTATTGGCTATATTGGTTGAATATTTGCGCAAGTTTGCCATTTTTCTTCATCAGTGCTAACTCTCGGTTAAACACCCCTAAAAAGCCTTGCCATTTTTTAGTGAACATCATCCGATATTCAAAACTATCCACTGCTGTATCTGAAACAACAAATTGATTTTGTAGCTCTGGGTGGTTTTTAATAATCCATTTACCCACTAACTCATTCACAACGGTCGCATCAGTGCGGCTAAAGTATGCATTTTTAAGCATCAGAAACTCTGAGCTGTCGGCCAATGTTTTAATTCGCCCATCGCCAAAGTAGCTATCCAATAAAGGGTAGTAGTAACCGTGGTGAATACCAATTGTTTTACCGATCAAATCCTCAACATTTTCAAATTTAACGGGCTCATTTTTCAACGAAAACAACAGATCTCGCACCTCAATGACGACATCACTAAACAGGTAATTACCCGCTGTTGCTACCCACTCTTTGGCTGCGGCTTCGACATCCACATGACCTTTATCCATTTCAATAACGACTCTTTTTTTAGGTAGCATGACAGTTTCCAGCTGATAGCCATGTTTTTCACTCACATATGCCAGCACATCATACATAATGCCTTTTTCTTTGCCTTTATTAATAAAAAACGGAGGGTATCCAGCGGCAGTGGTGTTTAACACCAAAACCTGTGCTGCTGAACACTGGCAAAAGCCGATCATCGACAGGGCAACAGCAGCTAGTATTTGATTCATATACTGTCCTTTTATTCGATTTATTAGGTAGCGATACAGAGCGAGGTAGTAATTACATTTCCCTACTATTAAGCATAGTCCATTTTTTAACCGCCACGACTAAATGCAAATTTTATGTTGTTAGTAAAAAGGCCGCTGTAATAATTCTGTCACATAAAAATAATATATTGTCGCCATATCTTTAAAATTGGACAAATTAGTATGAGTACTCCCTCAACTTCTAAGAAGCCAGATCTGGATTTCAATACCGCAGCAATGCTGAGAAATCGTAAGATTCGCGCTTTTAAAAATCGTTTAGCGACCCATTCTATCGCCGCAGGCGGTATGAGCATTATCGTGGCGATACTATTAATTTTCTTCTACCTGCTCTGGGAAATCATGCCGCTGTTTAAAGCAGCGAGTATTGAACACTGGCCAACCGACACAACAACTCAGGTACAATACCAGAGCCCGGGCGGCGGAAAGACCCTCTATTTAGCCATTGAAGAGCAAGCGGAGATAGGTCTGCGGATCAATGATGCGCAACAAGCCGTGTTCTTTAATACACGCGGAGGAGAGGTTATTTCAACGCAGCAAATACAGGGAACAAGTGATAGCAAAGCAAGTAGCTTTGCTATTGTTTCAGAAGCCTCTAGAGTTTTTGCAATTGGCTATGAAAACGGCGAAGTGATGGTATTCCAACATCAGTATGCCAGCACCTATCCCGATGGTGTTCGCCTTATAACGCCTTCTTTGAGTTATCCGCTGGGTGCAAGCCCAATCAAAGTCGCCGCAGGTAAAATTGATCTACTCACCCTCTCTAACGAAGATGAAAATTGGAGCATATTAGCCAGTAGCCAAGGGCAGTTAACACAGATCAATATTAGTGCGGAAGAGAACTTGCTAACTGAAGAGTTAGAAATTTCCAGTGAACTGCAGGCGTACCCTAGCATTAGTAGCGATGCAGATAAGCTACTACTACTGCCTGGTAATCGCTGGCTACTAACAGCTAACGATCAGGGGAAAGTGGCACTATATGATCTTCGAGCGGATGCGGGCAATAAGTTAGTTCAAGAAGTGGCAGCCACTACTGGCGCAATCACTAACTTCTCGCTGTTACTTGGCAACAATTCGCTGATTATTGGCGATGATCAAGGTGTTCTCTCACAGTGGTTTTTAGTGCGAGGTGAGCAATCCAAATGGACGCTACAGAGAATACGTGACTTTGAGACAACAGCGGCGGCCGTGGGTGTAGTCGCAATGGAACACCGCCGTAAAGGTTTCGCCGCTATCGATCAAAACGGTGAGCTATATTTATTTAACGCGACCGCTAACCGTAAAGTACTGAGCGAAAATGTCGCGCAACACAGTGTGACGGCTATGGCTTATGCACCCCGTTCAAACGCTTTGCTGGTAGAGCAAAACGGTAGCATCACCTTGTGGGCGGTTGATAACGAGCATCCAGATATTTCCTGGCAAGCGCTGTGGGATAAAGTTTGGTATGAAGGTTATCAAGAACCTGAATACATTTGGCAATCCTCAGCCTCTAATAACGATTTTGAACCAAAATATAGCTTAATGCCACTGGCGTTTGGTACTTTAAAAGCAGCGTTCTATGCCATGTTACTGGCAACACCGCTGGCGATCTGCGGTGCTATTTATACAGCGTACTTCATGGCACCTGCCATGCGTAAAAAAGTGAAACCGTTAATCGAGCTGATGGAGGCTTTGCCTACCGTTATCCTAGGGTTCTTAGCCGGCTTATGGCTAGCTCCCTTTATAGAAAATAATTTGGCGGGAATATTCCTCACCTTACTTTGCATACCTGTCGCTATCCTTGGCTTTGGTTTCGGTTGGGCAAATCTACCTAGGTCATTTAGAAACATGATGCCACAAGGTTGGGATGCCGCACTGCTTATTCCAGTGGTTATTATCGCAACAATGTTTAGTATTCACTTTGCTGGCAATGTCGAAGACCTGCTGTTTGCAGGTGATTTACGTCACTGGATTACAGAAGAAGCCGGCATTCCCTTCGATCAGCGCAACGCGTTAGTGGTCGGTATCGCGATGGGCTTTGCAGTAATACCCACTATTTTCACTATTACTGAAGATGCCATTTTCTCTGTGCCTAAACACTTGAGTTACGGCTCACTGGCGCTCGGCGCAACACCATGGCAGACACTGGTCAGAGTAGTTCTGCCAACCGCCAGCCCAGGGATATTCTCCGCGCTAATGGTCGGCATGGGCCGCGCAGTTGGCGAGACTATGATTGTACTCATGGCCACCGGTAATACGCCGATTATGGACGTCAATATTTTTGAGGGCATGCGTACACTTGCCGCTAACATCGCCGTTGAAATGCCGGAGGCAGAAGTGGCCAGTACTCATTACCGAGTATTGTTCCTAGCGGCATTCTCACTGTTCTTATTCACTTTTGTAGTAAACACTTGTGCCGAGGTAATCAGGCATAGATTACGCAACAAATACGGTTCGCTGTAAGCGTTGCGAGGATTATTAAAATGAAAACATCCGTTAAAGACTGGGTAAAATCTGGCTCACCTTGGATCTGGCTAAACGCAGGTGCCGTTGCCATCAGTGTCATTATGGTGGTCAGCTTGATCGCGCTCATTGGCGCGCGCGGACTCGCGCACTTTTGGCCTGCCGACGTTGTTCAGGCAACTTACACTGAAAAAGGGCACAGCCGACAAGTAGTAGGTGAAGTTGTTCAAATAGAACAAGTGAGCGCTATCCAATTGAGAGATGCGGGCATTGAAGTAGCCCCGGGCATAGAGAGCTTAGAGCGCCAACTATTAAAGACCGGTAACCGTGATATTGGCGGTATCGACTTCAATTGGGTGCTGGCGCGAAGCCTAAGCGACAAAAGCACACCTGAGATGCTCTTCACTGCTGAACGCTACGAGTGGGGCAACTTATACGGTTACCTACGCGCTATCAAACAGCAAGATAAAGTGATTGCAGAGCACACCGGCTCTGCACCTAGTTCCCAGTACAGTCAACTCTGGAGTTTACTCGATAAGAGTATGACACGCGCCAGTGAACTGAGAGCGCAAATTTCTGATATCGAAAAAGACGAAATTGGCAGCATCAACCACGAGCTGGAAAGACTGAGGCTGAAACAGCGTCGCATGGAAATTGAAGGTGATAACGATGCTCAAGTGCTGTCAGAGATAGAGCGCAATACCGCTCTACTTAACAGCGACTATAAAATACTAGAAGATCGATTGATTGCCCTTTACGGTGAAATCAACCGAGACAGTATCGAAGTAGAAGTATCCACAGGCGCCGTCATTACAGTGCCTGTGGCTAACTTAGTGCGTATCTTTCGCGCTAACAGCATGGATACTCTACAAAAAGTACAGCACTATATAGAAAAAATTTGGGAGTTTGTCTCTGAGGATCCCCGTGAGGCTAATACTGAAGGCGGTATTTTCCCCGCGATCTTTGGTACAGTGATGATGGTTATCTTGATGTCTATCATGGTGACCCCTTTTGGTGTGGTCGCCGCGGTGTACTTAAGCGAATACGCTAAACAGGGTTTTACAACCCGCCTGATCCGTATTGCAGTGAATAATTTAGCCGGCGTGCCGTCTATTGTCTACGGGGTATTTGGACTGGGATTCTTTGTCTATGTACTCGGCGGGTCGATTGACCAACTATTCTACCCAGAGGCATTGCCATCACCTACATTTGGTACGGGTGGTCTCCTTTGGGCCTCTATAACACTCGCACTGTTAACGGTACCTGTTGTGATAGTTGCCACAGAGGAAGGTTTGAGTCGTATCCCCAGCTCAATTAAAGAAGGGTCACTGGCACTGGGCGCGACCAAAGCCGAGACCCTATTTAAAATTATTCTACCTATGACTAGCCCGGCGATGATGACCGGGGTGATTTTGGCGATAGCACGTGCTGCCGGTGAAGTGGCACCGCTTATGTTAGTCGGCGTGGTAAAGCTGGCGCCGACACTACCTTTAAACATGAACTACCCCTACCTGCATTTAGATCAAAAAATCATGCACTTGGGCTTTCATATCTACGACGTTGGCTTTCAAAGCCCCAACGTAGAGGCGGCAAGACCACTGGTCTATGCCACCGCCTTTTTACTGATATTAGTCATAGCACTGCTCAATCTATCAGCAGTGGCTATACGCAACAAATTACGTGAAAAATACAAAGCCTTAGAAGTTTAATTTTTCAGCAAAGATTATTACCCGCGCTGATCAATAATAGACTGCGCTGGGTAAAAGAGGACAGAGAACCATGTCACAAGTTAAAAAAGCGACCGTCGATTTAAGCTCTATCATTAAAAACCAACAGAGCCTTAAATTTGCCGATGAGCAAATTATGCTTAACACCCGCGACTTAAAAGTATTCTACGGCGATAAAGAAGCACTTCACGGCGTTACTATGGATATTCCAAAAAACCGTGTGACGGCATTTATCGGTCCATCGGGTTGCGGTAAATCCACCCTATTACGCTGCTTCAACCGCATGAACGACTTAGTCGATAGCTGCAGCATTGGCGGCGAAATCATCTTAGATGATAGAAATATCTATGAAAAAGATGTCGAGGTTGCCGAGCTGCGCCGCCGCGTTGGCATGGTATTTCAAAAACCCAACCCCTTTCCAAAAAGTATCTACGAAAACGTTGCTTACGGCTTGCGTATTCAGGGGGTGAAAAAGAAACGGGTGATCGATGAAACCGTTGAATGGGCGCTGAAATCGGCGGCGCTTTGGGATGAAGTTAAAGATCGTTTACATGAAAGTGCTCTGGGCCTCTCCGGTGGTCAGCAACAGCGCTTGGTGATCGCCCGTACTATCGCAGTTAAACCTGAAGTACTATTGTTGGATGAGCCAGCATCGGCTCTTGATCCTATCTCTACGTTAAAGATTGAAGAGTTAATTCACGAATTGAAGAAAGACTTTACTATTATTATTGTGACTCACAACATGCAACAGGCAGCGCGTGTTTCTGATTATACCGCTTTTATGTACATGGGCGATTTAATCGAATTTGGCGTCACAGATACTTTATTCACTAACCCTGAACACAAACAAACCGAAGATTATATTACCGGACGATTTGGCTAATGAGGAGCGAGAAAATGACCATAAATGACTCAAACACCGAAGGGTACACTAGCCACATCTCCCAGCAATTTAACGACGAGCTAGAGCAAGTGCGCACGGAACTTTTGGCCATGGGCGGTATTGTTGAACGCCAAGTACATCAGTCTGTTGAAGCGCTCTTAACCGGTGATGTTCAAAAAGCGGAAGAAGCACTGGCCATCGATGTGCAAACCAATGCGATGGAGCTTAAAATTGATGAGCGTTGCACGAGTATCATCGCTAGACGACAGCCAGCCGCCTCAGATTTGCGCTTAATTGTCTCCATCTCAAAAGCGGTTGTTGATTTAGAGCGCATGGGTGATGAGGCGAGTAGAATTTGCAGACAGACCGTAGAGCTTGGTCATCAAGGCGGCTCACAACACGGTTTCCAAGAAGTGCGTCATATTGCCAATCTTGTGCGTTCCATGGTGAAGGATGTATTAACCGCGTTTGCCCGCGGCGATATAGAACAAGCTTTCAAAGTCGCTAAAAACGACCGCGCCGTCGATCAAGAATACCGTTCAGCCATGCGCACCTTAGTCAGCTTGATGATGGAAGATCCGCGCTCTATCTCTAGTTGCCTAAACGTTATCTGGGTACTTAGATCTCTAGAGCGTATCGGCGATCACTCGCGCAATATGGCCGAGCACATTATCTACTTAGTCAGCGGTGAAAATGTGCGCCACCAAAGTATCAACGATATGAAAACAACGGTTGAGCAATCGATTTGAAGCGCAACTTGAGCCATTTGGCTCAGGGAGCAGCGAACCTGGGGAGAGTGTCCCCTTTTTAGGACACTCGCTAGCTTTGCTCACTCTAATCCTTAATCATTAAGCTGCTGATTTTAATCTCCTTCATCAATATCCTGCGTTTTTTACCCAGCATCTATAACAAGCTTTGCAGAACTGTTGCTCTGTGCTCTATACTTTATTATTACCATATTGCTAAAACATATCACGAAATTGCGAAAGCTTAGGCCAAAGTCGTCGATATGTTAATTGACTAATCGTCACTGTTGCTCATCCTTAACTCATAACACAACGGTGCTTGATCTTTTTATCTTTGGTCGATATTTTTAGAATCAATGCGTCAGACTAATCTTTAACAATGGAGACAAAACAGATGGAGCAATACATCGTCTATGGTGATCTTAACTGCCCTTATAGCTATACGCTCCACGAGAAGCTAAAAACGCTATCGCTACTGGATAATGTAGAATTCCGTCTGGTTGAGCACGCTCCTGATTTGGGTCTTTATGGTAATCGCCCTGAAATACTGACAGAATTAGCCAGTGATGTCTTTGCGGTACGATCGCTCGCCGAAGATGTTCCTCTGGCACTGCCACCTGAACGTCCAGACAGCCGCTTCGCCATTCTTTGTATTATCGCTGCGCAAAGCATTGATGCCCAAAAATCTAGCTATCTACGCGAACTTTTTTACCGAGCATTGTGGGTAGATGGCAGAGACATCTCTTGCCCCAGTGTCATTTTTAAATGCATCGAAGAAGCGGGGCTGCCACTGGATCTTGAAGTCGAAGAAGACAGTGAAGATCTTTTGGATCAATGGCAGGCCCAATGGGATAAAAGCCAAGTGGGCTCAAGGATACCGGCTATCGTTGCGTTCGATGGCAGAAAGCTATTAGGCCTACCTAGTGTTGCTGAGATTGAGTCATTCTTTGCTGGTAAAGCGCTCAATTTGCAAAACGATTCATCTAAATTACAGCGCTCTTCAAGTCTGCGATCAATCGCTATACTCTGCACCGAGCAAATTAGTACAATATGGGAACCTATTGAGTCAATTCGCGGTGAATACAACTTGCTATTACCCGCCTCAATGGAAGAGCTCAAGCAACTGTTTGATACGCAGGAGCACGCGCCTGATTTGGTCTTGCTACACGCTGACGAGCACTGGAACCATTTACTGCACAGCTATCAAAGCTTCATTGAACGCATGAATATCAGCTATACCCCCATCGCCATTATAGGTGGGCAGAGCAATGACGCGCTAGAGCTTTCTGCATACTCTGCCGGAGCTGCTGACTACATTACCCAAGGTCGGTCTCCGGGGATTTTAAAAGCGCGCATCAGTATGATGCTAGAGCTGAAAAAGTCGCGCGACTTTCTGGAGCATTCAGCCCGTATTGACGGTTTAACAGGCATTAATAATCGTCGAGAATTTGAAAAATTACTCGAGCAAGAGTGGCGACGTAGCTCACGTACTAACCAGTCTATCGCGCTGATTATGCTTGATGTAGATTTTTTCAAGCCTTTTAACGACAGATATGGCCACTTAGCCGGGGATTCAGCACTTCGTAAAATATCAGAAGCGCTGCAAAACACTGTGAGCCGACCTTACGATGCTGTTTGTCGCTACGGGGGTGAAGAGTTTGCCATTTTAATGCCTGAGACAAATGCTGCTGGCGCTAAAAAAGTAGCCTTCGAAATACGCCAGGCCATTATGGATTTAGCGATTGGACACGATAAATCATCCGTCGCTGAAATTGTCACTGTCAGCCAGGGAGTTGCTTGCTTTATCCCCAGCGACAGTAATTCACCTATGCTGCTGATACAAGCAGCCGACGAGGCGCTCTATCAAGGTAAACACAGCACAAGAAACGCAGTGACGTTAGACGGTGAAGCTTAACCACTAAAATAGATCGGGCAGAAGCAGCTATTCGTCGCCTTTTATCTGTTCAACAATAGCGGTGGTTGAGCAGTTATCCAACAGCGATAACACTTGCACATCGCCGCCATAGCTGCGCACAAAATCACCACCGACGACCCCTTCAATCCCATAATCACCGCCTTTGACTAAAATTTCTGGGCGTATTAGATCTATTAAATGCTCAGGTGTCGGCTGATCAAAACAGACCACCCAGTCAACCGCTTCCAGACTTGAAAGCACGATCATGCGGCGATCTTCTGTGTTGATAGGCCGTCCTTCGCCCTTTAAACGCTTGACTGAGGAGTCGCTGTTAATGGCCACAACTAAGCGTTGCCCCAGCTGTCTGGCCTGTTCTAAGTAACCAACGTGCCCAGCATGTAGAATATCAAAGCAACCATTGGTGAAAACAATCTTTTCTCCGGCTAAGCGCGCATCTTCAATCGCTATCGCCAACTGCTCCTCGCTGACAACCCCGCGTGCGCTGCGCTGATTCGAAGCTATTTCCCGCCTAATTTCTGGTCCAGATATCGCGTAAGTACCCAGTTTTCCAATGGCAATGCCCGCTGCCATATTGGCAATAGCCACGGCATTTTGCATTTTCTCTCCAGCCCCTAACGCCGCAGCAAGCGTAGAAATCACGGTGTCCCCTGCACCTGTCACATCAAACACTTCGTGCGTTTGTGCCGGAAAGTGCACTTCTGTGCCCTCTTTATGCAATAACGTCATGCCTTTTTCACTGCGAGTAATCAATAGGCACTCAAGTTCTAACTCTTTAATTAGCGCACTTCCGCGGCTTATTATTTGCTCTTCAGAGTGGCACTTACCTACCACCGCCTCAAACTCTGACATGTTTGGCGTTAAAAGTGTCGCTCCTTTATATGGGCGATAATCACTCCCTTTAGGATCAATCAGTACTAATTTGTTATGTGCTTTTGCCAGAGTAATGATGCTCTGACAATCACTTATGGTACCTTTGTCATAATCCGATATAATCAGCACATCACTCGCCTCTATCTGTCGAGCGACACTATCACTGATTACCTGTGCATATTCACTGCTAAAGCGCTGTTCAAAATCCATCCGCAATAATTGCTGATTGCGACTAATTGCCCGCAATTTCATAATCGTCGGTTCAGCTCCTGCTTGAGAAAAGTCACAGGCAACACCCGCTGCCGTTAATCTGCTCATCAATACATTAGCTGCTTCATCTTGTCCGACTAAACCGAGCAAATGAGTGCTGGCACCAAGCGCGGCGGTATTTAGTGCGACGTTGGCGGCCCCACCTGGCCGGTCATCCTGCGCTGAGACTTTGATAATGGGTACCGGCGCTTCTGGTGAAACTCGTTCTGTCGCACCGTGCCAGTACCTGTCTAACATAATATCGCCAACCACTAATATACGGGTCTTGGCAAATTCTGGCATTTTTAATTCAAGCACAGACGCTCTCTCCTATTTAAATATGAATCAAAAGCTCACGCTTGGCTGTCATCAAACCCTTGCTGATGTAGCTGCGCGTATAAGCCCTGTTGTTCTACGAGTTGTTGATGAGTACCGCGCTCAACTATTTCGCCGTTATCCATGACCAAAATAAGATCGGCATTTTGAATGGTCGATAGCCGGTGGGCAATTACCAGCGTGGTCCGATTTTCCATCACACGCTCCAGCGCTTGTTGAATATAGCGCTCAGAGTGATTATCTAATGCCGATGTCGCCTCATCTAAAATAAGCACTGGCGCGTCTTTTAAGATAGCTCTGGCAATGGCGAGCCGCTGGCGCTGCCCCCCTGATAACATCAAACCTTTTTCACCTAGTGGGGTGTGCATGCCCTGCGCTAATTTATCGACAAATTCAGTGGCATTGGCAATAGTTAATGCTTTTTGCACTTCTTCATCAGATTTATCAGACAAACTCCCGTAGGCAATATTACTTTTAATAGTGCCTGAAAAAAGCACCACTTGCTGATTGACGATAGCAATCTGTTCTCGCAAGTTTTGCAGCTGATAATCCTCCAGCGCCACCCCATCGAGCGTTATTTTACCACTGCTACTTTCAAAGAATCTTGGAATAAGGTTCGCCAGAGTGCTCTTGCCGCTACCCGATCTACCGACTAGCGCAATGCTCTGACCTGCACTCATGGAGAAATCAATATTTTTCAGTACAGCATTGTCCGTATAGCTAAAGCAGACCTGCTTAAAGCTCAGTTCACCCTTGGCGCGCTCAACAATTACCTCACCAGAGTCGCGTTCAGCTTCTGCATCTATCACTTCAAATAAGCTTTTTGCAGCAGTAATACCGCGCTGCAATGGTCCATTTATTTCTGTTAAAGCCCGTAGCGGCTTAGCAATCAGACCGGCGGTAATTAAAAATGCGACGAACTCACTACCGGGCATTTGTGCCATAAACCCTGGATAGAGCGCAACAAATATCAACATAGCTAAAGCGATAGACACCAACATTTGCACAACGGGGGAATTCAACGCAGAAGTCACCGTCATTTTTAAAGACTGGCGTTTAAAGTCATCGCTAGCTCGATTAAAACGCGCCAGCTCACTTTCGTAGCCGCCAAAAGTCTTTACAACTTCATTACCTTGTAAGCTTTCTGTAGCCGCATGGGTAATATCTGCGATAGAACTTTGCATATTTTGAGCAAGCTTACGAAAGCGTTTGGAAGCGATACTGATCACCAGCGCGATAAACGGGCTCGCGGCAAAAAATAGTAGTGAAAGCTGCCAGTTAAGATAAAACAAGTAACCAACTAACCCCAACACCGTCGCGCCTTCTCGCACAAGTGTGCGCACTACAGAAGTACAAGCAGATGTCACTTGCTCAACGTTGTAGATCAAGATTGCCAGATAGTGTCCCGAATCCTGTTGCAAATATTGTTGGCGTGGCAATTGTAATATCGAGGAAAAAATCTCTTTTCTCAACTCATAAACAACATTAAACGCCACTCTATCTAAACAGTAAGTGCCGACAAAACTACCAAGCCCTCTGGCAAAAGTAATAGAGACAATCGCCAGTGGTAATACAATATAAGCATTCCCTGAGGGCGCATCCATTTCAGAGACGATCTTTTCCATCAGTACTGCAAAACCGGTTTGGGTCAACGCGTAGAGTATATAACCGCAGATGCTCAGTGAGAAAAAACCAAGGTAGGGAATCAGATAGCCCAATAGACGCTTATATATTTGCCAGGGGGTGATTTTCAATACGTTTAACCTATAAATATTTAACAATTCGACACTGGGGATAGCGCCATTTCAATCAACTGAATATAATAAACTTTATTGTAACTTAATTCTTGATTGGATAGCCCTTAACTACTGTGAATGATCAAAAAAAAGATTGGCCTGCGCGACTCACGCTTACCTTAATTCGCGCCTTGGCAAAGCTTCCTTTTAAAACGGGACTCAAAGTTGGCGCTCAACTTGGCCATTTAATACGGATACTGGCCGTCAAGAGACGAAAAGTGACAGAGGTTAATATTCGCCTCTGTTTTCCCGAGCTTTCTGAGAGTGAGCAAAAACAGTTAGTTAAAGATGTCTTTATTGCTAACGGGATTGGTTTAGTAGAAACCGCTTGGGCCCATTATGCCGATCGCACAATGTTTGATAATCGCATTGAAATTATCGGCCAAGACTTCTTAGACAGCGCCCTCAAGCAAGAGCGCGGGGTCATATTATTAGGCGCGCACTTCAGTACTTTAGACCTTGGAGGGTTATTGTTTTCATATACCAATGCGCCACTCAATACCTTGTATCGTCAGCATAACAACCCTATCTTAGATCAAGCCATCATCGAGGGCCGCTCAAAGTACTGCGATCCGATAGAGCGTAAAAATATCCGTTTAGTGATCCGCAAACTAAAAGAAAACCAATGTGTTTGGTTTGCGCCCGATCAAGATCTCAGAGGTAAAGGTAACGTCTTTGCGACATTTTTTGGCCAGACGGCATCCACGGTTACCGCTGCCAGCAATTTCGTCAGCTTTAACAATTCGCCTATTTTGATGCTTGCTCATTATCGTAAACCTGATAACAGCGGCTATATCCTCGAATTTAGCGAACTGGAAAGTTGTGATCCCAAAGATAAAGCGCTATTTGCACAAGAGGTCAACAATTGCATAGAGCGGGCCGTACGCAAGTACCCAGCGCAGTATATGTGGGTCCATAAACGCTTTAAGACGCAACCGGATGGTAAAAATAAACTATACCCTTAATCACTGCTTAAAGCGGTTGCTTGAGAGCATGAGAGAGAACCAACCGACAGACTCGATTTTGCAGCGCCACTGAAACTTCCAACAGCCCCCACCACTGCAGAGGTTTATAAATCACTCAGGGTCAATTTTTCGCCATTTTAGCTGATGACAGCACTGACTCAGCTGTTATCAGAAGTTGATTCGCAGCGTTGCTCCACGGCGCTGATATAGGCAATAATAATAATTAATAAACCCGTATAAATGATCATACCGCTGTTATGTGAAAAGAGCACTTGGGTTAAATTTGCCAAGACAAAAAACAAACCGAAGACCACTAAACTAATGGCAATTCCCTTGGTTTGCTCGCCACCTTGTTTATATTTTTGATGCCCGACATAGATAGGGTAAAACAATAAAACCAGCAGGATGATCAACCCTACAAGACCTCTGCGGGCCGAAATATCGAAATAGGCATTGTGTGAGTGTTTATATTTTAAGACCGCCTCGTTAATATCGCCATTTTCAATCAGTCTACGCTTTTCAGCTAAGTGGCCTGAATAACCGACCCCAAATAGCGGGTTGTTTTTGGTGATGATTGCTGCGACCTTCCAGAGTTCCAAGCGAATCCCAGTAGATGTCTTAGCGTCCCCTTGCGAGAAATAGTTTTCGACATTCTCTGCCGCTAATTGGAAGCGGCTAAAACTCTCCGTATTGGCAACACTTAAACCGCATACGGGTATTACAATACAAGATAGCACGATTAATTTAACCGCATGCCTTTTCAGTTCATGTCTGTAGTAGAGCGCTATCACAATCAATAATAGCGGTAGAAAAATTAATCCCCCTCTAGTTAAGGTAGAGAATGAGGCCACAAAGCTGAGCACCCCAGCTAATATTAACAGTACAGGAATTGGCCATTTTTTATAGCTCATATAATAAATTGGCGCACATAACATCGATAATATGCCAAATATCATAGCAATATTACCCAGCTGAATAGGGTTAATGTAACTCCCCACCCTGTCATAACCTAAATAGTACTTCTCAAATAGCGCAAGACAAAAAAGCCCCAAACAACCTATGGCTATTCCCGACATGACCACTAGGGGATAGACGTTTATCGCACTCAATACATAGATCAACGGGATAAAAAGTAATATTTTACTCTGAGGGTCTAATTTGCGCAGAGGAACATCGTAGACGAGCACTTCCAATACCGCTGAAGCTAAGTAACAGAGCAAGACAATAATCAGTCCTTTTTCTGCTTTAGTGAGCGCGATCCTAGCCCGGATGTCTGCAAAAAACAGTAGCAAATAGGTCGAGACTATTAAGGCCCCGCTAATTGCATAGCTTCCTTCAAACGCGACCGAGAGCGCTAAAAACACAAAAACCACCAAATTTACATAGAATTTTGCGGCCTGTAATACTGACGTATTTATATACAAACAAATGCCCTTTACAGCAATGGATCAAGATTTTTTAACATACTTTCAAACTCATCCCAGACCAATTCAGGTACCAGAGCTTGAAAAACACTCGGTTCGACACTCTCTGCATTTATTGCCATGCAGTCTTTTGCTAATAACACTTGCTGGTTTTTACCGTAGCCGCCCACCAACCCAGGGTCAGTGGGACCAAATAAGGTTAGATTGGGTTTATCTAGCGCCGCACTTAAATGCGATAGTCCGGTATCCACAGATATACAGCCTGCAGCATCTTTTATCACTTGCGCGACTTGTGAAAGACTTAGTTTATTGAGTACTAATACCCGTTCATTATTGGCCGCTAAGCGCTCTGCGCGGGCCAATTCTTGCGCGCTGCCCCAAGGTAGCTTTATGTTCCACCCAGCTGCAGTCGCCAGCTTAATTAATTGCTGCCAATACACTTCAGGATAATGTTTATCGAATCTAGTTGTGCCATGATTAAACACCAGATAATCAGCTGCCGCGTTGCTCTCAAAATGTGCGGCTATAGCAAAATCACCTTGGCCATCTGTCAGCTCATATTGCAAAGCACTTGCCAATAACTGTCGGGTACGCTCTATAGCGTGCTGATTTTTTGCGACATTGACGCGGTGCTGATAAAACTTACTCGCCCAAGCTTCTTTAGCACTATGACGATCAAATCCATAACTTGCTCCTCTGGCATTTCTCACCACTAAACAAGCACTTTTAAGCAGGCCTTGTGCATCGATTATCGCATCGTATTCTCGCGCAGCTAACTGTTGCTTAAACGCTTGCCATTGGCCACTACGCCAAGCTTGAACAGGCGCTTTTCGCCAGCGCCTAATAGCTACGGGGATCACTTGGTCAACCGCGCTGTGCCAAGCAGGCACTTCTTGGAACCCCTCTTCGACCACCCAGTCAAAACGGATACCCTCAATAGCCTGCACAGCATCACTGAGCGCCGGCAGTGTGTGAATAATATCTCCCATCGAGGAAGTTTTTACCATCAGTACTCTCATTGGCAGGCCATCATTTGCAGCTTATCAAAGACTAACCCAGGCGTGATATCGATCATACTCTGATGATAACCCTGCTCTGCATCACCTTTGCGCACTTTAAGGAAGCCTTCGATCAGTCTTATCACTTCAGCGTTATCGCTCAGCGGTGGGGTGAAATCTGGGCTGGTAGGTCCGTAGAGTGCAAGCATCGGTGTATCGACAGCCGCGCCGATATGCATTAAACCTGAATCATTAGACACAATAGCCGACACTCTATCCAGAATATCAATTGCTTGGGTAAGACTTGTTTTACCAGATACATCGACAAAGTGAGCGCATTCGTCATCGCTAAGTCGCGCTTTTATCTGTTCGATCGCCGCCGTATCTTTCGCAGACCCCAGGCAGACTATCTGCTTTCCTTGGGCGATGAGTAATGATGCAAGTGTTGCAAAATGATAATGTGGCCAGCGCTTAGCAGGCCCAAATTCGGCCCCAGGACAGAACGCAATGACATCCTCACGCAGCTTATACTGAGAAAACACTGCCTGCTGTTGCTCTACATCGATTTGCAAACAAGGTCTTAGCAGTGGTTTTAATTGCTCAGCTGAGTCTTTTTCAGGTTCGGCCAATGCAATATAGCGCTGTACCATTAATGGAAATGCGTTTTTATCTAATTTACGCATATCATTGACTAACCCGTAACGCATTTCGCCGCGCCAACTAGTGCGCTTGGCAATTTTTGCCATCCAGGGGACTAAAGCAGACTTTAAAGAGTTCGGTAGGATAATACTTTGGTCATAGTGGTGTGGACGCAGCTTTTCAGCGAGCGTTTTTCTCACTCCCCACTGCAGTGCTCCATGACCCACCGGCATTGGGATAGCTCGATTAATTTGCGGCATTCGCGCCAGTACAGGACGACACCAGTCTGGTGCCAGTACATCAATATTACATTCAGGGTAATCAGCTTTAAGCCTTAACAACAGTGATTGACTCATCACCATGTCCCCTACCCAAGAAGGACCTACTACCAATATATTCAACTCGCGCCCTCCGGATGGCATTTTGCATATTAGCCGCACATCATACTAAAAATGCGACACCATCCCAACATATTAAAAAAAAACTGACAAATTATTACATGGTTAATTCCTTTTTGGCGCTGCGGTGATTACAATCTCTCAACGCTAAATAGCCTATTAGATAATGCACTTAACCTGAGTTCCTAATAAGAACTGGACTTAAGTGATCGCTACGACACATATCTTCTGTGCAATAGCGCAATATCACCGGCGAATAATTAGCAATTCTCTATTACATTTTTAAGTATTATCGAGGTAAAAGATGGCTGCGTTTGGTACAGTTTTTATGCCGCAGATGGCAATTTCCCGTTTTGAAGGCTCTTCGTGGAGCCCTGCTGAAATGGTGGCAAGTGATAGCATTACACTGCATCCGGGCGCTCACGTCCTACACTATTCTAGTACTTGTTTTGAAGGACTAAAGGCGTTCAAACAGCCAGATGGCAGCATCAAACTTTTCCGTATGGATCAGAATATTGCCCGCTTTGCACAAAGTAGTGAACTGCTTTCACTGCCTACGATCGACAAAGCAGCCACTGCTAAAATGATTACTGACAGTGTTGCTCAATATGCCAGCGAAGTACCCGCTCCACCGGGCTCGATGTACATTCGCCCAACCCATTTTGGTATCGATCCCGCCATAGGAAAGGCGGCGTCTCCTTCACTGACTTCACTGCAATACATTTTACTCTCCCCTGTTGGCGAATACTTTAATAGCGATGCTGGTGGACTGAGATTACTCTTAGATGAAACCGGTATGCGCTGCGCACCGCACAATGGCATGATCAAAAGTGGCGGTAATTACGCCAGCGCACTTAGACCAATTATGCAGGCCCGTGACCAGTTTCAAGCTGACCAAGTACTGTTCTGCCCAGGCGGATACGCCCAGGAAACAGGCGCAGCCAACTTCTTGTTGATAGATGATGGGGAAATCATTACTAAAGCGCTAGATGAAAGCTTTTTACACGGCGTCACCCGCGACTCGATTCTTACACTTGCCCGCGATATGGGAATGACAGTATCTGAGCGCGAAATTTCTATCGACGAAATGATAGAGCGTTCCAGAAAACCAAGTTGTGAAGCTGCTCTTTCAGGGACTGCTGCGGTGCTAGCGCCTGTCGGCACATTTATCCACAATAATACTGAATACCGATTAGGCGATGGTAAAGAAGGCCCGCTCACTAAAAGATTACGTGAGGCGATGAACGATATTCAATGGGGGCTTGCCGAAGACAAGCACAACTGGTTATTTAACGTATAGACTGACTGGTATTCTCGGCTTTTTTAAGCCGAGAAATCACGTCGCAGTTAGGCTTGAATTTCAGTAAGTAGTAACTCCCTCTATAATACCCCCAACCAAGAAAGCAATACCTAACTACTGCGTGTTTTGTCAAGATTACAATCTTTAAATAACGCCAATTTAACTAATATTTAATGGATAGTGCTGCACGGCTGAATTTTACCTGCAATTTATCCAAAATCTCTAAAACATTTGTGCCATATGCTCTCAACAGCAGCCCGACTAACCTTTACATTATCCGCCTCTGATAGTGTTGCGGTAAGTTCCTGCATTGATTGACGGTGCCCTGCACTGCGATAAACAATATAGGCATCCATCAATTTCCCGCACTCCTCGTCAGATAAAATACCCACCCTACCAAGACTTTGCAGAATTCTTATATTATCCGTGAACTGGATAATTTCAGGATGTTTTCGGCCATATCTCAAGCTGAGGTACTGCACCATAAACTCTATGTCCACCATCCCCCCGCGGTCTTGCTTAATATTGAATTGCTGCTTCTGATCACTTTTAGAACCTAAATGATCACGCATTTTTTCCCGCATTTTGCACACATCAACTTTTAAAACCGCCACATCTCTATCAATTTGTAACACATTAGAGCGTACTTTATTAAAATCTTGCTCTAAACTGTTGCTGCCGCACACTACTCTGGACCTCACTAGCGCTTGATGCTCCCATGTCCAAGCATCCTTTAGCTGGTAGCGCTCAAACGCCGTTAAGCTACTGACCAACATCCCTGAGTTTCCAGCAGGGCGCAACCGCATATCTATCTCATAAAGTTGTCCACTGGCTGTGAATGTATTGAGAATGTGAATAACTCTTTGCCCTAATCGGGTAAAAAACACCGAATTTGCAATGGATTTAAGGCCGTTAGTATAAGCATTATCATCACTTGCATGCAGAAAGACCAAATCCAAATCAGAGCCATAAGACAGCTCAATACCACCCATTTTCCCATAGGCTACCACGATAAATTCTCGACCTTGCTCCTCGCCGTTACTATCACAGGGCTGTCCGTGCTTAGCGACCAATCTATCCCATGCAATATCTAACACTCTTTGTAAGATGACTTCGGCCAGCCATGTCAAATAATCACTGACTTTCATCAGCGGCAAGGTGCCAGTGATATCACTGGCGGCTACTCTAAGCACATGAGCGTGCTTGAAATAGCGCAAACTCTCCATCAACTGCTCTTCATCATCTTCGGGAATACGCAGCATTTGCTGGTTTAATTCAGCTTGCAATTGCTCTTTATTAGGGGGTTTATAAAGCGTTTGCGGTGTGATTAGCTCGTCCAACAAAACCGGCTGTTTAGTCAAGGTTTGTGCAAACCAGCTACTCGCCGAGCAAAGTTTAACCAACTGTTTAAGGGCATCCGGATTTTCCACTAACAACACTAAATAGGCTGAGCGGCGCAAAATAGCCGCCAACATAGTCAATACCCGAGCCAGCGTTTGATCGCTATTATCTTGCACACAAATTTGAGCCAGTAGCTTGGGTACAACTTGCTTCAATCGATCTAAGCTTACCGGCTGCAACATTCTGACCGCTTTGGACTCTGCCATATCAATAATGAGTTTGGCCGCTTGCCGGGTATCTTTAAAACCTTTTTCTGCGCATAATTGTTCTGCTTCACTGGGCGAGAATTTCAATTCCCATAATAGCAACCAATCAGCATCTGCACTTGGAGCACTAGCACCCCCATCCTGAGCAAGTAGCTGGGAAAAATGCCGGTTCACTAACCTTTTATGCAGTTCCAATTGCGCAATAAATGTCTCAACGCTATCAAAACCTAGACTGAAGGCGACCCGCAACACCCCCTCTTGATCGCCAGGTAATTCTTGAGTTTGTCGATCATCTATTGCTTGAATCGCATGTTCAGTATCGCGCAAGAATAAATAGGCGCTTTGCAGTTGGTCTACCACCGCTTGTGGCATACCGACAGTTTCATTGAGCAGCGGTAATATTTTCAACAGTGAACGCTGCTGCAGGCGTTGATCACGCCCTCCGCGAATCAGTTGAAAAGCTTGCGCGATAAATTCTATCTCTCGGATACCACCGGCTCCCAACTTAACGTTGTTAGTCAACCCTTTGCGCCTGACTTCGGAGTTAATCATCGCTTTCATATCGCGCAGAGACTCAAACGCACTATAGTCAATATATTTGCGATAGACAAAAGGCCTTAAGTCGCGCATTAACTGCTGTGCACTAGCGCTGTTACCTGACACAACTCGTGCCTTGATCATCGCGTAGCGCTCCCACTCGCGTCCGTGTTGCTGATAATAATTCTCCATAGCCGTGAAACTACAAGCCAGAGGGCTCACAGATCCAAAAGGCCGCAAGCGCATATCCACTCTAAATACAAACCCATCGACGGTCGGCGCATCCAATACCCGAATCAGTTTTTTACCCAACCTAATAAAGAAGTCCTGATTATCGATGGATTTCTTAGCCCCTTGAGTTTCACCATTTTCAGGATAACAAAACATCAGATCGATATCAGATGACAGGTTTAGCTCACCCGCCCCTAACTTCCCCATACCCAACACCACCATATGTTGCGCCTCACTCGCTTGGGTATCGGTTTGCTTTGAATAAGGAATCCCCCAGCGGGCACACATCGATTGATAAAGCTTCTTCAGGCTTTCATCAATACAGGCATCAGCTAGTGCACTGAGTTCTTTAATCGTTTGCTGTGTATCACTTAGGCGATTACAGTCTCGCCAGATTAGGCGAGTCATTTCACGCGCTCTAAACAAGCGTAACTGTTGCTCTAAAAGCGCTTCATCTTCAACATCGGCTATTAAAGCGGCTAATTTGTTAGCATAGTCCTCTTCACCATATACACAGCCAAGATCTCCGCTATCAAGCAACTCCATTAAAAGCTTAGGTTTGTTTACTAACTGTTCTAAAACATAGTTACTGGACGCAACCACGCGGGTCAGAGCGTTGACCTGATCAACACAGAGCACACTTCTTTGAAGAGTCGCTGATAATTTTTGCCATTGACGCTCGAGCAAACCATGTAGCCCTGCTGGACAAACATTTAAATTGGCACTGTACATAGTGAGACCTTTGCTAATTAATCGGTACTTTGTAAAAGCGCAAAACCGCGGGCGGCTTTGCTGACATCACAAGGTGTTAAACTTGGACACTCGGCGGTTAATAGATTGGCGACTTGTTGCAGTAATTCAGCATCTCCACTTATTAATTCGAGCTCTAATTCACAGATTTCAATTGTTTTGGTGGTTTGCTCAGCACTGATAAATCCCCGATCCAACGCCATCTCAATTTCTGCTGTATTACCCTGATTGTCGCTGTGCTTAAAAACCCATATCCTGCGCTCAAAGTTAGTCTTAAACATAGGTAATAAACGGCTAAATTGGATATGCATAGGCCAATGGTCGATTGGGATGAGCTCTGTATCTAATCTATGTTCAGCCAGCGGCCATTCCCATTCCAGCCTCTTATGCAATCCTCTATCACTTTTTCCCTTGGTTTTTAGTGTTTGGATAAACGCTTCACCATCTTTACGAATACGCAACGCGATTTTCTCATGCTGCAATGACCAATCAGCGGTATCATAATAGGTATTTTCCAACTGTTTTTGCTGTTGCCGACCCTGAAGCTGTCTAAAAAACGAACTATTTATAAGTTTTTCAATAGCTTGCGGCTCAATAGCGAGCTTTAATTCAATCTCTTGTTTCAAAAAAACCACCTCAGTTTTCAATAAGTTACGCCATTTCATGGTTTTCATTTGTTATATTTACGACAATATAAATACTCAAATATCAAATTTTTGCTACAATTTTGTCACACTAGCACTTATACTGCGCAAAATTATAGCTGATGAGGTTTGAGATTATGGTCTCAACAAACCCTTTTACGCAAATGTTTGCACGCTCGCCGTTCAAGCCTATGCAAGAACATATCGCAAAAGCACAGCAATGTGCAGAACAATTAGTGCCATTTTTTGAAGCGTCCTTCGCCGATGATTGGGACACTGCCGAAAAGTACCAACAAATCATTGCTGATCTTGAGCATCAGGCTGATGAAATTAAAAAAGACATCCGCCAGTCTCTGCCCAGTGGATTGTTCTTACCGGTACCGCGCACAGACTTACTGAATTTACTGCGCATGCAAGATAAAATAGCCAATACCGCAAAAGATATTTCAGGGATTATGCTCGGTCGTCAAATGACTGTCCCTAGCCTCATTCAAACCGAGATGATCGAATTTGTCAAAGCAGCCGTGCAAACATCAGAGCAAGCGCTCACTGCTTTAAACGAATTAGATGAGTTGATCGCTGCCGGATTTCGCGGACGAGAAGTACAAGTTGTCGAAGCCCTTATCGACAAACTCGACGATTTAGAACATAAAACTGACGATTTAGAACGCCATTTACGTCACTCCCTATTTAAGGTAGAAAAAGAGCTAGACCCTATCGACGCAATGTTTCTCTACAAAGTTATCTCATGGATTGGAGATCTCGCCGACCGCGCCCAGGATGTAGGCGGAAGACTTCAATTACTACTCGCTCGTTAGCAGCGTAATCTAAGAGTTAAAAAATATGAATATTATTGCTCAGCATGGTGACATAATTGTCATTATGGCCTGTGTTTTCGGTTTTTTCATGGCGTGGGGAGTTGGCGCTAACGATGTCGCCAACGC
>Ga0105358_10000039_pt1 | contig 46766 bp, 34 predicted proteins | sample GOMGulsemesocosm_5_FD_83509 | JGI IMG/M metagenome (GOLD analysis project Ga0105358, IMG submission 83509) | Methane-oxidizing microbial communities from mesocosms in the Gulf of Mexico - GOM15C Gulf of Mexico | ecosystem: Environmental > Aquatic > Marine > Cold seeps | place: Gulf of Mexico... | reverse complement strand
TTTCTATACTCAATCCAGGCTAAAAGCAGTATTTGAAAGTCCTCAAGACCGCAACTTGCCACTAATCCTGCAGCTCCATCTGATAGTTCGTCCTCCTCATCATCACTAAATTCTTCATCAAACTCAGGGTTCTCTGTTATTCGTTGCTCCAATAAAGCATTAGCACTGACCGTTACTTGCTGACGATCAATCTCTAAATGAAACTCACGTCCGGCAAATTCATGTTGCCACCCCAGCCCCTTTAAAAGTTCAGCCACAGATGCCGCAATTTTTTGCAGCTCAACATCATTGGCACGACTCATTTCAATATTTAGCCAGTGACCAAATGCTTCAGCTTCCATATTAAGCTTGGCTACTGGATCATCAAAATCATTGCGAGTAAAACTATATTCCATCCGTTACAGCCCTGCCAAATCAGAATACAGAGCATACAATCGTGCTATTTCGCCTAAGTACTGCTGATCAATACTGTCAAACCTTGCAAACTCTGGGCTATCGATATCAAGTACTGCAACAACCTTTGCGTCGACGATAATAGGTAACACTATTTCTGAGTTCGATGCCGCATCACAGGCAATATGGCCTTCAAACTGATGCACATCCTCAATGCACTGGATCTCACCACTCGCTGCAGCGCTACCGCAAACACCTTTTCCCAAAGGAATGCGAACACAGGCAAGCTGCCCCTGAAAAGGGCCTAGTACCAACTCCCCTTCTCGACAAAAGTAAAAGCCCGCCCAATTTAACCCCTCACTATTATTGAAAATTAAGGCACTTAAATTTGCAGCGTTGGCAATATAGTCTGTTTCGCCAGATAATAATGCCTCAGCTTGCTTCACTAACAATGTGTATTCTTGCTGTTTGTTAATTTTTTGCGTATTCACTGTTTTACTCTATAAGTCATTTAATTCGTTTCTAGTGTGGTACTTTTTAGAAGTCACATAGCCTTCCATAGCACCAACTTGTTCATTCAAACGCTTTAACCTGTCACGGATATCCGCTAAGCGGCTACTCGCCGGCTTATTGTAATTAAAGACTTTGTGCTCAGGACTGGTCTTTTTTGTAGAGGCTTGCGAATAAGGGCGCTTGTCTATTAAAAATATAGCGACCACATAGCCAATTAACGCTATTTGAAAGGTAAAGATGACCAAGCTAATGAAGATCAACCGTGCCAGCCAATTGGGAATATCAAAGTAATCTGCAAAACCTGCACACACCCCAGCAATTTTACCATTTTGTTTATTTCTGTATAAATTTCGCTGATAACCATTCGCTTTATTGGGCCTGCTTGGGTCGCCATTGTTAAATTTACATCTCATAATGTTTCTCCTTAACTACTGACTTTGATTGCGCCAGCCATTGTGTTTATCATCAAGAATCGCCTCTAAGTTGTTAATGCGATCAGATAACACTTCAATAGTCTGCGATACTTCTGCAATTACGTCCTGATCTTGCGCCGATAATCCCTTTTTTTCTCGATTTTTGCTCCAGTAGTGCAATATTAGCCACAGCGGTGCCACTATGACTAAAAATACCACTAGCGGTACAAATATAACCACCATACCCGACATACAACCTCCTGTTATTTACTTTGAATTTTAGACTTAAGCGCCGCCAGTTCCTGCTCTATTTCATCTTCAATCGCTAAATCTGCAATCTCTTCTGAGAGTGAGTGGTTACCCTTGCCCATATCGTAGGATTCAACTTCAGCTTCCAGCTCTTCTAATCGCTGCTCATACTGCTCAAATTTATCAAAGGCATTGTTCAATGTCTCTCTGTTAGTACGCTTGCGTACTTCTAATCTTGAGCGCCCTGTTTGCTCACGCACTAGCAGCTCTTTTTGTTTAGCGCGGGCGGCATCAAGTTTTGACTGCAGTTGACCTATTTCATCACTGAGCAAACTAATTTGCTCTTCAATAAAACTCAATTCAGCATTGCCTGCGGTGACCGCTTCTTCAGCGCGGCGTTTTTCGATTAATGCACCCTTTGCTAAATCTTCCCTGCCTTTGCTAATAGCCAACTCAGTTTTTTGCAACCAGTTTGCCGCTTCTAATTCTAATGCTTTTACTCTGCGTTGCAGCTCTTTTTTGTCCGCAATAATTTTTGCAGAACTGGTTCTCACTTCAACCAATGTGTCTTCCATTTCCTGAATCATCAAACGAATCATTTTTTTAGGATCTTCTGCCCGATCTAAAATAGACGTTAGGTTGGCATTTACGATATCTTGAAAACGTGAAAATATACCCATGATCTTTTCCTTCCTTTGCTTTACTTTATATAAATGAATTAAATATGGTCTAATTCATCAACTTTACTGTGCAGTACTTTGTTGATGTTCTCAGCACCTGCTTTTACTACTAATAAAGCCATTTTTGTGCCAACTTTTACAAAATATTTAACTTGTTGTTTTATATGAATTAATACTTTTTGTTAAAATAAAACATCATTATTTGTTTTACAGAAAAAGTATTAATTAGCCATAAAAACTATTTTGTGGTCAAATAAACCACATGGAAAAACAAATTATACTTGGTGAGTCAGCCCTATTAACCCAGGCGCTTGAGCAATTAAGCCTGGTTGCCCCACTCAATAAACCGGTGCTGATCGTAGGTGAACGCGGTACTGGTAAAGAGTTGATTGCAGAGCGCTTACACTTTCTATCAGAACGCTGGCAGAAACCTTTTCTTAAAGTAAACTGCGCTGCGCTAACTGAGAGCTTATTAGAATCGACCCTGTTCGGCCACGAAGTGGGAGCTTTTACCGGTGCCACTAAAAGACAAAAAGGCTATTTTGAACGGGCCCATGAAGGCACACTATTTTTAGATGAGCTGGGGACTGTTTCAATTCGCGTACAAGAAAAACTGTTACGCGTTATTGAATACGGTGAATTCGAACGCTTAGGCGGACAGCAGAGCATTGTTACCGACACCCGAATTGTGGCTGCCACCAATGCAGATTTAGTTGAACAGGCTCAACAGAAAAAATTCCGAGCTGATTTACTCGACAGACTCGCATTTGATGTTATCAATTTACCACCACTGCGCTACAGGCCTGAAGACATCCCTATATTAGCGGAGCACTTTGCCATATTGATGAGCCGTGAGCTAGGCAGGGAAATATTTATGGGCTTTACCCGGCAAGCGAGTGAAACGTTAATTGAGCATCCTTGGTTTGGTAATATCAGAGAACTAAAAAACGTTGTCCAGCGCAGCGTATATCGTCACCAAGATGTTGATTCAGCCATATCTGATATTATTTTAAACCCATTTACTACTCCTTGGCCTGCATCTGTGGATGATTCGGTCACCATCGCTACCCAAAAAACTGCGGCACCTAAAGAGAATGAGGAAGAGTTCAGGCCTGGAAACTTGAAGCAACAAGTCAGTGCCTTTGAAATACGACAAATACAGAGCAGTTTGCATGCAAACCACTACCATCAAAAGCACACTGCTAAAGCACTGGGGTTAAGCTATCATCAATTAAGAGCTTACTTTAAAAAATATCCGCAGCTACTAAGGAAGTAATCTAAGGAGCGTTGCACGGCCAATAATTGCCGTTTCATTGATGACTATTGATGATTCATCTGACAAGCTTTTATGTCATTTCGAAGTATTCCCACCGACAACGCTGTATATTTAATGGTCACAGGCTACATCTCATGGTATGTTTAATTATTGTGCAGCTTGATTAATCGTGGCTTGTATATTGCTAATAGAACTCTTTACCTCTTTCAGGATGAAACCCAATGAGCCCACCTCTTGCATTAGCCACAAGAGCGAGTACCTTTAAGCCTCTGATCGGTCTAGCTGAGCTGATGAGCAGAGTATTCAACGGTGAGAATCTTTCTTTTGTGGGTCAAGAGTTACTTTCACGCTCTCATCAAGGCGATGCACATGCACTATTAGATCTTTCGATATTACTGCAATTGCAACATCAAAAAGACGTCGGTTTAGCATTGCAACGCGAAGCGCTAAAACAACAGCAACTCTTTGAACTACATAACAAATACAACAGTACTTTAAAACTGCTCGCTATTTATACAAGTGGCGACTTGATGACCAACACCCCGCTCGAATTCCTCGCTCAAGGAGCTGGGTTTAGCTTACAAATACTCTATGTGGGTGAAGAATTACCGCCACTACAAAAAATACCCGACCACGATATAGCTATTATTGCCGTTAGTGAGCTTGATCGAAATTCAAAAGCACTCACCTTGATTGAAAAACTGCTACCTAAGTTAAAATCACCCTTGATCAATAATCCGTTAAATATTAAAAGGCTAGCCAGAGATAAAATTAGCCGCAGCATAGAAAACTCGGATGCTATCGAAATACCACTGACGCTGCGCTATACAAAAACGCAACTTCTCAGTGATAATTCACTCTATGGGCATGTCGAATCAACGAAATACAACATCGATTTTCCGATCATCATCCGACCCGTTGATTCACACGCAGGCCAAGGCTTAGAGAAAATCACTCATCATTCTCAACTCTCTCACTACTTAGCTGATACGAAAAACAATCATTTTTTTGTCGCCAAATATATCGACTACCAAGACGCCGACAGACAGTATAGAAAATATCGAGTGATGTTTATCGATAAAAAACCATTTATTGCGCATATGGCAATATCAGATCACTGGATGATTCATTATTTAAATGCGGGCATGTTAGAGAGTGCTGAAAAGCGTTTTATTGAAGCGCAAGTGATAGGCAACTTTGAACAGGATTTTGCCAAGAGACATCAGCGTGCTTTTGAACAACTTAACCAAGCTGTAGACCTTGAATACTTTGGGATTGACTGCGCTGAGACAAAAGAAGGCAAACTACTAGTGTTCGAAACTTGTGCCTCACTTAACATTCACGCCATGGACTGTGAAAAAACCTTTCCTTATAAGAAGCCGCAAATGCAGAAAATTTTTGATGCTTTTTTACAGATGCTCATCCAAAAAAGCTCCCTATGATCGCTGCTATCTTATAGCGAATACTGTCTCTGATATTATGAGCCAAAATCTATTTAAGGTTTCAACACTATTTTCTTATTCACCCTATTGGGATAACAGGTCTTGCAAATTTCGCACTCAAGACCATAACAGGCACGCGCTTGACAGTGTTCACGAGCATAGTAAATTATTTGCAGATGCACATCATTCCAACGATGTTTAGGAAACAACTTTTTCAAGTCTATCTCTGTTTGCTGCACATTTTTTCCTTTGGTTAACCCCCAGCGTTGCGCTAAGCGATGGATGTGCGTATCGACCGCGAATGCGGGATGACCAAAAGCCTGACTCATAACGACAGATGCCGTTTTATGACCCACACCAGGCAGTTTTTCAAGATCAGAGAAATTATCTGGCACCATCCCACAATGCTGCTCGACTAACATTTTGGAGAGTACGCTAATAGCTTTAGACTTTTGTGGTGATAACCCACAGGGCTTGATAATCGCCCTGATATCTTCAATTGCAACGCCTGCCATTTTTTCAGGGGTCGCAGCTAATGCAAATAATGCAGGCGTAACAGTATTCACTCTCGCATCAGTACACTGAGCAGATAGCAGCACTGCTACCAACAAGGTATATGAATCAGTGTGATCAAGGGGAATTGGAGGGTTGGGGTAAAGCGCTTGTAGGCGCTGATCAATATAGGCAGCGCGTTCTTTTTTAAGCATGTTTTGCCTTAGAAACTCATGAAAGATGCGCCATTATAGCGCTTTCTCAGACAGTAAGCGCCACCGAAAAATTTTCTTTTTTATCAATAATAACTTTGTTTCTACCGGAATGCTTTGCTTCATATAACGCTTTATCAGCGGTGGTAATTAAGTTGTCCAAAGTGCTAATATCATCACTCATGGACACCCCAATACTCACTGTGTATGTGATGCTCCCCCGCTCTGTCAGTATCGTTTGTTTAGCAAGTAATACACGTATTTCATTGGCAAGATAGAGCGCATCTGCCTGACTAACTTTATTAAGAATTAACACAAACTCTTCGCCACCAAAACGCGAGAAAATATCCCCTTTACGCATTCTAGCAGCGATTGCCTGGCTAAAAGCAATAAGCACTTCGTCCCCTGCATCATGGCCGAAACGATCATTAATCAATTTAAATTTGTCTATGTCTAACATCAACACAGCCACTTGTGTTTGCTCCCTTTGGTTGAGAGATAACAGTAATGGCCCTGCTTCCATCAAATATTTTCGATTGTGCACACCGGTTAAAAAATCTTTAATAGCCAGGCTCTTTAGCTCATTAAGGTAATTTGTCATTCGTCTATTTATCGCTAAAAAGGACACTAACAGAAGTACCAAATTCACCACTAAAATAGCGGGGATGGTGTATACCAAACCGGTTCTTTGCACATCCATCTCGTTCACTTTTTGTTGGAACCTTCGATTAATAGATCCCAATACTTTATTGATTAAGGTCATCATATCTAAGTTAATTTTAATGTATTCCCCTGAATACAAAATATCCTCAACCCGTTTATTAGCTACAGTCAAATCCTGTTGTTTATCGAGGACTGAAAATGCTTCGTTTTCTAATACTCTCAATCTGCTATCCGCCAATACCGCTCTGCTAAGCCACACTCTCTCATTGACAGAAAACGGTATGTATTCCCCCTCTAAATCCGCGCTTTCATTCTCTACTGCTCCCTTCATGGTTAAGTCAGCATTACTGATAATTAATTTGCTATAACGTTGTTCCAACTTTCGAAACTGTTGCAGGTAATCTAGGTTTTTACTACGTACATATTGACGCGCTAAAAAGGAGAGACTATCGGTACGTGAGCGATATTGACTTAATTGAGTAATCACCCAGAACCTTTGATTTTCTATAACCTGAGCTTGAAAGGTAACTTGATAGAATTGGTAGCCCAAATATGTACTAAAAGCGATAATCAGTAGTAACATCCATTGATATATCTTAAAAGACAACTTGAATGGTATAGATTTGATCATTTACAAACATCCTTGATAGACATAGCTGCTACACCACGCCTTTATACTTAAGCCGCATAATTCAACTCAGATCCAAGAGAAACAGTACAGGTCTAAAACATATCTAGTGGCCTAGCACTTGATTTGTAACTGATATCTACGCTTGGAACTGGTATCTTTTATTCACGAGCTTAAGAACCTTTACTTAATATAAACGGCAACAACACTCTTAATAAGAACAAATAAAATAGCATAATTCAAACAAAAAAAGATAAATATTTATCTTACATTCATTTAGCAACTGTGAAATTTATGATATCGCTATAGCCTTGCTCATCTATGGCACTTAGCTGATAACGCCCCAACTGCTTTATTTGTAATGCTAATGCTTCTTGCTGATCGCTTTTTGCGATATATTTACCATTTAAATACCAAGTTGTTACTCCTACACCTCCTGATTTTTGTAATAATAAAGTCAAACCTTTGTGATTATATTTATACATACTGCCATCAATGACTGAACTAATAGCAAGTTCCTCAGGCTCTTCGAGCATGCACTTCTTACTGCTGACTCCCAATCTTTTATGTCTGCGCCAACTTGGATTTAACCAAGGCTCTAATGACAAGGGCCAAAACGCTAACTGCTTAAGTTGCAACACTGAACTGTCACAACGAGGATTCACTCTTGCACCCTTTGTGTTGTACCAAAGATTTTTTAACAGTGGCCAGCGCGATAAAGTGGGAGCGATAGTATTATTGAGAATCCAGGCGCGGTGTTTTCGCTGGCAATTATCCAAGTTGTTATGTTGAGCACTTGCCAGAGTGCCGAGCGGCCAGCAAATTAGTTGTTCACTAACGCTTAGTGGTTTTTTTAATACTTCGCTATCAGCGATTGCTCTCACTGTCTTAAACAGTAAAGGCGCCGCAGTTTTACGTCCCGAAATTCCCACCGAGCCACTGGCATCGGGTCGACCTACCCAAACCCCAATACTCCACTTTTTGCTGACCCCCATCGCCCATGCTTCACGGTAACCATAACTAGTCCCTGTTTTCCAAGCCATCGGCCAGCGACTTTCAATAAACTGACTGCTGGCACTTGCCAATGGGTTTACGGCCAACATTTTCCAGCTAATCCAAGCAGCACCTGGCGATAGCATATATCGTTCAACTATAGGATCTGCAGCCCTTAAACGCGCTTTAATTGCCACCCCTGAACGCCCTAAAGCCGAATAACTACCCACTAGATGTTCCAGCTTAGTGCCAACACCCCCAAGTATCATCGAGAGATTGGCACTTTGGCTACCTGGCCAGTACAATTTCAAACCTGCCGATTCAAGTTTTGCTGCAAAGTAATGAGGCTCTAATTGCTCTAATACTTGCACCGCGGGGATATTTAAAGAGCGCTGCAAGGCCTGCGTCACACTCACTGGCCCATTAAAACCAGCGCTAAAATTCTGCGGCCGATAGGCTTTTTTATGACGTGGTACATCTTGTAGTAGTGACTGGGAGTGGAGCAGTCCTCGATCTATCGCCAGCGCGTACAAAAAGGGTTTTAGCGTAGATCCTGGTGAGCGCACTGCTTGGATCATGTCGACATGCCCAAAACGCTTATTGTCTAAAAAGTTAGCGGATCCGATGTAACTGCGCACTGCCCCTGTATCGTTCTCCATCACCATTAGTGCAACAGAGACTCCCTCGGCCAAACCCTGTGAATAATCCGCAACTAACTCCTCTAATTGTTGCTGCATCTCAAAATCAATAAAACTGCTGATCTTCTCACAGTCTGGACACTGTTTTTTCAAGCGACGTGCCAGCAGCGGCGCATGCATTGGCGACTTTTGTGCGAGCGAGAAAATAGTTTCTTGCAGTGCATCTGCCACTCTTTGCGAAGACCAAATATGTAACTGCTGCATCCGCCGCAATACTTTATTGCGAGCCTTTGTTGCCGCTTGTGGATGCCTGTTTGGGTGCCAGCGACTCGGTGCTTGGGGCAGTACCGCTAAGAGAGCGGCCTCAGCATCACTGAGTTGTGCCAAAGGTTTATCAAAGTAGCTAATACTCGCGGCTTGCACACCAATTAATGTGCCGCCAAAAGGGGCTAGATTTAAATATAGGTTGAGTATTTTCTCTTTAGAATAGTGCCACTCTAACTGCAGTGCGCGAAGCATTTGCTGAGTTTTTCCCGTAAGAGTACGCGGGTGTGGATTCATCAATCGAGCCACTTGCATTGTTAGCGTGGAGCCACCGGAGACAATCTGCCCCGCTTGCCAGTTTTGCCAAGCTGCGCGTAGCATCGCCAGTGGATTCACCCCGAAATGCCAGTGAAACCAGCGATCTTCATAGCCGAGCAACAACTCTAAATAATGCTCAGGTACTTGTGAGTTTTCAATCGGATAGCGCCACTGCTGCTGTTTATTACTAAAGGCACGTAAAACTTCACCGCGCTCTGCCAAAACCACAGTACTGAATGAGCGCTTAGTGTTAATCGGGTAGCAGTTGTCTAACACCATTAGCAATAACAGCCCGAGCACCGTAAACGCAGCGTAACTCAAGCATTTGTTAGCGAGCACCAGTTGCTCTTGGTAGTACCTTGATAAAGCCGGCATCTTTACCTGTATGGCGTATTTCGGGGCGATACATATCTTCAGCAAATGTCGCTGGTATACGATAAGTCCCAGCAGATACCGCTCGTACTAAGTAAAACAGAGTACTGCTACCGCGTGCAAGATCAAGCGCCATGACAAATCGATCGGCGCGATATTCAATGTGTTTAACATGCAAACCTGCCATCTTTTCTGACAGTGAATCACCGTTCACCGCTAGCTCTGTTTGCTGGTAGCTATCGACAAAGTTTTGATTTTCAATTTCAAAACCGGCCGGTAATAAATCAACGATCATCGCGTGTGTTAGCCGTTTATCTGCCTGTATCTGTAAGCCAACAATTAGCTTCTCCCCACTTTGTAACTGTTGATCTGTGAAAGGCTGGCCATTGATATCATAGAATGTGCGGACAATGTCTAGCCCATTGTTGATCGCTTGCGGCACACTCTTTTCGTAGCCCGAAGCGCGAATGTTGACATATAAATGACTTTGAGCCGTGTTTTCAATCGCTATTGGCTGCCTTAACTGCTCAGGGGTTAAGCGGTAAATCTGTTGCTGTAATTCACTGTTAATGGCGAGTGTGCCAATACTCGCTTTGAATACCAGATCACCTTCCTCTCTCAGCTTTAACTCTTTACCTAGTAAAAAAAGCGCATTTCGCTCTTGAGTACTCAACCACTGCCGAGCACTTAACTGTTGTGTTAATTGTAACAATAGCGGCAGCCAATATGACTCCTGCTGCTTATTCTCCAGTAGCCAAAAGCTAGCCAGAGCTAAATCGCGAACGGCACTTGAGTAATGTATATAGGGCTCTCCAAATTCGTCGATATTCGCCAGCGCCTCTTGCATGGCCTGATTGGCCCTTTTTTTATCACCGCTTTGATCGAGGGCCATTGCCAGCTGCAATAAAGCCATTGGACTTTCACTGTTTTCTTTGTGGTCAAATAGAGGACGCAATACCGACAGAGGTGCCTGCTGGTAACGCGCTAAAACTTGCGCGGCATAGGCGCGCACCGCAAACTTAGTCTGGTGATTAATACGCTCCTCATAACTGCGAATTTTATTAGGGCTACGTAAATAGACAGCAATGCGTTGGCGCGCTTTATCCAAGTTTGCTTTTGGCACTGGATAACCCAGCGCCTTGGCACGCAACAGGAAGTCCGTTACATACACGCTTAACCAGTGCTCTTCAGGACTGTGTGCCGACCACAAACCAAAACCGCCGCTACTGCGCTGCATAGACTGCAACCGTTGTATCGCCAAGTTAATCGCCGCAACTCTGGCACTGTGATCAGAGCCTTTGATTCCCAGTTGGTTGAGTAGTTGATCATTCACGTACAACTGCGGGAAAACGCCACTGGTAGTTTGCTCTAAACAACCGTAGGGATACGCTTCAAGCGCTTGCAAATGGCTGGCGATATCCAGTGGTGGCGCACTGGACAAACTCAACTGGCCACTGAGCCCAAAATCGATCATTTGCGCTAGCTCATCGCCAGTGGTCGTAAAGCTCTGCCCCGGCTGTAGCGCTTCAATCCAGAGCTTTTCACTTTTTGCCCAAGAGGGTTTAACCGCTAGCTGCCAGCGCTTTTCGATACTCAGTATGCGCTCTTTTTGCTGCACTTTTTCTAGCACTAACGTGATATCAATGTCCTTAAATTCAGCTTGTGCAATAATTGGTAAGCGCAGCACTCGCTTAGCATCTTTGACTAATTGAAGCGGCGCTTGATACAACTGCGCATCCGCTAGCCCTTTAAATTTTAGCCCTTGGCCTAAGCGTAAGCTTAAGTCCAGCTGCTGATCACTGCCACTGAGGTTTTTTAAATCTACAGCCAACCAAGATTCATCCCCTTCGCGCAGGAAACGCGGCTTGCTAAGCTGTGCGATAATTGGTGACACCACCTGCACATCCTTTTCAGCCGAGCCAAAACTCTGTGAGGAAAAAGCCACCGCCATCAAGCGTAAACGGCCGTTAAAGTTGGGGATATCTAAGCTAACATTAACCTTGCCACTGGCATCGACATCAACAACCCCCGAAAACAGCGAGACGATTTCCACGTCGGGATCCGCTTCACCGGTATTTTGGCTATCTTCATCGCCACCAAAACTCAACTGTGCCATCACCCCATCATCGGCACTCATTAAGTCTGAGAAGCTGTCTCTGGCTGTGACGGAATAAGCGCGTTTTTCAAAAAAACCGGCAAAGGGGTCAGGAGCAGCAAATTTTGAAATATTAAGAATGCCCACATCCACAGCCGCTAGTGTTACTTGCACAGGCCCATGGGGGACTGTTAACCCCTGCGATACGCTAAGCGGTACAACTAAGCGGCTATTGGGGCGGATGCTGGCAGGGCTATCAATGCTTATTTCAAGCTTTCGCGCTTGTCTATCTAATGGTAAATGAGCAATACCCATCATCCGCCGCGGGAGCTTTTCATCTCTTTCCTCCCCCGGCTGCACTAAATACACTGATACATAGATATCATGGGAATTCCAATCACTCTGCACAGTAAAAGAGACGCTCTTTCCGTTCTCTGAGACCTCTAGCGGGGCTCTATACAGCACTTTGTCTGACTCAACCAACAAAAACCCTTGGCCCCTAGCAGCGGGTTTTATATCCAAGGTGACAGTTTCACCTACTTTATAGTGCTGTTTATCTAGCGCTAGACCAATTCTGTCAGGCCTACCTGCCATCACGGTTTCATCAGCACTCCAGCCAGCTCTAAAGCGATAAGCCGCTGTCACCTTAGTCTGTGGGTTGCTCACCTCAATACGGTAGTGCCCCCAGTCAACAGGGACAGATACTTGGGCGCTGCTGCCTGCTTTTAGCGTCACACTGCGCTGCAACACATCGTAGTGATGCTCAGTGTAGTTAGATGTCCAGCCCTCACTCTCGCTGTAGCGCCAGTGGTAGTCCCGACGTTCACGCACTAACTTCACCATCAACTCTTGAGCCGCCAGTTTGCGTTTTCCATCAGTGAGAATAACTTCGAAATTTGCGCTGCCATCAAAGGGCGCTAAATCATCCTCAAATAACGGCCTGATTCCCACCAACTGCTTAGCCGGTAATGCATAAGTCTTGCTGATGCGACTGACAGGACGACCACCGCTGTCTAACAAACTGCTATAGAGTTTTAACTGCATGACTGTATTGGCTTTATGCCAATAGTTTGTGCTGCTTAACAATTGCTGTCCACTGGCGTTCAAGGTTTGATCGGGCAATGTTTCACGGCGGTTGAATGCTGTACGGTTGGGGTGGCTAAAGTGGTAGTCCTCAAAATCTTTAAAGGGATGGGCAGCTGTATGTATTACTAGCTCACTCTGTAATAGATTGCCACTGGCGGGCGCCCCATATAAGTATTGGCCATCGACGGCGACTTGAAACGCGTCCTGTAGATCGACAAATTCGGGGGCTTCTAAGTTCAAATCCATGCGCTGCGGTAGAAAGTCTTCTATCTGTAGCGGATAACTGGTCGCCGTTTGGCCAGGTATTTGCGCACTCACCGACCACAGTCCGGTAATACCATCTTCTGGTATTAACCAGTCGCTAGCATAGTAGCCAAGCGCGTTAGGACGAATGCGCTGTTCACTGACCACTCGACCATCGGGCTGCTGCAATTTAAAGGTCAATACTTGCGCGGGCAGCTGTAAGCCATCGCTATCTCGCAACAGTGCACTAATCTTTAAGTTCTCTCCTGGGCGATATAAATCTCGAGGGCTATAGATAAACAACTGCTGTGCGGCGTTTTTTTTGCCATCGATAGGGAATTCAGATAAATCTAATTTGGCACCAAATAAGCGCACAATTGCACTTTGCTTATCTTGGGTGGCGATCAACAATTTTGCATTCGCTAACTGTTCACGAGAGAAGCTAAGGTTTCCCTCATGATCAGTCAGTCCTTTAGCCAGTATTTTCCCCGCTGTATTTAGCAGCTTAACCGACACCTCAGGCTTCGCCAAAGCGGTCGCTAAAGAGCTCACATTGACCAGCGCATTTTGCCGATATAGTCTTAAGTGTACCCCTAGGTCACTAATGGCAAACCAAGTAGCGGGATGAGAGTAATCATATTCACCGGCCTTGCGCATAATCGCTAAATAGACACCAGGGCCTTGCAGTGCCTCAATCTCATTAATCGGTAGATAGCTCGTCGCGCTCTGGTTCTTGAGTAGCTTTAAGTCAAAGCGGGCGGTGTAGATATGCTCAAATTTGTCAATGTAGGGTTTTACATGCCAAAAATCTTGCTGGCCACGGCGCTGGTTCTCGTGCAAAAAAGAGACCAATTGGCTTTGAGGAATACGATAAAAATCAACGTCCACCCGTAATGCATTGACTGAGATTACCGGCAGCCCATCACTTAATCCATCAGCCAGCAAATTTCCATTTCCGGCAAAGCCCAGCATAGGGGTGATTGCAGGTACTGTTATAGATTGGGTACGCCCTTTATCCAATAGCGCCCAGTTCGCCATAGGCAGTCCAGCTTTAATCGCAACCACATAATCCATTTCAGGTTCTATATTGGTAAAATACAAAGTCTTGGCTTTATCGCCTAGCACCCAAGCACCGCTAACAGAACTTCCTGTCAGCGTTTCGATACTCAACCATTGCGCTAGGTTGACATTGCCTGTAACGGGTGCGGATAAAGTGATTGCCGCCGCTATGCGTCCGTTGTGCGACTGTACTGAAATATCAAGAACGTGATGTTTATCTGCCGCCGCTAACCAAGAACTTAACAACAGTAGCGCCACAAACAGAACTTTACGGGTAATTTGCATGATCCATTATCCTTTTTAGATCAGCTATCTTAGTCAGGTGCTAAGATATAGCTTACAAAGAGGCTGAACATAAAAAAACAGCCCTCTGCTACATAGTATCCTTGGATTAAGCCTTAATAAAGAAAAGCGAGCTATTAAATGGCAGATCAGCTCAAAAACTCACTCGCTTAAACTGGGCTTCACAGAGTAGTGCGGGGGATTCTGATAACCAATGGTACTAATACATTGACCACCATGGTGACATTAGTCCTTGCAGGTTAATTCTGTCCCTCATGCATCTTAACCAAATGTTCTATCTTGATTAAACGCTATTCGCGTTCATCAAAAATTCTGCTTAAGCAGGCTTGGCAGTCCTTCACTCTATCGATCCCCAACTGTAGTCGAGCCACTATGTTTGCGGGAGTGTTTTTAGAAAAAGCGAAGTACGCCTGCGAGTGCTTAAGTGTATAGACACTTTCATAGTCTCTTGGATCAAAGCCACTTTCCAGTAACAATCGTTGAGCCGCACGTTCACTATAGGCCCACAGATCAATGCGCCCAAGAGACAGCATACCCATTAGCGATTTTTTATAAGGAGAGGTTAGCAAAGTCCCCTCGCCCGCTAGTTCTTCGCTGACTAATTGCATGGCAACGTCATCGCGAATACCGCCAATCACATAATCTTTTAAATCCTGTGCTTCTTCTATCTCGATATTACGCTCGACCTTCGCTATTAGCACCGTTTTAACATTGGTGATGGGGCCTGCCCACTGAAATAAATGCTCTCTTTGAGCAGTGCGATTAGTTGAAAATAGTAGCATATTGCTGCCATTGAGCGCGCTGCGATAAGCTCTTGGCCATGGCTGTACTGAAACAGTCGATTTATCTAAGCTTAGATTTAGTTGCGCATACGCCTCGGCCAGCATTCTCACAGCCACACCGTCAAGTTCACCGGTGCTAGATATATAGTTATAAGGAGGATAATCCTCTGTGAGAATTTTAATATCACCCAATCCTTGGGCACTTAATAGCGATGCCTGAATCACTAACATAATACTAACAAGCCCGCTAATGGCTGCTTTAATCAAAACAATTTCCCTATAATTTTTTAGTCTTTGGATCTTACTCTGACGTGATTGTCATTAAACAGCAACTGCATCTTTCTTGAACATTGATCGACCATTATATTGAGTAATGCAGTCATTATTAACAGCGCAAAAGCCCTATCAAAACGTAAATCTTCAAAAGCTGAATCAATATAGAAACCAAGCGTGGTAATACCAAGAACACCTAAAATAGCGCTCTCGCGAAGGATTATCTCAACTCGATACATTAACAAAGAGATAAATTGTGGATATGTTTTTGGCATTATTTTATACAAGTACTGGCTCAAACTGATGGCTTCTTTGCGACTAATGACCAGCACATTTCGCTGTAATAAAAAACCAATTAAACCGGCATTATGGATAGCTAATGCAATGACAGCAGGCAGCATTGAAGGCCCTAACAGCAATAGAAATATAAATGCCAATATATATTCAGGGGTTGAGCGCATCACTAACAAAGCGGTTGCAGTGCTTTTCTCTGCAAGCCAAAAGCGCTGCAGACAAGCCACACTTGGCGCGATCAACAAACAGAGCAGCGCAGTCAAGGCCAATGCCATAATAGATAGCAACAAAGTATTGATAACGCCTTGCAAACCTTGCGATGCAAATAGCTGGCCAAACCACTGCACATAACCCAACAACCACTGCACGCCATCAGCATTTTGTAGCGGTGAAGTTTGCGGCCAAATATCACTGCTGATAAAACGCCAGATATTGGCATTGTCATTAACAAAGTCATTACTGGGTAAGAAATAGAACGACAGTGCTAAATACAGCGGCAACAATGAAAGCTTCAACCAGTATTTGATGCTGGCAATCAGCAAGTAAAAAGCAAGTAATAAAGCGCCTGCATAGGAGTAATCAGCTTGCTTAAATGCCGTCTCTAAATGAAAGCCAATAGTTGGCAAACCAACAAACCCCAATACAGCGCTGGTGCGCACCCCGCATTCAAAACGGTAGCGCGTATAGGCAGCCATTTGCCGCCATGCTTGTGGCATCAATACATAGCAAAAATAGCTGATTTTTGTATTAGCGTACTGGTTGTTGTCATTGAGTTTTAAAGGCGCTTGCTGATAGATATCATCAAATACCCGAGCAAAAGTACAAGCATAAGGTATAGCGATAGCTAAAATAGCACTAGTACTGGATAGCCCAAATAGTTGAATAAAAATCAGCGCCCAAAACAATTCATGAATAGCTCTAAAAAATGCGCAGAGACTACTGATCAGCCAATGTTGGTACAAAAGCGATAAGAAAAAACCGAAAACCACAGATAAACTAACGCCAATTAAGGCAAAGGCTAGGGTATAAAGCAGGTCAAAAGCAAGTGAGTCAGGACTTTCAACAGCAGGTGTTAACAAGCCTGACAACATTTGATAAAAATGTGCCCAAGGGTCTGATGAAAATACTTCAATATTTGCAAAAAAACTAAGTAATAAAGCTAATGCAAGCAGTGACAGCGTAAAATTTCTCAGCTTTAGCCCTTCACTTAAACCTGCGTAAAGCTTGATCACAAGTACAGAGACTCAAGTGCTTTTATCGATACTTGATTGCAGGCAGTATCTATCGCAATTTTTCCCTGCTTAATACCAATGATTCGGTCGAAGTAAGCTAGCGCTAACTCTCTATCATGTAATGCGACGATATTGGTTGTATGCCTTGCTAAAGTAGCTTCAATGACTGCCCGCGATTTAACCGCATCTAAATTCGACACCGGCTCATCACCTACAAAAATATCGCGCTCATGATAAAAAGCTCTGGCGATAGCCACACGCTGCTGCTGGCCTCCAGAAAGCCGGTTGACAGAGTCGTCCAATTTATCACTAATCTGTAGCTGCTGCGCAATTTCTTGGATAGCTTTGCGCTCTTGAGCGTTCGGCCGCATCAGATTGAGGATATTCTTAAAAGTTGAAAATTTAGCCAGCTTTGCCAGATAAATATTATTGTAGCTACTTAAACCGCTGACTAATTCAAGATCTTGCGCGCAAGAGGCGATACTATCTCTTTGCTGCTCAACTAATAACTTTAGCAGTGTCGATTTACCCACACCACTTGCGCCAACCACCGCGACACTTTCTCCTCTGTTAATAGATAAACTAATGCCGTCGAGAATTAACTTATCATGGTAGGAAAAAGACGCATCGCGTAGTTTAAATAGCATATTGACCTTTTCTTTTATGGCGCGATGAGGTCAAGCTCTACAGCTGTGGTTTTAATGGCTTGATAATCCGCATTAGAAGCGCTGATAAAACCACTGCGCGGGAACTGTTTTAACAGCTCAGGCTGGTTCATATTCAGCAACGCTGCTTTTACTTTTTGACTAAAACCAGCACCTAATTGCTCATCAACATTGACGCGTATTGTCCATTGATAGTCTGTGTATTTAGGGGTTTTCCAAATCACTTGCACTTTGTCGCTATCAATTTTACCGTCAGCTTTCATGCTTTCCCAGACTTGATAGTTCACTGCGCCCACTTGGAATGCACCCGCTTGAACTTGGTTAATCGTCAAACTGTGATCACCACTATAACCGACCGCTTTAAACAATTGCTGCGGCGCTTTTTCTAAATGCTTACGAATATAGAACTCAGGCATTAAACGCCCAGACGTTGACCCTTTACTACCGAAAGTAAAAGTCTTATCAACGATACCTGCAGGAAATTCATCACTGGCTTGTAAGCCACTACTTTTGTGGGCAATAAAATAAGTACTAAATTCTTTATCTTCAATGCCCTGTGCTATCGCTTGTGAACCTGGCACAAACTGTCGAGCACGCACCCCTGATAAGCCACCAAACCAAGCTAACTGCACTTGGTTATTGCGAAACGCGGTAATAGCGGCCGCGTAAGACTTTACCGGAATATACTTCACTTCGATTTGCAGCTGGTCTGACAGGTAATCAGCCACTTTTTGAAAGCGCAAACGTAATTTGCTTTGATCTTGATCGGGAATAGCAGTAAAAGTCAGCGAACGCTCACTTGCTTGCACGCTAACCGACATCAGAGCCAACAGGCTTAACAACAACATTCTCGACAACAACATCTTAAGGATTCTCTAAAGGCGGAAAATTAAAAAGCGCATATCTTAACAGATAGCCGAAAAGATGGGGAGGGGGAATATATAAGACGGATTGCTTGTGACGGGTGACGGGTGACGGGTGACGGGTGACGGGTGACGGGTGACGGGTGACGGTCAGTTTTCTTTAAGCTTTCCTTGCCCGCAACTTTTTTTCCCCGAAACCGACTTTTCCCTGCCCGCTACCTTATTTGCCCGAAACCGCGCTTTAGTTTCTAGCTTTCTAGCTTTTTAACTCGGCAAATACTCACCACTCCAACCCGTAGCTACGACATTTTCTGCGATTAAATTATCAATCTGACCATGGGTATAACCGATTTCCTCAAGTATTTCTCTGCTGGAATGGCCAAATTTTTCACTGGCGCTTACCGCCATAATACGCCCTTTGCTCGGTCTAATTGAGTAGTGGTCAACACGTGTTACACAGTGGCCACTTGGGTGCTCAGGATCGATTGAAAACGCGTAAGAACCACCATCCATGCCCACTTTTCCATCGGCCATACGCGAATATTTATCGCGTAACTGTACTATCGATTGTGTCTGCGCTGCGGCGACACCGACTGCCTGTAGCGATTGTTCCCACACACTGGCGCTGCGACGTTTGAACATTGCCGTTAGATAAACACCAATATCCTCACAAGTCGCAATATCTTCAAGACCACTGACGCGGGCTAGTTTCGCAATTTCAGTTTCATCGCTATCAATGTAGATCCAGCCTTGTAAGCAATGATAAAAATGAGAAAGCGCACTGTAACCTAAAGACCCACGACCTGAAGGTTCGTTAGACGCTTGGCGCCCTTGGTAATCAAAAGTAAAGGGGATTTGCGCTAAATTAGTCACCGCAGCTAGTGAAGTACGCGCGGTCGTAGCCTCACCTGTGCGCAATTTATGATATAGCGATAAGCCCATTGCCATGCCAGCAGCAAAGCCGCAGTTCACATCTAAAGTACCTATATGTGCGTGCTCCTCAGGCGTTTGCTCTCCGCCAAAGCGGCTCATAATACCGCTGTTAGATTGGATGATATCGTCATAGCCGATATAATCAGATTTTGGCCCGACACGCGGCCCACCTAAACAATCTAAACGGCAAAATAGTACGCCAGGGTTAACAGCTTGTAGAGTTTCTCTGTCTAAGCCTAAAGGCTTTAACTGTCGTTGCGGTGCGTTAATCACCACGATATCAACACTGCGAATTAGAGCATTAAATATTTCGCGCCCCTTGTGTGTATTGATATCTGCAAGGATTTTGCGCTTGCCTAAATCTGTTTGGAACGAATAAATTATACCGATCATTGGGTCGTATAAAGGTTTAACGGGGTCAAGCTTAGTTACTTTCGCGCCAAATCGCGTGAGAAAAGCACAAGAATGAGGGCCTGCGATCACATTGGTGAGATCTAGTACTTTAATACCATCCAGCCACAAACCACTATCCGATTCTTCAGAGTTCGCAGTTGGTCGATGAGTAACATGTGCCGCTTGTACCTCTTCTAATAGCGAAAGCGCTTTAATAAAACTGACATTCACAGCCGCCTTTGGCGCTAACATAGCATCTGCACTTTCTTCTAACCACGCAATGGGGCCTGGCTGTAACATAGTTCCGTGCTCTTGAGTTTGCACTTCAAGAGAAAGCCCGCTGACCTTACTATGCGCTGAGTGAATCCACTCTTTAGTAGTACGATGTGGTGCCCCTGGGATTTTCTCTAACCCAAAAATTCTTCCCCATTGCGTAGAAGTTTTAGTTAGAAAAGCACGCTTCATTTTCTCGCTAATAATATCCGCCCACTTCTTGGGTAAAGGATAAACACCGATTGAAGTTTCACCTGTCCACTTAGCCACAGGCTGATGTAAATCATCAACTTCAGGAAGCCCCATTTCAATCAGCTCGTCATAGACACCTAGCACTTTTAGAGCACGCGTGGCGTGATTGCGATGTGATGGGCATACGCAGTAGAAAAAACGCCCATCGCTGCACTCATAAGTGCGATAAAACGGGTCAAGGTAATCCTGTAAATTTTGATAACTCACATCAAGCGGTAAGCCGCTGTCTCTACGACGTCTAATTTCTTGCTCGCGCATCGTCACATAACGCTCTGGCAAGCCTTCAATAAGACATGAATTATAAGAGAGCCCCTCCATTAAAGCGGCCGAGATTGGTACTTCTATGTGATCCCCATTGCCCGTTTTTTCACGATGATACAGCGCAAAAACAGCGGCGCTAGCAGCGAGTGAAGTCGCATAGGACGAGCCCAAAGGCAGTGGCGAAAAACTTGGGTTTAAGCCCATTAATACACGGTTATATCCCATATCGGTAAATGCACCGGATGTAGCGGCCACCACCGCTTCTGTTGCTTTCCACTGACTTCTTAGTAAATCATTACTGGCAAAACCTGGGATTGAAAGCGTAATCAGCTCAGGCCTTTGCTCTCGAATCTTGGCAAAATCGATCCCTAGACGCTGCATCACACCGGGTCTAAAGCTCTCCAGTACAATATCTGCTTGATCAATTAGCAGGAGCGCCTGCGCTAAGCCTTGGGCAGTTTTCAAATCTAATCTTAAGCAGTGCTTATTGCGCTGCAGAACATGGTTGGCATCGTGTTTCCAAGTAGGTCCATTAGGGGGATCTATGCGAACTACAGTCGCGCCAAAATCAGCCAGTGTCATCGCGACGGCAGGTCCCGCAATTTGCTGGGAAAAATCGACCACTGTAATGCCCACTAATGGGCGGTTATCTACTACTTGCATGCTGCACCTCGCACTTAATCCTAAGCGTTGTCATTTTTATGCCGGCGATATTAATCTGAGTGCTTCTTGCGCACCAACGAAAAAAAACTGGCCTAAGCCATCATTATTTTTATGTGTGCCATTTCCAAGCGCTGCAGAGCAGGAAAAACACTAGGCATAAATTAAACGGGGCCTGAGAGGCTCTTTTTTTACATTTATTTATATTGTTTCTTTCATAACAATATAAAACGTATCGATATAGCAAATTACTGGAGCATAGTTAATGTCATCAAATATTATTTTACCGAGAATAATGCAAGTCGGAGAAGGCGCTAGTGACGCTATTGTAGAAGTGTTAGCCAGCCTAAACTGCCACCAACCACTGATCATTACAGACAAAATGATGGTGCAATTAAACTATGCGGGAAACTTACAACAGACCCTAGCGGCGGGTAATATTCACGCAGATGTATTTGCTGACACTGTACCAGAACCTACCGTTGCCTCCATTCAAGCGGGGGTAGATAAAGTGCGCAATGGCAATTACGACAGCATTATCGCACTCGGTGGCGGCAGTCCAATCGACAGTGCGAAAGCGATCGGTATTTTGGGTAAACTCGGTGGAGCAATGCGCGATTACAAATTCCCACGCATCGTCCACGAATCTGGTCTGCCGATCATCGCTGTGCCAACCACTGCCGGTACCGGTTCTGAAGTCACACGCTTTACTATCATTACCGATGAGACAACCGATGAGAAAATGCTCTGTGTGGGGGTCGGTTTTATGCCTATCGCCGCACTGGTTGATTTTTCACTGACGCTTTCGCTACCTGCCAGAACCACCGCCGATACTGGCATCGATGCACTGACACACGCTATGGAAGCTTATGTCAGTAAAAAAGCCAACGCTTATAGTGACTCACAAGCAATCGCGGCAATGCGTTTAATTGGTCCAAATTTGCGCATTGCCTACCACGACGGTTCACACAAGCAAGCCCGTGAGGCAATGATGCTTGGCTCAACGCTGGCAGGTATCGCTTTCTCCAACGCATCGGTGGCTTTAGTACACGGTATGAGCCGGCCAATTGGGGCGGCTTTTCACGTACCACATGGTTTATCCAATGCCATGCTGCTACCGGCAGTGACACAGTTTTCAATACCACATGCTAGCAAACGCTACGCTGATTGCGCCAGAGCCATGGGTGTGGCCAGCGAGCAAGATAGCGATGAGGCTGCCAATCAAAAATTGCTCAGCGAGTTGCAGGCCATCAATGACGAGTTGCAAGTGCCTACTCTTGAACAGTTTGGCGCAGATCGACAACTGTTCATGGAATTACTCCCTACGATGGCCAAGCAAGCACTCGCCTCTGGCTCTCCTGCTAACAACCCCATTGAACCTAGCGATGCTGAAATAATGACTATCTATCGCTCGCTTTGGTAACCGTTAGCAACCAATGCTGACTAAAAAATAATCAATCTGGAGTTTACATGCAAATCATAGGTCACCTCATTAACGGCGAATTGCGCAGCGATGCCAGCCGTACTCAAGACGTCTACAATCCATCGACGGGCGCACCGAGCAAACAAGTCGCACTTGCACCGGCTGCAACAGTGGAACAAGCAATTGCTGCTGCACAACAGGCTTTCCCCGCGTGGCGCAATACTCCGGTGGGCAAGCGCGCCGCGGTGATGTTCCGTTTTAAGCAACTACTGGAGCAAAACAGCGATAAAATATGCCAGTTGATCGGTGAAGAGCACGGCAAAATCGGCCACGATGCAGCCGGTGAGTTACAGCGCGGTATAGAATGCGTCGAGTATGCCTGCGGCGTTGCGGAGCACTTAAAGGGTGAACACAGTAAAAATGTCGGCCCCAATATTGACTCTTGGAGCGAATTTCAGCCACTGGGTGTGGTCACCGGCATCACTCCTTTTAACTTCCCGGCGATGGTACCACTGTGGATGTACCCAATGGCGATTGCCTGCGGTAATACTTTTGTCCTAAAACCTTCTGAACGCGACCCTACTTCGACACTGTACATCGCCCAATTGCTCGAGGAAGCAGGTCTTCCCGCGGGCGTGATGAACGTGGTTAACGGTGACAAAGTGGCTGTTGATGTACTGTTATCCGATGAGCGTGTTAAAGCCGTCAGTTTTGTCGGTTCAACCCCGATTGCCGAATACATTTACACCACTGCCAACGCAAATGGCAAGCGCTGTCAGGCGTTGGGTGGCGCCAAAAACCACGCGATCGTGATGCCCGATGCCGATATGGACAACGCGGTAAACCAACTGTTAGGGGCCGCATTTGGCTCATCTGGCGAGCGCTGCATGGCGCTGTCGGTGGCTGTCGCTGTCGGTGATGCCGCGGCAGATAGTCTAGTAGAGAAAATGGCTGCTGCCATGCAAAATCTAAAAGTCGGTGCGCACAGTGATAGCAGCAATGATTTTGGTCCTGTTATTACCCGTGCCCACCAGCAAAAAGTGGTCGGCTACATTGACAGTGCTGAAAAAGATGGCGCCAAAGTCGTGGTTGACGGTCGCGCACCACAAGTGGTGGGATTTGAAGATGGTTTCTTTGTCGGCGCAACCTTAATTGATGCCGTCACCGAGCAAATGAGCAGCTATCGCGAAGAAATATTTGGCCCAGTGCTGCAAGTGGTACGGGTGGATAGCATGGATCAAGCTATGCAGTTAATTAATGACCACGAGTACGGCAATGGTACTTGTATCTTTACCCGCGATGGAGAAGCCGCGCGCTACTTCTCTGACCACATTCAAGTCGGCATGGTAGGGATCAACGTGCCACTACCCGTGCCCGTTGCCTACCACAGTTTCGGTGGCTGGAAGCGCTCACTGTTCGGTGATTTACACGCCTACGGACCAGATGCTGTACGTTTCTACACTAAGCGTAAAACCATCACTCAGCGCTGGCCATCAGCCGGCGTACGCGAGGGAGCAAGCTTTTCTTTCCCAAGTTAAGGCACATTTTGCCACCAGTGCAAGTTCACAATTGTGAGCTTGCACTACTAAAAATAACAATAAAAAAAGAGTCAGTTGTATGAGTCATCGCAGCAAACAACAAGGATCATCGACAGGCGCATGTTTAGCGCAACCAATAAAAAGCACTGCGCTATTAGCTGCCCTCGACTTCAGGTTTGCTGTATTTCTCAAAGATAGACACAGTCATCAAGGCGTCGCTTGATGAGCAAGAGACTGCCACCCTTAAATTGGTTACGCGCATTTGAAGTATCAGCTAAGTACTTGAACTTCACGCAAGCGGCCAATGAGATAAACCTCACACAATCTGCCATTAGTCAGCAGGTGAAAGGGCTGGAAGCTCAACTTGGGGTGCTGTTATTTAAACGTTTACCCAGAGGATTAGAACTCACTGACGCTGGAAAATCTTATATCCCGGTAGTGCACGAGGCAATCGAACGTTTAATTATCGCCACCGATGAACTGTTCACTAAAAACAACCAAAACACTGTCAGTATTCGCGCAAGTTTAGTCTTTTTAACCCATTGGCTAGCGCCGCGACTTGTCGATTTTTATCAGCAGCACCCCAATGTCAAATTGCGATTTTCTAGCTACATTTGGCATGAAGTAACCACTCCGGATACTGACTTGGAGATACGCCACGGTCTTGGCAATTGGTCAGGTTATTGCGCCGAGCGTCTCAGCTGGGATCAGTTAGTCCCCGTCTGCAGCCCTGAATACTATGCAGCATTTAGTCAACGCTGCTCTGCTTTCACTGTAACTTCACTGTTGCAATGTCAGTTGATTAACGTGATTGGCTACAACGAGGGCTGGGGACACTGGTTTAATCAGCTGGCAATTAAAAACAGCCATTTAGAGCAGTGCCTACAACTGGACAGTTTAATACCCGCTCTTGAACTGGCGGCACAAGGCCAAGGTGTGGCACTGGGGCGCAGCTGTTTAATTGAACAGCTGGTGAAAGATAATCGACTCATGACCCCTCTGGCAGAAACAATAGCCACCGAGGAAGCTTTTTACTTAATTGCGCAAGAAAACAAGCGGACTCCAACTCACGCCACTATTTTTCGCACTTGGCTACTCGATCAAGTTCAACTTTAGCCCTGAAGAGAAAAGTAAGCACCTGATAAAGAAAACAAAATAACGATAACAACAAGGGACATTTATGTTTAATGAAAAAGAGCTCGATGGGCTCATAGAAAAACGCGGCATACTAAAGGGGCTTAATGCCACCTTAGGTATTACTGCGATAGCAATGATTTCAATCTTTATCCTCTACACTGTGTTATTGGGTAAAACCGCCAACAGTCAATTTTTAGGCATCAAAAGCTGGATAGAACAAACCTTAGGCTGGTATTACATACTAGTGATGATTTTAGCTTTCATTGTCTGTATTGGTGTCAGTTGCTCTAAATGGGGCAAAATCCGCTTAGGTAAAGATTCCGACCGTCCCGAATTTAGCAACTTCGCCTGGTTCTCAATGCTATTTGGCTGTGGCACTGGTGCCGGTATGTTGTTCTTCTCTATGTCCGAGCCAATGATTCATTTCGCCAGCAACTGGAGTGGTGGTAACCCGTTTATGAGCACCGAAGTCAAAGCGGCAGTGGCCACTTTCTTCGAGGCAAAACAAGCGGCGCTGGCCAGTGGATTAAAACCGGGTGATGAAGGTTTCCCGCTGCCTAACGATTTAGTCGCTGAAGCTGCTGCCGGTGGTTTGCTGTTAACGGTATTCCACTGGGGCGCAACCGCTTGGGCGATGTATGCAATCGTGGGTTTATCACTCGCTTACTTCGCGTATCGCAAAGGCTTACCGCTATCTATGCGCTCTGCGCTATACCCACTTATCGGCGACAAAATCTACGGTCCTATTGGACACACTGTCGATATTTTAGCGGTGTTTGGTACTATTTTTGGTATTGCCACTACCTTAGGTTTAGGTGTTGAGCAAATAGGCTCAGGTTTAATTTCACTGGGAATTTTAGCTGAAAAATCACAGACTGTGACCATTCTTTCAATCGTTTGCATCACTGCAATGGCAACCTTTTCAGCCACAACGGGGGTTGCGAAAGGCATCAAAATTTTATCTGAGTTAAATACTTGGATTTGTATTGTCATCATTGGTTATTTCTTAATTGCCAGTAATGCTAACTACCTTATTGCTAGCACATTAACAACATTAGGCGAGTACCTATCTAACACTGTTGAAATGTCTCTTTGGACTGCCAGAAGCGATGAAGAACGCACTTGGCAAGGTGGATGGACTATTTTCTACTGGGGCTGGTGGATGGCTTGGGCTGCCTTTGTTGGTATGTTTATCGCTCGTATTTCACGTGGAAGAACGATTCGTGGATTTATTTGTGGTGTGATGATTGTTCCTACGCTGGTTGGATTAATCTGGTTTAGTGTCATTGGCGCATCTGGTATCTACGCTTCGCTTTACAGCACAGATATGAGTATTTACACCGCAGCTGTGACCAACTGGGACTACGCGGGGACTATCTACAAGTCTTTTGATGTACTCACGCCTGGTATCATGGCCACCGTGGCCAAAGTAGTGGCGCTGTTTGTGGTCATTGTTTTCTTTGTCACTGCCGCTGACTCTGGCACTTTAGTATTGGGACGCCTGCTATCTTTCGGCCGCAGACCGCCAGTACAGCAACGTGTATTGTGGGGAGTTATCTTAGGCTTTGTAACTTTAGTAATTTTGCTGTTAGGCGGTAAAGAGGCGCTTAAAGCCCTGCAAGCGGCCTCAATTGCCGGTGCTCTGCCTTTTACTTTTGTCATACTGGCGATGATGGTCGGCTTAGTGAAATCAATTAAAAGTGAATCTTTTGCAGAAGATGCCGAGTACCCGCTCACTAACCCTACTGAACAAGACAGCGCGTCATCAGCGCTCGCCCAAAAAACCTCTAATGCTTAACTCGCTTTAACGGACCATCGATCGGGCAGATGCCCGGTCGACTTTTCCCCCCAGCTCATACACTCAATCAGCGCACTCTCTTGTCTTTTGCTATACCTGCAAGTTTTTCTAGTCAGCTAGAAATAGCACAACACCCACTGTGTATCTCTTAAAGCCGTCCCACTGAAATAAGAACAGATGGCAATGTGGGGGCTAATTAAAAAATGCCGCTTTTACAAAATTTTAACCTATTAGGTGTCGCAACTGGAACACCGACGTTTAATTTCCCAGCTATGGTTCTATAGTGGATGAAGCTGCTGACATCGCAAGTGATTAATTTGATACGTGAGCCCTTGGCTAGTTAACTAAATGATGAGCCGCTTAAAAGTATTAATGGGTTAATCCCCACTGCCTGCACCGATAGATATCTACTGTTTTACGCTTCACACTGAGGCGCTTTTACAAAATTTTAACCTAGTTAGGCGTCGCAACTGGAACACCGGCGTTTAATTTCCCTGCTATGGTTCTATAGTGGATGAAGCTGCTGGCATCACAAGTGATTAATTTGATACGTGAGCCCTTGGCTAGTTAACTAAATGATGAGCCGCTTAAAAGTATTAATGGGTTAATCTCCACTGCCGACATCGATAGGTCTCTGCTGTTTTACGCTTCACACTGAGTTTCACCCAGTGAAGACCTGCTAAAGCGAGAATATAGTAGTCTAAGTGCCGGTTGACGAGTACATTACAGCCATTAATGGCAAGCGCGGTACGACACTGCCCGTCATCTAACGCAGAGAGGGAATATGAGTAACGGTGGTAAAGAAAAAGGATCATCCATAACCCGAGTATTGGAGATTATAGAGATCGTCTCTAATGCACAACGGCCGATGTCTCCCGCGGATTTGGCATATCATTTAGATATTCCAAAACCGAGTATTCATCGACTGCTCACGCAACTGGAAGCGGAGAATTTTATCCAGCTGAACATGCGCGGTTTGGTACTTCCCGGAAACCGCATGCAAAGCATTGCGCTAGGGGTTTTATACAACAACAGATTCAAGGCCTTGCGCCAGGCGATTCTAGCAAAACTGACTGAGCAGATTGGCGAAACTTGTGGTATTTCGATTCCCAATGGTGCCGATATGATTTATTACGACCGAGTGCAAAATACCAGCCCAATACAAGTGCATTTACCAATTGGCTCACACACGCCTACTTGTGCAACTGCCAGCGGTAAGCTCTATTTAAGCTCGCTCCCCAAAGCGCGCTGCGACAAGATTATTCAGAACATCCCACTGCAGCGTTACGCCAGAAATACTATAACGGACACAGTTGCTTTAAAAGCGGCCATTGAGCAGGTAAAAAATGAAGGTATCGCCACTGATAATGAAGAGTTTATTGATGGCATGGTCGCTATTTCAGTGCCTATTCAAGATTCACAGGGACGTTTATTCGCCTGTCTTTTTAGCCACGCGCCGGTCATTCGCAAAAGTTTAGTAGAACTACTTGAATTTACCCCACTATTACAACAAGCAGCAGTAGAAATCTCAGAGCTGCTGGATGATACCGAGACAAAAAATGACTAGGCGATTACCTCCACTGAATTGGCTGAGAGCGTTTGAGGTCTCTGCTAAATATCTCAATTTCACCCAGGCGGCACAAGAGTTGAATCTCACGCAGTCTGCGGTTAGCCAGCAGGTTAAAGGACTGGAAGCGCAACTTGGGGTGTTACTGTTTAAGCGCTTACCGCGTGGACTAGAACTCACAGAGGCGGGAAAATCATACATACCTGTCGTTCATGAGGCCATAGAGCGCTTGATAGTAGCCACTGACGAGCTGTTTGCCAAAAACAACCACAGTACTATCACCATCAGAGCCAGCCTAGTGTATTTAACGCACTGGTTAGCACCAAGACTGCCGGATTTTCATCAGCAGCATCCCAATATTCGCCTTAAATTCTCCAGTTACATTTGGAACGAAGCGCAAACCCAAGATACCGATTTAGAAATACGGCATGGATTAGGTAAGTGGCCGGGATTCGCTGCGGACCGCTTAAGCTTTGATAGCTTAACGCCAGTGTGCAGCCCTGAGTATTTAGCCAGATTTAGCCATAAGTTTACCCCTTTTACCTTAGAGACTTTACAACAGTGTCAGCTGATCAATGTTATCGGTTATAACGAGGGATGGGGACACTGGCTTAATAAAATGGAAATGAAAGGCTCTAATCTTGATCAGTGTTTGCAACTCGACAGTTTAATCCCAGCACTAGAACTTGCCGCACAAGGACAAGGCATTGCATTAGGCCGCACTTGTCTGATCGAGCAACTGCTTAAAAAGAAGAGACTCGTCGCACCGCTGGTTGAAAAAGTCGCCACCGAAGAAGCTTTTTACTTGATTCAGCAGGAAAACAAGCGAGCGGCGACCAACGCCACTATCTTTCGCACTTGGTTACTCGATCAAGTTACTCAGAAACACTTATAGAGGAAGATAATTGCAACGTACCTATATAAAATAACAATAACAAAATCCGCAGCTTACCAGCCTATCCTCGGTCGCTTTATAGACAATTGATTTTAATTCATTGAACCTCTACGTGCTATGCACTCATTAAAGATTCTCATAGACAAAATTAATCAGCTAATAAGCATACTTGTGGTAGCTCTACCACTGCGGATCAATAAAAAGGAAATGATATGTTCAGTGAAAAAGAGCTCGACAAGCTCATTGAAAAACGCGGTATTTTAAAAGGGTTAAACGCGACTTTAGGCATTACCGCCATCGTCATGGTGGTTGTGTTTATTCTCTATACTATTTTATTAGGCAAAACTGCCAGTGCCCAATTTTTAGGTATAAAGGGTTGGATCGAGCAAACCCTAGGTTGGTATTACATTTTAGTGATGATGCTGGCATTTATTGTCTGTGTGTGGCTAGCCTGCTCAAAAATGGGCAAAATACGTTTAGGTAAAGATACTGACCGACCTGAGTTCAGTACGTTCTCATGGTTCTCTATGCTATTTGGCTGCGGCACTGGCGCAGGCATGTTGTTCTTCTCCATGTCAGAGCCAATGATCCATTTTGCCAGCGGTTGGAGCGGTGGGAATCCATTTTTAAGTGCGGAAGTCAAAGCGGCAGTGGCCACTTTTTTTGAAGCGAAACAAGCGGCGTTAGCCAGCGGTTTATTGCCCGGGGACAAAGGCTTTCCACTACCTAATGATTTAGTCGCAGAAGCTGCCGCTGGTGGTTTGCGTTTGACTATTTTCCACTGGGGCACTATCGCTTGGGCCATGTACGCCATTGTGGGCTTATCGCTGGCCTACTTTGCCTATCGCAAAGGTTTACCACTATCGATGCGTTCGGCGTTATACCCACTGATTGGCAATAAAATCTATGGCCCTATCGGCCACACTGTCGACATCTTAGCTGTTTTTGGGACTATTTTTGGTATCGCCACGACTTTAGGCTTGGGTGTTGAGCAAATTGGATCAGGACTTATTTCTCTGGGCCTATTAGCTGAAAAATCCCAGACAGTGACTATTTTGTCGATTGTATTCATCACCGCAATGGCAACATTCTCAGCAACCACGGGTGTTGCTAAGGGAATCAAAATCCTCTCTGAACTCAATACTTGGATCTGTATCACTATCGTTGCTTACTTCTTGATTGCCAGTAATGCAAACTACCTCATTGCCAGTACTTTAACAGCACTTGGCGAGTACGTCTCAAACGCTGTTGAAATGTCTCTGTGGACTGCTAGATCCCCTGAAGAGCGCACTTGGCAAGGCGGCTGGACTATCTTCTACTGGGGTTGGTGGATGGCTTGGGCAGCCTTTGTGGGCATGTTCATTGCGCGTATCTCGCGCGGTCGAACTATCCGCGAATTTGTCGCAGGCGTTATGTTAGTACCCTCATTGGTCGCACTTGTCTGGTTCGGAGTGATTGGCTCGTCCGGTATCTACGCTTCTATTTACGGTGCTGATATGAGCATCTACACCGCGGCGGTCACCAACTGGGATTACGCCGGCACTATTTACCAATCATTTGATGTATTAACCCCCGGCATCATGGCAACGATTGCCAAAGTGACCGCGTTGTTCGTGGTCGTGGTGTTCTTTGTCACTTCTGCTGACTCAGGCACCTTAGTACTAGGGCGCTTACTGTCCTTTGGTCGCAGACCCCCAGTGCAACAGCGGATCCTATGGGGCTTCATCCTAGGCTTTGTCACTTTAGTGATTTTAATACTCGGCGGTAAAGAGGCGCTTAAGGCACTACAAGCAGCATCTATTGCCGGGGCTCTACCTTTCACTTTTGTGATTTTAGCGATGATGGTCGGCTTAGTTAAGTCAATCAAACAAGAAGCACGAGAAATAGAAGCAGCCGATAGTGAACTTGCACCAAGCACTACCTCAGGGCAAGTTGATGGCGTAGCAGGCGTTACTCAGCAATAACATACTGAGCAAGGTGTAATCGATCGGGCATAGGCCCGATCGATAACGCTTTAATAGCGCTCAACTGCTGGCTCTAAGCTCAGAGGTAACCGGACTGAAACGGTAGTACCCACGTTTAGTTCACTGGCAAAGTCCATATTCCCCTGGTGTGCCACAACAATGAGTTGGCATAAATATAAACCAATGCCAAACCCTCCGGTATCACGAGTTCGCGAATCATCGGCGCGATAAAACGGCTCGGTAATATGCGCCAATTCTTCTTCGCTCATCCCTCTGCCGTGATCTTTGATCGTTATCATCAGTGCATTATCTGCTATTTTCATAGCGACGCTTGGCGGCTCACTGGCGTGGCTACCGTGACACACTGCATTACTCAATAAGTTACGCAGTAACAAACGCATACGTTGTTCGTCTAGTTCGACCAACGGTAATTCGCCGCTATCGCAAAGCTGTATTTGAATGTCATTGTCTGGCAGCTGTGCAATAACACTGCGCACCAAAGGCACTATTTGTATTGGCTCTTTGTTTAACACCGCGTGGTTTGTATTGATGCGTTCCGCCTCTAAAATATCGGTAATTAGATGCTCCATCTCCAATATATCTTCTTCTAGGCGTTTTGCATTGTTTGACTCTTCTAACATTTGCACCGCAATTTTAGCGCGTGTCAAAGGCGATCTTAACTCGTGACTGACGGCCAATAAGAGCGCCCGCTTGGCATCTAACATCAGTTCGATATCTTCAGCCATGCGGTTAATACTTGCTGATAACTCGCCTAAATCATTGTCTGCTCTTACCGGTACACGGTATTGCAACTCTCCTTGACCCATCTGTTTAACGCCTTTCTTGACATCTTGGACAGGGCGTAACATGCGGCGTAATTGCCAGAAACTTAAGGCAAAAATCAGCAATAACGCACAGATAGACCAATTGCGTAAGCGGTGATGCTCTCCTTCTTTATTCTCATGAATAAGCTCAAAGTAAACGTCATAACCATCAAACTGATTACGCATGAGAATGCGATCGTCGACATCGGCAAAAGCGAGCTTTTGACCTTCTTTTTGTAATTTTTTCAGGTAGCTTTTACTTTTTACGCCCCAGCCGTGCTCACGGGTTTCAAACTCAATTCCCTCAAGGTTTAATGCAGCCCCAGTAGAGCTATAGCTAAGCTGATCACTTTGAATATAGATATTGACGGGTAAGCGCTGAGTGAGCTTTTTGGCCTGTTCAACGTTCGGGGGGTTACCAATATCTTGATGGATATAGTCTAAATACTGCTCTAAATGCGGCCTGACATTGACCTTCCACTGATTGCCAAACCCGCCAATGAGCAGGGCGAGGATAAGGATAACAATGGCACTCGCAGACAAGGCAAAAACAGCCATTAACCTTGCTGCTAGAGAGTGTTTGAAGCGGGCTTTGATACCTATCATTGTTTGATCTCTTGGGTCTGATATTTACACGCCTGATGATGCGGTTGGTGTTGCGATAAAGGCATAGCCAGATCCATAAACCGTTTTAATCGGGGCAGCAGGTTTGAGTTTAGTGCGTAAACGACTCACCAAAATATCCACCGAGCGACTAAACAATTCGGTATCAATCCCTTTGAGTTGATTTAAAATATCGTCTCTGGAAAAGTCTTTGCCGGGATTTTTTGCCAGCAACAATAAAAATTGATATTCCATGGTCGTCAACTGTATCTCGCGCTGCTCTACACAGACTTTGCGTAGCGCTTCATTAATAGTGAGTGATTCAAAGGCTAATAAGGTCTGCTTTGGCACTGGCGGTACTTTGCGTTTAATAATGGTATGCAGCCGAGCAACCAGCTCTCGCGGATCAAAAGGCTTAGGTAAGTAGTCATCTGCACCTATTTCAAGACCAACCACTTTATCGGTTACTTCACCGCGAGCAGTTAGCATAATAACCGGGATATCACTAAATTGACGGATTTGACGACAAACTTCAAAACCATCCATTTCGGGTAACATAACATCCAAAATCACTGCATCATAATGCTGGCTGCGCAGTTTATTCAAGCCGACGGATGGCAGTAATGCGCTTTGTACTTCTATCGCGTAGCGCTCACAATACTCAAGCAGTAATGGGGCTAACTTTTTATCGTCATCGATAAGCAACACTGTATGCATATTCTTTGATCCAGTAACGGAAGTTATTTTGCTAAGAGCCTGTCAGACTTGACCGATCGTTGCGAGAAAAAATAGGTTTGAGACAGATTTTCTATTCCTTTGAGGCAATTGCGTACTATTTGACGATAAACAGCGGTAAATTTAACCAAACTGACGTGGTCGCAGTAGATTAGTCTGTTCTCAGTCAGAACCCTAGCTTACCCCATCGATAAATGAAACGCTCGCTGCTGTAACCATTCAATTCTATGTTGTTGGCTTTTAGTTAATTTTGCCAACCACTTCGCTAGAGAATTTAATACCTTTCTTAATAGTCTTCGCTGAGTGATAGCAAGATCACCGCCAAACCTCACTCTTTGGACCTCAAACATATCAAGGTACAAAAAATTGAGTACATCTTGTTCTTGGAGAGTATCTAGGTCTCTTTTTGGTATGAATTCAATCATGTTTTTCAGTAATTTATGCAACTGGCTCTGCTGCATGCCAGTTAAGCCAATCTTAATCGCCAGTGTAGATATCACTTCTGATAAGCGCGTGATTTTTTCTGTAAAAAACAAAGAAGACCAAAAGCCCCCTAAACCTGCACGCTTTTTTATCGTAGAACCACTTTGGGCAACGGCCACTGATATTAGACGCTCTTCCCTGAAAATGATATCCATGCCAGCTCCCTGCCGGGTTATCCCACCCGGCTATTTAATATCTTATGTTTGATATTGTTATTAATGATTTCCCCAGTGACCTCGTCCCTGACGTTTGTGTTCTAGAAACTCCAGAACTTCAGCCTTTTGTTCAGGATTGAGCCCATCGAGAAAGTTACCCAGCGCAGCGATGACCTCTGGAGCTGATTGAGTCACAAAAGTGGTTTTCGCTGCTATCATTTGTAAAGCTTTTTGCTGATCAAATTTGTCTGCCTTTAACAGTGCTTCAATATCACTATGTAATGGTTGCCCTTGCGCTTTTAGCTCTTTTTTAAGTGTGAGCACGGTATTACCTAAGGTACTTAACTGCGATTGTTGATCGTCATTTAAATCAAGTTCACTGCTAATATAACTAGTGATGAATTCAACCCGTTTTTCGCCAAAACCTTTTTTGGTTGCGTAAGCACCTGCCGCTGTCACTAGAGAAATAGACATAACTACAGCACCGATTATTTTTGTAGAACGTTTCATAGTATTACTCCCTGATTTTTGAATCTCTTAGTTGAAGATTCGCTAGTTGATGGAAGCAGTATCCTAGATAGCAAGGTGAAACTCTTTGCACTAACGCATCAGGTTGTAACAAGTTGTAACTTTTAAAGATAAATTCTAAGGAACACCCGATTAAGTCCCAAACGGCTAACAGAGATAAAGTTTGTTTCTTTTACTTTGTCAGACAGCTTGGAAAGGACTTGTCATTGCGCTGCGCTGCCTTTCGCGTATTCATCCGTTTTTAAGCCCGCAGAGAACATTCTGGACTTAATCTCATGTTCCCTAAGCAATTAGCCGTTCTTTCAAGTACATTGATCCACTGTATAAAAATAAAAAACAGGAACCTGCAATTGCGTATTGAAAAGAAACTAGATTTTGGCCAAGTTGTGGGAATGAGAGTTGGATATGCCCCTATCGGCAAACCTTTTATGTCGGTCATTTTTTATTACTTAGATGGCTTGTTGATTGATACCGGAGCCTACAATACCAGAGCATCGTTACAACATTTTGTGCAAACTCATCAGGTCAATCAAGTGACCTTGACCCATTATCATGAAGACCATGCGGGAAACGCGGGGTTCCTAGAGAAAACACTTTCGGTTCCGGTATATGGTCATTGTGAGACCGTTGCCGCATTACGCCAAAATGTCCCTCTCAACCCTTATGAGTACTATCTTTTTGGACGCTTGGAAAAGGCCAATATTACGCCACTACCAAGAGTGATTGAAACGGATAAATACACACTCCATCCGCTGCATACCCCAGGACACAGTAAAGATCACGTTATTTATCATGAACAAAATCAAGGTTGGGTATTTTCAGGAGACTTGTTTTTGGGTTCAAGAATCAAGTTTTTTCGCAAAGACGAAAATATTGTGCAGACGATTCAATCGTTGCGACAAACAATCGCGCTTGATTTCGACAAGTTGTTTTGTGGCCATAACCCCAAAACAAGCCAGCCAAAATCCTACCTAAACGCCAAACTTGAGCAATTAGTAAGCCTCATGGATGAGGTTAAACATTTAATCGACGCAGGTGTCAGTGATAGACAGATTATTAAGCAATTGTGTAAGGGAAAAGAAGCCTATATTGCTGTAGCGATAACTCTAGGTGATGTGAGTTATCGCTACATGATAACCTCTGCCATTAAAGCAATACGCAGTTGATAAAAGACTTATCGGCGCTTATAAAGAGGAGCTTATTAAGAGGCACTTGGGCTTTTTTTAACTTTCGTGATATTCAATTTCCATCCTAAATTGAGCCCAGTCACACTCAGTAAAATAATCACTATACCGAGGCCTTGGTACAAGCTAAAGCTCTCTTGATAGACAAAGAAGTCTACGACTATCGCCACCGCAGGGTACAAAAATGCCAAGATAGCAATCAGCGTGATAGGTAGTTTCTGATAAGCAGAGTACATCAAGATGTACATAATACAGGTATGCACTAAGCCTAAAATCAATAAATAACTCCAGTTTAGCGCGCTACTTGGCAGCGCATTAAAGTTTGCCAATGGCATAAGTACCGCGATCCCTACTAAGGTGTTCACCAGCGATATCACTTCAGGTCTTATTTTTCCTAAGCGCTTGGTCAGTAACGTATTTAGTGCATATAAAATAGCCGCCCCCAGCGCCATGGCAAATCCCAGCAACTGTTGCTCGCCACTAAAGTCCTCGAGATTAATGCCAATAATAAGCAACAAGCCAAAAAAGGCCGAGAAAAACCAAGGTAACTTACCTAGCGCAATTTTTTCACCCAGCACTAAACTGCTGGCGAGCAGTAAAAAAAACGGCTGAGTATTGTAAACCACCGTCGACAGAGAGATCGAAGCATAACGATAAGCACTAAATAGCAACACCCAGTTAAGAACTAACGCTAAAGCGGCCAACAGCGCAATCAGCACCGCTTTTCCCCGCAGTGGCCAAGGCGTTAAAAAACCCCGCCAATAGCAGTAGATAAGCAATCCCATCGCGCCAAACAGACAGCGAAAGAAAATCACATTCCACACCGATTGCTCGGACTCGATCACTAAGAAGCCAATAAAACCGGAAAGCAACATAGCGGCTGACATTTCTAAAATACCGGAGGCTTTGTTTGTCAAATGCATTCCCTTTCCCTCAAGACTTGATTTATGCCGAATATTATCCCAGACTCAACTTATTTTCATACGATATTTAACAGGCAGTAATACCAGAGTGCCTTCGAATAATCAGCTAGGTCCACAATATGTCTAATAATCACAAAAAACCCAGCATCGATACCACCGACATTAAAATCATCAATATTCTCAGTGACAATGCACGCGCTTCCGCCAGCTCTATGGCCACTGAAATAGGCTTATCAGCACCGAGTATTAGCGAGCGCATTAAACGCTTGCAAGAGACGGGTATTATTAGCAAATTTACGATTGAACTCAACACTGAATTAGTTGGCTACCCTTTTAGCGCCATTGTCAGAGTCAAACCGCTACCGGGAAAAATTCATATACTACAACAGCGTTTAATCGAGTTGGACAACTGCATTCAATGCGACAAAGTCACCGGTGAAGACTGTTTTATTGCACGGCTACTGCTAAAGTCCATCCCCGAGCTAGACGACGTCTTAGAGAGCATTGTTGAACTTGCCGAAACCAGTACCGCGATTATAAAAAAGTCTCCGGTAGAGCGCAGACTTCCGGCGCTCTATTGAGTTTAAAAAACAGTCAATAGGGAAAGCGACTCCCCCGCAAACAAAGCAATATCTATCCGTTTAATTTTTGTTTTGAATTTAATTAATCCACAACAAAAAAACAAACACGATACTGTTGATAAAATCATGACATTGGATCAGTGGACTTTAGACTATAACGCCAGTTAACCAATCGCGTCGAATATAGCTGTTAGTGATCGCAACTTGACTGCTAGCCGCCTACTTAATTTGCAATGTCACTAGCTGACTATAATTTATGTTTGAAAACCTAGCTATCTTCACCTACAGGCCTTAAGCCCCTTGCATTTCGCGTTTAAAAAAGTTTCAATGCGTTTCATCTTTTAAAAAGCACTTTATGCTTAAAATGTTTTTTAAAAGCTCGGTTTGCATAGATTCTAGCTATAATGAAGGCTAGACAGTTCAACCATAATAATAAAGGCAAACTCTCAGCACTTAACAAGGGACTCCAAGTACGAGAATTTTGTCACACAGGAGAATATTCCTTGATCAAAGTCGATGCTATTTCCAAGCATTTTGGCGGCGTTCGGGCGATCGATAATGTGAGCTTTGAGATAAAAAAAGGCTCAATTACCGGTTTAATAGGCCCTAACGGTGCCGGCAAAACCACCATGTTTAATACCATTGCCGGCCTTCATAAACCTACCCACGGTCGTATCGTACTCGATGGCCAAGATATCAGCGGCTTAGAGCCCCACCAGCTATTTGCTAAAGGTTTACTGCGTACCTTTCAGCTCGCTCATGAATTTTCCACCATGACAGTGATTGAAAACCTGATGATGGTGCCCCCCAATCAACTCGGTGAAAGTTTAGCCAACACTTGGTTCAGACGCAAAGCGATTGCCCAGCAAGAACAGCAGATACGTCAAAAAGCAGAAGAAGTGATCGAATTTTTAAAGATTGATCACGTCGCTTACGAATTGGCGGGGAATTTATCCGGCGGTCAAAAGAAATTGATTGAATTGGGCCGTACCATGATGGTCGATGCCAAAGTGGTTCTACTAGATGAAGTAGGCGCTGGTGTTAACCGCACGCTGTTGGGAGAAATTGGTGACGCTATCATCAAACTCAATAAAGAGCGCGGCTATACCTTTTGCATGATTGAGCACGACATGGACTTTATCGCTAGATTGTGCGATCCAGTGATCGTCATGGCAGATGGTAAATTATTAGCACAAGGTACCGCCGATGAAGTCACCAGCAATGAAACCGTGATCGAGGCCTACCTTGGCACAGGTTTAAAGAATAAAGACCTTAACACTGGAGGCCCTGCATGAGCTTTTTAGTAGGCAAAAATTTATCCGGTGGTTACGGTGGCCCAGATATTCTCAAAGGCTGCGACATTGATGTAGATAAAGGCGAAGTCGCGGTAATCGTCGGTCCTAATGGCGCCGGCAAATCGACGGCTATGAAAGCCTTTTTAGGCATGCTGCAAATGACCGGCGGTAGTATCACCTTGGGTGGCGAAGACATTATCAACTTAACCCCGCAAGAGCGCGTGCGTCAAGGTATTGGTTTTGTGCCGCAAACCCACAACGTATTCACCGGTATGACTGTCGAAGAAAACTTAGAGATGGGCGCTTTTATTCGCGATGACGATATATCCGGCACCATTGAAGAGATTTATGAGCTATTCCCTATTTTGAAGCAAAAGCGACTGCAGGCGGCCGGAGAGTTATCCGGTGGTCAACGCCAGCAAGTAGCGGTGGGCCGTGCCATGATGACCCGCCCCAGCGTATTAATGCTCGATGAACCAACCGCGGGAGTCTCTCCGATTGTCATGGACGAACTATTTGATCGCATTTTGGAAGTAAAATCCAAAGGCGTGGCTGTTTTAATGGTTGAGCAAAACGCCCGCCAAGCACTGGAAATCGCCGACAAGGGTTACGTACTTGTCATGGGTGAGAATCGCTTTACCGGCACCGGAACCGAGTTATTGGCCGATGCCGAAGTTCGCAAATCATTTTTGGGGGGCTAACAGATGCCTGAGTTAATCGATTTATTAAACGCCCTCGTATTGATGACAAACTACGTTATCTTACCGGCACTGACTTACGGATCGCAGCTGGCACTGGGTGCGCTTGGCGTCACCTTAGTGTTTGGCATATTGCGTTTTTCCAACTTCGCTCACGGCGACACTATGGCTTTTGGCGCAATGGCCACGATTTTAGTCACTTGGTGGTTCCAATCCATGGGCATCTCATTCGGGCCTCTGCCAACGGCGTTGCTGGCACTCCCTTTTGGTATTGCCGTGACTGCACTGTTTGTCTTGGGAACCGATAAATTTGTCTATAAACACTATCGCGGCATCGGTGCTAAACCTATTACCATCGTGATGGTATCGGTCGGGGTGATGTTTATCATGAACGGCCTAGTGCGCTTTATTATCGGCCCATCCGATCAGCGCTTTGCCGACGGTGTGCGCTTTATCTTTAAAGCGCGTGAATTCAAAGCCTGGAGCGGACTCTCTGAAGGACTAGCGCTGCGCAGCTCACAAGTGATTACTATTGTCATTGCCATCGCATTGGTCGCCGCACTGTTCTGGTTCTTGCAAAAAACTAAAACTGGCAAGGCGATGCGCGCATTCTCTGATAACGAGAATTTAGCACTGCTATCGGGCATTGACCCCGACAAAATCGTGCGTATTACTTGGATACTGGCGGCAGTTTTAGCCACTGTAGCCGGTGTACTCTACGGTTTAGATAAGAGTTTTAAACCTTTTGTCTATTTCCAGTTACTACTGCCGATATTCGCAGCAGCTATCGTCGGTGGCTTAGGCAAACCTATGGGTGCAATTGCCGGCGGCTTTATAATCGCCTTCTCTGAAGTGGCGATCACTTACGTCTACAAGAAGTTTTTGATCTATTTACTACCGCCTGATATGGAGCCAGATAGCCTTGTCCAGTTGCTCGCCACCGAATACAAATTCGCCGTCTCGTTTGTGATTTTGGTACTTGTGCTGTTAGTAAAACCGACCGGATTGTTTAAGGGGAAAGTCGTATGAATCCATTAACAAATCCTACTCTGCGCCCTTACACTGTCTTTGGCATAATGGCGGCGCTGCTTATTTTTGTCGGTACTACTCAGTCTTGGGGAGTATCGCTCACTATCATCAACATGTGCATCATCTCGGCGATTATGACGCTAGGCGTCAATATTCAGTGGGGTTACGCAGGCTTGTTTAATGTCGGCATCATGGGCTTTTGTGCCTTAGGTGGTGCAGCGGCCGTGCTGGTTTCCAGCGACCCAGTTGCAGAAGCGCAATCGGCCGGTGGCACCGGTATGGCACTGGCGCTATTAAGCTTAGTCGGCGGCTGCGCCTTGGTCTTTATACTGCATAAGCTGTGGGGTACAAGGCCACTGCGCAAAAGTGTCACTTTTATAGCGGCGCTTGCGGTCTACTTCCTCGCCAGACACTTTTACGACCCAGCCAGTGCTGCCATTGAGGCGGTTAACCCAGCTAAAACCGGGTTTTTAGGTGGACTAGGCCTGCCGGTTGCCTTTTCTTGGCTAGTGGGTGGTTTATTTGCAGCAGGCGCTGCATGGCTGATCGGCAAAGTCACTTTAGGTCTGCGCACTGACTATTTAGCGATCGCCACTTTAGGTATTGCTGAAATAATCGTGGCACTGCTTAAAAACGAAGAGTGGCTGACCCGCGGCGCTAAAAATGTGACAGGCTTAGATCGACCTGTGCCCTATGAACTGGATTTACAACAAGCTAATTGGTTTATCGAGTTAGTGACTAAATTCAACGCCGACTTACTATCAGGCCTGGCGGGTGATGAGCGTAGTGCTGTACTGAAAAGTTTAGTCATGGATGCCTCAGGTATCTTTGTTAAGCTATGTTATGCTGGGCTATTTTTAGCCGTGTTACTGATCTTATTTGCCCTGGCTCAACTGGCTCTCAACTCCCCTTGGGGACGTATGGTGCGCGCCATTCGCGACAACGAAACAGCCGCTGGAGCCATGGGTAAAAATGTCAAAGCACGTCATTTACAAATCTTTGTCATCGGTTCAGCCGTGGTAGGTATCGCCGGTGCGATGATGACCACCTTAGACGGCCAATTTACACCGGGCACTTACAACCCACTGCGCTATACTTTCTTAATCTGGGTAATGGTGATCGTCGGTGGCTCAGGTAACAACCTGGGATCGATCTTAGGCGGGTTCTTGGTGTGGTTCATCTGGATTGAAGCCGAACCTTTGGGCAATTGGATGATGAGTGTGGTGACTTCTGGTTTAGATCCGGCAAGCGAGCTACGCAACCACTTAATTGGCAGTGCCCAGTACATGCGTTTAATGGTGATGGGAGGCGTACTGTTAATTGTCTTGCGCTTTAGCCCCAGCGGAATACTACCCGAGCGCTCAGGACATAAATAAGCAGAGATCTCAGCATAACTACTGCATTTGATAATACGGCGTTAAAAACAAGCTCAATATGCTCATTTACACCCGTAAACTCCGCTATTTCGCTTGTTTTTGCCTTGTCTTATCTGCATTCGCTACGTTATGCAGAGGTCTCAAGCATATAGAAACCTTTGCTTAAGGTTAATTGAGCGAAGGTTTCATATAAAAATACAGGTATTTTAATAAGTGTCTGTAAATTCAACACAGTCTATGTAAAACTCCATAACTGTATAATAAAACTAAAAATAGTCTAAAACACTTAGACCGATCATAACAATACTGGAGATATTCGATGAAGAAACACTTATTAAGCATCGCCCTAACAGCCGCTCTAGCAACCACAGGCTTTGCTAACGCAGCTGAAATCAAAGTAGGCGTAATCTTAGGCTACACAGGCCCGATTGAATCACTGACACCCGATATGGCAGCCTCTGCTGAACTCGCATTCAAAGAAGCTTCTGATTCAGGCATGTTACTCACTGGCAGTACTATTGTTCCTGTGCGTGCCGACTCAACTTGTGTTGATGCATCTGCGGCAACTGCCGCTGCTGAGCGTTTAATCACTGCTGATAAAGTTGCCGCTATCATGGGTGCTGACTGCTCTGGTGTTACCACTGCCATCGCAAACTCTGTCGCTATTCCCAATGGTGTGGTGATGGTTTCGCCATCGGCAACAACACCGGCACTGACCAGCATTGACGACAAAGGTCTGTTCTTTCGTACCGCACCTTCTGATGCACGTCAGGGGCAAGTATTAGCGGATGCTGTATTTGAGTCAGGTACTAAGACTATCGCTGTGACTTATACTAATAACGATTACGGCAAAGGTCTTTCTGACTCTTTTGTCTCTGCTTTTAAAGCACTTGGCGGAAAAGTCGCTATCGTTGCCGCGCACGAAGATGGCAAAGCAGATTACTCTGCGGAAGTTGCAGCTCTTGCGGCAGCCGGCGCTGATAAGCTAGCGGTACTTGGCTACCTTGATCAAGGTGGTAAAGGTATCATTCAAGCGTCAATCGATACCGGCGCATTTGATACTTTCGCACTGGGCGATGGCATGATCGGTCAATCTCTGGTCGATGCTTTTGGCAACGACATGGTTGATACTATCGGGACTTCACCAGGCGGTACTAGTGATGCGATGGATAACTTCGTAAAAATGGCAAAAGCCAACAAAATCGGCGGCGAAGGCCCATACGATGGAACTTCTTACGATGCAGGTGCACTAATTGCACTAGCTATCCAAGCGGGCGGTTCAGCTGATCGCGCTTCTATCCAAGCGAACATGATGGGTGTTGCCAACGCTCCAGGCACTAAAATTTACCCAGGTGAGCTTAAAAAGGCACTGGAAATTTTGGCCGCTGGCGGTGAAGTCGACTACGTTGGTGCCACTAACATTGAATTTAGTGATGTCGGTGAAGTATTTGGTACTTACCGCCAGCTAGAAATCAAAGACGACAAGTTCTCACTAGTTAAAGTACGTTAATAGAGGCGAATTAGGCGAAGCCTAAATCACCATGCACTTAATACCCAACAGCCTACTATGGGCTGTTTTTAACAACTTTTAAGTGATTAAAAAAGCCAGCGTTTGCTGGCTTTTTTTATTGGTTGGGTTTTAGTTTATCATTGCAGAGGGCCTTACCCACTGTGTTTCACACCGTCATCTCGTGATCTTACCAAATTATCTCACGCCAAAGAGCAAAGTGATTATGCGATCAATGCGAGTAATCTTTTTGATGCTATGTAGCTAAATAGTTTGCAGACTTTAAGCTCTAGGAGACCACCTCCTGTTGGGATATAGGCTAGCGGCAGACATGACCTGCTAACCAGTAGCAGGTTTATTGGCTGCTATAAAACAGTCTTTTTATGGCGATTAAAACCTATATTGGTAGCTCAGCACCGTACTGTATTGATAACTATCGCTACTCTTTTGCGCTGAATATCTAAGCCCTATTATAGATCCATTGGTATATTGCGCCTCGATTCCCAATCCTAAGTTATAACGATTGTTATCACTCGCTGCACCACGCTGTGCATAGGACAGACCAGAGAAAGAGGCCTGCGCTGTTTCAGGGTTGTTTAAGAACTCATGCTCCCAGCCGACATTCAACATTGGGGTCATCTTCCAGCTGCCTTTAGTAAAACTATTCATGCTGGCGCGAAGCTGCAAATTTGACGAGAGTGTTTCAGTATTATCGTATGTTATGCCTAACCCTAACCCACCATTTTCCGTATAACTATCCACGGCCAAATGACTATATCGCAAACTAAGCAGTGGTTGGATTTGAAAACTGGCCAGCTCTACTTTGCTAAAGCCCATACTAACATCAAACCCCAATAAATCCCCTGCGGTGTTGGCATCAATCTTTGCCGTATTGCTGAGGGTATTATCTCGATCGAATTGATAATCAAGTTGCGCAATACTTGCATTAAAATGGGTAAACCAGCGCTCAGTTTGGTAACTGGCATAAATAGAGAGCTGAGTGCTATCAATATCTCCTTCATCGCGCGAAGCACGTTTGTTGGATAAAGAGGCATTTCCTTTACTTAACGCCACTCCTGAAGCCCATTCACCTAACTGGCGCTTAACACCTACGATGAATCCCTGTGAGCGCCCACTAAACCCATCGATACCAGCATTGCTTTTAGCACCTACTCTCGTATCAATGGCCTGAGCCCAAACACCATCCTTATCATTGCTAGATATTTGTAGCTGTTGATTTAATATAGCGCGCCAGTTTTCATCGTATATTGAGCGAGAACCTTGGCTAACCATACCACTGACTGATGGACTTAATGTGCTCGCGAGCTGCTCAAAACCAACCACATCACCTGGCGCTAGATTTGCTAACGCGCTCACCGATGCATCTGCTGCACCCGCTTGTACATAACTTCTCATTGCTGCGCCAAAAGCGGAGACATTATAGTCATCAGAAAGTGTCGCGAGATCGGTAACACCGGCTTCAACCTTCATTAAACCGTTATCACTTGATACTTCTAGCTCATACAACAAACTATTGGTTTCGAATGTCACCCCTTCATTGATTATTGAGCTGGCATTAAGATATGAGAACTGACCTAGTGGTACGATAGTACCGCTTAAATCCGTGGTAATTGTACTACCGCTGCTTAGTGTCACACTGCCTGTCTGATTCAATTGGCCATCAGCTTCAAAGGTTAGATTACCCTTTGCTACAAACGCTCCACTGCCGTTTACAGCATTCCTAAATACCATAGAAGCGCCTGCTGCCACTGTCGTGGTGGTACCGGCTGTACTAAAGTCTCCAAGCTGAATCACTGTTCCCGATTGGATATTATAATCTTCTATATTTTCAATGCCGTAAAACGATAGGCTATTCCCCGCACCTGCGTTGACATTCACCGTGCCTGTGCCCAAGCCAATAATATCGCCGATGACCTCACCACCTGAAATATTAAATATGATATCTCCAGCACCCAATAAAACATCGCCAGTGATAGTTCCAGCCGTTTGATTAATTGTAAAGTTACTGGTCGTCCCGCTAGCATCAATCGCAATACCATTGCCACCGCTGATATCCGCATGTGTATTCACATCACCGGTAAAGGTAAAGCCACTGTGCATTTCTAGTGCAGTACTATTACCTGAAACCCAACCTGCATTGTTGGTAATTGTGCCGCCAAAGCTGCCTAATTCAGCTCGATTTAGGCGAATCGCAATATCGCTGTCGGCACTAATTAATCCATTTGTAGTTATATTCAATGCACCACTGCCATCATGCGCCACTGAAATAGCCGCATTTCCCGATGTGACAGCAGTTGTCGTTACAGTAGTCTCTGTACCCTGGTTTTCAACGAGGATGCCATCTTCGCCACTGACTACAGTTCCCGTAGAGGTAATATTAAGCGTTCCACTACCATTATTATAAGCTTCAATACCTTCGTCACCCGCCGTTATCGAGACAACGCTTATGGTAAGGTCTGTTCCATAATTCTCTAAATTAATTCCGTCATCGCCAGCTTGAATCAGCTCTGTCGTCGTGACACTTAAAGCACCCGTACCGTTATTATATGCTGTAATACCATCATTGCCCGCCGTCATCGATACCACATTTATGCTTAAATCTGTGCCATAATTTTCTAAATTAATTCCGTCATTGCCTGCTTGGATCAACGCTGTTGTTGTGACATGCAAGGCACCACTGCCATTATTATCAGCTGCAATACCATCAGCGCCCGCCGTTATCGATACCACATTTATGCTTAAATCTGTGCCATAATTTGCTAAGTTAATTCCGTCTTCGCCAGCTTGGATCAATGCTGTTGTCGTAACATGCAAAGCGCCGATGCCATGATTATAGGCAACAACACCATTATTAATCGCCGTTACCGACAGAGCATTTATAGAGAGATCTGTGCCATAATTTTCTAACTTAAATCCATCATCGCCGCCTTGAATGAGTGCTGTCGATGTCACATTTAAGGCACCGCTGCCTTTATTGAGCGCCTCTATTCCTTCATCACCGGCGATTACCGATAGCACATTTATGCTTAAATCTGTGCCATAGTTCTCTAATTCTATACCGTCATCGCCGGCAGTAATCAATCCACTAATCGTAACGCTCAAAGCTCCGCTGCCGTTATTATAAGCCTCGATACCATCATCACCCGCCATTACTGATAGGGCATGTATGGTTAGATCTGTGCCATAGTTCTCTAAACGGAACCCGTCATCACCACCTTCAACGAGTTCTGTGGCCGTGACATGCAAAGCACCACTGCCGTTATTATAAGCCTCAATAGCGTCATCACCC
>Ga0105358_10000031_pt1 | contig 50423 bp, 42 predicted proteins | sample GOMGulsemesocosm_5_FD_83509 | JGI IMG/M metagenome (GOLD analysis project Ga0105358, IMG submission 83509) | Methane-oxidizing microbial communities from mesocosms in the Gulf of Mexico - GOM15C Gulf of Mexico | ecosystem: Environmental > Aquatic > Marine > Cold seeps | place: Gulf of Mexico... | reverse complement strand
TGCGCATCAAATTTACACAATTGGCGCGCCACATGAGAGCGGGCCATTGGGATCACTTCCACCGGTAACGGAAATTCTCCTAAAATATCAACACGCTTGGTGCTATCGACGATACAAACAAATTCTTTTGCGACGGCTGCAACAATTTTTTCTCGGGTTAACGCGGCGCCCCCACCTTTAATCAAATTCAAACAAGGGTCAAACTCATCGGCTCCATCGACATATACTTGTATCTCATTGACATCATTCAGCTCATAGACACTGATACCACCTTCTTCTAAACGTCTCGCCGTTTCATCGGAACTAGCGACTGCTCCGGCAAACAAATGCTTAATTTTTATCAGCTCTTTAATAAAAAAGTTCGCTGTAGAGCCAGTACCAACACCTACAATGCTTTCTCTATCTAATTTAGGTGTTATGTATGCTATCGCAGCTTTAGCAACCGCTAATTTAAGTTCATCTTGAGTCATAGTAGGCATCTTAGTTAGGATTTTTATCCAGTATACCTAGAATTTCTGTTTGCTCACAGGGCTAGTATCTCACTCTCTCATTTAGATTTTTTAAAATTATAGAGCGCTCTATAGACGCAAGATCAACGACCAAGTAGCATTGCCAACACCACACTCAGAAAAGATTAAAGATAATAACCATGCCTAATCCATACATAAAAAAGATCCTCAAAGCTAGGGTTTATGACGCCGCTATCGAAACACCTTTAGACCATGCACCGGTACTGTCAAAACGTATTGGTAATAAGGTGCTACTTAAGAGAGAAGATTTGCAGCCGGTTTACTCTTTTAAGGTGCGTGGCGCTTATAACAAAATGGCTCAACTATCTGAAGAAGAAAGGAAAGTAGGTGTTATTACAGCCTCTGCCGGCAACCATGCACAAGGTTTAGCTTTATCAGCTAAAAAAATGGGCGTAAGGGCGATTATCGTCATGCCCATAATCACACCGAGCATCAAGGTTGATAATGTTATTGCCCTCGGTGGTGAAGTAATCCTTCACGGAGACAGCTTCGACAGCGCAAAACAACACGCAGAGCAGTTAAGTAATGACCATGGCTACACTTACTGCCCGCCATTTGACGACCCCGATGTTATCGCTGGACAAGGCACTATAGCCATGGAAATTCTTAAGCAACACAGTGGCCATATCGATGCCATATTTGTCCCTGTTGGCGGTGGAGGGTTGATAGCAGGCATTGCTGTCTACATTAAATATTTAAGCCCTGAAACAAAGATCATCGGCGTAGAATCCAGTGAATCTGCTTGTTTGAAAGCGGCGCTAGAGGCTGGAGAACGGGTCACCTTATCTCAAGTAGGAATCTTTGCCGACGGGGTCGCTGTCGCTCAAATTGGCAAACATACTTTCGCTGTCGCTAAAGAACATGTAGACACTGTCATCACCGTAAATACCGATGAAATATGTGCGGCACTAAAAGATATCTTCGATGACACTCGCTCCATTTGTGAGCCTTCAGGAGCACTGGCGGTCGCGGGCTTAAAGAAATACGTACAGCAACAACAATGCAAAAATAAAACAATAATTGCGATTAACTCTGGCGCTAATATGAACTTCAGCCGTCTGCGTCACATTGCAGAGCGAACCGATCTTGGCGAAAAACGCGAGGCTCTACTGGCCGCTCAAATTTCTGAAAAACCAGGTAGTTTTCGAAAATTTTGTGCAGCGCTTGGCAACCGCAACATTACTGAATTTAACTATCGTTACAGCCATAGTGAGATCGCTAATATATTCGTTGGAGTGACTACTGATCCGCGAGGAGATGAAAAAGCAGGTTTGGTGTCACAATTAATTGCCAGCGGTATCCCCGTTGAAGATTTATCAGACAATGAGATTGCCAAACTTCATATCCGCTACATGGTGGGTGGACACAACCAAAAACCTAATACCAACGAGTTAGTGTTTAGATTTGAGTTCCCTGAAAAACCTGGTGCCTTGCTGAGTTTCTTAAACACTCTAGGTGGGCGCTGGAATATTTCTATGTTCCACTATCGCAACCACGGGTCGGATTTTGGCCGGGTACTTGTGGCACTACAAGCCGACGAAGAAGAAAAACCAGAGATAATCAAATTTTTAGATGAAATAGCTTATCAATATTGGGAAGAAACTGACAACAGGGCATTCAAACTCTTTTTAGGTTAATGAATAGAGACTAATTCACAACTATCTATCCGGCTCGCTACCGCTTACTTCGTATCGAATTCACGCGCTACCCCAGTAGTTTTATATCGCGCCTTAGCCTAGCTATTGGCGCTTTAAAGAGGCTCATGCAATTAGCGAGAATCACTGTTATTTTATACTATTACTCTGGCACGCCCGCGGGGAAATTGAAGTTTTTTGTGAAAAAAGCTTTAGCTGTAAATAATACAACGGAGGTTAGCCCCCAACTCAAACCAACAACAACGCCAACATCCATTATTCCACGCCATGGCATTGGCATATATTTAACCAGCTGCACAATCAACATAATCACTGCAGTCAGACAAACTATGAAAACAATCCTCTTTCGTTCGGCATCAAAGAAACCTAGGCAAAACAGAGGTGCTAATAGTATCCGAATCGGGTTACTGTTCAACAACAAGTAATGTATTCGGGAGGCGACTCTGGGCGAGAACCCCTTTTGAAATCCTTGGTAACCTTCGTAGTACGCCATAAAACAAATCCATGCGCACATCACGATCCATTGCCAAATCGACAACTCTTCGATTTGTATTTGTCCTGCAATGAGAGACAACTTAACGATAGCACTACCCAAAAACAGAAAAACACCCACAAAGCCCCATAAGGCTGCTAACCGCCCAAGCATAATCTTTTTTCTAAAAGGCCTTAGTATTTTGATGGTGATCTTCCTTATAAATATTTTTGCTGCTATTAATTGTCTTCGATCAATCTTCTAACACGTTAATATTTCAATTAAAACGATCGCTTCGAAAATCTAACAGCCTTAAGTTCTTTTATATACATGTGCAACATAACGCTTGTGTTTCACGTGAAACATGTTGCTTTAATTGCTCTGCCTCAATTGGTGATAAATAACGTCTGTTAGCGGGCGGACCCCACGCCAGATTTTGAAAGCTTCAGCAGCTTGTTCAACCAACATGCCTAAACCATCCACGGTTTCCCTCGCCCCTAGACTGGCCCCCCATGCATTAAACGTGGTAATTTGTTTAGAATACATCATGTCATAAAGAAAACTATTAGAGTTAACCACCAAATCAGGTATCGGCGGTAACTCATTGTTTAAAGATGCAGATGTACCATTTATGATAAGATCATAGCTAGTAATTAAGTCGTCAAATCCAACAGCGTTGATAGAAAAATCATCAGCGAAAATGCTTTTTAACTGTTGCGCTTTTTGCAGTGTTCTATTGGCAATAGTAATACTTGCAGGACTCTCTAGAATGATAGGACCAAGTACTCCCCTTACCGCCCCCCCAGCTCCGAGGATAAGTACGGATTTATTAGCAAAGTCAAATCGATGGTTGTTTTTCAAATCATTGACCAACCCGATACCATCAGTATTATCTCCGAAAATCTCACCATTTTTAAACGAAAGCGTATTTACAGCGCCCGCCAACCTAGCCTGCTTAGATAAATGAGTAGCCGCAGCCCAAGCTTGTTCCTTAAATGGGACTGTCACATTGACGCCAGATACACCTTCTGCAACAAAATCAGCAACAGCCTGATTAAAATGATCTAACTCAACCAATAAAGGCACATACTCTAACTCTTGCTGAGTTTGAGACGCAAAAGATTGATGAATAACAGGACTTTTTGAGTGCGCAACTGGATTTCCTACAACACCATACTTTGCCTTACTATTGAAACTCATATTGATAAACCCAACCAATTTTTGTTGATAAGAAAACTGGAATACAATTCCGCTTCTTGACTACTTTCAGCAACTTGATAGTCATAACTCCATTTTACTTGAGGCGGAAGAGACATCAAGATAGATTCAGTTCGCCCGTTTGACTGCAGCCCAAAAAGCGTACCTCTATCGTAAACTAGATTAAACTCAACGTACCGCCCGCGCCTATGTAGCTGAAAATCCTTCTGAGCAGCAGAATACTCTGACATTTTCCTTTTGTTAACAATAGGCAAATATGCCTTCAAATATGAATCACCGATAGCGCGCATAAAGCTAAAACTTTTATCAAAGCCATCGACAAACAGATCATCAAAAAAAAGACCACCAATTCCCCGCGGCTCGTTTCTGTGTTTGATATAAAAGTAGTCATCACACCACTTTTTATATTTTGGATAGAGCTCTAAGCCAAAAGGGTCACAGCTGTCTTTGGCAATTTGATGCCAGTGAACACAGTCATCCTCGTAGCCATAATAAGGCGTTAAGTCTACCCCTCCGCCAAACCACCAAACTGGGTCAGCTCCTTCTTTAGTCGCGATAAAAAAACGAACATTCGCGTGTGAAGTTGGTACATGTGGGTTGCTAGGATGCACCACTAAAGACACCCCCATAGCTTCAAAACTTCTGCCAGCTAATTCCGGTCTTGTAGCTGTAGCAGACGCCGGCATGTCCTTTCCTAAAACATGCGAAAAATTAACACCTGCTTTTTCAAATACATTGCCATTACTCATAACACGGCTGATACCGGATCCGCCTTCAGGCCTATCCCACTGATCAATGATAAATTCAGCCGAGCCATCAACTTGCGAAAGCCCTTCACATATAGCTTGCTGCAAGCCAAGTAGATAGGATTTAACCGCGTTTGCATCAACCTTAAGGTTAGACATTGTGCACTCCAACTTAATTAAAATAAGCTCAGTAATATTTAGAAGAAAGAAAAAAACGACTAGCGAAGAGTTAGACCACTATCTAGTGAATAAATAGCACTAGGATTATCACTACCACTAGTAGGTCCGTCAAGATAATAGCCAACACTGGGCCCAAAATAGCTAGCTGCCTGCTCCTGTGACAGCGCAGGCGGCCTTCCTGAAGGATTGGCGGACGTTGACACAATGACGTCACCGAAAGCCTCACAGAGCTCAACGACAAGCGGATGGTCTGTAACTCGAACAGCAACCGATGAATGCTTACCTTTCACCCAAGCGGGGTAGACATGATTATAATCTTCAATAACCCATGTAGTAGGTCCTGGCCAACTCGCCTGCAACATTGCGAGCTGATCAGCTGGAAGACCATTTAACAAAGATGAAATTTGCTGAATACTTGCTGCAACTAAGATCAGCCCCTTATCTTCAGGTCTACCTTTAGCATTGAGTATTTTATTAACCGCACTTTGATTGTAGGGATCACAACCAAGCCCCCACACCGCTTCTGTAGGGTAGGCAACAATACCGCCAATGAGTAATTCACTGACGGCATGGCCTATGGCTTCATTGGGTTTCTTCAAAAGAGGCCTACACTTCACCGTTGGCTAACATAGCCTGAAGCGCCTGGTCTTTGGCGACAACTGCATCGCAATTTGCTTGACGATCTTGACGTACACGTTCTGCTAAATCAGCATCCGCGACAGCCATGATTTGTGCTGCTAGATACGCTGCGTTTTTAGCTCCCGCTTTTCCTATGGCTACTGTAGCTACGGGTATACCACCGGGCATTTGCACAGTTGCAAGTAGTGCATCCATACCATCCAAAGAAGAATTAATTGGCACGCCAATAACCGGCTTAGTAGTAGCGGCAGCTACAGCGCCTGCTAAGTGGGCAGCCATACCAGCGGCACAAATAAAAGCCACAGCGCCACGCTGGTCAGCATCTTTAACATAGTCATGTGTTTGAGTAGGCGTTCTATGCGCTGAACTAACTTTAACTTCAAAGTTAACATCGAGGCTTCTTAATACAGCGATTGACGCTTTCATGATAGGCAGGTCTGAATCAGACCCCATTAAGATGGCAATAAATGGTTTAGACATAGTAGCTCCAGGTCAAATAAATTTGATGCACATTGTCCTGATCTAAGAACAACATTTCAACCTTTTATCAATAGTATTTATTTTACTAGTGAACAAAAATAGTGAATTTGAGGTAAAGTAAATTGAGATAACTATAGTTAAGCCTATACACAAACAACAATTCATCAATTTAGCCGACAAATGGCAATCCCATTATTCTCAATAAAACCCTGCAACTCTAATTCGACTAACATCGGCAACAGCTCTAATTCATCAAGCCCAGTAGTATTAGCTAACTCTAGAAGAGACATCGCACTGTAGTCAATCAATTCCAAAACACCTTGTAGAGCAGGCTCTAATACCGCCCCTGAACGCTGCTGATTTGTAGACACATGTGAAATATCGAACTCACAGATAATGTCTTCGACACTTTGCACTAATTTTGCCCCTTCTGAAATTAAATAATGGCAACCGATACTCCCACAATAATCGATTGGCCCTGGCACCGCAAAAACCTCTCTATTTTGTTCAAGAGCAGTACGTGCAGTAATTAAAGTACCGCTTTTTAATTTAGCTTCAACAACTAAAACACCAATTGAGAGCCCACTAATAATGCGATTGCGGCGGGGGAAATTAGCAGCAATGGGGGCACTTCCAGGCAAGTACTCGCTGACCCAACAGCCCTTCTCTAAAAGCCTCTGAGCCAAATTTCTATTTCTGAGAGGATATATTCGGTCAAGCCCAGTGCCCATCACAGCAACACTAACCCCCGCTTGTTCTAACGCCCCGTTGTGCGCTGCAGCGTCTATCCCTATAGCCAAGCCACTGGTCACGACAAATCCCGCCCTGGACAATTGTGATGCCATGGAATAGGCATGGCGCAAACCTGAACTACTGGCACTCCTACTCCCAACTATTGCTATTTGCCGCTGTGCAAGCACCTTACAATTACCTCTATAGAAAAGGTACATAGGGGGGTCAGGGATTTGCTTTAGAAGAAAGGGAAATAAATCATCATATATATTTAACATCATAATTTGATGCTGAATTAAGTGCTCTTGAATCTCAGCCAACTTAATAAATAATTCACCGCGACCATTGAGAAAATCTACAATCAACTGATACTGAGATGTATTTAATGCACTCTGTAACAATTGTTGATTTGGATGTGTCAGCAATGTTTGAGAAGAGATAATATGAGCGAGTTTTTTGCGACCAACTCTAGGAATTAGACTTAATGCGATTAAATAACGATTATTGCTTGAAAGAATATACATGCTCACCACCAATAATTGGCGATGAGCCAATGAGTTAGTTGGTCATACTAACGATGTCGCCTGCTGCAATAGCGTCATCTGCATTAAGCACAATAGCATAACTTAAATTGTTAAAAACATTAACTACCATCACTTTTCCAGATACTTGATTAGTGATTTCAACTAATTCTTGAGTCTTTGGATCCACCACTGAGATAGGCGCTTTAACAATATTAAATACGTGCCCTGCCACAACCCCAGAATCAAGACCTAGATCAAGAACCACCCCATCGTAGCGAGCAATTTGGAAGTTCTCATTAACCGCAGAAACTATGGTTCCCTGCAAATCATCAGGCGCAGCTGCAAGGAAATATAGAGGGCGTAATTGTAATTCCTGAGCGCGTACAATAAAGTCCCCTTTATGAATCAAACCATTTGAACGGGTGACCAATGCTCTGGATATTTCGCCTTGTTGGTCGATAATTTCAAGCTCGCCCACTTTCACTATTTCTGTGTTATCAGCGGCAAAACCTTGTTTTGTTCCATAAACCTTGCCAATCCGATAAACGTGATATTGATTAAAGTCTGGATCTAGCACCCCTCTGACAAACACTTCGTCACCTTTGCCAATCAACTTGCGTAAACCAGATCCAGCGAGCACGTATGGCATGTTCTCAACTCTCTTTGAATCCACAATACGATGCGATGCAACAAAAGCTTGTAAAGCAATTTTTGGTATAGCTGTGATTGGAGTGAACTGATTAAGCACGCGAATTTTTGGAGAAAGCTTACCAAAACTGGGATTTTCAAAAGATAACTGAGGTCTGCCATCCCGATAAGATAAGTAAATGATATCATTTGGATAGATTAAATGCGGATTTTTAATTTGAGTGTTATTTTGCCAAATATCAGGCCACAACCAAGGCGAATTGAGAAAAACTCCGGCTATATCCCAGAGCGTGTCGCCCTTTTTAACTTGGTATTGAGCCGGATGATTGTTTTTGAGAATAGTTTGCGCATTTATCGATACGCAGAACAAACTACACAAAATAATGGACAGAAACTTGCGCGCCACATGAACTCTTTTCATATAATCCTCGGACATTACCTAATAATATCACTTTTAAAAATGAATGAATTATATACTAGATATAGGTATATAGCATATTTTAAAAAAAGCCAAAATTATCTAACATTAAGCAAACAACACTCAGTATAATATAGAGAAATCTCGCTTACTATATTGGAAATTGAACATGGCAACTCTTTCGATTCTGGAATACCCGGACAAAAGGCTGAGGACAATTGCAAAAAAAATCGAATCAAATTCTTCTGAAATCCAACAATTGATTCAGGATATGTTTGAAACTATGTATGACGCACCGGGCATTGGCCTAGCTGCCTCACAAGTTAATCGACATCTGCAATTAATCACCATGGATTTATCCGAAGAAAAAAATAGTCCTATTGTATTGATTAACCCAACCTTTGAAGTCCTTAACCATGACACAGATGATATGCAAGAGGGATGCCTGTCTATCCCCGGCTTCTATGAAACTTTACACAGACCTAAGCACATCAAAGTTACCGCGTTAGATAAAGACTTTATTGTGCAGAACTTCGAAGCTGAAGGATTACTAGCCGTTTGTATACAGCATGAAATAGACCACTTGAACGGTAAACTCTACGTAGACCACATATCAAGACTGAAGCGAAACAGAATAAAATCCAAATTAGAAAAAGCCCACAAGCTACTCAATAATTAAAACATATTTTACATACATTAAGGCCAATCATGTCGATACCGTTACGTATAGTCTTTGCTGGTACACCGGACTTTGCAGCAACAACTCTAGCTTCACTAATAAACAGCCACCACCAAGTAATCGCTGTATATTCGCAACCCGATAGACGCTCGGGACGGGGTAAAAAAATCACTCAAAGCCCGGTCAAAAAATTAGCCATTGCCAATGAGATCGATACATACCAGCCTCTTAATTTCAGGGACCAATCTGATATAGACCAGCTTGCCTCTCTCAAGGCCGACATTATGGTCATAGTGGCTTACGGTTTAATTCTTCCACAAAGTGTATTGAATACCCCCCGTCTAGGCTGTATTAATGTACATGCCTCATTACTGCCTAGATGGCGAGGAGCCGCCCCAATTGAGCGTTCAATTTTAGCGGGTGATAAACTATCAGGCGTTACAATAATGCAAATGGATAAGGGACTCGACACGGGAGACATGTTAAATACCCGTACAGTTGAGATATCTGAATCCATGAACAGTGCACAATTGCACGATAAACTGGTGGATCTCGGTGCCATCGCGCTCAATGAAACACTTGATCAGATGTCGATGGGGCAACACACCCCAGTAAAACAAGATGACAGTTTAGCAAACTATGCTGACAAACTACAAAAATCCGAAGGCGACATTAACTGGCATCAACCGGCAAAAGATATCGCACGTAAAATCAGAGGCTTATGCCCAAGACCTGTGGCATTTACACAGCTAGATGGTCAAACAATTCGAATTTGGGCGGCTAGCGAAATCAGCGTAACTGAACTGTCTCAGAATTCGCACGCCCCAGGCAGTATAATTACTGCTGACAAACAAGGGATATTGGTTGCTTGCTTAGACGATACTCAATTATTACTTCAAAGCATCCAACTTCCCGGCGGCAAGCAACTTAATGTTAGCGATATTATTCACTCCAAGAAAGCGCTCTTTGTCGGCCAACAATTTATGCAAACAACTGCGGATACCACAGCAAAATGAACGTTAGACAGCTTGCAGTACAGGCATTAACACCATTACTAAACAATAGCGGCTCTTTGAAATATAGCTTGAAGAAGCAACTGGAAAACTGCCCGGAAAACCAACGGCCCTTTCTGCAAGAACTTTGCTATGGCTCTATGCGCTTCTACCCTAGGTTAAATTCAATACTGCAATTTCTAGTACCCAAAACTATTCGCAAGAAAGACAACGACATAAAGGCACTACTTGTCATAGGACTTTACCAACTGAATCATTTAAGAACAGCCGAACATGCCGCTATCAGCGAAACTGTTGATGTCTGCAAATCACTAAACAAATCTTGGGCTACCTCATTAGTCAATGCCACTTTGCGCAACTTCCAAAGAGATAAAGAAAACATACTAGCCAAGCTTTCTGAAGAAATTCCTTTTAAATTCAACCATCCAGACTGGTTTGTTAATAAACTAATGCATAATTGGCCAGATGATTGGCAACAAATATTACAATCGAATGATCAACATCCACCTCTTACGCTAAGAACCAACAACAACATTGTTTCACGTGAAACATACATAGAAAAACTAGCTGAAGAAAACATAGTGGGCTTTGCTACCAAACACTCAAACTCGGGCATCACACTGGAGAAGCCTACTGATGTTACCAAGTTAAGTGGCTTTGACAACGGAGCCTTCAGCGTACAAGATGAAGCCGCTCAGCTAGCCGCAACATTATTGGCTCCAAAAAGCGGAGAGCATATCCTAGATGCCTGTAGCGCACCAGGCGGTAAATTACTCCATCTATTGGAGCTTACCAAAGAAAACGATGCAACTGTCCAAGGAATTGAATTAGAAACATCTAGGGCGGAGCGAATAAAGGAAAATTTCTTAAGACTGGGAATGGATTGCCCGTTACATATTGCAGATGCTACCCGGAAAGACTGGTGGGACAACAAACTTTTCGACAAAATTTTACTTGATGCGCCGTGCAGCGCAACCGGAGTAATCAGAAGAAATCCTGACATTAAATTACTGAGACAAGCAGAAGACATTCACAGCGTCTCTAAATTACAGAAACTAATACTCGACAATATGTGGAGCATGCTAAAAAGAAAAGGCGTACTAATCTATGCTACCTGCTCCATTTTTCCACAAGAAAATGAAAAAATTGTTGCTTCATTTATAAGAAACAATGACGACGCTGAACATATAAAGATCGAAGCCAGTTGGGGACATGAAAGGCCATTTGGCCGGCAACTATTCCCAATGAAAAACAGCCACGATGGTTTTTATTACGCGATGATTAAAAAGATATAATTGTGGAAAAATCATTAGCTTACATGTATTACTTAACCGAACTGTTTGAATAGTAACGAGCAATTAAATGAAAATAATCATTCTCGGAGCCGGCCAAGTTGGCGGGACTCTAGCGGAAAATCTAGCCAGCGAAGCCAATGACATTACGATTGTTGATTCAGATGCAGGTCGGTTAAGAGAACTGCAAGACAGACTCGACATCAGCACAATTGAAGGAATGGCTTCCTACCCTAGCACTCTTGATAGAGCTGGCGCAGAAGATGCCGATATGCTTATTGCTGTGACAAGTAGCGACGAAGTGAATATGGTCGCATGTCAACTTGCTCAGACGATGTACAATACTCCGACTAAGATAGCTCGAGTCCGTAGCCATGATTATATAAAACACTCGAAAAAGATATTTTGCAAAAACGCACTCCCGATAGATGTCATCATTAGCCCAGAACAACTCGTCACCAAAAATGTAAAACGACTCATTGAACGACCTGGAGCATTACAAGTATTAGATTTTGCAGAAGGAAAAGCACAATTAGTCGCAGTCAAAGCGTACCATGGTGGGCCACTGGTAGGACACCAAATATCATTTCTAAAGCAACACATGCCAAATGTGGATACTCGAGTTGCTGCAATTTTTAGAAAAGGCAGCCCAATAACACCACAAGGCGACACTATTATTGAAGTCGACGATGAAGTTTTCTTTATTGCGGCCACGGAAAACATATTGCCAGTCATGGGCGAGTTACGACGATTAGACAACCCTTATAAACGCATTTTAATCGCAGGCGGCGGTAATATTGGCGCTAGACTCGCGGAATCCATCGAGCAAGACTTCCAAGTAAAAATCATTGAACGTTATGCCGAAAGATGCAACGTACTGGCAAACAATTTGTCGAACACCATCGTATTACATGGTAACGCTTCAGATAAAGACTTATTACTGGAAGAAAACATTGAAGACACCGATGTATTCTGCGCTCTAACCAATGATGACGAAGCAAACATAATGGCCTCTATGCTAGCCAAAAAACTGGGTGCAAAGACCGTGATGACACTAATAAACAACCCAGCTTATGTCGATTTGGTACAAGGAGGTGTAATCGACATAGCGATCTCCCCTCAACAAACCACAATAGGCGCGCTATTAACTCATGTCAGAAAAGGTGATGTTGCAGCAGCTCATTCACTACGTAGAGGCGCTGCAGAAGTAATTGAGGTAGTAGCACACGGCGATGAACGCAGCTCGAAAGTAGTTGGCAAGGCACTGAGAGACATCGACTTGCCTGAGGGCACTACAATCGGCGCTATCGTCAGGGATGATAGTGTACTGATAGCACACGACCATGTCGTTGCAGAAAATAACGATCACCTGATCCTCTTCTTGGTAGACAAAACCAAAATCACCGAAGTAGAGAAACTGTTTCAAGTGGGCCTGGCATTCTTCTAACCTCAATACACTATCACCACAGAGCAACTCAAATATGCACTATAGAATAATTCTAAGAATACTAGGTATCTTATTGATGGTCTTTAGTATTTCAATGATTCCACCCGCAATAGTGTCACATATATATAACGACGGAGTGCATTCAATTTTCTATCTGTGCCTGGCCATCACTGTTGCCACTGGATTTGTTTTTTGGCTGCCTGCTAACAATGTAAAAGAAGAACTGAGAACAAGAGACGGTTTTGTAGTCACTGTTATGTTTTGGCTGGTACTGAGCATCTTTGGGGCAATCCCATTTGCACTAGCTGAAGAATTAAACTTAACCATAGTAGATGCTATATTTGAATCGATGTCCGGCCTCACAACTACCGGAGCAACAGTTATAACAGGCATTGACGATCTACCAAAATCGATCCTATTTTATCGTCAGCAATTACAATGGCTGGGCGGCATGGGTATTATTGTTTTAGCTGTCGCTATACTACCCATGCTAGGTATCGGTGGCATGCAATTGTATCGTGCAGAAACACCAGGGCCTGTCAAAGACAGCAAGTTAACCCCGCGAATAACGGAGACAGCAAAGGCACTATGGTATATATACGCTACATTGACGCTAGTCTGTGCATTAAGCTACTGGTTAGCCGGTATGAGCCTATTTGATGCCATTACCCACAGTTTTTCTACAGTCGCTATCGGTGGATTTTCAACTCACGATGATAGTATTGGCTATTTCAACAGCCCACTCATTGAAGCAATTTGTGCGATATTTATGCTAATTTCAGCGATTAATTTTGGACTACATTTTTTTGCATGGCGTAGACAATCAATTAGCCACTACTGGCAAGACCCTGAAGTAAAATTCTTTTTATCGACATTATCTATTACCGCTGTAGTCTGTGTCACATTGTTATCAATCACCACCAATTATGAACCAAGCAAAGCGATTAGCGACTCGATATTTATGGTTGTCTCCATAGCGACCACTACAGGCTTTGCAACCACTGACTTTGCCAGCTGGCCAAGTGTATTGCCTTTCATGTTGTTACTCACCGCTTTCGCAGGTGGCTGTGCCGGCTCGACTGCAGGTGGCATGAAGATCATCAGAGTATTACTAATATGGAAGCAAGGCCATAGAGAAATCAAGCGATTGGTCCATCCAAATGCCGTGTTCTCGGTTAAACTCAGCGGCAAACCTATCTCCGAAAAAGTTTTGCAAGCCGTATGGGGTTTTTTCTCAGTTTACATGATGGTGTTTGTGGTTATGTTATTACTATTAATGACGACAGGCTTAGACCAAATCACTGCCTGGTCAGCAGTCGCGGCCACTTTAAACAACTTGGGACCCGGTCTTGGAGATGTATCTGCCAACTACAGCAGCATCAATGATACGGCAAAGTGGATTTTATGCTTTTCCATGCTACTAGGCCGACTAGAAGTATTCACCTTGTTGATACTATTTACGCCTATATTTTGGCGCAGATAAGCATTTTAGCTGATTCTAAATGTATTGCTCTTAGCTGATAGGCGGTTGACTGAAACTTGCATAATATGTAGAGCCTTAGCTGCGCCCCCATCAGCTAAGGCAAGCACCCCGATATAATCTGCGCAGTAAGTGACCTTGTGTCTACAAGCCAGCAGCGAAGTTTAAGCAGCTTCCAAGCCAATCCCAATCGCAGCGAAAACAGGGAATTAACGCCACTGTATTTAATAGAGTTTTGCGACTCCCTCTGGCGACCTTTTATATCTTTTATATTCCCATTGGTATTGCTCAGGACTGCGCTGAACAATAGCTTCAATACTTTGATTTAGGCAATTTAAAGACTCGTTGAGATCTCCTGCCGGTAATGGAAAATCTAACTCTCTAAACTCAATAGCAAAACCCCTGCCCTCTGTTTGACGCACAGCGACACCCGAAATAACTTGGCATTTAGTTTTAGCGGCAAGTTGTGAGAGTAACGTCATGGTATAGGCAGGTCTGCCAAAGAAATTGCTAAATTGACCACTACCAACTGCAGGCTCTTGATCAGGTAAGATTGCGATAACATTGTTGGCTTTTAATTTTTTTAATAGCTTTCGGACACCTTGCGCATTGGCAGGAGCCATATCTCCACCTAGACGCTTACGCATTTTATTGATCAGCCAATCAAAAAATTTTAATTTTGGCGGCTTATAGAGCACGGTAATCGCATAATGTTGCGAGGCATATAGGTTAAGTACCTCCCAGTTCCCTATATGAGGCGCAATAATAATGACTCCCTTTCCTCTAGCAAACGCTCTTTGCAAAACATCTTCCCCCGTTACACTTACAACAGTGGCAAGAGACATAGAGGTAGGCCATAACCAAGACATGCCCATTTCTGCATATGACATACCTGTATGCTGTAAAGACGACGCTAACAGCGTTTCACGCTCACTGGCACTAAGGTGATGATAACAACTGTCGATATTTGCTTTGGATACTTGGTGTGCACGTGAATTACTGGCTTTAAATAGGCACTTACCTAGAAACCGACCCAGCCACTGACTAACACGCAGGGGCAGGATAGCCATCACAAAAAGGAACAGAAGGCCGATGAGTACTTTGACAAAACGCATAAATATAGAGTCTCAAATAAATATTGAACACAGTATAAAGAGAAGCCCCAGATCATGCGACTACGACTTAGCGTTAGAGATCGCAAACTGCTGCTAGAAAAACTGATAGGCACACAGGACGCTTGGGATAAAATGCAAATATGTCATTCGCAAGTTAGCATAATGATGTATAATTTAGCGCTTTCTTTTTCATCATTGAAAAAACGATAATCCATTGAAATATTAGAGACAGGTGAACACTGTGACTGCAACACCGGTACCCAACGGAACCTCATTCCAAGACTTAATACTCACTTTACAAACCTATTGGTCAAAGCATGGCTGCGTTGTTATTCAGCCATTAGATATGGAAGTTGGTGCCGGCACTTTCCACCCTGCCACATTCTTAAGAGCCATTGGGCCTGAATCATGGAAAGCAGCTTACGTTCAACCGAGTCGTCGCCCAACTGATGGCCGTTACGGTGAAAACCCAAACCGTCTACAACACTACTATCAATTCCAAACGGTCCTTAAGCCTTCTCCCGATAACATTCAAGAGCTTTACTTAGGCTCGTTAGAGGCACTAGGGGTTGACCCGCTAGTACACGACATACGCTTTGTAGAAGACAATTGGGAATCACCAACATTGGGCGCTTGGGGGCTCGGCTGGGAAGTATGGCTGGACGGCATGGAAGTTTCACAATTCACCTATTTCCAACAAGTCGGCGGCTTAGAGTGCTATCCCATTACCGGAGAGCTGACATACGGGTTAGAGCGTCTGGCAATGTACATCCAAGATGTCGACAGCGTTTACGACCTTGTATGGGCGGTTAACCCAGATGGGAGTACCGTCTCTTATGGCGACGTATTCCATCAAAATGAAGTTGAACAATCAACTTACAATTTCGAGCATGCCGACATTGATCATCTGTTCAGCACCTTCGATTTTCATGAAAGAGAGTGCAATAAACTTTTAGCCGCAAATTTGCCACTCCCCGCTTACGAGCAAACATTAAAAGCATCCCATACCTTTAACTTATTAGATGCTCGTAAAGCGATATCAGTCACAGAACGACAGAGATTCATTTTAAGAGTGCGCACATTAACACGTGGCGTGGCCGAAGCTTATTTGGCATCTAGAGCTAATCTAGGCTTCCCACTCGCAGAAGAAAATATTCGCCAAGAAGCATTAGCCGCCTTAGAGGAGAGTAAATAATGGCAAACCTAGACTTTTTAGTAGAGCTGGGAACAGCTGAGCTGCCTCCAAAATCACTGTCAAAACTATCTAAAGCTTTTACAGCCAACGTGGTCAAAGCAATTAACGATGAATTTGGCCGCGACGCAAAAGAACTGCTATCACAACTTGAAATTACCAGCTATGCCTCTCCGAGACGTTTAGCCATTAAGCTGTCCAATTTAGTCACTGAAATTCCCGGTTCAGAAAACATCGTGCAGGGCCCGCCAATGAAAATTTGCTACGATGCAGATGGCAAGCCAACCAAAGCACTGCTCGGTTTTGCGAAGAAGAACAACGCACAATTAGACGAGCTGAGTGAAACAAACGGCAAAGTGTCATTCACCCAACAGTTAGATGCCAAACCACTGGCAGAACTATTGCCAGGGATTGTAGATCAAGCACTAGTGAAATTACCCATTGCTAAGCGCATGCGCTGGGGGGCCAATAAAACCGAATTTGTGCGCCCTGTACAATGGTTGGTGATGTTATTTGGCGAGCGAGTACTAGATTGCACCATTCTAGGAGTAAAGGCAGGTAATTGCAGTCGCGGACACCGCTTCCACCACCAAGATAGCGTTGTTATAAACAGTCCTGCAGATTACGAAAGTGCTCTGGAAAAAGCCTATGTGATTGCCGATTTTTCAAAACGCAGAGCAATCATACTTGAACAAGTAAAACAGCAAGCAAGTCTTATCAATGGCATTCCGCAGATAGATGAAGAGCTGCTTGATGAAGTCACTGGACTTAATGAGTGGCCTGTAGCTTTAACAGGCGGATTTGATGAAGAGTTTCTACAGGTTCCGCAAGAAGCTTTAATTCTCTCGATGAAAGAGCACCAAAAATATTTCCATACAGTCGATAGCAATGGCAAATTAATGCCAAATTTTATCACCGTCAGTAATATTGAATCTAAAGACCCAAGTAAAGTCATCAGCGGTAACGAGAAAGTCATTCGCCCCCGCCTGGCCGACGCAAAATTCTTCTTTGAAAATGATAAGAAAAACACACTTGAATCACGCTGTGAAAAACTGAAAGGGATTATCTTTCAGAAGCAGTTGGGAACGGTTTATCAGAAATCAGAGCGCATATCAAAACTTGCGGGACATATCTCTGAACTAATTGGCTCTGATGCACAAAAAGCTGCACGCGCAGCAATGCTAGCTAAAACAGACTTAATCACTGATATGGTTTTTGAATTCACCGATTTACAAGGTCTGATGGGTTACCACTATGCCCTTAATGACGGTGAAGACCAAGAGGTCGCTCAGGCAATTAATGAGCAGTACTTGCCTAAATTTGCCGGCGATGAGCTACCAACCTCTAAAACAGGCCTAGCACTTGCCTTGGCAGACCGCCTGGACACTCTCACCGGCATGTTTGGTATTAACCAGCCACCGACAGGGTCAAAAGACCCCTTTGCGCTTCGCAGAGCGACTGTCGGCGTGTTACGCATAATTATCGAAAAAGATCTAAACTTAGACCTGCAAGACCTCGTCAGCTTAGCGGTACAACAACATCAAGCTATCGAGTCTGCAGAGCAAACCAAAGTCATAGATCAAGTCGTGGCATTTATGCTTGAACGTCTCAGAGCCTATTACGAAGATCGTAATATACGCATTGATACCTATTTAGCAGTAGCGCAATTAGCTCCCACTAAGCCATTGGATTTCGACCAGAGAATCAATGCTGTGGAACACTTTAGGACGTTACCAGCAGCAGAGTCTCTGGCAGCGGCAAATAAACGTGTATCTAATATCATTGATAAGCAGCCACTTGACGCTACCCAAAATGTCGATACTTCACTCCTTAGTGAACCCGCTGAAGTATCCCTTCACTCCCAGCTAGTCAAACTTGTGGAACAGTTAGAGCCTAAGTTTGCAGCGAGTGATTATCAAGGCGCACTGACCTTACTAGCATCTTTACAGGAACCTATTGATCAATTCTTTGAAAATGTAATGGTGATGGCTGAAGATAAACAAATTGCTCAAAATAGAATCCTATTATTGAGTCAACTACGACAGCAGTTCTTAAAAATTGCGGATATATCTCTGCTCAACTGAGTAAGTTAGGCTGGGTTTTCCTATAGTGAAAAACCCAGCCTATTATAGTTTAAAAACAAACAGTTAAATAAGAAACTTAATAATCAAATTCCTCCATAAATTCCTAAGCTTTATTAGCCTATGATCACCAAGGCGCTAGCATTAAATAGCTAAAAATCACTTTATCAACTGTATTGGTTGTTAATTTCTCACCTTTATTCTCTTATTACTAGCCCCCCCTTTCATGAGAAAAATAGGCCAAAAGCGATTATAAAGAGCATATTCAATCGACAAAATCAGGGTTAGCAACCACTAACATTTAAGTTAGTGACTACTAACGATTTTTAAGCAGTTGTTTTATATAGGAATGATAATTATCCAAAAATTTAACTATTACTAACTAAATAAACAGACCATAACGGCGAGCGCTATCATTGTAAGCATAAAAAATAAGATATACGCGGCACAAATGGGAAAAAGTCAGTTTTAATAAGCTGCGATTGAAAACTTTTAATAGATCATTAAAATCAAAAAATTCATATATTACAAAAGGTTAGTGGGTATTCCTAATCTATATATCAGCAAATCAAATTGTTATAGATTGCGTTTCAAATAGCTAATACTAAAAAAACTATGGGAATTTAAGACATAACAACAGAAAAAGGTAGCTAGTTGTAATATAGGAATTAAATAGAAAGTTTTGGGAATGAGCAGAAGCATAGTCACTGAACGCTTGCTGATAATGATGCGCCAATCTTATCAGGAGCGGTACAAGACTCAGGCACAACAGCGCAATAGTTAAAACCAACTACTGCTTTTACTCTCCAAACGAGTAGAGCATTGTTTCAATTGAGCAGTGTAATTTGCAGCTTTAGTTTTAACCTTTTTTGCCACCCCCAATAACCAAGGTTTCTTATTATAACTCGCTCTATTATATCCACCTCGACCTTCATGGTAGGCAAGATATTGACCATAGGCGTCCCATTTAGAAACACCTGTCATTCGCTGGGTCCCCGCTGTATACCACCCGACAAAATCAATGGCATCATCAAAATCATCGCGATCAGCGCCCGAATTACCGGTCAACTGCTGATATTCTCCCCAGACACCATTGAGCGCTTGAGAATAACCATAGGCACTCGAAATTCTGCCTGTGGGGATAATACCGAGAAAGTATTTATAGCCGGGGCGAGCATCATCTACAAAATTTGATTCTTGTTGCATGATCGCCATCATCACAGGGATTGGCGTTCCCCAACGTTGGTTTGACTGCTTGGCCTCTTTATACCAATTTAAGTTACCTGCAAAAATTGTGCAGATATTTAAAGGATTAGAAGGCTTATAAGTTGCACAGCCCTGTAGCACCAAAATGGTCGTAATCAGCGAAGCAGCCTTCACAAATTTTGTATTAGTATTTCCTACTGTCATTTGCAGACCCCAGCATAACAAAGTCACCAAGATACTATATTAGTTTGATTATACAATTTTATTTTGCATCGATAATCGTCTTTTTAAGCAGTAATACAAATCAGTAGTAAGCCATCTCAATACAGGCAAAGTCTTTTTGGTGAGTCAGAGGTGTTGTATCGCAGATCAGCAAGGTGATTCGATCTCTGGGCTAATCACCTAACTTATAGGTAAAAAATTATATGGTTGAAAAACTTAGAACTACAAATCAATGATCTAAACAACTGATACTGTCGTAAAAAATATTCGCATTTATAGTCAAATTCAGCATGAAAAATATACTTAGCATTGATTAAAAGTTAGACTTAAATGTAGTTAACGTTAATTTCCGGTGCCTAATATGAATAATAACTTACTGAATAATAACACTAAACTCTCTATTGGATTTTTCATACAAAGCGCAGTTTACAGCTTAGCTGGAATACTATTTGTCATTGGTGCCATTGCTTATTTTGGCACATCCAAGTTAAGTAGCGATTTGCAGTTTCTGCGCTCGGAAATAGTCACTGTTCAGTCCGGAATGGGACAGGCAATAACAACCCTTAAAAGTTTAACTAAGCAAGTTGACGAGCTCTCTGAAGCAGAGAAAGCCTATGTAAAACTAAATAACTTAGAAGCTAAGCTAATCGATAACCAACAAGCCAGCTATGACATAGATGATGCTTTAAAGAAGTTCGCCAGCATTGCCGAGCAAAATAATAAAGGATTGTTAGTAATCAACAGTGCGACCCAAAAAATAGAAGAAAACTTATTACTGATCAGTGGCCCCTACCAAAAGTTGATTGATGCATCACAAGAAACAGACCGTCAAAGCAAACTGCTACTGATTAATACGTTTAAGCTCATTGACAGCGTCAGCAGCTTAACGGAATCGACATCACTGAAAAATGCAGAGTCCAACATTAAAGTTATTTTTAGACAATTGGCATCAACAACTAAATTGGTCAATAAAGTCACTGTCACACAAGCGATGCGTAATGATTTAATTAAAATCAAGAAATTGTTGCGCCCCTACCGTAGTGCTTTACGCAAGTTCGGCAAACTTAAAGATGTTGATGTGATAGATACGACGACACCTACACTGATTGTTAAAGGTGAGGAAATCGCAAAATTAGCGGAAAGCATATCTAAACAAGCTACAGGACTTGCAAAACAAGGTATTTTAGAGGCATTAGAGTTTACAAATACATCTAAGAAGCAGATTGATCAGCAAAAAAAGGCGAGCTTAGAAGGAAATTTAATCATTGATAAATCTATCGATATCGTAAACTCTGCCAATCAAGCCAATCAAAAACTGGCCGCTCTTTTAACTGTCAGCTTACAAGAGTTAGGACAGTCATTAAGCGTCATTCCGAAAGTTGCTGCAAATATTTCACAATCTATAGACTCTATGCAGTCCAAAGTATCCAGTGATCAAACAGGCCGTTTAGATGCCGTTAAAGATAGAGCAGCACAAGCGGAGAGTAACGCCAAAACCATCCCTATTAGCATTGTCATTGTCTGCTTAGTTGCACTGGTAATGAGTACTATCATTATCGTTATTTTAAGACGCTGGATTGTTAAACCGCTAGGTCGTTTTGTTAAAGGCGTGCAAGCGGTAACAGATAACGACTTGACGACTAATATCAATGATAAAGGGGCTGTAGGCGAACTTAAGAAACTGATCAATGACGTCAACTTATTGGTTTTGGGTTTAAACGAAAATGTCCGAGATATGAAAGAAGCAGGTGAAGATATCGCCACTAGTGCCACTAATATGAACAGTGCCTCATTAAAAACTCAGCAATCACTCATTCATCAAGACCAAATAACCACGGGTATCATTGCAGAAACAGAGCAGCTGACGACTATGTTCAAAACCGTCGCAGATAGGACCTCTGTTGCAGTCACAAATGCAGACAGTGCCGAACAAGCGGTTCAGATCAGTATGCACAGTATTAATCAATCAGTTGAAAAAATATCTGATCTTTCAGACACTATCGGCCTTGCTGAGAAATCAATGCAACAACTTAAAGATGACAGCGATAATATCGGTAAAATACTCAATGTGATTAACAATGTTGCAGATCAAACAAACCTACTGGCTTTGAACGCGGCTATTGAAGCGGCCAGAGCAGGAGATCACGGTAGAGGATTTGCGGTTGTAGCAGATGAAGTAAGACAACTGGCACAAAACACTAGCCAGGCGACGCTGGAAATACAAGAGCTGATTCAGAAACTACAAATTAACGCGGAAGCGGGCTCCCAGACAATGTCACAGAGCATGAAGCGAGTGAGTGATAACGTACAAGCAACTCAAGAGGTATATGAGGCACTCGAGAATACCGCTCAGATAGTAGTGAATATATCTCAAGTAAACAAAGAGATTGAAACTTCAACCCACTCTCGCATCAGCAGTGTCGAAGAAATTGCAGAAAAATTGCGCGAAATAGGCCAGTATACCCAAGAGACAAATACTACTGCTACTGAAAACGTCACTGCCAGTGAAGAGCTTGACAGAACATCAACTAATCTTAAACAATTGGTTGAGCGCTTTAGAATATAACCGAGTGTAAGCGTTGCGCTTCGTTTTGTAATATTTCCTCTACCGGTAGTTCACAAAGCGCAGTGGTGGGATTTCTCGGAATTTCGCTGGTCAGTTGCAATGCCAAATAACGACTACAGCAGACCCGTAAAAAAGAGCTGTAGTTGTGTATATCATGTCCCTCGTTAACTGACTCATGATAGAGCTTATTGAGGAGCTGAGGGATATTCATTTGATCGCGCGCGGCGATTTCTTTAAGAATGCTCCAGAAATAGTTTTCTAGGCGCACACTAGTGACCATCCCCTCAATGCGCCAAGATTTAGTACTGGACGCCCATAACTGCGGGTCTGCACCAATAAACAACCTACACATCTAACCTCCAATACAGGCGGTTAACGCCCAGCCCAGCTAGTTTCATAAAAATCTATAAGCAATAGCCTATATCATCAGTGAATTATTTTCTCGCTTTGTGATGCATAAACTGAAAACACTGAATAAACAGCAGCACCCCACTCCCCCAAAATGATGACAAAAATGAGCGAGGGCGCTAGCCTGTGGATGTTTATTTTTGCAACAGTGTATGAAACTGTGCTAACCAAGCCGGATGAGCAGGCCAGGCGGGAGCTGTGACAAGATTTCCATCGGTGATTGCCGTATCTATCTCCAACTGCGCAAACGTCCCTCCAGCTTGCACAACTTCAGGCTCACAGGCCGGATAAGCAGAACATGTTTTCCCCTCTAATACGCCTGCCGCAGTCAAAATTTGTGCCCCGTGACAGACAGCGGCAACCGGCTTATTGGTGACAAAGAAATGCCTCACCATGTCCAATAATTGCTTATTCAAGCGTAAATATTCAGGGGCGCGTCCTCCTGGAATAATTAAAGCATCATAATTTTCAGGTACTATTTGAGCAAAACTAGCGTTCAAAGTAAAATTGTGGCCGCGCTTTTCAGTATAGGTTTGATCGCCTTCGAAATCGTGAATACAAGTGGCGATAGTATCACCTGCTTGCTTGTCTGGACAAACTGCATCAACCGCATAGCCCATCGCTAGCAATGCTTGAAAGGGCACCATCGTTTCATAGTCTTCGGTGAAGTCACCGGTAATCATCAGTATTTTTTTATTCATTGTAATATTCCTGTGAGTGAATCACAAAATATAACAAGAACACTAGCCATTGAGGTATTAACAGGTTACTACTTGTGATAATCACTTACTGTCTTGTAGCAAACTAAGAATAACCTGTTGATATATAGCATTAATATTTTTTTCATTGACATACAAAACACTTGAAGCAAGTCAAAATACTGCTATCTTCAAGACGCTTAGCACCACTCAAGCTCCTCGGGAAATGGTATTTTAGTCAATAGCCAGCGGAAATAAAGCTAATCAGCAACTACACTATATCCGCGGCGGTTAAATCAATGGGTCATTAGTATCTATCTAAAGACAGAAAAGGACACAGCTGTGCTACAAGATTTCAATATCAAAGCCTACCTATTACTGTTATGTGTATCATTAGCTAGCATTAGTGGCTTACATTTTGGTTTGGCTGATATAGCTATTTCGCTGATTGACGCAGGCAAAAGAGAGCAGGTGGATGCGATAATAAAAGGGGATCTAAGTAGCTCTATCACACACACAAATCAAGCAACCACCATTGATTGTTCGTTGTCATCTCTCTCTGAGTTTGATTTTTGCGGTATCGGTTTTAACCTCGGAGAAAAAGGTCGTGAAAATGGCATAGACTTATCGGCTTACGACTCGATAACTGTCACTTTACAGTACTCAGCTCCTATTACCTCGGCAAAGTTAAAAGTAATACTAAGGAACTTCAATGAGCAATACTCGCTGTTAGAAGACAACGTCTCCCTTAAATTTAACACTATTTTACTTAACCCCAATTTACACCAAGCCACTGTGAGTATTCCCTTGAGCGCCTTTCAGGTGGAAGCTTGGTGGACAGATATGTACAAAGTAGGTTTTGAAAACAGTCAGATAGAGCTATCTAATGTCTCTCTATTTGAACTGATCAGTGAAGACATGCCCGTTACTGGCGACTACCAAATCAGCGTGCAAAATGCGACGTTACATGGTCAGCTTATTTCGGAGACTGAGTTGTTAAAAGTCATTCTACTATTATGGCTGTTATGTACAATTTTACTGGTGACTTTGCAGAGCAATAAATTACAGAAAATATCCATGACCGATCCTCTTACTGGTTTATACAATCGTCGTGGGATTAAAATCTGGATCAATAAATATTTATCATCACGACACTCCTGTCAGAGTCTCGCTATGATATATATCGATATCGATGACTTTAAAAAAGTCAACGATACCTACGGTCACATGGTCGGGGATGAATTACTGATTGCTTTTAGTGATAGAGTTAGGAAACTGTCATACATTAAGGGGAATAGCACATTCGCTTTTTCTAGGTTATCTGGCGATGAGTTTACCTTGTTATGCAATAGCCAAGACGATAGCAACTTAAAATCCATTGCCAATAGATTACTAGCGGCTTTGAAACAGCCGATAAGGCTGGGTAAACAAGAGATACATATTAATGTGAGTATCGGTATAGCGCAGGCAGATAACACGATAAAGAGCTTCGAGGATTTGTTAATTCGTGCTGACTCCGCCATGTATTACGCTAAAAAGAGCGGCAAAAACCAATATAAGATATTCAATGAAAGTATCTCAAAAAATATTCTGTTTCGAAAACAAACAGCGGAAAATATAAAAAACGCCATCATTCAGGATCAATTTCATCTCCATTACATGCCTATTTTGGATAGCAAAACACTAGAAACCGTCAGTGTTGAATTACTATTGAGGTGTCATGCTGAGAGTTTGCGCGGTATTGGTCCCGATATCTTCATTCCCATTGCAGAAGAATACGATTTGATAAAAAATATTGATTTGTGGGTGATTGAAGCCTGTTTTAAGCAAATGGCAATGGAGCAGAGTTTTCTTGCTGATACACCAGTGCAGTTCTGTATCAACATTTCAGCCGCTGAATTACATAACCCTCGCTTTTCCAAACAACTGCAAGTGTTGATTGATCTATACCAGATAAATCCGGCGTCGATAGAGTTGGAAATAACAGAAACCAGCCTAGTTGAAACGGATGAAATGAGCATTCAAACACTGCAAGATATTCGTTCTATGGGCCTGAAACTGGCTCTGGATGACTTTGGAACAGGCTATACGGCTTTTTCACAATTGATTAACTACCCTGTCAACTGTCTTAAAATTGATAAATCCTTTATCGATGATTTAGACGCCATCAATGATTTAGACGCCACCGATAACACTCGCGCTACTATGATCCGGGCCATCATCGCCATTGCTAAATCCTATCAATTAACCACCATTGCAGAGGGAATAGAGACAGCATCTCAGTATCATTTCTTATCACAACTTGGCTGCGACATGATGCAAGGTTATTTATTTTCTAAACCAGTACCTTGGAACGATTTCAAAAAAATACTGACCGAGACGGATCATTCATTGCAAAAACAGCTATTAACAAACAATAGTCTACATAAATATCAACTCAGTCATTCGCATCAAATATAGGGTTAGTTTAAAATAAGAATGTTCGCCATTTGCAGATGTTTAACTTTATTACTGAGCAAAAAAAAGCAGCTAAATAGCTGCTTTCTTTATGCCTTGCTTAGCTGGATAGACTATATGTCCATAGTCGCTTTCAGGGCATTTTCTTCGATGAAATTACGTCTAGGTTCAACTTCATCACCCATCAAGGTAGTAAATAGCTGATCAGCGGTAATTGCATCTTCAATAGTAACTTGCAACATGCGGCGTGCATCAGGGTCCATCGTAGTCTCCCACAGTTGCTCAGGGTTCATCTCGCCTAATCCCTTATAGCGTTGTATGTACTGACCGCGGCGCGACTGGTGTAACAACCAATCTAATCCCTGTTTAAAGTCTGTAACTTCAATAGTACGCTCACCGCGCTTAAAGAAGGTACCTGGCTGAATCAGACCATCTAATGCTTGCGACATTTGTTTAAACAGCGAGTACTCTTTTGAATTGATGAAATCACTGTTAAATAGATACTCTGAATCAACACCGTGATGGGTATGAATCAATTTAGGGAGGTAAACGCTATGCTCTTTATCCAATGTGACTTCACAGCGGTATTGCTCACTCGCCTCTGCGTTAGCACTTAACACTTGTACGTATTGATCAGCCCAAACAGTGACTGCCGACTCATCCCTCAGTTGCTCACTATCCAAACCTTTAGTGTAGAGTAGCTGTGTTAGCGCATATAGAGGGTATAAACGACTCATACGAGTGATGATATTATCCACTTGACGGTACTGAGTAATTAACGCCTCCAAGGCTGAGCCAAAGATATTTTCGCTCTCGTTAATATTTAAGCTAGCGCCTTCTAACGCACCATTTAACAAATAGCTTTGCAGCGCCTCTTCATCCTTTAAATACTGTTCTTGTTTGCCTTTTTTCACTTTGTAAAGCGGCGGTTGCGCAATATAAATATAACCGCGTTCAACCAGTATGGGCATCTGACGGAAGAAAAAAGTTAACAGTAAGGTACGGATGTGAGATCCATCCACATCGGCATCGGTCATGATAATGATGCGGTGATAACGCAATTTATCGACATTGAATTCTTCACGGCCAATACTGGTGCCTAGCGCCGTGATTAAGGTACCCACTTCCTGAGAGCCTAACATCTTATCAAAACGTGCTTTTTCAACGTTTAAGATCTTACCTTTAAGTGGCAAGATTGCCTGAGTCTTACGCGCCCGCCCCTGCTTAGCAGAACCGCCAGCAGAGTCACCCTCCACCAAGTACAATTCTGACAGTGCTGGGTCTTTTTCTTGACAGTCAGCCAATTTACCCGGTAGACCTGCGATGTCTAACGCACCTTTGCGGCGCGTCATTTCACGGGCTTTACGAGCGGCTTCACGGGCACGAGCAGCATCGATCATCTTGCCAACGATAGACTTCGCATCTTGAGGGTTCTCCTGTAGGAAATCACTAAACAGCTTGGAGAAACTCTGCTCTACAGCTGTTTTAACCTCAGAGGAAACTAGCTTATCTTTGGTCTGTGAGGAGAACTTAGGATCTGGGACTTTTACCGAGATAATTGCCACTAATCCCTCGCGGCAATCATCACCCGAAGTAGAAGTTTTACCGTTTTTGTTGAGGCTCTCACTCTCAATATAGTTATTCAAAGTGCGGGTTAATGCGCCGCGAAAGCCTGATAAGTGTGTTCCTCCATCGCGCTGTGGGATGTTATTGGTGAAACAGTAAATCCCCTCTTGGTAAGAATCGTTCCACTGCAACGCCACTTCAACACCGACACCGTTTTCATGCACACAGTTTAAATGCGCTATCTGACTAACGGCCGTTTTGTTCTGGTTCAAATAGGCTACAAATTCAGCTAAACCACCATCATAAGAGAAAGTATCGGTGCGCCCGTCGCGGTCGTCCGTTAAAACAATACGCACACCAGAATTCAAAAATGACAGTTCTCGCAGACGCTTAGCTAGCTGGTCATAGACAAACAAGACATTGCTAAAGGTATCTTGAGAGGCAGTGAATACCACTTGAGTACCGGAAGAATCAGTTTCACCGACGACTTTTAATGGCTCTTGCGGCTCACCGTGTATATAACGTTGCTCATGGACCTTGCCATGGCGTCTAATGGTAATATCTAGCTTACTTGAGAGTGCATTGACTACAGAGACGCCCACTCCGTGCAAGCCGCCTGAGACTTTATAGCTGTTATCATCAAATTTACCACCGGCGTGCAGCACCGTCATGATAACTTCGGCAGCACTCACCCCTTCTTCTGGGTGGATATCGGTTGGAATACCGCGGCCGTTATCACTTACCATGACCGTATCGTCAGAGCGAATAACGACATCAATCTGACTACAATGCCCCGCTAATGCCTCATCGATAGAGTTATCGACGATTTCGAAAACCATGTGATGCAAACCGGAACCATCATCGGTGTCCCCAATGTACATCCCAGGGCGTTTACGGACAGCATCTAAACCTTTTAATACTTTGATACTGTCGGCGCCGTATTCTTGTTCTTCACCACTCATGGAGATCTCCTAGCTAGTATGGGCAACTGCGAATTTCTATCGCAACCTTGGCATATATTTTTGGTCAGCGAATTACTGTTCGCTCAGCTGACCTGCTTCAATTTTAAAACTTTTTACTTCTGTCTGCTGCTGCCAAAAGCTCATCAACGGCGCAGGCTCGACACAAGTAATAAAACACTGGCTCTCTGCCTCTTCTAAGTACTGACAGAACAACTGAGCGTGCGTTGAATCTAGTTCTGAGGGCAAATCATCTATCAAGTAGATGCAGCCGTCACTGGCGTGTCTATTGTAGAGCGTTCCCTGCGCGAGTTTTAAAGCACTCACTACTAATTTTTTCTGACCACGCGATAAACGCTCTGCAGCGCTGACACCATCTATTTTTATTCTCATATCCGCACGCTGTGGGCCTGCAGCCGTATAGCCTTGTTTTATATCACGCTGCAGTTGCTCATCCAGAAGCTCGTCAAGTGGACGCTTTTGATCCCAGCCTGGCGAAAAAGTCAAAGTCAAATCAGCCTCTCCCATTAAGCGTTGGCTAATGGCTAAAAAGTCAGGTAACAATTGAGCAATGTAACGCTGACGTATCTCGGTAATTTGCTGAGCAGAACGGACAAATTCAGCATCCCAGACACGGCGAATTTGAGGATCTATTTTACCACACTTTAATAGAGAATTTCGCTGTTGTAATACTCGTTTGAAACTTCTCCATGCCTGAATATAACTTTGTTCAGCATGAAAGCAACCCCAGTCTATAAATTGGCGCCTAACTGACGGGCTCCCCTCCAAGATTTGGAAAGTATCTGTATTAATCACTAACAGTGGTACTAAGCTTGCCAGTTGCGAAATGTCAATATTTGAGCCATTGTGGCGAATAGTGACATTGGCAGCGGTATCTCGACTGACACCCAGCGGCTCAAGTGCTTGGCCACTACCTTGCTGCATCTGTGCAAAGACCATAGCTTCGACTTGCCCGTGGCTAACTAAATAGGAGAATTTGCGGGTGCGAAAAGATTTCGCTAGGCCTAAAAAATTTATCGCCTCTAAAACCGATGTTTTGCCGCTGCCATTAGCGCCGTAAAGCAAGTTAACCCTACTAGAAGGCGTAAACTGTACAGCACGAAGGTTGCGAATATTTTCAACTTTTAGCGATTTTATAGCCATTTTAATGCAAATTTCTGTCTTGAAGCCACTGTATAAAATATCGAATCTAGATTAAAAAAGGAAATAATTGAAAAAAATGAGCATAGTGAGCTGGTTTTTAAGACCGTCTTATCGAGCGCACTCGCTGTACTGAGGTCTCTGGCAAAAAACTCAAACACTATCAATCCATCCTGTGGCGTATAGACATGAAAGCCTCTGCAGGAGAACCGGCAAAGGCTTTTTAACAATATACTAATAGGTATTTTACATGCGCATCGGCATAACGACGAAGACACTGCCCTCTTCATCGTAGCCTTCAACTAACGCCGAACTGTTAGAGTCAGACAGTGTAAAGCGCACAATATCAGAGTTTATTATCGACAGTACGTCGATTAAGTAATTGACGTTAAAGCCGATCTCTAACGAATCACCTTGATAGTCAATCGCAATAGTTTCTTCCGCTTCTTCTTGCTCTGGGTTATTGGCCATCACTTTTAAGAAGCCACTAGTCAATGTTAAACGAACACCACGATATTTTTCATTGGAGAGAATAGCGATACGGCTAAAAACTTGACGAAGCTCTTGTCGATTACCGAGTACCGTTTTATCGCCACCTCGGGGGATGACACGCTGATAATCTGGAAATTTACCGTCAACTAATTTTGAGGTGAAAGTAAATTCCGCCACATGAGCACGAATGTGGTTGGCGCCAACAACGAGCCGGACCGGCTCATCACCACCTTGGAGCAATCTCGCTAGCTCTAATATACCTTTGCGCGGCACAATGATTTGCTCAGCTGTTTCATTCGCAGTTTGTGCCACCGTGACGCTAGTCGCTAAGCGGTGTCCATCAGTTGCCACCGTGCGCAGCATGCCATCACTGACTTCAAGCATCATACCGTTTAAGTAATAACGGACATCTTGCTGAGCCATTGAGAAACCTGTTTGGTCTATCAAGTGACGCATTTTGTCTTGCGATAGCGACAGCTCATAGCTGTCTTCGCTGTCTTCAACGTTGGGAAATTCTGTTGCGGGCAAAGTTGTTAAGGTAAAACGTGTCCGTCCCGCCTTAATAATAACTTTACTATCATCTAGCTTCACTTCGATAATCGCGTTATCAGGCAGTGACTTACAGATATCCATAATTTTACGCGCAGGAACAGTGATTGACCCAGCTTCAGCCGGCTCATTGAGCGCCACACGTCCAACTAATTCAACTTCCAGGTCGGTACCCGTCATTGAAAGCTGATCACCTTCTGCAACCAACAAGATATTGGATAACACCGGCAGAGTCTGACGCCGTTCGACAACACCAGCGACCAGCTGTAACGGTTTTATTAATGCTTCACGGGAAATGACAAATCTCATGTTTTCGCTACCTTTTTAATCGAAGCTACGCTGTCAAATGGCGTAGTAGATTTTGATAATCTTCACGGATATCCGCATCGGATTCACGCAGTTCTTTAATCTTGCGACAAGCATGTAACACAGTTGTATGATCGCGCCCACCAAAAGCATCGCCAATTTCTGGCAGTGAATGATTAGTCAGCTCTTTCGCTAAACTCATGGCAACTTGTCTGGGTCTTGCCACTGATCTGTTGCGTCTTTTAGACAGCAAATCAGCGATTTTTATTTTGTAGTATTCAGCCACAACTCGCTGAATATTATCAATACTAACTTGTTTATCTTGTAATGCTAGTAAGTCTTTTAACGATTCTTTAATAAAAGCGGTGGTAATGGCGTTACCGGTAAAATGCGCATTGGCAATAACCCTTTTTAGCGCCCCTTCTAGCTCACGCACATTGGAACGTATTTTTTGCGCTAAAAAGAAAGCCGCATCATCTGGTAGCATAACACCTGCTTCCTGCGCCTTTTTCATCACAATTGCGACACGTGTTTCCAGTTCAGGGGGCTCTATCGCCACTGTGAGGCCCCAACCAAAACGAGACTTCAAGCGATCTTCAACACCAGCGATCTCTTTAGGATAGCGGTCACTGGTCAAAATCATCTGCTGGCCACCTTCTAACAAGGCATTAAAGGTGTGGAAAAACTCTTCTTGAGAGCGCTCTTTACCGGCAAAGAATTGAATATCGTCAATCAGAAGCGCGTCGACAGAGCGATAATAACGTTTGAAATCATTAATTGCATTGAGCTGCAACGCCTTTACCATGTCCGCGACAAAGCGCTCTGAATGCAAATAGATAATGCGAGCATTGGGATTCTTTTTTAATAGCTCCATGCCCACAGCGTGCATTAAGTGAGTTTTACCTAAGCCGACGCCACCATAAATAAATAGCGGGTTATAAGAGCCGCCAGGATTATCACTCACTTGTTGAGCGGCTGCCATCGCCAACTGGTTTGACTTACCTTGTACAAAAGAGTCAAAAGTAAAAGATTCGTTCAGATTTGACTGATGACGCAAACCACCTTCTACATCTACTACTCTATTGGAGCGACCAAAATCGCCAACATCTAGTTCAAGCTGAGGTTCTGGCAAGTTATAATCTTTGGCAACCGGTGCCGGCACTGGCACAGGATCATTCGAATATGCTTGGAAATTTTGATTGAGACTGACTCTAGGGGAAGGTCGGATACGCGGCTGAACCACAGGCATACTAATAGGTGCTGTAGCCGTATTCTGTTTTACTTCGACACGCACCACAATACCTGGATCACCAGACACCTCACTCACCACTTGGGATATTCGCGAGATATATTTGTCGTTTACCCAATCGCGAACAAAACGGTTAGGGGCGATTAGAATGAGAGCAGTATCATTGGCCTGAGCTTGGAGCGGACGAATCCAAGTATTGTACTGCTGAGCGGGGAATTCATTTTGCAAGCTTTGCAAACAGCTATCCCACAACTCTAATGACATACAATGCGCTCCAGATAAAGACTAAAAACCAACATCAGCGCAGTAGATAACTCGCCTTTAGCTAGTGGATTAATTAAAGGCGACATTCTACCTCTCTTTTTTTAGGTTATCCACATATTCACAATTTATTTAAGCTTGGAGTATAATAATTATTTTTACGGTCTAAAACCTCATAGGAGAGACCCGTTTTTGCCCTAAAAATAGCATACAAATAGCCATAGAAAATTGAATACACATTTTAACAACAGAATAACTTATTGTTTTTTAAGACAACTAACAAGTTATAAACAATTTTATTATATTAGATAACGATAATACTTGAAAACATAAGCCCAGCAACACACCATAGACTAAACCAAATAAAGTGTTAAAAAGGTTTGAATTATTTCTCAATACTATATAAAATCTCGCGACTAAATTTTGCTATGTGGGCATCAGGCCACTAAACAAATAATCGTTCAGAGGACTGACAAATGAAAAGAACTTTCCAACCTAGTGTTTTAAAACGTGCACGTACTCATGGCTTCCGCGCTCGTATGGCGACAAAAAGCGGCCGCGCCGTGATTAACCGTCGTCGTGCCAAAGGTCGTGCGAAGCTCTCTGCTTAATTTGCGGAATTAAAGAGCTATGCACAACTACCCTCGCGAGTTAAGACTCTTAACTGGCGAGGACTTTCAAAAAGTTTTCGACGCAGTTGAAATCAAAGTTCCAGACCAGCGCATTTTAATCCTCTCTCGCGCTAATGGACTCGATCATCCAAGAATCGGCTTCATCATTTCCAAGAAAAATATTCGCAGAGCAGTGAAACGTAATCTCGTTCGACGTATCATTCGAGAATCTTTTCGTCTCAATCAAGAAAAACTCCCCGCACACGACATGATTATCATGGTAAGAAAAGGTGCAGGTGACACAGGCTCCGAAGATTTGCATCGCCTAGCGAAGAAATGTTGGTCTAGATTAAACAAAAAAGTCAAACAAGCACAATCAGCTAAATAAGGGTTGCATATTCCATGGATTTTCAGCGAATAATTTTAGGCAGCACACTTGCAGTAGTTTCTTATATGCTGGTATTACAGTGGAATGAAGACTACGGTACTAAACCTACTGTTATCGAACAGACAGCCACTGTCTCAGCTTACGGCAGTAGCAGTGACGTAAACACATCAGATCTACCCGCTGTCGTTGCAGCAAAAGATAGTTCAGACTTACCTTCTTCAAGTACTACCGCACAAGATGTCATCACTAGCGGCCAACTAATTACTGTCACTACCGATGTGTTAAACGTCGTCATCGATAGCAAAGGCGGTGACATTATAGAAGTGACCTTACCAGAACACAAAGCCCAACTAGGTCAAGAGCTACCTTTTGTACTGCTCGAACAAAACGCTGAGCGCACTTATATAGCGCAAAGTGGCCTAATCGGCACTAACGGCCCAGATGCAGCCAAAAATGGGCGCCCTACTTATACGACCACTAATACCAGCTACACTCTTGAAGGCGACCAAATTGAAGTTGATCTACTGTTAGTTAAAGACGGTGTCAGCATCACTAAACGTTATACCTTCACTAAAGGTTTGTACTCCGTTGCCGTAGATTATTTGATCGACAACCAATCTTCTAATGATTGGCAGGGCAGCTTGTTTGCGCAGCTTAAGCGCAACAGCTTCGCCGACCCTACCAGCCAAACAGAAATGGGTATGCAGTCATACTTAGGTCCTGTCTTCTCAACTGCTGAAGATAACTATCAGAAGTATGATTTTGACGACATTGATGAAGCTAACTTCAACAAAAAAACGCAAGATGGTTGGGTAGCCATGGTACAGCACTATTTTATTAGTGCCTGGATTCCATCACCTGGCGCGCAGTACAGTTATAGCACACGCAAAACAGGCAACAACTATATTGCTGGTTTTGTATCTCCCAATATCGATATTGCACCGGGAGAAAATGGTAAAGTCTCTGCGACATTCTTTGCAGGTCCTAAAGACCAAGCGCAGATGGAAGCAACAGCACCTGCACTAAACCTGACGGTTGATTATGGTTGGTTGTGGTGGGTAGCTTCTCCACTGTACTGGTTACTAACGACCATCTATGACTTCTTAGGCAACTGGGGTCTGGCCATTATTGGCATCACTATGACGGTAAAGGCGGCGCTGTTCCACTTAAACGCAAAAGCCTTCAGGTCAATGGCTAAGATGCGCAAGTTTGGTCCGGTGATCGCTAGCCTGAAAGAAAAGCATGGTGATGATAAGCAAAAAATGTCTAAGGAAATGATGGAGCTCTATAAAAAAGAGAAAATCAATCCACTGGGCGGCTGTTTACCTATTGTTGCACAAATGCCTATCTTCATCGCTCTGTACTGGGTACTGATGGAATCAGTAGAGCTACGTCATGCAAGCTTTCTCTATCTAAACGATTTATCTGTACAAGATCCATACTTCATCCTGCCGATTATTATGGGTGCAAGTATGTTTATTCAACAGTCTCTAAACCCTGCACCACCTGACCCAATGCAGGCGAAGATTATGAAAATGTTACCTATCATTTTCACTTTCTTCTTCCTTTGGTTCCCGGCAGGTCTTACCCTTTACTGGGTAGTGAACAACGTCTTGTCAATCGCGCAGCAGTATGTGATCAACAAGCAGATCGAAAAAGAAGAGTAACTTGTAGTCAAATACAAGCGTACTTAACAAGGCCCTTATGGGCCTTGTTTGCGTTTAGCCTCTTCACATTTATACTTGTTACTTATTTGGAGCCATCACTATGTCACTTACCTCTACAGATACGATTGCCGCACAGGCGACAGCACCCGGGCGCGGCGGTGTCGGCATTATTCGTGTGTCAGGCCCAAAAGCCGCCGAAATAGCGCGTGCTGTATTAGGTAATACACCCAAGCCCCGCTATGCGCAATACGGTCCATTTTTGGATGAACAAGGATCAGAATTAGACGAGGGCATTGCCCTCTATTTTCCCGGCCCAAATTCATTTACCGGTGAGGATGTGCTCGAGTTACAGGGCCACGGCGGCCCGATTGTGATGGACTTCCTATTACAAAGAGTACAAGCGCTCGGCTGCCGGTTAGCCAACCCCGGCGAGTTCTCAGAGCGTGCTTTTCTGAATGACAAATTGGATTTAGCACAAGCAGAGGCTATCGCTGATTTAATCGACAGCTCGTCGCAACAGGCGGCCAAGTGTGCGCTGCGCTCCCTGCAAGGTGAGTTTTCAAAGCGTATTTACCAGCTTGTTGATGGGTTAACCAACTTGCGCATTTACGTTGAAGCCGCGATTGATTTCCCCGAGGAGGAGATAGACTTTTTAGCAGATGGCATCGTCCTCAATCGCCTGCAAACTATCATCGGCGATTTACAGTCGGTCAAAGCAGAGGCCAAACAGGGCAGCCTTATCCGCGAGGGCATGAACGTGGTGATTGCAGGTCGCCCAAACGCTGGCAAATCAAGCTTGTTAAATGCGCTAGCAGGCAAAGAAGCAGCCATTGTCACCGATATTGCCGGGACTACTAGAGATGTACTGCGTGAGCACATCCACATAGACGGAATGCCACTGCACATCATTGATACCGCTGGTCTTCGCGATGCACCCGATGAAGTTGAGCGCATTGGTATCAGCCGCGCATGGCAGGAAATTCAAGCGGCGGACCGTATTCTTTTAATGGTTGATAGCACCCAGACAGCCGCCGATGATCCCCATCAAATTTGGCCAGAATTTGTCGATCAACTGAAAGATGACAGTAAGATAACGATTATTCGCAACAAGGCAGACTTAACCGGTGAGCGCATTGGCATTCACGCGGGCCATGGTACTGAACTGATTAACTTATCGGCAAAAGCCGACTTAGGTATAGATGTCTTACGCGAGCACCTCAAGACATGCATGGGTTATCAGGCAACCGCTGAGGGTGGTTTTTTAGCCAGACGCCGTCACTTAGATGCAATAGCCCGTGCCGACGCATTACTAGCTACCGGCTTAGCGCAACTTATCCACAACAATGCGGGAGAGCTGCTCGCTGAAGACCTACGCCAAGCCCAGCAGGCATTAGGCGAAATTACCGGGCAAGTTAGCAGTGATGATTTACTGGGCAAAATATTCTCTAGTTTCTGTATCGGTAAGTAAATTTAGCGTTAAGCCAAGAGTATTCAATCTTGAATGCATATTTCATCAAGCGATGTAAATAAAACCATACAATCCCATAGAGAAGCCTAATAGAGCACCCATGGGTGGCAGCCAGTGTTTTTCCAAGCGCACTTTGGGAGCGATATCTTGAAAAATAGAGTAGAGTATCGCCCCCGCTGCTAACAACATAATGGCGGAAACAATGCCCGGAGAGTTATTCAACAGTAGCAAGCCGGACACTGCGGCTATCGGCCCTAACAGTGCCATAAGTATAAACAACTGTATTATGCGACGCTGCGAAAATCGCTCGCTTTGACGCAGTTCACGAAATGCGCTAAATCCCTCAGGAATATTTTGCAGCGCTATCAGCAATGCCAGTAGCAAAGCACTCTCTTTATGCAATATATAGGTGGCACCCAGCGCTATTGATTCTGGAATAAAGTCACTGAGCATAGCGGCCATTTGACTCGCCGGTGTGCGTGATTTATCAAACAGCACATCCAGCGCCATAAACAAAAAACCGCCGCTCAAGAAATAGCCACAGGCTACTGCCGGTGGCAAATTAGCAGCACCATGGGGTACCAAAACTAACGCGACAGCCGACAGTAGAGTACCAGCACCAAAAGCCAATACTCCATGATGAATTTGCTGGCTAAACCGATATTGAGCGAGTCTCTCCCACTTAGCTAAACAGGCCCCTAAAGGCATCGCTAAACCGACCGCAAACGCCAGAAGCCCGATCGTTAAAACACCAGACATTGCACTATTCCTCTATAATTGATTGCGATAGCCTATAGTAAACAGCAACTAGAACCAGTGCGCTAGATCAAGCACCCTTACTAAAGGATAGTTTATGTTCCCCACATTCATCCTCCACTATGAGGCAGAGATACGTCTGGGCATCTTTATCACAGTCTTTTGCTTACTGCTGTTGTGGGAGTATTTCTGTCCTTGGCGTCCCCAAAAAGCTAACAACTGGCATAGAAAACTCACCAACCTGACACTGATGTTACTCAGCACACTCAGTATGCGGCTGATTTTTCCAATGCTCAGTGTCAGCGCCGCTATCTGGGCGGCGACGCATAACGTCGGTTTGCTGCACTATTTCAACAGTGAATCTATGCTTGGCGCAATCAGCTGCTTTATTGCCCTTGATCTGTGCCTTTACCTACAACATAGATTATTGCATAAAGTACCGCTGCTCTGGCGGGTGCACCGCATTCATCATCTAGACAATCACTTAGATGCCACCAGTGGGGTGAGATTTCATCCCGCTGAAGCACTGCTATCGCTGCTTATTAAAGCAACAGCGATTGTCGCTCTCGGGGCTCCAGTGATAATCGTGATTGTCTTCGAAATTTTCCTTAATGCCCTGTCACTCTTTAATCACGCCAACATCCAACTGGGGATAAAAATCGAAGCAGCACTGCGTAAACTGATTGTCACACCGAATATGCACAGAATCCATCACAGCACACAAGCTGTTGAACACTCGAAAAATTTTGGTTTTAATTTATCAATCTGGGACAAGCTTTTTAACAGCTATTTGCACAGAGCTGCAAGTGATGATGCCAAGCTTAAGGTTGGCCAAGTAACGGGGTCGGATACACATCAAGCACATTCACTGTGGGCCATGCTGTGTTCACCATTTAAATAATAGTCTCTTGCCCTCTACACTTTGTTACACTATTGACAATGCTACATACATACTTTGAGTAGCTATAAAGGTAAGATGCCAGTAGCTCAACAATCTGGCATAGCGATCACCTTAAGCGGCTCAACGAGCCATACTCTCACTCACCGGCAGCCAACAATTGTCTATATGATAGAAAATAAAAAAATATACGTAGTAGACGATGACCCTGAAATTGGCGTGCTATTACAAACTTATCTCAGTAAAAATGGATTCCAAGTTGCCTGTGCCTTAGATGGCCTGAGCTTTTTAGACGCCGTTGCGCAAGATTCAAGCTACGATTTGGTGGTACTAGACATTATGCTGCCGGATATTGATGGCTTTGAAGTCTGTCGTCGACTGCGTACTTTTAGCCAAGTGCCGGTTATTATGCTAACCGCTAATTCCGACGAGACAGATCGTATTATCGGCTTGGAAATTGGCGCTGATGACTACTTGGCAAAACCCTTTAATCCAAGAGAACTACTGGCGAGAATAAAAGCGATATTACGCCGCTCAGGCACAAGTGAACCAGAGGCTAATGAAGGTCGCTACTATCGCTTTGCCGGCTTTCAACTAGATACTACTTGTCGCGAGATGGTCAATCAGCAAGGTGAGAAAGTATTGATAAACGGCTCCGATTTTGAGTTATTATCACTCTTTTTACAAAGCCCTGGCGATACGCTTTCGCGCGAGGCAATTGCCGGCAGTACCCGCGGCCGAGAAGCTGCACCACTGGACAGGTTCGTCGATATGCACATCTCCCGATTACGTAACGTGTTAGCTGAAGAGGCAAAAAATCCGGCGATCATTAAAACAGTGCGCGGCAAAGGATATGTATTAACGGTACCTGTAGAACAATCCGATGTTTCAGTTTTTTAAACACTTCAAGAATCCAATCTCCCTAAACCTGCGCATCATTATTATGATGGCAGTTGGCGTGGTTTTGGCGCAGCTTATATCCAATGCAATCTGGACGGCTCAATGGCGATCGGACTACGAGACACGCGTCGCTGATATGTCTGTAGCGATGGCCAATAGAGTCACTTCTACGGTGAGATTCTTTGTTAAACTTCCCAACTCTTATCGTCATTTAGTGCTTGATCAACTTCGAGACATGGGCGGCACTCGCTATTTCGTAACCCTAAACCAAGTCAAAATTGAGCTTGAAGATGCAATTGATACTTCAGCCAAAACCATTGTTATCGATGCTTTTAATAAAGCACTGCAGCAAGAATTGGGAGAGGAGACACCTATCAGCGTGGTCTTCTCACAACCAAACGATTTAAAAGTACTCAATAACCACACCAAGCTGTCGGACCTTCCGGAGCGCTGGGGGCATCAAACCCTGATGCTCGCCCCTTACGACACGCCCATATTAGTCGTGCAGTTCCCGATACATGAGAAGGAATGGCTGTATGTTGCGACCGTTATTCCCAGCTTATTACTAGAAGATAGTGGATCTCCTTTGTCTAGTGAACGTTTAATATCGCTGCTAGTTTCGCTACTTACCGTGATGTTGATCGGCATCTGGGGGGTGCGGTATATCACCAGGCCTATACGGCGCTTAGGCAGAGCAGCTGAACGCGTAGGGAGAGGCGAAGCTATTTTAGTGCCCGTTCGCGGCAGCAATGAAGAGCAACTGACAGCACAAGCATTTAATGATATGCAACAGCGTATCCAGCGCTATTTGGACGATAGAGAGCGCCTATTTGCCTCTATTTCACACGATCTAAAAACGCCCATTACCCGCTTAAGGCTACGCTCTGAATTACTGGAGGAGGAACCCGTCCGAGAAGCCTTCTGCCGGGATTTGGAGGATTTAGACCTGATGGTGAAAGGTGCATTACAAAGTGTCAGTGAAACAGACATCCACGAAAATCAAACCGCGATCAATATCTCTCGCCTGCTGGATAACTTTTTGGAAGATGCACAAATAGCCGGACATAATTTATTAATCAACGGGCCTAAAGTCACTAATTTCACTGGCAAGCCGCTGGCAATCAAACGCTGCATCGGCAACCTATTGGACAATGCCCTGCACTATGGCGACAGTGTAAGCATTACCTTGCGCATCACGCAAAAGCACTTATTCGTTGAAATCTGTGACGATGGCCCCGGTATTCCCAGTAAAAACTTGCATCAAGTGTTCGAGCCTTATATTCGTGTATTACCTAAAGATGGGCACACTGGTGGCATGGGATTAGGTCTTTCAATCGCCCGCAATATTGCTCGCGGACACGGCGGCGATATTGAGCTGGCAAACAGAGATCCGAGAGGTCTAAAAGTTGTTTTAAGGCTACCTTTAGCCAAAGCTCAATATTAAAAATCATCAATGACTGGTATTTATCCCGCGCATCAATCCAGTCTGCTGTTGCTTCTCACATCTCACAGCACTTATTAAACAACACATCTTCATCAGCGATCAAATACGCCTCATCTCGCGACCACTAAATTCTCTGGCTTGCTCTTGATAACAGTAACTTACACAACTCAATCTATGCAATAGGCGCCTTTTTGGTTGAAGAACAACAGCAGCGAGGTAAGCCGTTGCGAGCTGGTTAATAAATACTCAGGCTTGTTAAATCATGGACATCTTATTGTTAGCTCTTGTGCTAACAAAACAATTGTTACACTTTGTGACAAAGTATTGCACAGTGTGACCGCTATTTTCTCTAGGCTTTGATAGTTTAATAGCGGGCCTCAGATAACTGAGGATTTATCTAGCGCATAGGGTGTATGTTGCATATTGACTCTACTAAGCGCTGCTAATAAATATAATAAGGTACCGAGATGAATAAAACTAAAGCCGCCATTGCTGGCCTTGCTCTAGCCGTTTCTGCTGTAGTCGCTCAAGCGGGCGAAGTTGAAGTTTTACACTACTGGACATCAGGTGGCGAAGCTAAATCTGTCGCTGTCTTAAAAGAATTAATGACCAAAGAAGGTCATGACTGGAAAGATTTCGCGGTAGCCGGTGGTGCTGGTGAAGCTGCTATGACTGTGCTTAAATCTCGTGCTGTATCAGGTAATGCACCTGCCGCTGCACAAATGAAAGGTTTAGACATTCAAGAGTGGGCCGATCTTGGCTTCCTAGCGGACCTTGATGGCGTTGCTAAAAAAGCGGGCTGGGATGATTTACTACCAGGCGTGGTCAGCGACATCATGAAGTACGAAGGTAAGTATGTTGCAGTCCCTGTCAACGTACACCGTGTAAACTGGTTGTGGGCTAACCCAGAAGCATTCAAAAAAGCCGGTATTGCCATCCCAACGACTTGGGCTGAAATGATCGCCTCTGGTCCTAAGCTTAAAGCTGCAGGTATCATTCCTCTAGCACACGGTGGTCAAGCTTGGCAGGACGCGACTTTATTCGAAGCTATCGCTTTGGGTATGGGCGGATCTGAATTCTACAACGCAGCTTTTGTTAAACATGACGATGCAACACTTCGCAGCGCGAAGATGATTGAAATCTTCAATACTTTCAAAGCGACACGTGACTTAATCGATGCAGATAGCCCTGGCCGTGACTGGAACATTGCAACCTCTATGGTTATCAATGGCACAGCCGCTATGCAAGTCATGGGTGACTGGGCTAAAGGTGAGTTCACTGCAGCAGGTAAAGTACCTGGTACAGATTTTGTCTGTGCACCTGCGCCACAAACTGAGCACCAGTACACGTTCAACATCGACAGTTTCGCACTGTTTAACTTGAAGTCAGACGATGCAAAAGATGCACAAAACGCTTTGGCCCGTCTCATCATGGAACCTACTTTCCAAGAAGCTTTCAACCTCAACAAAGGTTCTATCCCAGTACGTCAAGGAATGGATGAAACGCCATTTGATAGCTGTGCAAAACTTTCTATGAAAGATTTCTCAGAGACTGCCAAATCTGGCGATTTAGTACCGTCTTTCGCACATGGTATGGCAACGACATCTAGCGCTCTAGGTGCTATTTCTGACGTAGTAACAAACTTCTTCAACAGTGATCAAACTGCTGAAGAAGCAGTAGAAAAACTAGCTAACGCAGTAAAAGCTAGCATGTAATATCTCTATAAGAGGGCTGCTCTGCGGCCCTCTCTGGCTTGACCGTACACACACCCCTAAGCAATAACCTATAAAAATCCCTGGTGACAACCGTGGCTAATAAACGCCCCATAACAGACATGCTTGCAGATAGCATGCCTAAGCTCGTGCTCGCGCCATCATTCTTAATTGTGATGGTTTGCATATACGGCTATATACTCTGGACGGCAGCACTGTCCTTCACAAAATCAAGAATGTTGCCTCAGTGGAAATTCGTTGGCTTTGATCAATACACTAAGCTGATGAATAATGACCGCTGGGCTGTCTCCACCGAGAACTTAGTTATCTTCGGCGCACTGTTCATTCTGATTTGCCTTGCCATAGGTATTTGCATGGCTATCCTGCTCGATCAGAAAATTCGCCAGGAAGGTTTCTTACGTACTATTTACCTATACCCAATGGCTATTTCGTTTATTGTTACAGGTACCGCTTGGAAATGGTTGTTAAATCCGAGCATGGGTATCCAAAAAATTGTCCAGGATTGGGGTTTCACCGATTTCACCTTCGACTGGTTAGTCAATTCTGAAATGGTGGTTTTCTGTTTAGTGATCGCCGCTGTTTGGCAGTCTTCTGGTTTTGTCATGGCACTGTTTTTAGCAGGGCTGCGCGGCGTAGACCAAGAGATGATCAAAGCGGCCCAGCTAGATGGCGCGACCTTACCGACTATCTACCGACGCATTATTTTACCTAGCTTAAAGCCGGTCTTTTTCAGCGCCTTTGTGATCTTGTCACATATTGCGATCAAGAGTTTCGATTTAGTCACCGCCTTAACAGGTGGCGGGCCTGGTTACAGCTCTGACCTACCGGCAAACTTTATGTATGCACACGCTTTCACTCGCTCACAAATGGGTTTGGGAGCCGCCAGTGGCATGGTTATGCTCGGTGGTGTTCTAGCGATACTGATTCCCTACCTCTATTCAGAGTTACGAGGTAAAAAACAATGATCATCAATCAAAAAACTAGCCCAGTGCAAAAACTATTGCGCGTCGCTTTATACGCCGTACTTATCGCTATGGCGGCTATTTATTTATTACCATTAGTAGTGATGGTGCTCAACTCCCTAAAAGACGTTGAAGAAATCCGCACGGGTAATTTGTTGGCCCTCCCTCAAGATCCGAGTTTAGCGGCCTGGTCTAAGGCTTGGAGCTCAGCCTGTACCGGCAGTACTTGTGATGGTATTGCGCCATTTTTCCTCAACTCGTTCAAAATCGTTATCCCAGCGGTGGCTATTTCAACCTTGTTAGGGGCAATGAACGGTTATGTATTAGCCATGTGGCGTTTTAAAGGCAGCGAACTATTTTTTGGTTTGCTACTGTTTGGCTGCTTCATCCCCTTCCAAGTGGTACTTATTCCAATGGCAATGACTTTGGGATGGTTGGGTCTTGCCAGTAGTGCCAGTGGCCTGATCTTGGTACACGTCATCTACGGTATGGCATTCACCACTTTGTTCTTTCGCAACTATTACGTCGGACTACCAAGAGAGCTGATCAGCGCGGCTAAAATAGATGGTGCGGGCTTCTTTCTTATTTTCTGGCGCATCGTACTGCCACTGTCACCACCTATTATCGTGGTCACTGTTATCTGGCAGTTCACCCAGATCTGGAACGATTTCTTGTTCGGCGTGGTCTTCTCAGGGGTCGATAACTTGCCCGTGACTGTGGCACTTAATAACTTAGTAAACACCAGTTTTGGTGGTAAAGAGTACAACGTAGATATGGCCGCAGCACTGCTAGCCGCCCTTCCTACTATTCTTGTATACGTCTTTGCCGGTAAATATTTTGTACGTGGCTTGTCAGCCGGTGCAGTAAAAGGAGCATAATAAAATGGCTGCATTAACCATTGATAACGTCAAAAAGAGCTACGGTTCTACTCAAGTCTTAAAAGGCATTAACATCGACATCGAAAAAGGTGAGTTTTTAGTGCTTATCGGTCCATCGGGCTGTGGTAAATCCACCATGATGAACTCCATCGCTGGCTTGGAGTCGATCACCGAAGGGCGAATCTTGATTGGTGGTGAGGACGTGACTCACGCCAACCCTAAAGATCGCGACATCGCCATGGTGTTCCAGTCTTATGCACTGTATCCAAACATGACCGTTCGCCAGAACATCTCTTTTGGCTTAGAAGTGCGCAAGATACCCAAGGCAGAGCGTGAAGTACAAGTAGACAAAGTCGCTAAGTTACTACAACTTGAACTGCTATTAGATCGCAAACCCGCACAATTATCGGGTGGTCAGCGCCAGCGCGTAGCGATGGGCCGTGCCATCGCACGTGAGCCTAAGATATATCTGTTTGATGAGCCGCTTTCAAACCTAGATGCGAAGTTGCGTGTCGAGATGCGCGCTGAAATCAAAAAACTGCATCAGCGACTAGGCACTACTATTGTCTACGTTACTCACGATCAAGTGGAAGCGATGACACTGGCCGACAGAATCGCCGTAATGCGCGATGGTAACTTACAGCAATTGGCAACCCCACAAGAAATTTACGACAAGCCCGCGAATGTCTTTGTGGCGGGCTTCATGGGGTCTCCGCCGATGAACTTTATTACCGCTAAAATTGATAGCGAAACGCAGTTAAGCATCGAGACTAAAGGCCAAACTTATCAATTGCCTATCACCCAAGGTAGCGCGCTAAAAAGTTACATTGGCAAAGAAGTTACACTGGGCATAAGACCCGAGATGATCACAGAACCGCTAGCGCACAAAGCGGCATTAGATTACGTGAAAGTGCTGAATTTAACACCGCTATTAACCGAGGCGATGGGTGCTGACACTATGGTTCTTACTCAACTTGGCGAGATGGAGCTTAAGTGTCGTGTTAATCCAAGCTACCAAGTAGAAGTTAACCAGCCTTGCGAGTTCATGTTTGACATGAGCAAAGCCGTGTTCTTTGATCTAGATTCTGAATTTATTATCTAAAATACCAGAAAAGAGTCTTTGATTGCCTACACAAAGACTCTTCATTCACACTACAGTCTAACTTGATCTTCATCTAATCCTCCTCAATGCCTTTTACTGGCTAGCTTCAAGCTTATTTCCATCTATTTATTAAAAATCTGTTATGCTTTCTGTATAATTTAATTTTTAAGGGGCTGCTACTGCAAACTGCTGATTTTTGATGATTAATAGATGATTAATAGACAACATAACGCACATCCCAAACTTATCGAAAACGGCTTCTCGCTGATCGAATTACTGGTCACTGTGAGTGTTTTGTCGATTCTGGTGTTTGTTGCCCTGCCCAATTTCAATACTTTTTCCCAACACTCTCAGGTAGATGGGGTGCAAAATCAATTTCACAGCGCTTTGCTGTACGCCCGCTCAGAGGCGATTAGACGCAACAAAGTCGTCAAACTCTGTCGCAAACAAGCCAACCAAAACCAATGTCATATTCCCGCAGCTGCCGATTGGAAAAATGGCTGGCTAGTGTTTATCGACGCCAATGATGACAGCGACCAAATCATCAGTGGCAGTGCCAGTGCTATCGCCGAGAAAATCCTAAAAATATCACCACAGTTAGGAACCAGTGCTTCGTTTGTCCGTCAAATGCCCGTAGGAGATCCACAGCGTGCCACTATTTGTTTTAATGGCTACGGCATGGTCTGCTCTGACAAAGATGCCCAGAGTCAGTTTATCGTGGACTCCACCAGCGACGCCAACAGCATCTTTGTCCGCAAAATATTTGTCTCCAGCGTCGGTAAAATAAGCTTGCAAAGTGACAAGTATCAATGATTGCTAATAGCCGCCATAACACAGCGCAAAGCGGTGTCTCGCTGATTGAGGTACTGGTTGCGCTAGTATTGATATCAATAGGTCTGCTCGGTATTTCAGCCTCGCAGTTAACCAGTTTAAAACTCACCTTAAGCGCTTACCAGCGCTCTCAAGCCACTGTGCTGGCCAACGATATTGCCGATCGACTGCGCGCCAATATCAGCGAGGCTGAAAAAACCAGCTCTAAGTACTTAACGGCAATTCCCAATGGGGTTAATCATGGCACCGATTGTGTTAGTTACACTGGAGCCTTATCCAACAGTTGCACTAGCGAGGATATGGCTGAGCAAGACGTATTTGACTGGCAGCAACGCATTGCGCAAGAACTTAACGGCGTGGGGATTATCTGCCGCGATAATTCACCCAATGATGGCAGCAGCGCAGTGTCTCACAGCTGTGATGCACTGGCCGCTAGCCCACTGGTGATTAAACTGTGGTGGGATGATGATCGCGATCCGGATACAGCCGCGCAACTGTTTGCCACGAGTGTTGAATTATGATGATGCTCCGCAACCGACAACAGGGCTTTTCACTGATTGAATTAATGATATCAATGAGTATCAGCCTACTATTAATAGCCATGATACTCAGCGTTTTTATCAACTCCGCCAACAATCACACTATGCGCAACAGCTTGGCCTCACTGCAGGAAAACAGCCGCTTTGCCGCACATTTTTTCAGTCGTGACTTTCGCAGCTTAGGTTTTTGGGGCTGTCTAGAAGGTGGAGAGAGCAACGTTAACGTATTGAGCAGCGACGCTGCCATAGCAGACACAGTCAGCAAACAGCTCAAAGATGCTCAAGACAATGGCTTTCTTGGCTCGCTGGCAGCGACAGATGGCGCCAGCGATAAAATTGAAATATTAACCTTACTCGAGCAAAGTTATCCGCTGGGGATCGACCTTGCAAGTGTTACCTCCCCGATCAATGTAGCCGGCACCTCACTGGCCGCTGGCGATGAGTTTTTAATCGGCGACTGTCACCGCGCAGACCTGATTAAAGTCAGTGCCAAAAACGGCGATAACTTCGAACACAAAGATACTCACAACAGCTCGAATGATTTATCCCACGCTTATAACCGCGATGCCTTAATCTATCCCATCGTCAAAATTAGCTATCAATTAGCCACGGGAGACAATGGCAACAGTGCCCTGTTTAGAAAAGTGAATAACGAGGCGGGCAATGGTACAGAATTAATTAGCGATGTAGAGAATATGCAAATCCTCTATGGGCTAGCCGATGTAGATGGCAACATTCTCGGTTACACCCCCGCTTCTGCGATTGCCGCCAGCGATTTAGGTAACGTTATCAGTGTTCGTATCAGCTTGCTGCTAAGCTCTGCACAAGAAGTGTTATCTACCAGTACCGCCTACAATTATAACGGCGTCAACGATGTAATGCCCGCCGACAAAAAAATGCGCAAAGTGTATACAGCGACTTATACTTTACGCAATAGGATTAAAGGATGACAGCGACCGATAGAGCGCAGCGTGGCGCAGTGTTAATTATCGCCTTAATCTTTCTCAGTATTATGGCGACCTTAGCGGCATCTAGCATGCAAGCGACCACCACCAATGAGCGCTTAGCCGGTAATATCAGAGACAGATCAGCCGCGTTTCAAGCGGCAGAGGCCACTTTGCGTGAAGCGGAAAATCAACTGGCTGCGATGACTGTATTTACCTTAATTGCGGGTACAACCACCCCCACTGAGGCAGGCCAGTACCCAGCGACGATGACCGTTAGTGGGGTACAAATCGACAGTTGGCGCTATGTCGATGAAAACAACAATGCCGGTGGCACCCCCCTGTGGGACGACACTGCCGCAGTGGTCAAATATCAACCGGCTGACAGCTACTTGGTCAATGTATTGGCCAGCCCGCCAGCCTATATGATCGAAGAAATTGAATCGAGCAACGATTCCGGTGCCGTCAGTCTTTACTACCGCATCACCGCCAGGGCCGTAGGTTTGTCAGAAAACTCTGAAGTTGTATTACAGACAATTTTTAAAAAATAAGAGAGGTTCCAATGAAGAAGCCGCTATTGTTATTGAGTTTACTAATGTTATCGCATAACAGCAGTGCGGCGGTCGTGGACTACCCACTTTTTTTGAGTGACAGCGTAGATCCCAATGTTCTGTTGAACCTATCGATTGAAACACCGATGGGGGGTGCCGCCTACAACGATCAGAGTGGCACACTTGATGGTGGCACTCTCTGCGATGGTAGAACGACGCACTTTGGTGAGAGCACTGGAGACTGCTATTACCCACAAGAGCAGTATATCGGCTATTTTGACAGTGAAAAGTGCTATAACTACAACAGTTCTGATGATTATTTTGAACCGGTCTCTGCGGTAAAAAATGCCAGTCGGGAATGTTATGGCAATAGCGACGGCGGCTTTAGCGGTAACTTCATGAACTGGGCAACCATGACCTCAATTGATATGTTTATTATGACCGCTACTGGGGGCAATCGGAAAATCGATGAAGACAGCGGTGACGATCCTGTCACTGTGATCGAGCGAGCGAAATCTCACAACAGTTTTTACCAACCTAAATTACTCTATAAAACGACCAATAAAAATAGCGAGACAGAAGACGTCGTCGACCTAGACCATCACAGCGATCACCCCTCCCTGATCACTAACACCGACCACTCGGTGAAATTTACGCCGCTGCAAAAAGATACCTACCCTCTTGAGCGACAGCACAGTAACGACGATCACTCGCAGACTTTTCTTGTACGGGTCAGAGTGTGCGATCCAAACGTCGATAATTTGGGGGAAGCGGGGCTAGAGGACAACTGCCAGTTTTACCCGGCTGGGGAAGTGACCGCTACGACGCCTACCAAATCACAAAAGTCCGGCAAGACCGGATGCTCAACCAAATCAGGTAAATCAGGTAAATCAGAGAGCTGCGGAACCAGTAGTGACTACTACAAACCTATCGGTTTTATCCAAAAAAATGCTGACTCTATGCGTTTTGCCGTGACCAGTTTTGCCGATGATAACTCTAGGAGTCGCGATGGCGGAGTACTGCGCGCCAACATGAAATACGTCGGTCTTATCAACCCGGAGGGTAACAGCAGCGACAATCTCAATAAAGAGTTCAGTGTCACAGGCACGCTCATTCAGTTCCCGGATACTATCACTCACAGTAACAATGCCTATACTGGGGTGATTAACTACATCAATCACTTCAGCGAATTTGGCTACAAGAGCTATGACCCCGCCGCCGAGTTATTTTACGAATCGATCCGCTATTTCAAGAATTTAGGACCGACCGCTGAGTACTCATCAGGGTTAAATTTAAACAACGAGTCCTTCCCGGTGATTACTGACTGGCAAGATCCTATTTCACATAGCTGTCAGAAAAATTTTATTATTGCCATGAATGACGCTTACACTTGGCGCGACAAACGTTTACCTGGCACTGCTTTCACCAGCGCAATGGAAGGTACCTTAAGCATTGAAGACGGCGACTATGGTGAGCCCTCCGACCCTGACCTGGATATCGACGTCACCGCCCTCACCAACAATATTGGTGCTGAGGAAGGCCTAAATAATCAGCTAAACTGCGCCAACGGCAATGGCACCAAGAGCTTGGGAGAGTGTGTGCTCTCTAGCAGACAAACCGGCTATTACATCGCCGGTTTAGCTCACTACGCCAACACCCAAGATATTCGCAGTGACTTGGTCGATAAACAGACCGTCACTTCCTTTGTCATCGACTCGCAAGAGTACAAGTCCAGCCCGTCTATCGGCAAAACCAACATGTTGTGGCTGGCGGGCAAGTACGGCGGATTCATCGATGCGGATGGCGATGGAACCCCCCGCAATAATGATGGCAGTGACAGAGAGTGGGATATAGATGGCGACGGCTCGCCAGATAACTATGTGCTGGCCAGCAGTCCACAGCGCATCGTCAATGGCCTAGACTATGCACTGGCACAAATTGAAGCGCGCCTTGGCTCGGGCAGCGGCGTCTCACTGAGCACCAATACGCTGCAGAGCGATTCACTGCTCTTTCAACCGACTTTTAACAGCCGCAACTGGAGTGGCGAATTAACCGCCTTTGAAATAGATGAAAGTGTCACCTTAGACCAAGAGAAGTGGCGCGCCAGTGA